>Ga0137378_10004849_pt1 | contig 11616 bp, 8 predicted proteins | sample SagtaG_21_FD_104813 | JGI IMG/M metagenome (GOLD analysis project Ga0137378, IMG submission 104813) | Vadose zone soil microbial communities from Sagehorn Ranch, Mendocino, California, USA - Sage2_L_60_16 metaG | ecosystem: Environmental > Terrestrial > Soil > Vadose zone | place: USA... | reverse complement strand
CTTGTCGTTGCCTTTGCCACTCTTCCATTTGCTTTCGAGGGTAAACGCCGCGGCGCACAAGCGCGAGATGCACTCGCCCGGTTTAACGAGATTGCCAACGCCGTCATCTGCTTCGAGAACGATCAGATGGGCGACATGGTTGCGCCGAAAGCAGGAATCCATCAGGCTTTTGCGACGGCGGATAGCATGATCAGTCAAAGCGTTCGTTCCATTGTAAATCTAATTCAGCGACCGGGGCTCATCCGCATCGGATTCGATGATTTGCTTGCCGCCTTGCGCAGCCGCAATGGCCGTTGCTTGTTTGGTTTCGGTGAATCCGATTCGGACAATCGTGCCCATGACGCCCTCGCGCAGGCCCTCAAAAATCCGTTGATGGATCGAGGCCGCATGCTGGCGGACGCGGCCCGTGTTCTAGTTCAAGTAGCGGGCGGACCCGGCATGACCTTATCCGAAGTAGAAATCCTGATGCAGGAGCTTGGCCGTCACGTAAACGAGCAAACGCAGATTCTGTTCGGCACGGCCGTGGACGGGCGAATGGGAAACCGCTTGAGCGTCACAATCATCAGTTCGCTCGCGGCAGATGAGGATTCTATTCCGGAGCGGGTTTATCCCGAACAGAGCAGCCCGCCGGGGACGCCGCCTATTTGGGGGCAATCCCAGGGCGGTTCGCTGAAGACCGACATCGAGTCGGAACCAACTCCAGTGGAGGGTTCCCAGGCTGCGGAGGCGATTCCGAGTGAGGAATCGGCGCCAATGGACACGGCTCCGCCATTGACAGCGCCTGTACTTAACAAATCTGAACCGGGCTTGATTACGCCACAGCCGAGGCCAGCGCCGATGAAAAAGGAGAAACTGTCTGAAAAAAATGTGCAGGCGAAACAGGAAGTCTTGCAATTCGAGCCGGTCACGCGTGGTCGCTTTGAAAAGAGTGAGCCAACCATCGTGGAAGGCGAGGATCTCGATGTTCCCACTTACCTGCGGAAGAACATTAAGGTAAAATAAATCTGGTGCCGGTGTAGCTGTCGACTACGAATTTTGTCCGCCGGAAATGCGTTAGCCGCTCAGCTTACTTCTTCATTAAATCCAGCACGGCGCTCGTCATTCCGATGATGCCGACGCGAATCGTCGGCTCCGGAAGGGGCAAAAACTTGCTCGAGTGCAGCGAGGGCAAAGACGCACCTGTCTTTTTCGCTTCGGCGGCTTTGGCCGGATCGACTGCGCCGACATTGAACATGCAGGCAGGAATCGAATGATCTGGCAGGCTGAATTCCGAAAAGTCATCTCCGGCCATCGTTGGATCTTTATCGATGACATTCTCGTCGCCAATGGCACTCTTCAACGTCGCCTTCACGCGTTTCGTTAGTTCCGGGTTGTTGTAGATCGCGTTGACATGTTCGGCGTGCAAAACATTCACTTCGGGCATTTTGTCCGGCGGCAAACCGGCTGCGGTAGCGCAACCTTTGGCGATTTGCTCGATTGCGGATAGTACGCGCTGACGCACCTCAGGCTTGTACGTGCGCACGGTCAGCTGCATTTTGACTTCATCGGGAATGATGTTGTGCTTCGTGCCGCCGTGAATCGAGCCGACGGTAACGACGATTGGATCGAGGGGATTGTTTTCCCGTGAGGCAATCGTTTGCCACGCATTGATAATTTCAGCCGACAGCGTGATCGGGTCCTTCGTCTTGTGCGGATAAGCGCCATGACCGCCCATGCCTTTCACGGTTACATCGACGGAGTCGACGGTTGCGTTGTAGTAGCCTGCGGTGATGCCGATTTTGCCAGCCTCAATCTCTGCATTATCGTGCAAAGCGACCGCGTAAGCAGGTTTGCCAAAACGATCGTAGAGGCTGGCGTGCAGCATCGCGCGCGCGCCTCCCACCATTTCTTCTGCCGGTTGGCCGATGAATACGATCGTGCCATGCCATTTGTCCTTTAGCTTCCCAAGCGCGCGCGCTGTGCCGATCAACGCCGACATGTGAATATCGTGACCGCACGCGTGCATCACTGGCATTTCCTTGCCCTCAACATTCGTCATCGTGACTTTGCTCGCGTACGACGCACCGGTTTGTTCCTGCACGGGCAACGCATCCATGTCAGTGCGCACCAGCACAGTCGGCCCGTCGCCGTTCTTCATCACGCCGACAACGCCGTAACATTTCCAATCTGGATTATCGTAATGCCCGAAATTCTCGGTAACTTCACAGCCGGCAGCGCGTAATTCCTTCGCCACAATCGCGGAACTCCGCTGCTCTTTTGTGGAAAGTTCCGGATGACTGTGAATGTCTTTGTAAATCGTGAGCAACGACGGCAGTTCCGCATTAGCGATGGATTGCGGCGTCGGCTGCCCGAACGCCAGCAGCGGAGCCAAGATCGACGTTAAAAAGATCGCCAATGAACAATTCTTCATCCTGCACCTATAACAGAAAACTCGGAATACATGAATCACCAAACCTGTAAGCGAGGAAACAAAACGAAATCTTCATGTTTCCTGGCTTTCGAGATTCAATTTCCTCTTTTCCTGCTTTCCTAATTCATTTTTCCGATTCTCTTGATCCACGATGGAATTTGAGAAGAACACCATGCTCTTCGGGGCCGATCGAACGCCGCGGATCCTCGCGATTGAATTGGGCGAAACGGGAACCGTTAAAGTTTATCGCCGGGGAAAAGGTGGATCGACAGTCGTCGAAGTTGAACCGTTTCACCCTTTTGTCTGGTGCGACTCGGATGTTCTGGATCTTGGCATCGAATCCGAAAAGCTTGAAAGCAGTCTTAAATACGGCTGGCTGGTCACGGTTGATAGCTGGAAAGAACTGATCGCATTGCGCAACGGATTGAGAAACGCCGGACGCGATTTCTTCGCGTTCACCGATCCAGTGCAGCACTATCTGACCGCGACCGGACGCACGTTGTTTAAAGACCTGCGGTTTGAAGAACTGAAGCGGATGCAGATCGAAGTGCTCTCCGTAGCTGGGGTCGATGAACCCGGCGACAAAGATCACATCATGAGCATCACGGTCTCGGATAACACTGGCTGGGAGGAACTCCTCATTATTGATCCAAAAAATGTCGAACAATCCGAGCACGACGCGCTCAAGCACCTAACGAGTCTTGTCAAAGAGCGCGATCCGGACGTGATCGAGGGTCACAATCTCTTTCGGTTCGATCTGCCCTACCTAGTCCAGCGCGCCAAGAAAACGAAAACGAAACTAGATTGGGGACGAAGCGGCGGCTTTTTACGTTCCCGCCCTTCGCGGCTGCAGATCGCAGAGAAGACAATCGATTATCCGAAGTTCACAGTCGGTGGCCGCCATTTCGTCGATACTTTTTTGCTCGCGCAATTTTACGATGTCGGTATGCGTTCCCTGGCCGGTTTCGAGCGCACCGATGTCGCCCGGCATTTTGAACTTTGTGACGGCGAACAGATTTCCGCGCTAACCGGGAAAGAATTGCAGCGCGCCTATCTGGAAAGTTCGGAAGCATTTCGGCGGCGCGCACTGTGCGGTGTACGAGAGACGCGCGCGTTATCGGAACTGTTAAGCGCAAGCTACTTCATTCAGGCCCAGATTTTTCCATACAACTACCAGGACGTGATCGTCCGGGGCAATGCTACGCGGATCAATGCGCTGTTTCTGCGCGAATATTTCAGGCAACGGCATTCCATTCCCGAGCTGCCGATGGTGCGCGGTTTCGAAGGCGGTTACACCGACATTTTCTTCACCGGCGTCGCCCGCAACGTGTGGCATTGCGACGTCGCCTCGCTTTATCCCTCGGTAATGTTGCAGTTTGCTTGCTTCCCACAAACCGACCAGCTGCAAATCTTCCGCCATCTACTTACCGATCTACGGACCTTCAGACTCGAAGCGAAAGCGGACATGCGCGCAGCTGAGAAGAGCGGTGACACGGCGCGCGCGCATCATTTCCACGCCTTTCAAAACACGTTCAAAATCCTGCTCAACAGCTTCTATGGTTATCTCGGGTTCGCTCAGGGAAGTTTCGCCGATTTCGATGCCGCGGCGCGGGTCACGCAGATTGGGCGCGATCTCTTGAAAAAGATGATTGAGTGGTTAAACGCGCGTGATGCGCGGGTGATCGAGGTGGACACCGATGGAATTTACTTCACCCCGCCGCCTGACAGCGACATCAACAAATTGCGCGAAGGTTTGGCCAAAGAATTGCCGCCTGGGATTGAAGTGGAATTCGACGAGCAGTTCGACGCGATGTTCAGCTACAAAGCAAAAAATTACGCCCTCCTTACCCGCGACGGCGACGTCATCATTAAAGGCGGCGCTCTCAAATCGCGCGGACTCGAAAAGTTCCAGCGCATTTTCCTCGAGGAAATGATCAAGCTGCTCATGGAAGGAAAACCGGAAGCAATCGGTGAATTACGCAATGAATTTGAACAGAAGATTCGCAACCGGGAATGGAGTATCGACATGTTGATGAAAACCGATACGCTTCAAGACTCGCTCGACAAATATCGGCAAAAGATCGCCGCGTCCGCGCGCAATCGCGCTGCTGCTTATGAGCTCGCGCTAGCGAGTGGCCGCAACTATCGGCCCGGCGACCAGATCAGCTACTACATCACTGGCTCCACCAGAAAGGTCGCTGCCTACGAAAACGCCAGGTTGGCGTCCGCATTCGATCCGCAAAACCGCGACGAGAACGTGGATTATTATATCGCGAAGCTCGACGAGCTGGTGAAAAAGTTTGCCGGACTTATGACCACCACCGGCTCGATAGCCAAACAGGAGAGCTTAGCTCTTTAAGGAAGTATTTACTTTATGAACACACCAATTTTATCACTGATCGCAATTGTCTCTCTCATTGCCAGCGCAGACCGCGTCTTCTCAGGTGAAAATGATCTCGCTACAATCAAAGCCGAAATCGCCAAACGCCATGAGGAGGCGGTGAAACGGTTGCAGGATTGGATTGGCCAGGTGTCAATCGCGGCGGAGAATCGCGGGTATCCGGAAGGCGCGGAGTACATGGCAAAGCTCGCGCGCGATGCGGGATTTCAGAAGGCGACAGTCATCAACACGGACGGCAAACCGGGCGTGTTCGCGACGCTCGATGCGGGCGCGCCGAAAACGGTCGGGCTCTATTTCATGTATGATGTGAAACAGTTCGATCCAGCGGAATGGACATCGCCGCCAACTGAAGCGCGAATCGTGGACAAATTACCGCTGGGGAAAGTGATGATTGGACGCGGTGCGGTGAATCAGAAAGGACCAGAGGCGGCGTTCCTCGCTGCGCTGCATGCGATTCGCGGCGCAGGCAAGAAAATGCCGGTGAACCTGGTGATGGTGGCCGAAGGCGAAGAAGAGATCGGTTCGCCGCACATTCCACAACTCGTTAGGCGCCCGGAGGTGCTGACCGCGCTGAAAAAATCTGTCGGCGTGTTCATGCCCTCAGCGACGCAAGATTTGGATGGAATTGTGACGGTAAACCTCGGATCGAAAGGCGTGATTGAGCTCGAGCTGGTGTCGAGTGGCGAAAAATGGGGACGCGGCCCGGAGAAAGACATTCACTCGTCGCTCAAGGCCATGGTGGAGAGCCCGGCATGGCACTTGGTGAAAGCGCTTGATACGCTTGTGTCCGACGATGGCAATGAAATCAAGATCGACAACTATCCAAAGCCGCGACCACTAAGCGCCGAAGAGAAAGCGATGATCGAAAGTGTGTCGAAGGTGCGGAGCGAAGCGCAGGCGAAGAAACAGTTCAGCGTGAAACGTTGGATCAATGATCTGCCGTGGGAGCAGGCGAACGAACGGCTCGAATCACAGCCGACGGTTAACATTGAAGGATTGGTCGGCGGTTACACCGGGCCGGGCGGCAAAACCATTTTACCGCATCGCGCCGTGGCGAAGATCGACATGCGTCTCGTGCCAGACATAAAAGCGGCCGACGCACTCGCTGCGTTAAAGGCGCATCTGGCGAAGCGCGGCTTCGGCGACATCGAAGTGAAGATGACTGGCGGATACGATCCCACGAGCACATCGGCCGATTCCGCGCTCATCAAGGCGCAGGTCGCCAGCTACAAAAAATTCGGAATTGATCCAATGCTCTGGCCGCGCAACGCCGGTTCGTATCCTGGTTACGTGTTTACTGGTGAGCCGCTCAAACTTCCCGCCGGCCACTTCGGGCTCGGTCACGGCAGCGGCGCGCACGCGCCCGACGAATACTACGTCATCGAATCGGCCAACCCGAAAGTCCAAAGCTTCGATGGCGCGACCATGTCCTTCATCCAATACCTCTACGAGCTGACGAAATAGCGCGACGCCGCGATCGACACTGCTATGCCGCTTCAGAAGCAAGGACGTCGGTCGGCGGCAATGCTTCGCGCTGCGCATCAGCTAAAGCGCGTTGTTTGCGCGCCAGCCAAAGACTAAGGCCGCACCAACCAGCCACGACCGGAACGGCAACAAAGCTGATACTCTGAAGTCCCAAGCTCAGTGCGTGCAGACCGCCATACGACCATGCGCCTAGCTGATCCCCGATGCGGTATCCTAAGGTGTCAGTCACGCTCTTGACCTTGTACTTGTCTTCGCGGCGCAAAACCGTGAATAGGATCTCGCGGGAAGGTCGCATCAGCGCGTAAGCGGCAGCCCGGCGAGCGACTTGAAAGACGGCCAACAACCCCAGACTTGGCACAACGCCCATCGCGGCGAAACCAACCATGCTCAGGAACGGCAGCGAAACGAGTGTGAACCCAACGCCGAACCATTTGAGCAAACGGCCAGTAAGAAAGATCTGGATGATGACCGTGATGCTGTTGACCCAGATCTCAAGGTTTGCTAGGAAAACGGTACGTTCGTCGCTGCTCTTTAGCGCTTCGCGGGCGAGATCTGTCTGCTGAAAGTACGCCCAGGTCGACGTCGTCGTATAAAGGAGAATGGATGCGGCCAGCCCCATGAGATAGGGCGAATGGGCAATGTGGGTTATACCTGACCAGATCGATCCGCCGATCGGCTCTTCGCGCGGCGGGACAATTTTCTTTTGTTCCGCGAAGCCGCTGGGAAAAAAACGAACCAGAAAGCCAGCGACTGCGAACATTATCGCGGAGATCGCCAGAAGATTTGCCGGCCCTATGTCTCGAACATAATGCTTGGTAATGTACGCCCCGAGGATAGCGCCGAGCGAACCGCCGACTGCGATGAACCCATAAAGCCGCTTGCCTTGCTCGACTGTGAACAGATCGGTTATGAAAGCCCAGAAGATGGCGGTATTAAATAGATTGAAAACGCTCACCCAGACATACAGGGCACGGCCGATCCAAACTTGTTGCGCGGGTGGACAACTCCGCATCAGAACGTAAAAGAGCGCGAGATTGAAAATGAAAAACGCGTAGGCGATTGGAATAAACTTTCTTCGCGACATTCGCGCCACGATCGCCGCGAAGACGGCATTGGCGATCAACATCCCCACAAGCGTGGCAGTAAACATCCAGGGTAGCGTTTCCAGCCGGTTGCTCGCAGCAATGCTGTCGCGAATCGGCCGCATGATGTAGTAGCCCGTGAGAATCAGAAAATGAAAAACAAACCCGAGCCAGAGCGCCCGAATCTCGTCCGGTTTTACGTCAACGATTTTGCCGAAAAAATGTTTCATTTTAAGCTATGCGATCCCGGGTGGAGGGAAGCGCGAAACGGTCTTCCGCCCAAGGAAACGTAAGCCCCGGCGACAGCGGAAAGTTTGATAAATTCACGGCGAGTTGCCCCTCATGTGCACGCTTAGCCTTCTTGTCATTCCGAGCCAAGTCGAGGAATCTCTCTTGATGTCGTTCGGATAACAATGAGAGATTCTTTCATTTCGATTCGACATGACAAGGAGCAGTCTTACGCGTCGTGAGGCGTCCAGACTAATTGGTGCCGGCGCAGCCGGCTTGCTGTTACAGATTCCTACGTCGCGCGCCCAAGCGGCAGGTCAATCATCAAGTATGCTGGCACGTGCGATTCCTTCTTCGGGTGAAAAACTTGCCGTCATCGGACTCGGCACCTGGAACGCGTTCGATGTCGATCTTACGCCAGAGAACAGAAGGCAACTCGAAGAAGTGATGTCCCTGTTCGTCAAGCGGGGTGGCCGCGTGATTGATTCTTCACCGATGTACGGTCCAGCCGAAGGTGTCATCGGCGAACTCGCCGCCAAATTGCATTTGCGCGATTCGCTCTTTATCGCCACCAAGGTCTGGACCGCGGGTAAAGAGGCGGGGATCCAAATGATGGAGCGGTCGATGGAGCGCTTTCAAACCAAAAGAATTGACCTGATGCAGGTCCACAATTTAGTCGATGTCGAAATGCAAATGTCTTCACTTCGTGAGTGGAAAACGAAGGGACGCATCCGCTACACAGGCATCACGCATTCACAAGCGCGTGGCTTTGGCGAAATAGAAAGAATCATGCGCAGTCACAAACCCGATTTCGTCCAGATCAATTACTCGGTCATGGAACTTGGAGCGGCGCAACGCATTCTGCCGCTGGCCCAGGAGCTTCGCATGGCGGTCATCATTAATCGTCCATTTGGTGGGGGCGGTTTGTTTCAGCGGGTGCGTGCGAAACAGTTGCCCGATTGGGCGGCCGAATTCGACTGTCGCTCTTGGGCGCAGTTCTTTCTGAAATGGATTGTGGCCCATCCGGCGGTCACCAGCGTGATACCTGCCACGAACAATCCGCGGCACATGCAAGATAACATGGCCGCGGGGTTGGGTCGGCTGCCCGACACCAAAATGCGTCAACGAATGCTTCAGTTTGTCTCGGGGCTGTAGGAGCTGCCTTCCCTGCCTCCAATTGGGACAGATTCGCGAAACGGGAAGCCTTGGTTGATCCATTTGGACGGGGACGAAAAAAATCCGAAATTTTCTTGAAAAAATCAGTTGCAGGGGAAGCTAAAATAGTCGATATGGCGCGCTCTTTATGCGAAAAATTACCCCCCTTATCGTCATCACTCTTTGCGGTATGGCATTTTGGCCGCGCCCAGTCTCGGCGCTAAACATGTCCATGTCGCCGAAACCTAAGTTTGATTATAAAGATGCCTCCGGCAAACGGCGCTCAGTTGAGATTATCGACAAATATCAGCCGAAGAAGATCGTTCATCCGTTTGCGAAGCTTGATCCGAAGATCGATCCGAAGCTGTGCCGTGCCGCCACCATCGCGGAGGAACGCGCGCATGCACACTCGCATTCGCTTTGCTGGCATTTCGTAAAAGAAGCGCTCGTCGCCGCCGGGGTGTTGAGATCGCGACCAACGACGATGTTGGCAAAGCAAGCCGGGCAGGAGCTCGTGAGCAACTACGGGTTCAAGAAGCTCGCGGTATCCGATCCCTACGCTGCGCCGTTAGGCGCAGTACTAGTGTATGGCGCGAGCAAAGCAGCTGGTCACGTGGAGATCCGCACGAAGGATGGGTTCGTAAGCGATTTTAAATCGAAGGTGCCGTCGCCCCGGCCGTTGCTAGGCGTTTACGCGAAGTCGTAAGCTGTACCCGCAGTTAATAAATGCAATAGTCGCAGTCAGCGACTACAACGAAGTTTCCTGTCGGCAAATCGAGTTCCGTTAGCAAAAAGTGCGGACGAGGTGGAATCTGCATCGATGTGCCAGGACGAGCCGATCCGTATCGCGATGTGGTCGGGCCCGCGAAACATTTCGACGGCGATGATGCGCGCATGGGGGAATCGACCGGACACATTTGTGATCGATGAGCCGTTTTACGCGTTTTATCTAAAGATGACCGGAAAAAACCATCCTGGTGCTGATGAAGTGCTCGCGCATGGCGAGACCGATTGGCGGAAAGTGGTTGCGCAGCTATTGGGACCGATTCCAGAGCCGCGTCACAAAGGGCCCTCCCAGATTTTTTATCAGAAACAAATGACGCATCATCTCCTGCCGGAAATCGATCGAGAATGGCTTGTCGGTGTGACGAATTGCTTTCTCATTCGCGATCCGCGCGAGGTGATCCTGTCTTACGTTAAGAAGCAAAGTGACCCGACGTTGGAAGATCTTGGGTTTGTACAACAAGCGGAGATTTTTGATTGGGTGCGCGAGAAAACCGCTTCGATGCCACCGGTTATCGACGCCCGAGATGTTCAACAAAATCCCGAGCAGGTCTTGCGGCGACTTTGTGATGCGGCTGGTATTGAGTTTAGCGAATCGATGCTTTCTTGGCCGCCGGGTTTGCGCGAAACCGATGGCGTTTGGGCGAAGCATTGGTACAGCGAAGTGGCAAGATCGACATCATTTCTGCCGTATCAACCGAAAGATGAGCCGGTGCCGAAGCGTTTGCACGAAATTCATGAGCAGTGCCGCGAATGCTATGAACGGCTCTATGAATACCATCTGTAATAAATCGCGGATGTTGTAGACCTGCTCGCCGGGGCGAACGACGCCATTATAACAAAACAATCTGCGCCATCCGCGTAAACCGCGGTTAAAAAATGAATCGGTCACGAACACGAGCACGAGTTTATATGCTACAGCAATTTAACCAGAAGAACCGCGATCTGATTGTAAACATCGACGGGCGGCTGGTGCATCGCGATGAAGCAGGGATCAGCCCATTTGATTCCGTCGTGCAAGCCGGAGACGCAGTTTGGGAAGGGCTGCGGCTGTACAACGGACGCATTTTCAAGCTCTACGAGCATCTTGATCGCCTGCATCGATCCGCGGTTGCTTTGTCGTTCCGGAAAATCCCTCCGCGCGAAAAAATCATCGAGGAAATCAAGCGCACACTCGCTGCGAACAGAATGCGTGATGGCGTGCACATCCGCCTCACGCTCACACGTGGGGTGAAGATCACTTCTGGAATGGATCCACGGCTTAATCAAAGCGGCCCGACGCTGATTGTTCTCGCCGAACATAAAGCGCCGGTCTACGCGAAGACTGGACTGACTTTGATCACGAGCAAAATCCGCCGGCCGCCTCCGGAGATCCTGGATACGCGAATTCATCACGCGAATTTGCTCAACTCGATCCTGGCCAAAATTGAGGCGAACAGCGCCGAAGCGGACGACGCGCTCATGCTCGATACGCGTGGATTCGTTGCGGAGACGAACGCAACAAACGTGTTCATCGTGCGCAATGCCGAGGTGGCTACGAGCCGGGTGGTGGCATGTCCCGAAGGAATCACTCGGGCAACTGTGATTGAAATTTGCGCCGCCGAAAGAATTCCCTGCGTGGAAACCGATCTGACACTCGACGACGTTTACCGCGCCGATGAAATATTTTGCACGGGGACGATGGGCGAACTCGCGGGAGTCATCAAAGTCGATGACCGACTCATCGGCGATGGCAAGGTTGGCCTAATGACAAGGCGCTTAAGCGAACTCTACGCTCAGCGCACTACCGCTCAAGGCATCCAAATTGGTCAGTAATTTAGAAGTCATTTGCGGGACGGAGGTTATTCACTCGCGCCATTCGGTGAACCATTAGGCCAAACGAATAACCGACGAGACTGTCCGGTTGGAAAGAGCGAGCCAAACAGGCGCGCCAAGGCCAAATTTCCAACTTTACATGCCAAAGTCCCGATGATGATATACAGTATCTAAACAGAAATAAGCCTATGAAACCAGAATTCATATCAATCTCGCGGTTCGCGATCATCGCGACCATTGCCGGCAGTCTGTCGGTT
>Ga0137378_10004846_pt1 | contig 11616 bp, 7 predicted proteins | sample SagtaG_21_FD_104813 | JGI IMG/M metagenome (GOLD analysis project Ga0137378, IMG submission 104813) | Vadose zone soil microbial communities from Sagehorn Ranch, Mendocino, California, USA - Sage2_L_60_16 metaG | ecosystem: Environmental > Terrestrial > Soil > Vadose zone | place: USA... | reverse complement strand
GCACACGAAATTGCCAGCGCGGCCAACGATTACGCGACCACAAGCCTGCTCGAAACCTGGATCGACGAGGCAGAGCGCCGGGTGTGGTTCCTGTTCGAAACCCTCAAGTAATCCATCTGTCGCTCACCCAAAAAACCGAAGGGCAGCCATCGCGAAATGGCTGCCCTTGTGTCTTCTTGCCGATCTCGAACCCGGCTAGCGCAATCTCAATCCATCGCCATGCTGAGTTGATGGCGCACGTCGGCGCCGCGAATCCAGAAGATCACGTCTGTCGCGATGTTGGACGCGTGGTCGGCGATACGTTCCAGCGAGCGCGAAACGAAGAGCCCGTTCATGGCCTGCTGCGTCTTCTTGGGCTGGTCCTGGATGAGCTGCAATAGCTCGATGTGGGCGCGGCGATTGATGCGATCTACCTCGTCGTCCATCTCCCGCACGGAGTCGGCCAGGCGTGCATCGCCGTCGAGTAGCGACTGAATCGCCGAGCGAATCATCCGGCTGGTGCACTCGCCCATCGCTTCAAAGTCCACGGGGAGTTCCACCGGATCGATCTCAATGACTTCGCGCGTGCGGCGCGCGATCGCCACAGACTGATCGCCGATGCGCTCCAGATCACCGTTGATCTTGATGACCGCCAGGATGAAGCGAAGATCGATCGCCATCGGCTGCTCGCGGGAGAGAAGTTCGTAGGCCATCTCGTCAAGCTCGCGCTGCGCGGTGTTGATGGCGGTTTCATTTTGACGGACGTACTGGCAGAGGCCCGAATCGCGCTGCAGGTAAGCGTCTAGCGCCGACTCCATCGCCTGCTGCGACAACGCAGCCATGGCGAGGAGCTTGTCCTTCAGCTCGGCAAGTTGTTGTTGAAAGTGGATCCGCGGCAAGACTGAGTCTCCCCTCTAGCGATTGTGCATCATGCAATGTTACACGGCTGCGAAAATCCGCGCGCTGCGCAACGCAAATCACGTTTTCTCTTGAACCTATCCCGTTAAGGGCTTCTTCTGTTCGGAGACGCCTGACTACTGTTTCCGATGGTCTACCATCAACGTTGATGATGCAGACCGGTGCGCCTTTTCATCCCATGTTGACAATCGACCCTGCAGACCATGCGCCCTCGCAGGTCTACAAGCTCATGTCGGGCATCATTGTGCCGCGCCCAATCGCGCTGGTCTCCACGGTCGATATCAATGGAGTTGCCAACGTCGCCCCATTCAGCTTCTTCTGCGGCGTCGGCTCCACTCCGCCCACGTTGCTCTTCTGTCCCGTCCTGCGCGCTGCCGATAGCGATCCACATCCCCGCAAAGACACTCTCCGCAATGCCGAAGAGACCGGCGAGTTCGTCGTGAACGTCGTCAGCGAAGCCATCGCCGAAGCGGCCAATGTCACCGCCGCCGAAGTGCCACCCGATGTTGACGAATTCGAGCTTGCCGGCCTCACGCCGTTGCCAAGCCTCGCCGTTCGTCCACCTCGCGTTGCCGAATCCCCTGCCCACATGGAGTGCAAACTCCTCCAGGTCATTTACACCAGCCGCCAACCCGGCGGAGGCGTCATCGTTCTCGGCGAGATTGTGCGCTTCCATGTGCGCGAAGACCTCGTTCACAACTTCTGCGTCGATCCCGCGGGACTGGACGCGGTCGGACGCATGGCGGGAAATACCTGGGTTCGCACTCGCGACCGCATCGACTACAACCGACCGAAATAGCAAAACGGACCTAAACTACCGCCGCTTGCGATATTGTCCGCGCCACGAGGGAAGCGTCTCCACATCCTCGGGAGCGTCCCAGCGAAGGCGCTTCGGGGCCGGGCGCACCGGCTCCTTTTCGCGCTCGGCAGTCTCCAACACCGGCCGAGGGGGGAGAAACTCTGGCTTGGCCCTCACAGATGCTGCATCCGGGGGAAGTGTCTCCGCGGTGCCCTGCGCCGGCGATGCAGTAATCGGCTCCGCGTAGACCGAGCGCTCCGCATTGCGCTCAAATTGCGGCTCCATATCGGGAGTGCGGCCGCGGAACTCCGCTTCCTTGTTCAGGGCCTTGAGGCCGAGCGATACCAGCAGTGTCCTCAACCCTCCCAGCCGCGATGCAGCGCTGTAGGGCATGTCATCGTCCATTTCGTCGGCGGGAGCAGAGTCATGCCCAGTGGGAGCAGCGGGGCCGGGCGCCGCCGGCTCGGCAACCCGGTAGGCCGGCGTTTGAGGAGGAACGGCGGATGTCGCGTAAAACTCCGTCCTGGTTGCTTCAAAAGAGGCGGCCGGACGAGACGGCGGAGCGGAAGCAGGTATCGTGTCAAACGCTCTATTTGTCTCCGCCGGCCACGCCGTTCCGAACTTGGTAGGCGGCGCAGCTGACTTGTCCGGGGCCGCAGTCGGTTGGGCCGGCGGTACAGGAGACCTGATCGGGTCGGGTGCCGGTGCGACGGGATCAATTGGAGGCTTGATTCGCGCCTCAACGGTCGAAGGCGCCGGGGCCGCGGGCCTTGGCTTTTCCGCCACAGGCGCGGGCGGGACATATCGTGGCGTCGGAGCGTCCTCGATTTTAGACTGGATGACCGCGGGGGGCGTCGACCGCATTGGCTCGCGTCCGCGCGGTATTTGCGACGTGAGTGGAGGCGCAGACGGGCGCGCTGGCTCAGGCTGCTTCGCCGACGGCTGCGCGTTATGTAGCGGCGCAATTGGCTCGGCCGGCGCGGGCGGCCTTGACGCTACGGTTGCAGCGGCGCGAGCGCTTCCGACGGGAGCGGGCGGCGGTTCGAATGTTGGCTCGGGAGGGATGAACCGATGGACGATAAACTCCGACTCGGGGCCGCCTGAAGAACGCGGAGACGAATAGACCTGTTCCCGCACGGGCTCAGGAGTATTAAATCGCCCAGTGGAAACGGCCGGCTCGGAAGCTTCGACGTCCGAGCGAACGGCGTTCCCGCGAGCGGCCGAAGCCGGTTTCGCTGCCTGCTCCGGGACAGTTTTGCGCTCCTGGGCGTTCGGAACGTCAGCATCCATGTTCCGTTGAGATGCAGCGGCAGGCTCATCGATGCTCTCCGGCGCCTGGCCGGCTCTGTGCCGGTTGCGTGCAACTTTGGGCTCGGCGTGCATTTCCCGCTGCCCTTGCGCAGGCTGCGAGTTGCGCCCAGTGTTGCGCGCGAAGGACCGGGCTTGCGCATGCAGGTGCTGCTGGACGGCTCGGACCGAATCCCGAAAGGCTGAATTCGCTTTGCTCAGCGAGACGCGATTCAGCACGAACCCGACTGCCGCAACGTCCAGGCGCTGCAGGGTCTTTGCCAACTCCCGCAATTGCGACCGGGTGGTGACGCCCGACTCGATGACGACGATCGCCGAATCCACGAACCGCGCCAGGTACTCGGTCTCTCCAGAAACCAGCAGCGGCGCTGTGTCGGTGACGACGATGCTCTCGCCCGCGGTCACATCGGCCATCTGCTGCAGCAGCGCTGTCGACCGGCTTCCGCGAGGAGCGGCCACCAGCCCCGCACTGTCCGCGTGGGGACCACTGGTCTCTGCGGGAGGCATTCCGGATGCATCCACCAGGACTGTCTCGCGCCCCATGGCATGGAGCATCTCGGTGACGCGCGAAGCCACGGTGGTTGCACCCGCGCCCGGAGCCACTCCAGTAAAGATGCAGCTCTTCATCGCGCCTTCCTGGTAGGCGTGCTCAACAGCGGCCGCCAGGCGCAGCATGTATTCCTCTGAAACTCCGCCGCTCACCTCATGGAAGTCGGGCAACATCGCCATCGGAGCGAACCCCAGGATCCGCTCGACGTCCTTCGCAATATAGATGCGAGGATCAAGATTGTGCGCAACCAATGCCGCACCCAAGCCCAGCACCAGACCCAGAATGATGACGATCAATCCATTCCGAAACATCTTGGCATGATCGGCGTTGAGCGGGGGCGTGGCCGCGGATGCAACGTACACGGCGCCCGGCGCATTGTTCTCCATGCTGAGGTTGCGGAACTGCTCGTCAACCAACGCAAACCTGTTCTGCAGGCGAACGATATCGGTTGCCAGTTCATTGGAGCGCTGCAGCCTGGGCGTGGCTGATCCTGCGGCCCCGGTCAACTGCGCCAATTGCGCGTTGAGCTTGGCTTCGACGCCGGAGGTGCGTTCCAGATCGTTCTTCAAGCGCTGCTGGATGTGCGCAGCGGCCTTGTCGCGCAACTCCTTGGTAATGGCGTCGATCGACGTGTTGATCTTGGCCAGTTCTTCCGTATTTTGCTTGTACTGTGGATGGTTCGGCGTCAGGTTCGCCATCTGCGAAATCAGGTCGGAGCGCCGCTTGTTCAACGCGGTCTTCATGCTCACCATGCCCGCATCAGACGACACGATCTCGTCCGCCTCCGCATCGAGCGCGGCCGAAGAGGTCCCCGTCTTGGCCAGGCTTGTAAGCCGGGCCGCAGCCTCATCGTTGGCAGTGCGCGCCCTCACCAGTTCTCCGCGCACGGCAGCTATCTGCTCGTCGTAGGGATCGGGCGCAGCACCCGCAACCGCCGCAATGCCGAGCTTTTTGTTCAGGTCTTCCTGCTCGGCACGATCGGAGGCCAGCTCCTTCTGGATGCGATCTCGCTCCTCGCGCAGCAGCTCGATCCGCTGCGTATCGCCGGATCGCAGCTCGCGCGTGGCGCTCTCGATGAAACTCGCCGCCACGGCGTTTGCGATCTGGGCAGCCTGCACTGCGCTGCTTGCCTTGGCCGTGATCGAAAGCTGATACCCGGCTCCCACGCGCACTACTTCGACAGCACGATCGAGTCGGGCCGCTGCGGCTTGCTCCGTCTCTGAAGCTCCCTTCCAGCCGGGCAGCTTGTGGACCGCCGCAACCAGCACATCGGGACGGGTCACATTATGGATCTGCTGCTGAATGTAGGACTCGTAGGTATTCGAATCGTAGGGCCAACGCTGAATTTGCCCTGGATCCATCAGGCGCGGAGGCGCCGGCTGGACGTACACGAGACTCTCGGCGGTGTAGTGATTCCAACTCTTCGCCATGTACGCCGCAGCCAGCGCCAATGCGGCCACAAAGATCCCGATGGCCAACTTGCGATGCAACTGGAGACTACGCAGCAAATCCAGGTGGAAGAACGTCTGGGAGGGGTTGCTGGGCGGGACCGCACGGACAGAGCCCGAGGGGGTCTCCACCGGCATCCCACCGGGGTGAAGCTCGTGATCGAATCCCCGGCTTGGGCGCAGACCGTTCATAGCACCCCGGCGTAGGAGAACACCATGGCCATCTGCGTCATCGGATTCAGGCGTTCCAGGTAGTAGGTCGCCCGCGAAAACCCGGTCTGCGGAACGTAAATGATCTCTCCCGGCTTGAGTGTTACTTCCAGGTTCTTGGTGGGATTCAGCAGGTCGTTGAAAGCAATTGTGCGGGTAGTGCCGCCAGCCGGATCGACAATCTGAATGTGCGGCTTTCCGCCTGCTTTGTCGGTAATGCCTCCCACGCTCGCCAGTACGCTTGCCAGCGTGCTGTTGGTGGTGAGCGGAACGGCGCCTGGATGCTGCACCTCGCCTAGCACGGAGACAAATCGCGCCGCAGGGTCGGGAATGTAAATCACGTCATCGCGACGAAGTCGCAAGTCCGCGAGAGGATTCCCTGAATCGATCAGGGAGCGCAACTGCACCCAGAGCACCTTGTCGCTTCCCCGGTAGATGGCGCATTGGTCGGGAATCTGCGGCCGCTTTTCGGGCCCGGCCGTCGGCAGCCCGCCGCGCGTAATGGCCTCAAGCAGGGTAGGCACGCCGTCGAACAGCATCGGCCCGGGATGTTCCACCGCTCCCAGCACCATGACGCGGTTCGCGGTGTACTTGGTAACCGTCACCTGGGCCGCGAGGTTCGAGTAATACGGAGCGAGTCCGCCCTCGATGGCTTTGGCTGCCTCACTTCGAGTGAGGCCGGAAAGCATGATTTCCCCTGCCAGCGGCAATGTGATACGACCGTCGGGGCGCACCACACGCTTGGCCAGCAGATCGGTTCGTCCCGCAAAGTCGACCGTGATCTCGTCGCCCTTACCCAGCCGATATTCCTCATCCGCTGCCGGCTCAAACTTGCGCATCTCTTCCAGGGGATTGGGCTTCAACTGAGGATTGGGAGTTCCGGATTCCGTACTCGACGCCGGAGCTTCGGCGGAGGGATTCTGCGTCTGCGACCCAGGCGGAACCGCTGCCGGCGCCGGGATCTGACCCCACACCATGACAGAACCCGCGCTTGCGAGAAGCGCAACAGCCAGCGACTTGTAGAGATGCCGGTTCATGGTTCTTCGCTCAAATCTGGGAAATCCGCCAATTTCGGCGAATTCCTGAAGAATTCCCGGCCCCGCACCACTCTTGCCGATTGCAACGGGGGAAAGGCAATCGCACGTTCCTTTTCCTGTCTTTCGGGGTCTCCACCCCTTCACCCTTTTGCGCCCTGGAAATGTGCATCCGGGACGCTACCGGGTTTGGGGACCTATCCCGGCACAGGGGTACATCCTGCTCAGCTTAAAAGATTTTGCTCTATCGCAATATCCCACAAACAGGGTGCTTCCCCCACCCCTCTTTGGTAACCAATTTGTAAACTATCCAAGATTACGTGCTCGCCAGAGACACAGAATCAATGCCTTGCAAGGCTGAGGGTTACCGGTTCGAAGCTCCCCCGCCTAAAGTCCGGAAATCGGCTTGGATTGAAGACCAGCTTGTCAGTCACATAGCAATTGCCGGCATTAAAGCTCAGCGGACTCCCCTGCCCTCCGTCCGCCCCGCCCATAACTTTCAGGTAACAGGTCTGCGCAGGATTCCCAAAACTGTGGGATCCCGGACCGCTTCCGCCCTTCACATCCGGGCCAATCGCCGGGTAGGGCAAGGTTCCCCACCATGGGGGTTTGGCAGGCAGGTAAAAGGATGCAGGCAGGGTGCTGGTCATCCCTGACGCCCACAAAGTTGCTTTAGCCAGATTTTCGTAGTTCCCATGCAGCAGTTGGTGACCCGAATTCCCCTCCAGGTGACATGGCGAAATGCCGCCGCCGCAGCCCGTTCCGAGGCCATCGTCTCCGGCGCTCCCATAGCCAAACGACCATAGTTGCGCCGCCTCGTAGGTCCGCACGGCTGGAAACTCCACCCGGGAACTCTGCGGTATCGGCTTGTTGGCCTTGAGCAGAGCCTGCATCTGCGCGCTTCCAACCAGGTTCCCGATAAAGTTGTTCCGCAGCGCCACGTAAGAGAACTGAACAGCCCGGGCCGCCTGAAACGTGTAGTAGCCATTCTTGCCTGAACAGCTCACCGTGCCCCGCCCCGACGATGGGGCGCACACGTGGCTCGTCCCCACAAACCAGTTGCGGAAGGCCGTCGTGTCGCTCGAGCTGCCCCACACCGAATCGGCGTAGAAGACGGTCATCACATTGCCTTCCACCAGGTTGAACTGCGGATGCGCCCCGTGATAGTCCAATCCGCCGATCACCACATTCGGCGATCCGCTGTCGAACTCACCCGTCGTGTAGTTATAGGCAATCACGTTCCCCGCCGCGCCCCACTCCAGCATCACCGCCACATGCGTCCGCTCAATAATGTTGTTCTCCACCAGGCTGGCGCTTGTCTTCAGCACAAGCTTCACATCGGAGTCGTATGTCCCCGGCGTATGCAGATAGGCGTTCGAGAAATAGCTGTCGCGGATCTCGTCATGAAATCCCCAGGACACGGCAACATGATCCCCGTCCGCATAGTTCGATTCCACAGCCTTGATCCAGCAGTACGCGCACAGATCCATTGCAAAGTTGGCCGTGTACCCGGTGTTGTTGGCGCGTACCTGGAGATTCTCCACCCCTGCATAACTCGCCGCCATGTTGAATGCCACGGCGATCGGCGCGTGACTGTAGGCTGTATAAAGACCGGGAGAAACCGTCACGGTGTTGCCGCTCACCGCGGTCACTTCGACAATCTGGCCACGCGCGTAGCTGCCGTCCTTTGACCAACCTCCGTCGCACCAGTTGCAGTTTCCGCCGCTGCCCGCCGCGGTCACATAGCTGGGATCGTTGGTCTCCGTAATCACCAGATACTTTCCCGCGCTTAGGCCAAGCGTAGTGCCAAGCACAATCTGCGTCGAGCCCGCCGTGGCGCCGCTGCTGATCACTCGCGGCTGCAGCGGAACCGATCCCGCTCCCATCAAAATCACGGCCTCACCGTTGCCGGTCGCATTCAGAATCGTCTTGTCCGCGCCCGCGCCGCGAAGCGTGACGTTGGATGGCACATGAAGCACTCCCGGAATCGTGTAAGTGCCCGCAGCAAGATTCACAGTCTGTCCGCTGGGGCACGAAGCCAGAGCCGCGTTGATCGCTGCCAGCGATGCCCCCGGCGTCAACTGCGCACATTGAACCGTCCGCGTGGGAAATGTCCCCACTCCCGTGCTCGACCAGTCAATCGCCTGGCCCGGCAATAGAAATGCAGCCCACGGTTGTGCCGTTCCTAATCCTGAAGCAATAATCCAGATCGCAGCGGTCATTAATATCTTCATAGATTTCATAAGTTCCTCTATCCTTCTATGCTTCATAATTTCCACCCCGTCTGGGTGATCGACAACTCTCTATGCCACCACTGGCTGGCGCTTCGTCAAAAGCCTATCCACCAGCCCAAAGTACTCGTGTCGCCGGATGTCCCAGCTATTCTGCGCAATGAATGCCGCGCTCGCAGCCCGCAACTCCGCGCGTCTCTCCGAATCCTCATACAGCAGCTGAATCTTTTCGGCCAGGTCCCGAGCGTTGCCCGACTCGAAGAACTGCACAATGCGATCGTTGAAGTAGTACTCGTCAATGCGTGTTCTCGATGCCAGAATAGGCACGTTCATGGCCATGAACTCCATGATCTTGGTGCTGAACGCCTCATTGCCGAACGAGTCCGCGCGCTTGGGCACAACACCGAGGTCGATCCTGGCCATAATCTCGGCCACCTGCTCCATGGGGATCAGCCCGGTGAGCGAGATCCGGTCTTCCAGTCCGCGCTCGCGAATCAGCCGCTTCAGGTTTTCCCTCTCCGGCCCATCGCCAACCAGTTGCAGCCTGAGCTCCGGAATCTCCTCCTGCAGCAGCGCCACCGCTTCAATGGCTATATCGAGCCCCTGGTGCCAGCTCAACGTCCCCGGGTAGCACATCACGAAGTCGTTTCCTGGACGCGCCGGACCGCCCCGCCGGGAGAATATCGCCGGATCGGGATAGTTGATGATTGCGGTGCACTTTTCCGGCCGAACCGATCGCCGCGTCAGCCTGTCGTACCAAAGGTGATTGGCGATGATCACATGGTTGGAATAGGCGATTGAGAGCCACTCCAGCATCACCAGCGCGCGAAACACCAGCGAGCCCTCGCCCACCTTGAATTTGCTGGCGTAGAACTCCGGGACAATGTCGTGAATATCGAGGATCACCCGCGTACCCATTAATCGCGGCACAATCGTTGCGAACACCTCGAAGTCGGGCACCGAGTGAACGTGAATCAGATCGTAGGGCTCGCGAAGCTGCCGCACAGCCAGGAACCACGCCGAACGGATGAAGAATAGCAGTAGTTTGATGAGATAGCTGAATGGACCTTTCTCATCGATAACGCGCTTCTGAATGCGGAACACGCGCACGCCCCGGATCACTTCAAACGCCGGCTGCCCTTCCCGAGCCAGCGCGATGGCGTCCACCTGGTCTCCGCGCCTGACCAGCGCCTCCGCATAGCGCCGCACCCGATTGTCCGCGTCGTAAAACGTGTAGGCCAACATGCAGGCTTTCATAGGACAGCGTTTCCACTCCCCGGCGCAATTCGCGCAATTATAGATATGTCATTCTGGATAAAAGCACTTCGGAGCACACTTCCGCCATTGCACCTAAGCGATTTCGACTCCCCCAGTCGGGTGATCGGCTTCGACGACAGCCTCCTGCCCCCGGCCGTGCAGTTCGCCAACAAGCTTCAGAATCCTGCGCAGCGGCTCGGTTCCGCCGTGCAGAAGGACCACAGCCGCCAGGTACAGAGCTCCAAAAACCGCCGTGATGCACGCGACTCGAAGCGCCGCTCCGCCCGCTCCGGGCAGGCTCTGGAGCGACCGGATGCCTCGCAGCCCAAAGAAGGTCACGACTCCCGCCGACAAGGACGCCACCACGTATCGCCAGACCGTCCCGACCACCGGCCCAACCCCAAGTTCTATCGGCTTTCCGGCGTACCACATCGCCGGGATTGTCAGGATCCAGTACGACATGCACCACGCGATGGCGATTCCCTGTGGACCATACGGCAGGAACACCAGGAAGAATCCAAATGTCACGATCCATTCCACGATGCTCCAGAGGAACCAGCGGTCGGCGCGTCCGATGGAGACGTGAATCCAACCGTGAATGTAGTACACAATCATCACGCCGATGCCCGGTGCAAAATACGTGAAGATCACGCCAGCCGTCCCCCAACCTGGCCCCAGGAGCAGCCGGATCAGGTCTTTGCCCACAAGCGTCAGATCGCCCGCCAGCCCCATGCCGAGAAACGACATCACTCCGATCGCTCCCAGCACGTAGCGGATGTACTGCGGTCGGTCATCGCGCACCCGGCTCAGCGCGGACACGGCCACATTCGATGTGGCAGCCACCAGTTGGCCCGCCGAGAGGGCAAACAGATCGTAGGCCTTCTTGTAGAAGCCCAATGCATGCGCCCCAAAGCGCCAGCCAACCAGCAGGTTGTCAGAGTTGCGCGCGAAATAGTTCAGACTGAATCGGCCGCTGATGTGCGATCCAAATTTCAGCGTCATGGCGGCGCCAACACGCCTTCGCGGGGGCCCGGGAATCCAGGGGCAGAGTATCCACACCCCGACCGCGGTGCTCACCGCCAGGGCGCATGCGCCCATGACCAGCGACCAGTATCCCCACCCCGCGAATCCGAATGCGATCGACGTCAAGACGCCGACTGCGCGAGCGATGATGTCGTTCTTCGCCAGCGCGGCGAACCGCATCGCGCGTCGCAGCAGCGCAGCATGAATCGTCGGTGCACCGGTGAGAAGGATAGTGGCTGAAAGCCCCGCGGTCAGTTGAGTCAACGGCGATTCGCCATAAAATTTCGCCAATAGCGGTCCGGCGGCTGCAAACCCAACGGTCAGTCCCACACTGATTCCTAGATTGATCCAGAACAGCGTGCTCGCCAGGGCATGCGTGACTTCCTTGCGCTGCAGCAGAGCGTCAATGAAGCCGTTCGCCGGCCCATTCATGAGCAACAGGCTGAATGTGGTGATCATCGTCGCCAGGCCGAAGTCGCGGGGCGTCAGCAATCGGCCCAAGACGACCGTCGCCACAATTTGAATCGCCAGGCCTATCCCGCCCGAAAGAACCGTTGCTCCTGCGCCGCGCACCGCCATCCGGCGCAGCGCATGGCCTCCGCCAGGCACAGTGGGAGCGAACGCTCCATTGGCATCGAATGGCTTCAAGCCGGCTCCTGAATGGGCATGTTTCCCGATTCTACCTTTCCGTTACTGCAACACCCGCATTCGCCGGCGCGATACTGCCTGTCGCAGCGGAAAGTCAGCTTTGGGCTGAACGATTGTCATGGAATCCGCAGGGACCGCGGTGATCGCCAGCAGAAACCCGATCCAAACCGGGCTCATCATCCGGAATCCTGCTTCCGTGCAACTGTAGATC
>Ga0137378_10004843_pt1 | contig 11618 bp, 9 predicted proteins | sample SagtaG_21_FD_104813 | JGI IMG/M metagenome (GOLD analysis project Ga0137378, IMG submission 104813) | Vadose zone soil microbial communities from Sagehorn Ranch, Mendocino, California, USA - Sage2_L_60_16 metaG | ecosystem: Environmental > Terrestrial > Soil > Vadose zone | place: USA... | reverse complement strand
TTAAAAGCCGAAAACGATTGCGATGGAAATCGACGACTCGGTTGGCCGACCAGGCTGAAAGTTGCTCGAGATTATCGTGCACGACGCTGTCGGAAGCGATGACCGCCATTTTCCAGCCGAGCCTGGCGCAACGCCATGCCCAATCAAGATCGACATCGGAAAATGGGAAATTTTTCTCGTCGAATCCATCGCCTTGCTCCCACGCTTCCCGGCGAATCAGGAGAGGGCTGGTGAAAACCACATCGCAAGTGCGCCAGCGAATTCCGTCGCTGAGCCGCCAGGCAGAATTGTTCGGAGCGTGCAGGTTCAATCGCGCAGCCAGGTTTTGACCAAGCGCAAACGATAAAGCAGTGGGAAATCGCATTCCGTATCCATAGAACTGGCCGTCATGTTGTTTGACGGTAAAGCCGGCAGCGGCTAGCTGCGGCTCCAACTCGAGAAGTGCGATCGCTTTCTCCAACGGTTCCGCGCTCGTTAGGCAGTTGTCGGTTTCGTAAAGCAAAAGCCATCGACACCTCGGAAAGCGAGCAATCGCCTCAGCGCATCCGGTATTCACGCCCTCGCTGAACGAGCGACGATCTGCGCGAGCTTCGATCACGATAAGATTGTCTGCGGGACGATTTTCGCGCCAGGTTCTAAGAAACTCAGCGCTGCCATCGTTGGAACCGGCTTCGAAAACAATGATGGCCGAGCCGAATCGCGCGCTTCGTAACCCCTCGGTCAGCGATGCGATCGCGCGCTCCAACAGCGAGCGGCGATTAAATGAATTGATAATTGCGACCAATTCGACCGGTCGTTCGGGAGAACCCTGACTCATCGGCCAGCGCTCAGACCGAGCGTCTCGGCAACGCCTTGGACCAGGGATTCCGAAGAAGCGTGCCGTTGATACCAACTGTAAATGTCAGCCGCGATTTTGGCGCGGTCCTGCGCGCTGGGGATTTCAGAGCGATCCGGCTCAACAAAAAACAGTCCGGGCAAGCGGTCGCCGTCGAGCGAGATGGCTGAGCCGCGATGGGGAAAAACGGGAATCACGCCGTGCGCGCACGCGGAAGCGAAAGCGCTCGATTTCAAAATGACTGAGGTCTCGACGTCAGGGCGGTGGAAATAATTGAACCACCCGAACGAGCAAGTCTTGAGAATTTCGGATGCAGCGGTTGCAGCGATGCGCGGCCGATAATCCGATTCGACCGCAAGATCGACAAGGAGGGAACGCGTTACTGGATTGTCGTCGCCGCCGAGAACAAACAAGTGGCGCGGAGCAATTGAGTCCGGAATGCACGGCAGGAGTTGACGAAAGGATCGCAGAGAGCGCTCAACTAGAGCTGTGCCGCCAAAAATCGCCCAGCGATGTGGATCGCGATCGGCAATTTGATTTGGAGAAAGCGAAGGCTCTTCCAGTCCGGAAGGCACCGGATGCAATTCAACATGTGCGTTCGGGACCATGCGCCGCAGCTCGGCATAAAAATTATCGCTGCTCACAATGCACGCGTCCGACAAACGAGCGACCGACTTCGCCAAGTGCATTTGCAGCGGCCGCAACCAAAACGCGCTCGCCCAGAGTGGGCCGGACGCATAAAGCTCATGAAAAATCGTGACTAGTTTTCCCTGATGCCGGCGGCGCAACTCACGCAAGATCGACAACAAACGAAACGGAACGCCGCGCTTTTGGAATCCGTAGTTCACATAATGCAGAAGGATGTGATCGTACTTTCGGGGCGAGTCGTCGAGCAAACTATCGAGTGATAAAACTTCAAGGCCGGCCGCATTTTCCGCTGAAGAAGTTTTGAAAGTGGCGAACACGGTGTCGAACCCAAATTTGTCCCGCAGTTTTTGGGCAATGACGAGGGCATAATCCCCGACGCCATCGATTCCTCCGGGAACTTTGGGAACGATTTGAAGAATGGTGCTCAAACTGAAACGGTTTGCCCTTCGCGCGGCTGGCTTCGCGATTTTTGCCGGGCGAGCGCTGCGGTGTACTCCCGGATAGTGTCAGAAGCGATCTGTTCCCAACGAAACTGCGCGGCGATTTGCCGGCATTTGGCCGACAGCGCGCTGTAGTCGGTTTCATTCATCTGCAAAATTTCCAAGGCACGGCCAGCCATCGCTTTCGTGTTTCCGACCGGAACCAAAAACTGCGCATCAGTGGCGGCGAAAATATGTCGTGGACCCGGCACGTCGTAGGCAATCGTCGGAATGCCGGAGGCGAGCTGTTCGAGCACAGAAAGACCGAATCCTTCAATGTAACTTGGAAAAAGTCCCACCACCGAGCCGCCGATCAACCGCGGCAGTTCTTTGGGATCGTAACTGGTGAGACAACGAATGGACTCACTCGACGAGAGCTGGAGATCGCGGAGAACAGTTTGTTGATCAGTCATGGTGCCGAGAAACGAAAACCGCGCCGATGGCACTGAATTTAAAATGGCGCGAATAATTTCCGGCCAATCGCGAGAACCTTTTCGCACACTCCACATCCCGAGAAAGCAAATCTCCTTTTGGGCCAGACGCCCCGACGCAGATTGGGCGGCGCCAGCGAGCGCGGCGCGCTCTGCTTCATTCAAGCCGTACGGCAGAACAATCGTCTGCGCAGCAGAGCATTTTTTGAGCAATTGCTTTTCGTCCTCGTTTGGAACGTTGAACAAATCGCAACGAGCGAGCGCGCGGCCGGCACTGCGCCGCAGCAGCCATGAAGTAAACGTGTAAAAAAACCGGCCCAGAAATTTTCCGCACGGTTGATCGGGCCAATGCCGCCGACTGAATCGGATGAATTCGTCATAAGCCAAATACAATCCGATGGAGCGTCCGACCAAAAGACCGTCGAAGCGTAACGATTTTTTCGAAAATGGAAGCGTTCCGATCAAACAATCGATGACATCAAATTTTCCGGCGTTGCGCCGAACGTAACGAGCCGCTCGATACGGAAAGACCGCTTGCCGCCAGGCCGAGAGCGCGCGCGAACGGGTCGGCATCGGAAAGGCGTCACTGAGACAGAACTTGTCGATCTTGTGCCCGGCTTTTGTCCATTGCTCGGACAATTCAAACCAAACCCGAGCCGCGCCGAGTCGTGGATCCCACGGAAGATTCACAATGCCGAGAATGCGAAGTGGTCTCTCCACAGTTTTATTTTAAAAAACGACGCGCGAGACCGGTCCAGAATTTGTGTCGCACGGGATTCACGTAGTGCCGCATCGCAATAGAGTTGCTGGCGTATCGGTCGCGGTAAATAAACTGGTCGTCCACTTGCAAAACGTACTTTCGTGGGTCGAGCGCGACCGCATCATTGGCGTGCATGCATAAATGAACCACGGTTTGGGTTGTAAAAAAATTCGGTGTGCCGTTTAACATCTGCAGTCGCTCCAGGCCAAGCGACCAGTCGAGTTTTTGAAACAGCAGCAGGAAGCCCATATTGACCGGATTTTCTTTTTCAGCGCGGTACCGAATGAGGCGCTCGTCGGCCGAGAATTGATAGTCCGCCAGATAAAAAGCGGAAGCGGACTTGGTCCGCGCTAAATCGGCGAGCCCGATTGCCTCCGGAAAAAAGAGAACATCGGAATCGGTGTAAAGCGTTGGACCATCAGTAGGGAGCGACACGATCGAGGCGAGTTGCTTTCCGGTAAAATGACTCGTGAGATACGACCGTACTTTTTCCGGCAATCCCAGCGGCAAATCGGGCGCCGTTCTCTGGACGCGCACGCAGTTGTCGATCTTTTCCAACAACTCAACGCTCGCGCTGGTGTAAGAACCGTCGGACACAACCGTGAATTGCTTGGGCCGACCTGCGTGAGTAAGAAATGATCGGATCGAGGCGACCTGCTCCGGCAGGGTGTTTTCTCCAGAATACGCGAATACATCCAACAGAAGGTCACGCGAGACGCGAACCTTTCGGCGAGCAATCATCGGCAGGGCAGCTCGATAAAGAGAGCGCGCGCTTTTTCCTTCGAGCCGCGCCGAATGGTAAGGCACGTTCATCCTGCAGCGGGAGCGAAAGAGCGAAAGCCTCGATAACTCAGCGCCAGATTGAGAAGCAGGCTCGGCGTGGCCGATATCAGGTTAAAAATCAGGACGCCGGCAACGCTGGAAAAATCGGTGAACGGTATGAGCGCGATTTGGGTGGCGAAAGTAAGCGGAATGTAAAGCCACGCTCCGGTGATCCACGCTTTGGAAGCATTGAGTAGCCAAAGCGTGCCGCTCAAAGCGGTGATCACTGCGACACCGATCATTAAGAGGAGTTCGCGATGGAGGTGGGTGTAACGATTGCCGAGAACAAAAAGAAATTGATCCGGAAACAATGCAGCGCCACCGAGGACAACCGCGCTGAAGAGAGTCACGCCCCCGGCAATCGCAGCATAAAGGTAACGCAATTTGCGTTTCTCCTGACACCTGGCAAAAGCCGGGACAAAAATGTTGATGAGCAAATTCGTCAGGACGGTGAAAATCATGGCGAGTCGTCCAAGAGCGCCCACTTCGGCAACTGAAGCAGCGCGGCGCGCGAAAAAGCTGATCAGGAAGACGGTGATCTGTCCCTGAAAACAATAAAACACCGTGTTCGCGGCCAGGCTTTTGATCAACCGAACAATTTCATGTCGATCTTCCGCATTTTCGCCCGCCTTTAGATCGACAACCTTCGCGGCATAAGAACGGAGCAAGAAATATTGCAAAAGGAAAGTGGCACTGGCGATGGCGACGGCAAGTCCGGCGGTGGCGAACAGATAAACCAATCCGAGAATCAGCAGCAGCCGAACGATCGCGCAGGTGAAATCGATTTTTTGAATGCGGCCGATATCCGAACGCAGCCGCGGCACAACGCTGAAGATGTCGACCGAAATCTGGATCGAGAAACCGGCCAGAACGACGCCGATCAACAACACCGTGTAAATTGAAGATGCGCCGTTCCTGGTCAGCATCGCGTACAAAATCGGCGCGATGATGACGACGGCGACGGCGGCAAGTTTCTTGCGCACGGCCAAACCGGTGTTGATCAATTCACCGAAACGATGTCGATCCTGCCAGACGCGGCCGCCGATCGAGATGAGTCCAACGCTGACCCCGATGTCGGCGAGCAACATGAGCGTGGCCTGCATCGAGTTGGCGATGGTGAAGAAGGCGTATTCGCTCTGGGGCAACCAGCGCACGAGAAGAATTCCACTTGAGAAAGCGATGATCTGCCCAATTACCTGGACCATCGCATAACTGCCGATGCGGCGGGCGTGATCGAACGCTCGGCGTATGATCGGAACCGAACCCTCGTCCAAAACGGGTGTGGAGACCGGGACGAAGAAGCTCATGGGCAAATCATGTGTTCAAGAGAGCAACGAGCTACCCAAGTGCCAAGAGGAATCTGCAGCTTCTTCGGTTGCTGCCGAATCCTGAGATGTCGATCTAATCGGCGGCCGCGTTATGCGGTCTCGATCGGCTTCGGGTGTTCTCGACCCACGGACGTAACCGCCTCGCCATCGGGGGCAGCCGGCGTCGAGTAGTATTCGGAGTATTGGTAGTAGTAATACTCGGGCAACGAAGTATCGACGAAATTCAGAATCACTCCCGGAACGTTGACTTGCCGGCCATAGAGAAGCTCGAGCGCTTTCTTGGTCAAACGGGCAGAGGTGTAGGAGAGCCTAACGACAAAGAGGGTGGCGTCGATTTTCGGGGCAAGACTCGTGGTATCGTCCGCCGCCAAAACCGGCGAACTGTCGATGATGACGTAATCGTACTGTTGATAGATTTCTCTCAACAGCGCTTCAGTAGACTCATGCAAGAGATGTTCACTCGGCTGGGACAACGGCCTACCACGCGGTAAGACGAATAGGGTGGGAACAGCGGTTGGGACAACGACTTCGCGCCAATTGGCTTCCTGTTTCAACACTTCGGACAACCCGATTTTTGAAGTGATTCCGAACGCTTCGCGCAATGCGCCCCGGCGGAGATCGCAATCAATCAACAACGTCTGCGCGCCAGAGAGCGCCATGGTAATGGCAAGATTGGCGGACACGGTCGACTTGCCTTCGCCTGGAACGGCGCTCGTGACCAAAAAGCTTTTGGGCCGCGCGCCCTCGTAAGGCATGAAGAAAATGGACGAACGAATATTGCGATACGATTCGGCGAAGACGTGGCGCGCGTCGTCGGGTTGGAGCAGATCGACTTTGCCCTTGGTTTTCTCCTTCGGAATCTGACCGAGCACGTTTTCAGAAAAGTGATGTTGGAATTCGCTGAAGGAAGCCATCCGGTCGTCGATGCGATCGAGCAGAATGAGAATAGCCACTCCGGCCAGCGCACCGATGCCGAATCCGATCAGTAGACTCTTGATCAGACCCGGTCGAACTGAAATCGGCGCCGTCGCCATTTCCATGATCGAGACCTGATCTTCGCCGCCCACGACCTGGGAAACATCGATTTCCTTGAGGTTGTTGGTGAGGCGATCGTAGAGCGTTTTGAGGCGGTCGACTTTGCCTTTAATTCGATTGAACTGCGCGAGGCGCTGACTGAGATCCAACGCTTTGGCTTCCCATTCCTTAGTATTGGCCTGAAGATTTTCCATCTGCTTGCCGATGGATTCACGTCGCGTCTTCAGTTTTTCCAGAGTGTCGGCACGGAACAGCTCGATCAACTTGTCCTGTTTAGTGATTTCATCATTAAGCTTGATGATCTTGGGGTGATTAGGCCGCAAATCCTTGGCCAGCGTATCGCGCTCGGCCTTGAGAAGCTGGACTTGTTGCTTCGCCTTTAGGTAGTCCGCTTCGGGGCCAACATCGGGAAATGGCAACCCGCCGTTTTCAACTGACTGGTTACTCGCCGCCGTTTCGGTCCTATTTTGCGCGCGGTCGAGGTTTTGATCGAGATCGAGCAGGTTGAGCAAGGCGTACTCGGTTTTCAGCTGGGCGTATTGTTGATTCAATTTGACCAGGTAAGCAGCGGCGCTGTTTCCCTCTTCCTGAATGAAGCCGATGTTGTTCTGCTTCTGGAACTCGAGCATTTCGTCTTCGCTGTTGCGCAAATCTTTTTCGACCTGAATGAGCTGTTCGGTAATGCCGGTGGTAACTTCGTGGCCGCGGCCCTCACGCATGCCTCGCTTGAAATCGAGATATTTCTGCATGACCGCGTTCAGATAGGCCTGGGTGTAATCGGGTGCACTGCCAATCGCCGAAAGATCGAAAATCGAGGTTCGCGGTTTTTGGATGACGAATATGTCCACCGGGGCGGGCTGCAATTCGGGATGGGTTGAGCGAACAAGCGATTCGGCGCTCCGTCGAACTTCCGCGCTTTGCATTAGCTGAATTTGTGTGCCGTAGAAATTCACGGCGTCCTCACTGTAAACGGCGCCTTGAGCGATATTTAACTTACCGGCCATCATCATTTTACTGGTGGACTGGTAAGAGGGTGGCGTTTGATAAATGAGAAACGCCTCAACAAACAGGCCGAGGCAGATCGTTAAAACCGGAATCCACCAGCGCCGCAGAAAGAGCGATTTGTAGCGGTGCAGCCGCGTGATGAAAGCGGCCAACCAGGACGTAGAAAGGTTTTTAGCAGCGGTGGGTGCCGGCATACTACATGTTAATCAAGCGCTGCGGAACGTAGATCTGGTCATCGGGCTGAAGCTCTACGTCTTCTTCGGTTTTTCCTTCTTCGATCACACGCTTGAGATCCACAGTAAATTCCTGACCGGCCTTACGCGTCAGTTTCACCTTACGTTTGTTGGCAAAATCGCCAAAGCCCCCGGCTTTAATGATCGCTTTGCTGACGGTGTAACTCTCATCGGCCGGAATTTCCTGCGGTCCTTGCCCTTTAACTGCGCCGTATACATAAATTCGACCTCGCGATTTTTCACTTACCCGGTCGACCGCCAGAATCACGGTCGCGTGATAATAATATTCTTTTTCCAGCAACGATTTGATCGTGTAAGCAAGTTGCTTGCACGATTTGCCGCGGGCGGGCACGAGTCCGACATAAGGGACCTCTAACTCACCGTTGTCGTTGACCCGCAAGCGTTGCGAATCATTGTCGCGATCTTCAACTACCCTGAAGCTCACGTAATCGTTCGATCCGAGCTTCTTCTTATCATCGAGTACGGTCATCGAATTGGTCCGCATCACCGTGGCGGTGGCGGTTGATGGCCCGTCCGGCGATGGCGGCTTCGGTGTAGCCGGAGCGGGACTCGCGGCGTCCTGAGCGAATATCGAACTGACCGAAAGAATGCAGGCAGCACCGACCAATGCAGACAGACTAACTCTCATATTGTCCCCCCAATTTACCCCTTTTAAGTTTTTTAGAAACTGTAAGTGGCGTCGACAGAAATGCGGTTCTGATTGTAATCACGCAGGAAGACGTCCGAATCCTTGCTGGTGCCTTGATAACGGGCGCCGAGCGTGACATGTGGGGTGAGCTGATAACCGAGAGTGATTGCGCCACCGATGCGCTGGAAATGTTCGCCAGCCGGCTGACCGGTAAGAACGCTGAAGAGAGTGGCATTCAAAGGACCGCCTGATTCCTCCCCGTCTTCAAAGAAGAACTCGGTCGAAAGCAGCACATTTCGAATCAGGTTCCAAGTCAGGGTATGCCGGACGTAGTTGAGAGTGATGTAGTTGGACTGAATACCGAGTTGATTTTCGTGCCCCGCGCTCAGCGTTTGGCTGAGTTGCGCGTTGATCCGATGTCCGATCGAGCCGTTGACGTAGTAATCCTCGAGGTTTTTGTGGTCGGGAAACGGAACAAGGCCGAAAGGACCAAACGGAAAGAGCACGAAGTTGTTGTTGAAATCGATCCACTGATAGCCGCCGGCCGCGCGCACCCTTAGGTTATTGGTTAATTTCGCCTCAACAAATGCACCCGCGCTGTAAGCGGTGTTGTCATTGAGCACACTTTGGTTAAAGCGCGTAAAGACAGCGTTGGCTTCGGGGCCGACGGTGATCGTTGGGGTGACGATAAACGCAGCCGAGGCATAGACGATTTCCGCATTGCGATCCAAATAATCGAAGGTGGATGTGGTCGAGACGAAATTATAATGGTCGTAGCCAACTTGGAAGAGCAGCTTGTTCAGATCCCAGAGAACCGAAACGCCGGCGGTATTTTCAAAGCGTCCATACTTTGCCACGTTGCTCAACGCTCCTTCTTGAATCGGATCCTGTTGCAGTTGCATCCGGTCGTGGATGTTGATGCGGAAATCGCTTACGAAAATATCGAAGGCGATCTGCGATTTCGGCGCGATTAAAATGGTGTTCGTGTTGTAGTTAGAATGATCAAGGTAAAAAGAGTATCCGATGCCAAGATCAAGGCGCAGGGTGTTGAGCTGGGTGACTGGCCAGATCGCGTCGAGGCTCAGGCTCGGGGTAATAATAAAATCATCCTGCGTGTTAATTTCGGCGTAGTTAACGTTGTCGTTGTATTCGGCGCCGACACTCATACCGAGTCGAAACCGGACCGGGCCCAGCAACAAATTGTAGGGAATACGAGAGACATCTTCCTGCCTGGCTTCGGACGCTGCCTGTCCAGCCAATGACGGACGCACCGTGTCCTGCCCGTAAACACCCGCGGTCGCGACCAAGATCGACGTCACAAATAAGAACGTGACCGATTTGCGGAACAGGTCGCGGTGTAAGGAGACAGCACGGCTACGACTCATAGGCAGGTTCATCAGGTTAAGGTTCAAGTAGTTGTATGTACCAATTCAAAAATCCCAAGCAGCTGACGCCCACTGCACGTCTGCCTTCCGTTCGAGATCGTAATTTCCTTGTCTCGTTACCAGTTCTTTCGGTGTTCTCTTTTACGAGAAAACCCCTCGCCGAGGCAAGAGAAATCGAGGAATCGTTTTACCGCGTTTGGTTTAAAAAATCCGGTGCGACCGGGCGCTGATGTCATGGACTGTTGGCCGCAAGATTTCACCGCTTGGCCCGCTCTAAGCTGCTAATTCTTACATGGGTTCCGGTTTGCGGCGCATTAAACCTCAGGCGGCCAAGATTTCCCTGGTCATTTCCGCGCTCACTTTTGTCGGATTTGTTGCTGCCAGTCATTGTGGCTATGCCGAGAGTCCGGCAAGGATAAGCGCACAAATCGAATACATCACCCCGGACGGGCAATTCTCTCCCGTAAGCGCAGCGCGTCTCGCCTCTCCCGCGCCAGCCGCTGCGTTCGTCGACAACGACACCGTCAGCTGTGTTTTGCGGGAAGGCGAAACGACTTTCATCATCCAGCTGTCAAAAAATTCGCCGCGTGATCGTTTTACCTTTCTGAACGAAAACGCCGCTGCCTGCGGCGAACTTCGAATCGCCGTTTCCGATTCACCTCTTCCGGCGGACAGCCCGAAATGGACCGAAGTGGATGGAATCGTCCCATTCGCCCACAAGCGCCTCTTTAAATTGTCGATGTTGGGCGTGGATAAAAAATTTGTCCGGCTCTCGTTCAATGTCGAACGACAACGTCACGCCGCCGCCGGGATCTCCGATCCATTCGGAAGTTCCGTCCTCGCGGCAGCAATCAATTCAAATTTCAACAGATTGTATGAGCGCGGCCTTGACCTGAGCGTCGCTGCCGCCTCGGTCGCGGCGCTTCCAGCCAAGCAGAATTAGGTGACTCTTCATCATAATTGGCCGCGCGCACGCATCCGCGGACAAAGTTTCAGAGGCATGGAACTAGCTCTTAACAACGCGGGTTTGATTGTTGTGCCGCATGCGATTGGACAAAGGGGAACAGATTACAAAAACGCCGCTCCAATCGTCTTCACTCGATCGGTTCGCCGCAGCTCATCTCAAGCAAGTCTCTCGTGAAAGTAAAACAACGCACAGCTTGCCTGAAGGTCATTCGCTGCCGCGCGCTGATTATTTTGCGATTGTTTCCCGGGCTACAAACGATGCAATTCGGGATTGGGATGTAAAAAGCGGCGCGCTTTGCTGGCCGCAAGGCCTCGATTCTCTTCTCGGATACGACGGCTCGTCGATTGAGTGCGACATCGGCTTCTGGCAAAAAAATGTTCATCCCGGTGATTGCGCTCGCATCGCACCGTCGATTCGCGATGCCTTGGCCGGCTCCTCCGATCATTGGAGCGGCGAATACCGTTTCCGCCGCGGCGATGGGACTTACATCAATCTCCTCGAGCGCTCGCTGATTTTGCGTGCTGCCGACGGCACACCCGAACGCTTGATCGGTTCACTCATGGACGTCACCGCGCGCAAACAATTGCAGGATCAGCTTTGCCGCTCACAAAAAATGGAAGCATTCGGCCAACTGGCCGGCGGCGTCGCGCACGATTTCAATAATCTCCTCACCACCATTCTCGGTTACGGCGATTTGCTTCTGCACGAACGCCAGATCAAAGGAACTCTGGCTGATCACGTTACCGAAATTCGCGCCGCCGCCGCGCGCGCGTCGGCTTTGATTCAGCAGCTTCTCGCCTTCAGTCGCAGACAGCCGCTTGAACCCGTGATCGTGGAAGTCAATTCCATCATCACGAACCTCGAACGCTCATTGCTCCGGCTCATCGGCGAAAATATTTCCATCGTTTGCCATCTCCATCACGAGAAAGAAGGCGCGCACATCAAGGCCGACCCCAGCCAGATTACCCAAATCATTCTCAATCTGGCCGTGAATGCCCGCGACGCGATGCCTAAAGGCGGCCAGCTCACGCTCGAGACCGC
>Ga0137378_10004841_pt1 | contig 11620 bp, 8 predicted proteins | sample SagtaG_21_FD_104813 | JGI IMG/M metagenome (GOLD analysis project Ga0137378, IMG submission 104813) | Vadose zone soil microbial communities from Sagehorn Ranch, Mendocino, California, USA - Sage2_L_60_16 metaG | ecosystem: Environmental > Terrestrial > Soil > Vadose zone | place: USA... | reverse complement strand
GAGACCGCGCTCACCATCGACCTGATGCGCCAGGGCTTCCGGGTCACCGAGGTCGAGGTGGAGCTGGCGCACCGGGCCACCGGGACCGGCCTGCGCGCCCAGCTGCACCGGGCGCACCAGCTCGCCGACGTGGCCAGGGCGCTCGCAGTTCGGCGATGAACGGGTGGCCGGGGCGCGCGGAACCGGCCGGGCGCGCGGGGCTCATCGCGATCGGGGCCAGCGTGGCGGGCACGTTCGCCGTGGCGGTGGCCGGCCCCTCGGTCATGGAGCCGGCGCTGCCGGGCCGCCCGGGGCAGCCGCCGTGGTCGTTCGGCCTGCACCCGTCGCCCTACATAGCGGTGAGCCTGACCGCGGCCGCGCTGGCCGCCGGAACTGTCGGCCTTGTACTCGTGCTGCGCGCGATCCGCGGCGGCTGGTCGGTCCCGGCGCGGGCCGTGTTGGTGGCGGGGCTGCTCGCCGCCGTCGCGCTGACGCTGGTGCCGCCGTTCGGGTCCTCGGACCACCTCAGCTACGCCGCCTACGGGCGGATGCTGGTCACCGGCCACAACCCGTACACCACTACGCCGGCCCAGCTGGCCGCCCTGGGCGACCCGATAGCCCGGGCGGTGCAGGACTGGGCGCGGTCCCCGTCGGTCTACGGTCCGCTCGCGACCGCGATCCAGGCGCTGGCCGCGCTGGCCGGCGGGACCTCGGTGCGGCTCACCGTGTTCGTGCTCGGCCTGGCCAACCTGGCCGCCTTCGCCGGTACCGCGCTGCTGCTGCACCGGATGACGCGCGGGAACCCGGCGTGGCAGCTGCGCGCGGCCCTGCTGTGGGCGGCCAACCCGCTGCTGCTCCAGGTGCTCGTGGCCGGCGCGCACGTGGACAGCCAGGCAGTAGTGTTCGCCGTCGCCGCCGTCGCGGTGATGTCCGGCCCGGGAGGGCCGGGCCTATCCGGCCCGGGAGGGCCGGGCCAGGGGGGTTTGGGGGGGCGGGCAGCCCCCCCAAGAGCGGGGGGGGCTTGGGGGGTCGTCCCCCCGGCCAGCAGAGCCGCATTGGCCGGGGCGCTGGTCGGGTTGGGGTTCGCGATCAAGGTCACGATCGCCCTGGTGGGGCTCGGGCTCGCGCTGGCCGTAGTGCTCCGGGCCAGGCGCCAGCCCGGGCCGATGTGGCGGCGGCAACTCGGCCAGCTGGGGCCGGCGCTGGCGGGTCTCGCCGCCGGGTTCGCGGTGACGGCGGGCGCGGCGGTGGCCATCGGCGGGTCCGCCATGCTGCGGCAGTCAACTCAGGCGAGCGATATGGTCTCGATCGGGTCTCCGTGGCGGGTGATCCGGACGATCATTCACCTGGCGGTGACCGGGACGGCAGCGACCGACCTGGTCAAGGCCGGGGCGGTTGCGCTGGCCGTGCTGCTCGCGGTGCTGCTGGTCCGCGGGCTGGAACCCGTTTCCCGTGCGGCCTACCCGACGGTGGTCTTCGCGCTGGTGATGGCCTGGCTGTTCGCCTGGCCCTATGTGCTGCCCTGGTACGACGCGCTGGGCTGGGCGCTGCTCCCGCTGGTCCCACTGGCGTCGGGCGGTGCCGCGGAGGCGCTCGGCTGGATCGTGCTAGCCAGGACCGCGGCGCTCGGGTTCGGCTACCTGCCGGCCCGGCAGGCCGACGCGGCGCTGCCGCCCGGTCTCGGCTGGCTGCAGCCGGTGATCAGGCACGGGGTGACGCCGGCGGTGCTGGCCGCGGCCACCGGATGGCTGGTGCTCGCGATGGTGCGGGCGCGCCGCGAGAACGGCCCGAACGGGCCGGGTATCCCAGCGGTCGCGCAGCCAGGGGCGACCACGGCGAAGACCGGCACGATGAGCCCAGACCGATGAGCCCGCACCGATGAGCACTGCTACCGGGGTTCCGGCCGCGGCCGAGACGGGTCGTCGGGGACCCGCGGGCTGGCCGCGGTGGGCGGTCACCGTGCTCGGGGCGCTGGCCTGGATCGCGGCCCTAGCTGCCATCTGGCCGCTGGTCCGCGGGTACCTGACCAGCGTGCCGGACCAGCGGATGGTGGATCTCAACGTGTACCGCACCAGCGGGCTGAGCGTGCTGCAGGGCCAGCCGCTCTACACCGTGCTGACCCCGCCGCCGCAGTTGCTGCCGTTCACGTACCCGCCGGCGGCCGCGCTGTTCGCCGTGCCCCTGGCGCTGCTGCCCTGGTCGGCCGCCCAGCTGGCCTGGGTTCCCTTCGTCTACGTCCCGCTCGCGGTGATCATCTGGTTCGCGTTCGCGCCGCTGCTGCGCCGGGTGTCCCCCGTGCCGCTGCGCGCGGCGGTGTTCGCGGTCATCTTCGCGGCTGGCGCCTACCTGTTCCCGATGCGCGATGAAATGCGGTTCGGCCAGGTGGACACCGTGCTGCTGGCGCTGGCCGTGGCGGACTGCGCGGCCCGGTCGCCGCGCTGGCCGCGCGGTGTGCTGGTGGGACTGGCCACCGCGATCAAGCTGGTGCCCGGGGTGTTCATCGTGTACCTGTGGCTGTCCGGGCGGCGGCGCGCCGCGGTCACCGCGGCGGTCGCCGCGCTGGCCTGGACGCTCGGCGCCTGGCTGCTGCTGCCGGGCGACTCGGTCACCTACTGGACGAGCACGATCTTCCAGTCCGGGCGGCTCGGCTCCAACGCGGGCACCTCCAACCAGTCGCTGCGCGGCATCCTGCTCAGGGTTTTCCTGCCCGGCCAGGCTCCCGGCGCGCTGTGGGCCGCGGTGGTCGTGCTGGCGGCCGTGGCCGGCTTCGCGGTGGCCCGCCGGCTGGCCCTCCAGCACCGGGAGATGGAGGGCATCGCGGTGACCGCGCTGCTCGGCGTGCTGCTCTCGCCGGTCTCCTGGATCCACCACTACCTCGCCGTGGTGGTGGTCATCGGCGCGATCCTGGCGGACGGCCGCTCCCGGCCGCGGATCGCCATCGCGGCCGGCACCACGGCGTACTTCGCGCTGACCATCCCCTGGTGGGGCCGGTCCCTGCTGAGCCGGGCCGACGTGCCGGCGCTGGCCGCCCGGGTGGTGGAGGACGGGTTCGCCATCGCCGCCGTGGCGCTCATCGTGATCCTGGCCAGGCTCCCTGCCGCGGACCGGCGCGCCACCGGTACCTGACGCTGCGTGATCGCTATAGTTCGTCACGTGATACCGGTCGCCCTGATCTACCACTGGCTGCTCCTGCACTGGCCGTCAGTAGCCGGGCCCGGCGCGGGGGTGCTCGGCATCGTGATCGCGATCGTCGCGCACCGGCGCGCCGCCCGGGCGGTCGCCGAATGCACGGCGCTGATCAACGGCAGCATCGGCTCGCGCGGGACGGTGGACCCCCGGGCATATCGGGACCTCGCGGTGGTCCGCTATGACGCGCTGAGCGAGATGTCCGGCCAGCTGTCCTTCTCCGTCGCGCTGCTCAACGCGCTCGGCGACGGCATGGTGCTCAGCTCGATCAACGGCCGGACGGAGACCCGCACCTACGCGAAGATCGTCCGGTCGGGCGCGGGCATGCAGGCGCTCTCGCCGGAAGAGGAGCATGCCGTCCGGGCCGCCCGGCTCGGCCAGGGCCTGCCCGCCGCGGAGCGGGCCGGCCACCCCGAGGTGACGGTCAGGACGCACCGGTCGATGCCTGCGGTCTAGGCCGCAGGCGCGCGCCGCGCCCGCAGGGGCTGGCATCATGTGGGCTATACGGGTTTCGGAACCCTACAGGCGCGCCTGACCGGACCCGGCCAGAGCGGCGAGCACGCCGGGGACGTCGTTCACACAGAGCGCGTCGGCTCCCGCACGCGCGAGCCTGACCGCGTCCGCCGGGTCCGGCACCCAGGCCAGGACCTCCAGCCCCGCCCGGTGTGCCATATCGATCACGCGTTCGACAGTGTGATCAGTCGGCCGTGGCCGCTCGAGCCGCAGCCCGAACGTGCCGGTGTGCATGCAGATCGCGTCCAGGCCCATGTTCGCGGCGGCGGCGATGCCGTGGCGGCTCGGGAAGTTCAGCCAGGTGATCAGGCCAAGCGGCACCCGGGCGATCGTGTCCTTGCGATCCTGCAGGGTCATCAGCAGGCCAGGATCGAAGGACGAGACAAAAAGCCTGCGCCGTTCCTGGTGCTTGCGAAGGGCTTCGGCGACGAGCGCGGCGGTGCGCCGGTGCGTGGGATCGGTCGCATCCTCGATGACCGTCTTCGCGTCGATGTTGACCGCGACGCCTGTCGGCAGAGCGGCCATCACATCCTCGAACCGCATGATCCCGTACGACGCGAGCTGCTCGGCAGTGCGGGTCACGAGGAAGTCGCCGTCCGGTGTAACCGGATCGTGCCGTATGACGAGCTGGTCGTCGCGACTTCGCTGTACATCGAGCTCGATCCAGGAAAGCCCGTGCGATACGGCGGCGAGGTACGAATCGATGGTGTTTTCCCGGCAACCGCGGGATTCACCGGAGCCGAATCCGCGATGGCCGACGACCGTGGGTTTCGTGTCGAAGATCATCGGGTTCCCTTGAGCACGGCCGGTGTTACTGCGCGTTCGCGGCCTCCATCGGTTCTGCTGCCGCGGGGGAGCCGGAGCGGGCATCGACAGCCTGGCTCGCCACAGGCTTCCCCGCACGCTCCGCTAGCCTAGCGGCAGCGTCGTTGAAGCGCGTCTGCGCATCGGGCGAGTCCGGGCCAAGCAGGTAGACTCTGAGCTTACGGCGATCCTCGGCCAGCGGGTCGTCCCCGTTCCCTGCGGCCAGTGCGCAGATGTCCGCTAGCCCAGCGCAGTCCGGGCCGATCAGGTAGGCGGCCGCGGCGCTCGGGAACTTCGCGCGGAAGTCGTCATCCGCCAAGCCGACGGGATTGGTGACCATGTATGGCTTGGCGGTGGCGATGAAGTCGCTCACCACGCTCGAGATGTCGCTGATCAGCATGTCGCTCTGGTTGAAGCATTCGTAGACAGTCGGCCGCGGGCCCGTGATCACACGGTGACGCGACCCGCCTTCGCTGCTCCAGTACAGCCTGTGCCAGGCGGCTTCGAGTCGCCGCCATTCTTCTTCTGCCTGGGGGTCGGGCGTGCCGTCGCGCGACAGCACGGCGTAGTCAGGCCACATGCGGCCGCTCTCACCGCGCGTGGCCTGGACGCCACCCGCCAGCTTGAGCAGCCTTGCCTCGATCCGGGCAAGCTCAGCGGCCGCCGCCGCACCAGCGGAACTCGTTGCGTCGGCCGGACCGGACCCCGCGGGCGAGCCGTGGGCGCTGCCGCGTGCCTGGTTGGCGTCGGCGATCATGGCGGCGATCTTCTTGTGCGCCTTGGCCGCACGGGGATCGCGCGTGCCGGTGAGCGGATGGGGTTTGTAGAGCACTCGTAGCGACGGCGCATCGTCGAGAAGCGCGCGGACGATCTGGGGTCCCATCAGGATAAGGGAGGTCTGGGTGAGACCGTCGGCGTCCCAGCCCTCCCATGTGGGCGCGTACAGTACCGTGCGCAGCGGGCCGGCCGTGCCCGCGCTGGCCTGCGAAAGGCCGGCGAGCTGTGGCCGCCCGACCTCGAAGATGTCATCGTCGCGGACGCCGACGCCGGCCCGCAGGTACCTGTCCCGCCCTGCTTGCCCGGCGACCCATACCTGGTTGTACACCTTGGCGTACGGGTTGGAGCTCGCGGCCTTATCACTGTCGCCATGGCCGATGAACACATGCGCCATACTCCTGTTGCGCAGCATGTGGATGTTCTTGCCGGTGTTGGCGGGGTACAGCGCCACCCGCACGCTGGGCAGGGAGAAGTTCATCAGGTCCACCGTCCCGTCGATGCAGACCACGGGCAGGCCGGTCTGCCCAAGCAGCGGAACGAGCCAGCGTTCCCGCATGATGATCACCGCCGGCCGGTCCAGCCGGGCGAGGGTCTCCAGCCACATGTTCACCTGGTAGGCCGCGTCGCGTGTCCCGCTGAAATACAGCGCGACCTGCGGGGCGTACTCGCATGTCTGGGCGTTCACCACGCGCAGAATGCGGGCCTTGTCGCCGAGGTGCTTGTTCCTGCGTGCGTACGGTGCGATGCCCGCGCAGCCGACGACGCCCACCGCGATCGCGAGCGAAATTCCGGCAAGCGACCACGTGAAGTCGTCCGCTATGTCCGCGACCAGGCCTCCCGCCAGTGCGGGCAGGTCGAGGAAGAGCATCTTCCACGAGTGGTTCACCGTGAGCAGGCTCGGTGCCTGGTCAGGTATCCGGAGTTCGCTCAGATCGATATTGCGGGTTACCACCGGCAGGCGCCGCCGCTGGACGACGTAGATCGCCAGCGCTGAGTACACGGCACGCAAACCGTGCAACGACATCACACCGAGCGTGAAGGCGGCGAACTGCTTCGCGTCGGCGTCCAGCACGCGGGCGAGCAGCACGATCAGTGCGGCCTCGCGGAAGACGAAGCGTACGGCTGTCCCGACCTGCACCCAGTTGAGGAGGTCGACCACATACTTGGCGACGCGGGGCGCGATCACCTCGGCCGCGTAACCGGCGACCGCGGCCGCGAGAAACAGCCAGCTTCCGGTTAGCCGGTCATCATGGCCATCTGGCAGTACCGCGGCGATGAAGAGCAGCGGGTATGAGCCGACCAGTACCGCTGCCGTCCCCACTGTCGCAGGGTTGATGCGGCGAAGGCGGAACCGCTTGAGGAGTTGCCGCACCGTTGCTCCGTCAGGTTCGTGGCGCGAGACGCTGGTAGCGGCTGTGCGCTCGGGGTGTACGTGCCATGTCCGCGGGTGCCTCGCGCGGCTCATCGGCATCGGGCTCTGCACCGGCGAACAGGCGGGCACCACCGGCCGTCGGGTCGATGCGGCGTACGTCGATCACCTGTCCGGTCAGGTCGGACACGAGCACGTCGATCGAGGTGAGCGCCACCGACATGGACGACAGCAAGGTGTCGGGCGGCTCCGCGCCGAAGGCGCGTACCCGCATCGGGGTCTGGGTGCGCTCGGGGTTGACGCAGTTGACCTTGACGCCGAGTTCTGACCACTCGTCCGCGAGGGCTTGCGTAAGGTTCACGACAGCGGCCTTCGCCGAGGAGTAGAGGCTGTAGCCGGCGCGGCCGCGGGTGTAGGAGCTCGACGTGTACAGGAGCAGGTGGCCCTGCGAGGCAGTGAGGTAGCGGATCGCCGCCCGCGCGATCGTCACCGGCGCCAGGTAGTTGATCCGGGTGGCTTGCTCGATCGCGGCGAGGTCACAGTCGGCGAGGTTGCCCATCCTCAGCTCGCCGGCCGTGTTGACCACGAAGTCGATGCGTCCTGTCGCGTCGTACGCCTGCTGGAGGGCTACCTGCACGTCGTCCACGTTCTCGACATGCGTGCCGGTCTGCGACCGGCTGAACGGGAACACCTGCGCGCCGAACTCCCTGGCCACCGCGCACACGTCAGCGCCGATGCCGTAGCTGCCGCCGAACACGACCAGCGTGCGGCCGGCGAGCCTGGCCCTGGCTTCCTCCGGCGGAACGACCGGGAGACCGTCCTGGGCTGTGAGCTGGAAGATGCGGTCGGCGATGAAGACGTCGATCGGATGCGTCACCTTCATGTTGCGCTCGCTGCCGGGGACGACGTAAATGGGCGTCTCGGGCAGGTACCGGCGCACGACGCCGCAGTCGTCGGTGACCGGCTGGGTACTGAAATCGGGGTCCGCGAGCGCATGCTCGTACGCGCGCCGTATCACGGACAGCCTGAAACCCTGCGGCGTCTGGCCGCGGCGCAGCCGTGCGCGCGGGGGTATGGCGGTGATGACGTCGGCATCGTCCACGACGATCACGGTGTCGGCGGAGGGAATCGCCACATCGACCGCGTCGTAGGTGTCCAGGGCCGCGATGCAGTCGCTGATGATGCGCGGCTCGAGCAGCGGCCGCACGGCGTCGTGGAACAGCACCTTGCAGTCTTCGCCGCTCGGGCCCGCCTCGGACAAGGCGGTGATCGCCTCCGCCGTCGAGGCGACCCGGTCCGCGCCGCCCTCGAGCACGCGCGTCACCTTGCCGTACCCGCAGCGCTCGATGAGGCGCTCCGTGGCCGTCAGATGGCCCGGCGCCATCACGATGATGATCTCGTCGATGTCAGGATGAAACTCGAAGGCGTCAAGCGTGTGTTCCAGGATCGTCTTTCCGGCGATCTTCAATAGTTGTTTCGGTATGTCAAGGCCGATCCGCGTGCCTGTGCCGCCGGCGAGCACCACGGCGACGGCCGGAAGCTGTGCTTGCGAAGAGGTCATCTCGGAGCTAATCCATCCTCTGCTCACCGTGCGCTACGGCTTTCCCCTGGTGGCCGGGACGGTCCGCGGCGCAAGCCATCACTTTTCTGGGCGTACACCGGTCATTCCGGAACGCGCCAGGCCCGACAGCCCCGGCTCGACCTCGCTGCAAGCATTAGGAATCTATCAATCGTTGTGCCAAGGTACACGAATATTTTGCTGTTCGTTAACCGCGACCCGTGATCGCTTCGATCGATACCCTGGTCACGAGGGTGGGTAAGGTCCCGTCCTGCACGGCCGGTTCACTCGGGCCCCGGTCGGCTGGGGTCGACCTGGCGGTGGCGGGTTGAGTGCTCTGGGCACGAGCCCTGCGGGGACGGCCCGACGGTGATAGCCATGAGCGCACAAGGTAGCCGAGCGTAGGGTGGACGAGGTGCAACTGAAGGTCAGCGTCGTGATCCCGGTTTACAACCCCGGGCGTTACATCGACGACTGCATCCAGTCGATGCTCGGCCAGTCACTTCCAGCAGACGAGTACGAGGTCCTGTTCGTCGACGACGGGTCCACCGACGATACTCCGGCACGCCTGGACAGGCTCGCCGCCGAGCACTCGCAGATCCGTGTCATCCACATCCCGAACTCCGGCTGGCCTGGCAAGCCCCGCAATGTCGCCGTGAACCACGCGCGAGGCGAGTATGTCCAGTTCGTCGACCAGGACGACACCATGGCGCCGGAGGCTCTGGAACGCCTCTATGACCTCGGCGCCCAAAATGACGCCGATATCGTCATCGGCAAGGTCACCAGCGATTTCCGCGGCGTCCCGCATGGCGTCTTCCGGCACACACGCAACCAGGTGACCATCCAGAACTTCCCGCTCATAGACTCGCTCACGCCGCACAAGATGTTTCGCAGGGACTTCCTGCGCGAGCATGGGATTGCCTTTCCCGAGGGAAAACGCCGTCTTGAGGACCAGCTCTATATGGTGCGCGCGTACTTCCCGGCGAAGACTGTTTCCATCCTGGGCGACTACCCGTGCTACTTCTACCGGAAGCGGGACGATGGCAAGAACGCTGGCACCGCCCGGATCGATCCTCGCGCCTACTACGCCAACCTTCGCGAGGTTCTTGACACGGTGATCGCCAACACCGAGCCGGGCGAATTCCGCGACAGGCTGCTGCGCCGCTTCTACCGCGTCGAGATGCTCGGAAGGCTGAGCGACCCGTCGTATCTGAAGCATGACGACGAGTTTCGTGGTCGGCTATTCAGCGAGGTGCATCAGCTCGCCGCCGACTACATCACCGATGGCGTCGAACAAGGTCTTGGGGGGCTGTTGCGCCTGCGGTCCGTGCTACTCCGCGCCAACCGGCCAGCCGAGCTGCTTGAGCTCGCCACCCGCGCAGCGCAGCTCAAAGCGCATGGCCGCCTCGAGACTCTTCGCTGGGAAGGTGGACGGCTGTACGCGGGATTCAGCGCCTGGTTCGGTAGCGCAGATTCGCCGCCTGTTCTAGCTACCGGTGGCACCGCGGAAGCCCGTTCGGCAGACGGCTCTGAGCTGTTCACTTTGCTGCATCGAGGTGACAGGTACTTTCTCGATCCCCGGCTGTCGGAGGCGCTCGTCGAGCGCCTCGTTGAGGTGACCACTGAGTTGCCCACGTTCCGTGTCCAGGTGAGCCTGCGCGAACGCGAAAAAGCGGTCGAATGGATAGTGCCCGCGAAGATACGGCTCGAGTTCGAGGAGGTCGGCGAGCGCGCCAGGCCTGTGCTGCGGGGTACCGCCATCCTCGACCCTGGGCGGCTGGCGGGCGGGCAGCCACTCGAACGCGGCATATGGGATGTCTGGCTCCGCCCCATGGGGGCAGGTCTTGACCGCCGCATCCGGCTCGGCGGGGGCGGCCACTCCGGGACCGAGGCGGGCTTCCTGGGCGCCATACTCAGCCGAGCCGGCGCACCCACCCGGCTCGTCGTGCCGTACCTCACGGAGGGCAACGGCAACCTTAGCCTTGACATCGACCAGCGTGGGAAGAAGCTAGGCGACATACTGCGAGCCGACGAGATCGTCGCTCTGCCGGGAGACGGTCGGTTTATCGCGATGACCCTGCCCTTCGTCATGCCAACGGGCAGCCCACCCGTCGTGGCCCGGCTCGGCCTGCAGGGATCCGGGTATTCGATTCCGGCACAGGTGCTCCCCGGGCCCGGCGGCAGGGCCCGGCTGGCCGCCCGCATCGAGAAAGGGCTCCGGTTGCCGTCTGGCACCTGGGAATTGACTGCCGGGTTCGACGGCGAGGCCGGTGCCGAGGCGGCGCTCGGCCGTCAGGCTGCCGTCACCCGTGGGCGAATGTGGATTGTCGGCGCAGCTCGCATTGGCTGGGTAACGATGACAGCGCGGTACATGGTGCGCACGGCGGCGGTCCGCCCAGGAATCCGCCGTGCTGGCCGTCACGTGCTTGAAAGGATGCCCCGTGGCGCGGCTCGCCGTGTCCGCGCCAGGCTGAAGCGGTTGGCCTGACGCCGCACGCCACACCCCCGAAGAGCCAAGCTGCGGCATGTTCCAGGGTCGGCGCGGTGAGTCATCCGGTGACGGCCGCTAGCTGGCGGCGCAGCTCGCTGTAACCACGCGAGCGCGGCACCCGGCGGTTGCGCGCGCGGACCAGACGACGCCAGAATGCCGCGCCGAGCAACTCCTCCGGCTTGACCGCGTGCAGCCGTCCCGTGATCCATTCCGGAACCGTCTGCGGATCTGGGACAACCCACTCCCCGACGATCTCCTCGTACGCGTCACTCAGCGCGGTGCTTGTGGCGTCTGTGCCGATCACGACGGCCACGCCGGTCGGCTCGGTGTCGACCTGAATGACGGTAAGGTCGGGCCGGTACTTCTGCAGCACGGGCACGACCTTGTACACGTCTCCCGTCCACATTTTCGTGTGCCTGTCTCTCGCGGCCTCGTCCACGCTACGCGGCAGCATGTCGTCGAAGACGATCACGCTCGACCAATCCGCGAACCTCTCCACGTTGATGAAGTCGCGAAGCGCGTACTCGAACAGGTGCATGCCGTCGATGAAAGCCAGATCGAGCGTTGTGCCGCCGCGGTAGTGCGCGAACAGCGGGCGGCCACGGCGCAGGTTGCTGACCGGATTTCGCGCGCTCTTCAAGTGGCCAAGCGGGTCTTTGCCCGCGAAGAAGGCATCGCTGGTCGCGCGCGCCAACTGGATGTCCGCCCGCAGCGGCGCGGTGACCTTGAACGCTGGGTCGATGGCGATGCTGGGTACCCGCGAGAGGGTGAGGCTGCGGCCGTCGTTCACCCCAATCTCCAGGTAGTTTCTTGTGGCCGTCACCTTGTGCAGCTGGCGCAAGAACTCGTGGCGTAGCAAAGAAGCCTCCGGTCGCCCTGCTACGGGACTGTCCGTGGCACTGGCGATTGAGGCAGACTAGCCTAACGACGACGATCCGTCTGT
>Ga0137378_10004833_pt1 | contig 11629 bp, 17 predicted proteins | sample SagtaG_21_FD_104813 | JGI IMG/M metagenome (GOLD analysis project Ga0137378, IMG submission 104813) | Vadose zone soil microbial communities from Sagehorn Ranch, Mendocino, California, USA - Sage2_L_60_16 metaG | ecosystem: Environmental > Terrestrial > Soil > Vadose zone | place: USA... | reverse complement strand
GGCAGGAAAGGATCGTGCTGGGTTTCAGATGTCCAGAGACAGTCGTACCCAATTGCCTCCACCTTGCGCGCATATTCCGGGATAGCCTGCAGATCGTAGTCGGGAGTTCCGACATCGAGTATCATCGCGGGTCTCCTTGCGTGGATTGTAACGTCCTTGGCCAGCTTGGACTGCGCTTCAAACGCGGACGCCTACGATAAACGCTAAAAGAAGGGTGCTACCAACGCTATGGAAGCTGACTACAGAAGCGTTAGGTCCTCCGAACGACGGGCCGCCACAAATAGCAAAGTCGCCGAGTGGATGAAAGAAACGCTGCGGGAGCATGATATTCGAATGCAAACAGATCTGAATCAGCCTGCTCTCACTTATTAGGCGCGGAGTCCATCAGGAGGTTAGCTGGCTTTTCGGAATCGGTCTTTGCCGCTAAGGAATTTTAAGACTCGGCCTCGTTTCTTTTTCTGCTCCAAGGGATTACTCCGACTCTGAAGTTCACTGCGGAGGAGGACAAGACCGATTAAGGCAAGGGCCACGAGTACGCTGGGTAAGAGCAACGACAGCAACTGCCTGGAATGCATTTTCGTCCTCAGGAAACGGATTGGACGAGTGGACGCTGGCTAAACGTAGCACCGAGGACGAAATAGGAGAACATAAAAAAAAGCAACGGAACCGAGTTCGTAACGGCGTGGTTGCCTCAGAACGGGTCTGTCATAATTCGGGCAGGGCAGCCTCTCACGGCGTGCGACGCAACAGTTCACCCGTCGCTACATTCTTGAAGGTGTTTTCGTCTATGTAATTGAGCGGAGGCCCATCTTCCAACCGAATATCTTTGAACCCAGGTTTGGAACTGGAGCCTTTATTCACGAAGCGTCAATGCGCTCTTGGTGAACAATAGCCCGATGTTTCGAGCCGTCCTCTGCGTACAACCAAAGTGAACCCATTTATTCCTCAACTTCTTATGCCGCTATTTGCCTGTTTTTTCTTCCCCTGAAAGAACTCCTTGGGCTTCGTGTTAGGATGCTTGGCTTTACATTCGTCCCAGCCTTCCCAACGCTTCTCTGCGGCCTGGTGGTTTCGCCATACGTCGCTCGATGCCGACGACTCGGCCCGAAAAGACGCACAGGAAAATCGCCTGGCCCGACTAGGACTGTGAGGGGAACGTGATTCCCCAGAAATCCTTTACAGAGTCATCGACGAGAAACTCGACCCCATATGTAAACGCTCCCTGAGCTGCGCTCACCTGTTTAACGACTCGGGCCGAAGCTTGAGTGCGGCGAGTGTTACGTAGCACGACAGTTGACCCGACTAGCAACTCCCGATTTACCTTGACGGCGGCCCCATGCCTGTTCAGTCCAGATGCGACGGCGGACAGGGTGAAGGTGCATTTCTCACGGTCTTGACCCGACAACCCGACCCGAGCATTGAGTGCCATGCGACTACTTCGACGCTTTAGCAGTTGCAGCCGATTAACAGCTCCCGTCATCTTGCCTCTTTCGTCGCGATTGGGTAACGGCTTCGGCCAGAAGAATCTCTGACGTTAGGCTAAGTCGGCGAGAGCCACAATTTACGCTGGTCACCATTTCTAGGTGACTATAGCCATCGGAATCACCCTTTGTTTTCTTCATGCTACAATCCTGCCCTATGGCAAACAAGCATTGTTGCTGAATTGAAACAAGAGCGTGACCGCCTCTCGCAGGCCATCGCTGCTCTGGAATCTATTGGCGGGAGTGCGTCACAGGCAACGGGCCGAGGACGTACAAGCGCAGGCGGTAAGCGCAAAGTGTCAGCACAGGCACGACGGCGCATGGCCCAAGCGCAGAGAGCACGATGGGCAAGAGTCAAAGGTCAAGCGAAACCTACGACTCCCAAACGAACAATATCAGCAGCGGGCCGTCGCAGGATAGCAGTCGCACAACGTGCGAGATGGGCGAAGATAAGAAAGGCTGCCTAACGTTCTCGCCCTCAGTTATTTTTATCGGGGTACAGGTGCTCTATATCGCGCACAGAATTAGTGATTTGGAGGATGTGAATTCTTTCCACTAGTTGTCCATATGGGGCCAAAACAGCGTCTCATCCACCCGTAATACCCCCTAGCATAACTACCAAAACGGGCGTAAATGGCGGGTCTCAGCTACGCCTCGCTATGTGGCAAAACTGCACGGCAATTGCATCATTCATACCTCTGGGAGGGATAGAGTAGCACTCAGATTGTGCGGTACTGGGGCGATTCGGCTCAATACTGTGGACCAACTGGCTTTCGGGTTTCAGAGAGATCGTTCTTTCGCTCTTGACTAAAAATCCCCCACAAGCCAAGCACCTGATTCAGCAAAAGAAACACTGCTGGCAATGAACAAACGTATCTCAGTCGGTGTCATCCGCCCTGCTCGCGCATTTCCTGACACTTCACGCAGTAGCGCGTCCAAGGAATGGCTTCCAATCGTTTCGGTTCAATATCGCCACCGCATTCAGCACACTCTCCGAAGCTGCCCTGCCGCAAACGCTCTAGCGCCTGCTTCAGTGTTCTGAGGGTCTGTTGGGCGGCAGCCGCTTTGTGGATCAGTGCTTGCCGTTCATACTCGCTCGCTGCCTGATCAGCGGGATCGGCGTGCTTCGTCGCATTAACCCGAGTTTCACGCTGCGCCCCTGCTGCCACAGCTTCCAGTTCCGCGATTCGGATTTCCAGAAGCTGCCTAAAGTGTTCCGTTTTCTTAGGTGAGAACACAGGATTCGCCTGAACAACCATGGTACTCGGCTCTTACGTTTGATGTCTTGCGTCCAAACAGGCATGGCTGCCTGCCTATTCGGGAAAGAAAAAGACGTGATTCCGGAGGGCTTGCCCACTTACGCGGATTTTGAGAGTGGCACGATGCTGCGAACCGAGACTGGAGCAATCGCGTTGTCTGCCCACTTCAAACTCGCTGCTAAGTTGCTCCGCAGTTCGTTTCTCCTACGCCGCCTTCTTTTTCGCCGAGTGACTTCGGCTCTGCTTGCGGACAAAAGACAGACCCCGCCTTAATTCCGCACTCAAATCAATGCCCTCAGTCGCGATCTGCACGGGCTCTCCGGCAGACTTCCACCCAAGCCAACGGTTCAATTCTTTTCGCGACGAGTAAACGTAGCGGCCGCGCTTTTCGACTGGCATGCCGGAATCCGCCCAGCGTTGCGGCACCGAGACTGGCTGGCCGAGGAAGGCGGCGATCTCCTGCCATCCTTTTAGCGCGTCTGGTTGATGTTGCGGCTTCTTTGGTTTTGGCATCGTGCAGGTACGATGCCTGCTCCGGCTGCGAGGCTGCAAAGCCATTAGCTATACTGATGGGCGCATGGACCTTGACCAGATCATTGCCGACAATTCATTCAGCGCAAGGCCCCAACTTCTCCGCGTCGAGTGCCCAACGCTCCAATCAAGAAGTGGATGTCCCTCAACTTTGCGTCTTTCGGATCGACAAATACATGGAGATCGGCAACTTCGAGAGGGCAGTCTGAGCTGATCAGCAAATCGACTTGGTCTTTTCTATCCTTTAGAATTTCCTCGCGGCTGATCGCGCCCAACCCTTGGAAGAATCGCATCGGCCGACGCACTGCGGAGGGCCCGCACTTAGCTGCAACAAACTACTGATCGGTCTGCAAAAGATTCCTAGCGCAAAACCTCCGGCATCGAGTTGAATACGCGACAACGCTTCCAACTGCCTTAACAGTTGTCTTAACAGGGTCGCGAAGCCATTCAGCGGCGAGACCACGACGGTCTTGCTCGGGAGGAGGATCCCCCGATGCCAGTCGCACTGTCATTCCCAGGGGTTTACATCGAAGAAATTCCGAGTGGCGTTCGCACCATCACCGGTGTGGCTACCTCGATCACTGCCTTTGTGGGATGGGCTCCAAAGGGACCCACCGACCGTGCCGGGCGTCCTGAGTTGGGCGGACTTCGTGCGCGATTATGGCGGGCTTAACCCAAACAGCTACTTGGGTTACGCGGTCTCGCACTTCTTTCTGAACGGAGGCCAGCAGGCTTACATCGTACGCGTGGTGAGTACAAAAGACGCGACGGCAGCAAACAATGCCGCGTCCGCGACTCTGACTCTGGCACCTCTGAATATCAAGGCACAAAATGAGGGCGAGTGGGCGAATCATTACGCGGTCGCCATCAAGAATCAGGCAACCGGCACCCGCTTTCAGCTGCAAGTAGTGTTCATCGATCCAGCCGATTCCACAGGTAAGACACAAACCGTCGTCGAATCATTCGCGAACCTGTCTGCCGCGAACCCCGATCCACAGGGGCGCTACGTCGGCGACATCGTCAATAACCAATCCAGCTACATCACCGTGGATGTCACTCAACCTCCGAGCCCGGCGCAGCCTGCGAACACGCCAGCCGTTGGTAGCTTGACAAGTGCGCAAATCTTATCCGGAGGCGTCGATGGAATCCCTCTGCAACCAAATAAACCAGACTTTGAGGATGCTTTGGGTTTAACCAGTGGCACTGGTGGCGTGAATCTCCTGGACCATGTCGACCTATTCAACCTGCTCGTTGTCCCTGGCGAGACGACTGGGACGATCCTTCAGAGCTTAGAGAAGTACTGTCATGACCACCGAGCTTTTCTGATCGCAGATTCTCCAGAAGGCGCGACATTCACGAACGTGGCTACTGCGCTTAGCGGAATCACGGGTGCAGATGCCGTCAATGCCGCATTCTACTTTCCATGGATGACCGCCCCGGATACATTGAGCCAGAACGTGCCTGCGCAATATCCCCCCGGCGGTTTCGTGGCGGGAATTTACGCCCGAACCGATGGCACGCGCGGAGTTTGGAAGGCTCCGGCGGGTACCGATGCAACTGTGGTTGGCGCCATGGGTGTCGCTGTGCACTTGAACGACCCCGAGAACGGGAAATTGAACCCACAGGCCATCAACTGCATTCGCAATTTCAGCGTGTACGGCACGGTTGTGTGGGGCGCGCGAACACTACAAGGCAACGATGAGATCGGGTCGGAGTGGAAATACATCCCGGTTCGCCGTACCGCGCTCTTCATCGAAGAGAGTCTCTTCCGTGCTCTGAAGTGGGTCGTATTCGAACCGAATGACGAACCACTCTGGGCCGAGATCCGGCTGAATGTCGGCGCCTTCATGCAGAACTTGTTCCGCCAAGGTGCATTTCAAGGAAAAAAGCCGGCCGAAGCGTACTTCGTGAAGTGCGACAAGGAAACCACAACGCAGAACGATATCAACCTGGGCATCGTCAATATTGTCGTGGGCTTTGCCCCGCTAAAGCCGGCCGAGTTCGTGGTCATCAAGATCCAGCAGATGGCCGGACAGATCGCGACGTAGAGGAGGAATCACATGGCGCAGTTCACTGCCAATCCGCAACGCTTTGATCCTTACAAGAACTTCAAATTCCGGGTCAAGTGGGACGGCAAATACGTCGCCGGGGTCAGCAAGTGCGGCATGCTAAAGCGCACCACGGAAGTGGTGAAACACCGCGAAGGCGGGGATCCTTCGAGCAGCCGCAAATCGCCGGGACGCACCGAATACGATGCCATCACTCTCGAGCGTGGCGTCACTCACGATCTGGAATTTGAGATGTGGGCGAATAAGGTATGGCACATCGGCGCCGGCCTGGGCGCGGAGGTATCGCTCAAAGACTTCCGCAAAGACATCACCATCGAGATGTACAACGAGTCCGGTCAGTTGGCGATCGCATACAAGGTATATCGCTGCTGGGTCTCGGAATATCAGGCGACGCCCGACCTCGACGCCAACGCGAACGCGGTGGCGATCCAGCATATCAAGTTGGAGAACGAGGGTTGGGAACGCGACGAGAATGTGACCGAGCCTACGGAGCCTTCGTTGACGATTCCGGCGGTGGGGTGATGAATTATGCGCTCACTGTCGGCCTCAGAACTGCTCGCGGTTTGGGAGAGTGGGTCGAGGTCGCGTCCCTTTGAGCGGGTGCTCGCGCTCCTCTCAGCAGCCACTCCGGAAAGCTCGCTTGCCGCCATAGCTCGCATCAGCCTCGGCTGTCGCGATATGCGATTGCTGCGTTTGCGCGAATGGGTGTTTGGCCCGGATCTGCCGCTGCTTGTCTCCTGCCCGCAGTGCAGTCAGGCCCTGGAAGTAACGCTATCGGCCACGAGTCTTCGATCTGTTCGGGATGAGAGCGTCGACGCGGCAACGGCACTCGAGAGCGAAGTGGTGGCGGGCGATTAGACGGTGCGCTGCCGGCCTCCCACAAGTGAAGATCTCGCGGCATGTGCTGGATTGGATCTTGCCGCCAGTCACGCCCAGCTGTTCGACCGATGCGTAATCGAGGCGCGACACCAGGGACAGCCGTTGACCGCTAGACAACTGCCGGACGACGTGGCCCGGAGAGTCGTGGAGCAGATTGCCGTTAGCGATCCACAAGCTGACGTGCGCGTTAACTTTGATTGCCCTGACTGTCATTACAACTGGGCGGAGACCTTCGATGTTGCGTCGTTCTTTTGGACCGAGATTGATGCCTGGGCGCGCCGGACTTTGCGGGAAGTACATGCGCTTGCAACCGCATATGGATGGCGAGAAGGTGACATCCTGGCGCTCAGCCCCGGACGACGGCAGATCTACCTAACAATGGCGCAAGCATGACCGACTTCCTTACCAGCATCGCGAATCGAAACTTCGCCGTCTCTGCCACCATCCGGCCGCGTCTGGTCTCGCTGTTCGAACCAGCGGAAGGGCCGTCAATTGAACGAGAACGGCCGCTGGACTCTCAGCAACACGACCGATGGTCACATTCGTACGACGGGGGAAGTGAAGCACGCCGCGACGCCGCTGAAGATTGCTTACGCTTCAAGGGATCCTCTCCGGTCCTTAAATGATCTTCCCTCGAATAAGTTTTCGTTGATTTATGAGCAGTGGCTAGCCGGGCCTCGGCGCTGTGCATTATGGGCCTGGCTTTCGTTTTCCTGAATTCAAATCAAAACCAATACATTCACGGTTGCAGACTCACGAGAGTTTGTGCCACCGCAACCTGGTCTTTCGGTGGCATTACTCCGGCGACAAAGTCGTTCAGATCAAACGTATGTCCATTCGTGAAGGTCACAATGTTTAACATGGCAGTTGGCGGCGTGCTGGAGTCGGGTCCGATGACGCGGGAAGCCTCCATCAGTAGCATCGACGAGAACGTGCGTAGAGCATCGTTTCGATAGATGCTGTCTAGCCGATGGTTGAAAGCGTTCGTCAAGTCCGCGCCGAAATCGGCGAAACGCTCAATCGCTTTCGTCGGTGCTGTAGTAACGGCATCCAACATCGCGTTCACGTCTTTCAACGCGTCGATTGCCGCGCTAATGATCTCGGCTTCAGTGAAAAGTAGTGAGTGAAGATTATTGTCTCCTATCCCGTCCAGAGTCATTTTTTGGAATGACCCTGCTTGCTGCGGGGTGAAGAGCGAGGCGTCATGCTTGTCGCTCGCTTCAAGCAACCGTGCCTGCGCCTCCAGGAGCGCAGGTGTCATGGAAATGGCTGTGGCATGGGCCGATGCCATAGCGTGCCGCAAGGTGTCGTCCTGGAAATTCCAGAAGCCAGCGGTATCTCTCCTCACTTGCAGATGTTCGCCGTCCTGGAACTCTACAGATGTCGCCACCGGCATGGCGGCCCAGACCAGCAATGCCGCGGCTGCCGGGTTCGCCCGCAGGTTCTCTAGCTCCTGGAAGTAGCAGAATGGAAGCAGCTGACGCAGTTTCGTCTGTAACGCAGTTGACATCAGTGCGCTATCTCGCTTCAGCTGGTCTGAATCGCGACGAATGAACCAGCTTCCCAGTATTGAGCTGGGCAATGTGACTTGCATTGAGAGGGCCACGTCGCCGAATTCATTGGCGCCGTTGTGAAGCACTCTTTCAACCGTGCGATCCAGGTCTACGTAAAACGTTTGCAGGGAGCTGTCGTTTCCAGAGAACAGACTTGGCAAATACTGATTTACGAATGGAGTCACGCGGTGTTCAAAATCCGCGAGAGTCATTGCCTTTTTCACCTGTCGCGATTGGTATGAGATAGACGGGCTACTATCTGGCGTCATCACGAGTTTGCCCTCTTTGACTTGCAATGATGCAAGCACCGACAAGTCACTGCGGTATCGGTTTTTCACCCTGACGCTGTCATCGCTGTCGAGCTCATAGACCAATACCCGGCCACCATCCTCCTCGGCCGTAATCTTTGCCAGGCTCTCGTTCACGTGCTCGCTGTCGAAGGTGAACATCGGCAAATGAAGCTGAACTGAACTTGTCCTCTTAATCTCGTGACTGAGGGTTGCCAGGTTCAGGGTCACACCCTCGACCGACTCTACGAGCAAGTCGTCCAGATCGCCGTCATCGACTACTCTGCGGAACATCTGGGCCGCCGAATCGTCCACGCTCTCTAGATCAAAATTTACGTCCAGCAATGCAGTCGAAGTCGTATTCTTGCTATAAGCAGACGCGAATTCGAAGTTGTAGCGGCTGTTGAGTGCCTGTCGGGCTTTGGCGTAGATATGTTGGGCGCTGGTCAAAACTAAGTGGATCGCAGCCTGAACTTGCTTCAAGTCCTCAAAGTGGAGTTCCTTATCAAAGAAATCACCTAACCGTCCTATGAGCCATCCGTCAACTTTGTCGAAATCGTCTTTGGTGACGGCGTCACGAATTTTCGCGAGGTTCAGCTTGTCATCAACGAAGCCCTGTATCTTCTTAATGATTCCGCCATTGAGAATGTCCAGCGTTTGCGCGGCCACGGGCTGCACCTTGTCAAGCTGGCTCGAAAGCGCAAGTAGACTTTGATCAGCCACGGCTGCTAGCCATTGACCCTCAGGCATGTCGCCGAAAGTTGCATTCTGCAACGCGCCGGCGAACGCATCCGCCCTGGTCTTCGGATTGGAGTCTGCCAGAGCGGTCAGAAATTCCTTGAACTCGTCCCCAGCACCAGCCTTGCTAAGAATGCTCCAGGTGGCAGCCGAAACCCTCGCGGGCAATGCGTCCCATTTCTTGAACTCATTCAACACGATCTGGCGGGCCTTGTTGAATTCAGCCGCGGCATCGATACCTGTTGCTTCAGTCAGCAGTTTTAGACCGATATCGTTGAGTAGGCGAGCTGCGGTTTGGCCCAGGTCCGTGGTCGGATCGGTCCACTGTTCTATCAGGTGCAGGTCTCGGACGGCCTGTAGGCCATGTACCCCAAAAACGGACTTAACCAGGCCATCTATGTCAGTCGGCAGCTCATTTTGCCCGGTGACGCCAACCGAAAGGTTCAGTCCGAAATCCAACCCTTTTTTCGATTGCTTGAAGAGTTGGAGGCGAACCATATTCGACTCGTCCTTATCAGACTCGCGACCGAGGACAAGCAAGTATCGTCCGCTCACATCAAACCCAAATGTGGCCTTGAATGCCGCATCAATTTTCGCTCCCAGGTTTCGCGTCATGCCCAGCAGCTTCGCCTGGCGCACCATGTTCAAGTCGTATCCGAGCTGGGCAGAAATGTGGACCGCAAGCGATCCGTCAACCTCGCTGATTAGCCAGGTCCCGGGTTTTAGGTCCCGCCCCGTCTTTACGTGACGCGGCAGCCGCCAACTGCCGAACAAATCGCTAAGAGCTGTACGAGCGTCGGCAGTGGCATTGAACCGGTGCACTACTGCATAGAGGGAATCGTGCTCGCCCTCCGCCCCAAACGTCAGACTGCCCAACACCCCGATGGGATGAGATCCAGAAAACGAGCCATTAACATCGTATCCCCAGGAAAGAACCAAGAACTTGTCCGCACTGCTCCCAGGAATTGTAAGATTTAGTCCCGGACTATCCTCGAGTTGAAGGGAACCGATGGCGTCGGCGGCCCCATCGAAAACACCGAGACCGGTCTTGAATTCCGCCGAAGCTTGAAACCCAATCGTTGTTTGTCCGGCATTAAAGGCAAATGTCTTTCCTGTCTCGGCCTTTAATTCAACTCTGCCCAATTCAATTTTCCCATCCGGCCTGTCAGGAAAAGGCTTGTTCTCAAGAATCGCTTGAAGCACGTCATGATCGGTAGTCGCGCCGATGTCGATTGTCGCGGAACTGCCTGCTGCGGTAATGGTTTTATCGAGTTGGAATTTGGTGCTGCTGATTGGGATGACAATTGGGCTGGCCATTTTACCCTCCAAAATTTTGAAGAATTTTCGAACCGTTCTCACGCCGCCACAGTCAAGGTCAGCGACTCATCCTCGACCGGAAGCTCTCCCAAGCCCCAGTTGCTAAGATCGTAAGAAGCACCGTGAACAGAACCTCGCCCGGTGGCAATCGTCATCTTTCTTGACCGAACATCCTCACGAAAGTCCGGCAGAGCTGTATCTGCGACGGCATTCGCAATAACCGTGCGGAGGTCGGACTCTGGCATTTCCGGATTAGCCTCTACCTGTTTTTGCACAAGTGCCCGCGCCGCCGAATTAATTGAACCGTCTTGCACCTGAATATCGAAGCAAAGGGCGACGCCCAGCTCCGAGTTCAGCTTGAGAGCCTGCGCGGTCTTGAGACATGGTGCGTAATAGTCGGTAAGGGCGACTTGACGCTGGATCTTCCGGACTTCAGGGAATTCGCCTAAGGTTTGGAACTGCTGACCCCACGAGGCAGACAGCCTGCCTTTGATCGAGATACTCTCAGCCCACTTCATTTGCTGCTCGTGCGTGCTACTGATCATCTTTGTGATCGAGGCAGCGTTTTCTGCAAAAGCTTGCTCAATGATATTTGCGTGAAGGTCGTTAGCTTGAGAAAGAATGGCTGGGATATTGCCGGACTTTACCGTGAATCCGATGACGCCCCACGTAAGTCCAGCGCCATCGAAGTTTCCAACGGCCAGCGTATAACTGTGCCCCTCAAAGGCAGCGGTCAACTCCAAGCTACGTTCGAAAAGCGTCGGCAACGGGTGCTGCATGAATGCTGCCCATGTGGCTTGGTCCACCTCCCCAGTGTTCGGAACCTGGTTCTTCGCCTGAACTTGCTTCACGGCGGAAGCCGTACCTGGGCCATAGACTTCATCCACTCGTCCAGGGTCAGCACCTGCGGACACGAGTCCACGCTGAATGTCTCCCACGATTCCACCATGGGAACCAATCCCAAATAGCTTTCTGCCCATACTGCCTCTCTTGCTGGTTGCTTAAGCGGCCGACACGTAAGGCGTCGCGAGACGCACAAAGACATTCAGAGTTTTGAAGGGGAAGCGGAGAGTTGTAACTCTCCGGTGGTCAACATGGGGAATTATGCTCCGAGTTTTCGGATTGTCAAGTGCAAAATTAAAAACAATCAACTAGTACGCAAGATGGTCCGTACCCAGTGCGAATCCAACCGATGCCCCTTTTGCACCGCACCGATAGGGCGCTTCAGTAGTTCGGACATGTCCATGTCCAGCGTTCTCGATTCGAGCGTCAGATCGTAATTACTGCACCGGAACAGTGCCGCTCACCGGAATGCCGCCTATTGAGCCGGTGATCGTCAGCGAGGTGGTCCCAGTCGGGACATTGATGTTGAGTGTCGTTGAGGAGGTTGCGTTCGCGATCTGGGCGCTCAGTGGCACGACGCCGCTCGCGCTGCTCGAAAGAGCCACAGTGACGTTCTGAATTGCGTTCTTGGACAGACTCAACGTGACCGTCGCCTGCCCGCCAGCCAGAGCG
>Ga0137378_10004828_pt1 | contig 11636 bp, 10 predicted proteins | sample SagtaG_21_FD_104813 | JGI IMG/M metagenome (GOLD analysis project Ga0137378, IMG submission 104813) | Vadose zone soil microbial communities from Sagehorn Ranch, Mendocino, California, USA - Sage2_L_60_16 metaG | ecosystem: Environmental > Terrestrial > Soil > Vadose zone | place: USA... | reverse complement strand
TCGGCGCGCGCTAACGCGTCGATGTCGCTCGCTGCGCCAAGCGTCGCGAGCTTTGCTTCGGTCTCGTCGAAAAGCGCCGGCAGCGCTTCGGGCCGAACGCGATGCTTGCGCGCGACGTCGTGGATCGCCGCGAGCCGCGATTCGACGCGCGCGAGCTCCGCCGGGTCGAGATCCAGACGATCTCGATAGCCTCGCAGCGTTCGCGCGGCTTCGTCGATGCGTATTCGCGCTTCGTCGATCAGCGCCGCGATATCGTCGAGCGATCGGTCATGCACCGCCACCTGTTTGAGTAGGGTTGCGAGCGAAGCGAGCCTCGACGAGAGCGCCGCATCACCTTCGGAGAGCTCGGCTTCGCTCGCGGCCGCTGCTTCGAGCAGCGCCGTTGCGTGCGCGAGGCGCGACTGCGTTTGCGACAGAGCGTCCCATTCGGCGGCGCTCGCGTCCAGCGCCGAAAGCTCGGCGTGCCGCTCGGCGAGCGCTTCGCGCTCACGCGTCGTCGCTGCCGCGTCGCGCGCGGCGCGCTCGCGCGCATCCGCGGTTTCCCGCCAGGCGCGCCACGCGGCGCCGACTTCGCGCGTCAGCGCCGCAAAGCCGCCATAGGCGTCGAGGAGCATGCGTTGAGTTTCCGGACGTCCGAGCGACTGGTGCGCGTGCTGCCCGTGCAAGTCGATCAGGCACTCGCCGAGCGCTCCGAGTTGCGCGAGCGTCGCCGGACGCCCGTTGACGTACGCGCGGCTTCGGCCCTGGACATCGAGCACGCGGCGCAGCAACAGCGGACCGTCGTCTCCCAGATCGTTTTTCGCCAGCCACTCGCGTATCGACGGGAGCTCGCCGACAAAAAATTCCGCCGCGATCTCGGCCCGGTCCGCTCCCGGGCGAAGCTGGCGCGCTTCGAACCGGTCGCCGAGCAGAAGCGACAAGGCATCGAGCAGAATCGATTTGCCTGCGCCCGTTTCCCCCGTCAGGACCGTAAACCCGCCGTCGAACTCGACCTCGAGCGCATCGATGACGGCGAAGTTGCGGATCGCCAGCAGCCGCAGCATCAGATCGCTTCCCGCAGGCTCACGTCGGCGGGCGAAGCCCCTCCGGCGTTTCACTCCAGTGCAGCTTTTGCCGGAGCATCGCGAAATGATCGTGATCCTGCGGATGCAGCAGCCGCACGTGATACGCCGCGCGTTGCACCGTTACTTGATCGCCCTCGGCCAGCGAAAAATGCGCCTGGCCGTCGCAATGCAGGGTCGCATCCTTGCCGCGCAGCAACGAGATCTCGACGATCGCCGAATCGCGGATGGCAATCGGGCGATTGGTGAGCGCATGCGGCGCGACCGGAACGAGCAAAAAAGCCGGGACGCCGGGATCGACGATGGGACCCTGCGCCGACAGCGCGTAGGCGGTCGATCCGGTCGGTGTCGCAACAATGAGCCCGTCGGCGCGCATGGCGTACACGAAGCGCCCGTCGATGGTCACGGCGCAGTCGATCATTCCCCCCATCGCGCCGCGATTGACCACCACGTCATTGAGCGACATCGTGCGCTCGCGCTCACCCGTGCCACGCGTCAGCGTGGCGTCGAGCATGGTGCGCGATTCCTCGACGTAATGTCCGCGCAGCATCTCGTCGAGAACGCGCTCCATGTCGGAGAGCGCGATGTCGGTCAGAAAACCGAGACGGCCTTGGTTGATGCCGATCAGCGGCACATCGAAGGGAGCGAACTCTCGCGCGATCGAAAGCATCGTGCCGTCGCCGCCGATGACGACCGCAAGCTTGGCCTCGCGTGCGAGATCGGCGGCGCTCGCCGTCGGATAACCCGCCAGCGGCGCGAACTCGGCGGTGGCCGCGTCGAGCAATACGCGATGCCCGCGACCGGCGAGAAACGATGCCAACCGGCCCAAGGGCTCGCCGATGCCGGGGCTTCCATAACGACCGATCAGAGCGATGGTCGCGAAATCTTTCTGCCGGGCTCCCATGGCCGGGATTAAAGCACAAGGGCACGAAGCGACCAAGGGAGCTCTGGGGCTTGTTCAGAGGTCTCCAGCATCGGCGGTACAATGGCGCGATGCTTGATCCCCGGGCGCAGCACCTGCTCAAGACGCTGATCGAGCGCTACATCGCCGACGGCCAGCCCGTCGGCTCGCGCGTCCTGTCGCGGCAGTCCGGCCTCGAGCTCTCACCGGCGACGATCCGCAACGTGATGGCGGATCTCGAGGAGATGGGCTTCATCGCGAGCCCGCATACCTCCGCCGGACGCATGCCCACCGCGAAGGGCTATCGTTTTTTTGTCGACAGCCTGCTCGTGGTGAAGCCGCTCGACGAAGGCGAGATCAGCGATCTGCAGGATCAGCTGCAGGCCGATCGCCCGCAGGCGCTGGTGGCGACGGCAGCGCAGCTCCTTTCGCAACTCACGCAGTTTGCCGGCATCGTTGCGACGCCTAGACGGCGCGAGGCTTCGTTTCGCCACGTCGAATTCCTTCGCCTGTCCGACCGGCGAGTCCTGCTCATCATCGTGACGCCCGAAGGCGACGTCCAAAACCGAATCCTGCATACCGATCGCGCGTACAGCCAGCCGCAATTGATCGAGGCGTCGAATTTCTTCAACCATCACTATGCCGGGCAGCCGTTCGCCGCGATACGCGCGCTCCTCGCCGACGAGTTGAAGCAGCTGCGCGAAGACGTTGTCGGGCTCATGTCGGCGGCGGTCGATGCCGGCGATGCCGCGCTGTCCGAAAGCAACGACGAGCTGGTTGTTTCGGGGGAGAGGAACCTTTTGTCGGCGACGGATCTCGCATCGAACATGGACCGTCTGCGCCGCTTGTTCGAAGTGTTCGAGCAGAAAACATCGCTCCTGCACCTGCTCGACTTGAGCCAGCACGCGCACGGCGTCCACCTGTTCATCGGCGGCGAATCCGGGCTTGCCCCGCTCGACGAGTGCAGCATCATCACCGCGCCCTACGAGCTCGACGGCCAAGTCATCGGCACGTTGGGGGTCATCGGACCGACGCGGATGGCGTACGAGCGCGTCATTCCGATCGTCGACGACACCGCCAAGCTGCTGTCGAACGCGCTGACGCAGCAACTCAACGAGCGATGAGCGCCGCAGGGCCGCCCCAAGGCGCGAACTCCGCCCCCTTGGGGGCAGCGGAGCGGCCGCTTTTGCCACCCGGGCCGCAAGCACGGGGGGATCACACCAATGCCGGCAACAAGGCGTTGATCGAGCGTTTTTACGCGGCGCTTTCGCGACGTGATGCGGCCGCGATGATCGTGTGCTATCACCGCGATGCGACGTTCAGCGATCCGGTTTTTCCGTCGCTCGACGCCGCAGGCGCGGCCGCGATGTGGCGCATGCTCTGCATGCGCGGCAAGGACCTCGCGGTAACCGCGCGTGACGTCGACGCCGATGCATCGCGCGGCCGCGCACACTGGACCGCGCGCTACACGTATTCGGCGACGGGACGGCCCGTGGTCAACGAGATCGACGCCGAGTTCGAATTCCGAGACGGCCTGATCCATCGCCACCGCGATCGCTTCGACCTCCGGAGCTGGCTCGCGCAGGCGCTCGGTGTCAAGGGCCGATTATTGGGGTTCCTGCCGGCGGTGCAGCGTGCGACGCGCGAGAAAGCTGCGCACGCGCTCGCCGACTGGCGCGCGGGCGAAGCGCGGCGTGCGTAGCCGCCGGACAGCTGCGGGCGGCACTCCCCGCTGCGCCGCGTTTTGTCCTGCTTGAGGCGCACACGATGGCGCGCTATCTCCCCGAGCCCGGGTTTTCGCACGACCGGGCAGCGCGCGTGGGTGTTTTGCTGGTCAACCTCGGCACGCCCGACGCACCGACACGTGAGGCGGTGCGACGCTACCTCGCGCAATTCCTGTCCGATCCGCGCGTCATCGAGATTCCGCGGGCGCTATGGCGGCCGCTGCTGCATGGCGTCATCCTCAACGTGCGGCCGGAGAAGTCGGCGCGGAAATACGCCATGATCTGGACCAAGGACGGTTCGCCGCTGCTAGTCCACAGCCTGCGCCAGCGCACGCTGCTTATGGGCTATCTCGGTCAGCGGCTCAAGGAGCTCGGCCTTCCCGCCGACTATGCGCACATCGAGCTCGGCATGCGCTACGGCCGGCCGTCGATCGCTGCCGCGATGGACAAGCTCAAGGAAGCCGGCTGTGATCGCATCCTGGTACTTCCGCTGTATCCGCAGTACGCCGCGAGCACGACGGGCTCGGCGGTCGATGCCGTCGGGGAGGCGATGCGCCGTTGGCGGCGCGTGCCCGCCTTGCGCGTGGTCGACGCGTACCACGACGATCCCGGTTACATCAAGGCGCTCGCACAGAGCATCAACGATTACTGGGTGAAGAACGGACGCCCGAACAAGCTCGTTCTTTCCTTTCATGGCCTGCCGCGTAGGACGCTCGATCTGGGCGATCCGTACCATTGCCATTGCCAGAAGACTGCGCGGCTGCTCGCCCGCGAGCTCGGGCTCACGCGCGAGCAGCACGCGGTCACTTTTCAGTCGCGCTTCGGTCGCGCCGAATGGCTGTTGCCGTATACCCGGCCCACGCTGGTGGCGCTCGCGAGGGAAGGCATGCGACGGGTGGACGTGGCGTGCCCGGGCTTCGTCAGCGATTGCCTGGAGACGCTGGAGGAGATCGCGCAGGAAGGAAAGGCGGCCTTCCTCGAGGCTGGCGGGCAGGCGTTCCATTACATCCCGTGCCTCAACGAGCGGCCGGCATGGATCGCGGCGCTTGCGGATCTGGCGGTGCGAAACCTTCAGGGCTGGCTGGCCGCGCCACCCGACGCGGCAGGGCGAGAGGCGACCCTCGCCATGGCGCGGGCGCTGGGCGCCGATAAATAGGCGCGATTACGAGCCGCCGACCCTCGGGGTTCTAACCGCGCCCAGTTGGACCGCTGCGCCCCTACGACCAGGGAGCCGATCGGTCCCCGCTTTTTGATCTTTTGGGTTGAAACGTCCGTCCGCCGCCCCCATCCTCACCACGGTGTCGACGAGGAGCAGGCATGAATCGCAATCCCGACAATAGCACTCAGGTTTCGGCGCAGCCGGAGGCGATGCCGCCCGTGCCGACCGACGCGCCGGCGGACCGCGTCGCCGAGGTCGCGCCTGCCGAGCCAGCGGCAGATCTGGGCGCGCTTTTGAAGAAGGCGGAGGACGAAGCGGCCGAGCTGCGCGACGCCTGGTTGCGCGCCAAAGCCGAAACCGAGAACGCGCGGCGTCTGGCTCAGAACGACATCGCCAAGGCGCACAAGTTTGCCATCGAGCGCTTTGCGCAGGAGCTGCTCTCGGTCAAGGACGCGCTCGAGCTGACGCTCGCTACGCCCGCCGCAACGATCGAAACGCTGAAGGACGGTGTCGCGCTCACACTTAAGAATCTCTCGGCCGCCTTTGACAAGGCGCGCATCGAGGAAATCAATCCACTGCACCAGAAGTACGATCCGCACCGCCATCAGGCGATGACCATGATCGACTCGGAACAGCATCCCGCGGGCACGGTCGTACAGGTTTTCCAGAAAGGTTATCTGCTTAACGACCGGGTGCTCCGCCCCGCTCTGGTCGCTGTAGCCAGGAAAAAAGACCAGGTTGATTGACGCTTTCAGCTTGAATCCCCATGCGCGACGCCCCACCTAAAGCCTAGCCCAGCAATCCAGTATTGGAAGGAAATCACATGGCCAAAACTATCGGTATCGACCTCGGGACGACCAACAGCTGCGTCGCGATCATGGAAGGCGGGAAGCCGAAGGTGATCGAGAACTCCGAAGGTGCGCGCACGACGCCTTCGATCGTCGCCTATGCCGACGACGGCGAAGTCCTGGTGGGCGCGCCGGCGAAGCGCCAGGCGGTCACCAACGCCAAGAATACGATCTTTGCGGTCAAGCGGCTCATCGGGCGCAAGTTCGATGAAAAGGAAGTGCAGAAGGACATCGGCCTGATGCCGTACAAGATTGTCAAGGCCGACAACGGCGATGCCTGGGTCGAGGTGCGTGGCAAGAAAATCGCGCCGCAGCAGGTGTCGGCGGAGATCCTCCGCAAGATGAAGAAGACCGCCGAAGACTATCTCGGCGAGGACGTCACCGAAGCCGTCATCACGGTTCCCGCGTATTTCAACGACTCGCAGCGCCAGGCGACCAAGGATGCGGGCAGGATCGCCGGCCTCGAGGTCAAGCGCATCATCAACGAGCCCACTGCGGCCGCGCTCGCGTTCGGGCTCGACAAGAAGGAAGGCGACCGCAAGATCGCGGTGTATGACCTCGGCGGCGGCACGTTCGACATCTCGATCATCGAGATCGCCAGCGTCGAAGGCGAGCACCAGTTCGAGGTTCTTTCGACCAACGGGGACACCTTCCTCGGAGGCGAGGATTTCGATCAGCGGCTCATCGATTACGTCGTCGCCGAGTTCAAGCGCGACGCGGGCGTCGACCTGAAGAACGACGTTCTCGCGCTGCAGCGTCTTAAGGACTCCGCGGAGAAGGCGAAGATCGAGCTGTCCTCGTCGCAGCAGACCGAAATCAACCTGCCGTACATCACTGCGGACCAGTCGGGACCCAAGCATTTATCGATGAAGATCACGCGGGCGAAGTTCGAGTCGCTCGTGGAAGACTTGATCGAGCGCACGATCGAGCCTTGCCGCATCGCCATCAAGGACGCGGGCGTGAAGCTCTCCGACATCGGCGACGTGATCCTGGTCGGCGGCCAGACGCGCATGCCCAAGGTGCAGGACAAGGTCAAGGAGTTCTTCGGCAGGGAGCCGCGCAAGGATGTCAATCCCGACGAGGCCGTCGCGGTGGGCGCAGCGATCCAGGCCGGCGTCCTGCAGGGCGACGTCAAGGACGTGCTGCTGCTCGATGTCACTCCGCTTTCGCTCGGCATCGAGACGCTGGGTGGCGTGATGACCAAGCTCATCCAGAAAAACACGACGATTCCGACCAAGGCGCAGCAGGTGTTCTCGACGGCCGATGACAATCAAGCGGCGGTGACCATTCACGTCTTGCAGGGAGAACGCGACGTCGCGTCGGCCAACAAGAGCCTCGGCCAGTTCAATCTGGAGGGCATTCCTCCGGCGCCGCGCGGAATGCCGCAAATCGAGGTGACGTTCGACATCGACGCCAACGGGATCCTGCACGTGAGCGCCAAGGACAAAGCGACCGGCAAGGAAAACAAGATCACCATCAAGGCAAGCTCGGGTCTGTCCGAGGCCGAGATCCAGAAGATGGTCAAGGATGCCGAGGCGCACGCCGAGGACGATCGCAAAGTGCTCGAGGTCGTGCAGGCACGCAACCATCTCGATGCGCTGGTGCACAGCGTGAAGAAGTCGATCGGCGAGTACGGAGACAAGGTCGGCACCGACGAAAAGAGCAAGATCGAAGCCGCATTGAAGGACGCCGAGGACGTTCTCAAGCAGAAGGATGCGTCCAAGGACGCACTCGAAGCAAAGAGCCAGGCGCTGATGACTGCGTCGCAAAAGCTGGGCGAGGCGATGTACGCCAAGTCCCAGGCCGAGGCGCAGCCGCAGTCCGGCGCACATGGATCGGGCGCGAGCGGGTCGGGGGGAGGCTCCGCGGACGAGGAGAAGGTCGTGGACGCGGAATTTACGGAAGTCAAAGACAAGAAGTGATATTCCGTCACCGGGCACGGTCCGCGTTTGCATGGAGGGACGGTGCCACGCCCCCGGCGACGTAATATCTGGCCGAGTTGAAGTGGGCGCTCCGTGCCCCTTAACTCGGCCTGTTGCTGTTGGGGAATGGGTACATGGCGAAACGCGACTACTACTCGACTTTGGGCGTCAACCGCGATGCCTCGGACGAGGACATCAAGAAGGCTTATCGCAAGCTCGCGATGAAGCACCATCCGGACCGCAATCCGGATGACAAGGGTTCCGAGGACAAATTCAAGGACGCCAAGGAAGCCTACGAGATCCTTTCCGACCCCAAGAGGCGCGCTGCCTACGATCAGTTCGGGCACGCCGGCGTCGATCCCGCAGCCTTCGGTGCCGGCGCGCGCGGCTTCGGCGGTCAGGAGGGCTTCGGCGGCTTCGCCGATGCGTTCGGCGACATCTTCGGCGAAATATTCGGCAGCGCCGGCGGTGCGCGCGGCCGCGGCAGCGGCGTCTTTCGCGGCGCTGACCTTCGCTACAACCTGGAGCTGTCGCTCGAAGAAGCGGCGCGCGGAACCGAGGCCAAGATTCGCATCCCCGCACTTGAGGAGTGCGCGACGTGTCACGGCAGCGGCGCGAAGCCCGGAACGCAGGCCAAGACGTGCCCGACGTGCAACGGGCAGGGTCAGGTCCGCGTATCGCAGGGATTCTTCTCCATCCAGCAGACGTGTCCGCAGTGCCACGGCTCGGGCAAGATCATTCCGGAGCCGTGTGCCACCTGCGGCGGTGCGGGGCGCATCAGAAGGCACAAGACGCTGTCGGTGAAAATCCCGGCTGGAGTCGACCAGGACGATCGCATCCGCCTTTCCGGCGAAGGCGAAGCGGGCATCAACGGCGGCCCGACGGGCGATCTGTACGTCGTCGTCAATTTGAAGCCGCACGCCGTGTTCCAGCGCGAGAACAACGATCTCCATTGCGAAATGCCCATCGGGTTTACCATCGCGGCGCTGGGTGGCGAGATCGAGATTCCCACCCTCGACGGGCACGCCAAGCTGAGAATTCCGTCGGAGACGCAGACCGGGCAGGTGTTCCGTCTGAAGGGCAAAGGCATCAAGGGCGTTCGCAGCGCCACGCACGGAGATCTGTATTGTCACGTCTCGATCGAGACCCCGGTGAAGCTCACTTTCCGGCAGAAAGAGATCCTGCGCGAATTCGAGGCCATCAACGCGCAGGATCCCGGCGCGCACAACCCGCGGGCGAAAAACTGGTTCGATCGCGTGCGCGAATTCTTCAGTCCGTAATCCTCGTTTCGCCGCTTGTCGGCGCCGGCGCTGCACCGTAGCATCTAATTCTTTATGGACGAAGGAGTGCCGTGCTGCAAAAATTGAGCATTCTTGGCATTGCCCTGGTGCTGTCGGTCGCGACTGCGGGAGCGCAAATCCGGATCGGCTTGATGGTTTCGGCGACCGGGCCCACCACCGCGATCGGCATTCCCCAGAAAAACACCGGCGAGCTGCTGCCGCGCAGAATCGGCGATGTCAGCGTCGAATACATTCAGCTCGACGACGGCGGCGACACCACGCGCGCGGTGCAAAACGCCAAGAAGCTCATCGCCGAAGATCGCATCGACGCATTGATCGGGCCTTCCACGACACCCAATGCGCTCGCGATTCTCGACATCATCGCCGAGAACAAAGTCCCGCTGCTCGCGACCGTCGGCACCTCGTCGGTGGTGGAGCCGATCGACGCCAAGCGCCGCTGGGTATTCAAGACCACGCAGAACGACGATCTGATCGCCACGGCGCTGCTCAAGCACATGGTCGCGCATGGCGTTAAGAGCATCGGCTTCATCGGTTTCAACGATCCCTACGGCGAGAACTGGTACAAGGTTTTCAGCGCGCTTGCGGACAAGGCGGGCATCCGCATTGTCGCCAGCGAGCGTTACGCGCGCACCGACCAGAGCGTGACCGGGCAGACCTTGAAGCTCTTGGCGGCAAAGCCGGATGCCGTGCTCATCGCCGCGGTTGGCGGGCCCGCGGTGCTGCCGCAGGCGACGCTGTACGACCAGGGCTACAAGGGCCGCGTGTATCAGACCCACGCAGTGGCCACCGATGACTTCATCCGGCTGGGCAAGGAAAAAGTCGAGGGCACCGTGCTCGCTGCAGGGTCGATGCTGGTGATCGACGATATTGCCGACGGCGATCCGATCAAGAAGGTGGCAAGCGCGTACATGGCGGCGTATGAAAAGCAGTTCGGCGTGCGCCCCGCGACGTTCGGCGCCAATACCTACGATGCCGGATTGCTGCTGCAGCACGCGATACCCGTCGCGCTCAAGGCCGCAAGGCCGGGCACCGAAGCTTTTCGTGTCGCGCTGCGTGACGCGCTGGAGCAAGAGCATGATGTGGTCGGCTGCCAGGGCGTATTCAACATGAGCCCCGGCAATCACAACGGCATGGACGAGCGAGCCCGCGTCCTGGTCATGGTCAGGGACGGCAGATTTCGGCTGCTCGTCGAGTGACGCGGATGTCCTAGAGTGGCTGGCATACCCCCGGGGCACGATTGGTAACAGCCGCGTCATCCTGAGCGAGCGCGAAGCGCGAGTCGAAGGATCTCTGTTTAGAATGGAATCATGTGCGCCGGTCATCGGTGTACTGCTCGCCGCGGGCAGTGGTTCGCGCTTCGGGGGTGACAAGCTGCTCGCGCCACTCGACGAAGGAACGCCGCTCGGCGCTCGCTCGCTCGCCAATCTCGCCCCAGCGGTCGATGCCGTGGTCGCTGTCGTGCGGCCCAACGACGATGCTCTCGCGCAATTGCTGTCCATCGGCGGCGCGCGAGTCACGGTGTGTCCTCGCGCAGCCGACGGCATGGGCGCGAGCCTGGCGTGGGGGGTGCGGTCGGCGCCTGTCGCCCGTGGTTGGATCGTTGCGCTTGCGGACATGCCGTGGGTGGCGACAGAGAGCATCGCCCGCGTTGTCCTTGCGCTCACTCGCGGCGCGCCGTTCGCGGCGCCCTCGTATCGCGGGATGCGCGGACATCCCGTTGCAATCTCAGCGCGCTATTTTTCGGACCTGTGCGCGCTGTCGGGCGACGAGGGCGCCAAGCGCCTGCTCGCCGCTCACGCGGACCGGCTCGAGTTCGTAGAAACCGATGATCCGAACGTCGTGCGCGACGTCGATGCGAAGCCGGATCTCGAGCGTGGATAGCCATTCGTCACGCATCGTTACCGTCGCCCATAGCGCAGGCCGGGGCCTAATTTTGGCTAGCGCACCACCATTCAACTTGGATCCCGGCCTTTGCCGGGATGACGCATCCGCATTCCAATCGCAGGTACGTGCGTGCCTGCTCTTGGGCGGATGCGTCAGCTTCCGGCGTCGCGTCGCCACATGTCGGACTGTCGGAAGACGATGCGATTCTCCTCGTCCTGCATTTTCCACCACGCGCGCAACTCGGGCTCCTCCATGGGGCGGGCAATGAGATAGCCCTGAGCCTCCTCGCAGCCGTGGCTTTTCAGGTATTCGAACTGCGCCACGGTTTCGACCCCTTCGGCAATCGTCCGCAGCCCGAGGCTGTGCGACAGCGCGATGATCGCCTGCGTGATCGCTTCGTCGTTCTTGTTCTGCTCGAGGCCATGCACGAAGCGCTGATCGATCTTGACTGCCTGGATCGGAAGGCGCGCCAGATACGACAGGCTGGAGTACCCGGTACCGAAATCGTCGACTGTGATCGATACGCCCATCTGCTTGAGCTTGATCAGTGTCGCGACCGCCTTTTCCGGGTGGGTGATGATGACGCTCTCGGTGATCTCGAGGTCGAGATAGCGCGCGGGCAAGCCGCTCGTGCGCAGCGCTTCTTCGACGACCGACATCCAGCTGTCGTGCTGCAGCTGTTGCACCGAGAGATTGACCGAAAGCCGCAGCAGCATGTTGTGCCGATGCCATGTCATGACCTGCCGGCACGCATCGCGCAACACCCGCGCTCCGAGCGCCTGGATCATCCCGGATTCTTCCGCGACCGGAATGAATTAAGCGGGCCAGAACACGCC
>Ga0137378_10004827_pt1 | contig 11636 bp, 12 predicted proteins | sample SagtaG_21_FD_104813 | JGI IMG/M metagenome (GOLD analysis project Ga0137378, IMG submission 104813) | Vadose zone soil microbial communities from Sagehorn Ranch, Mendocino, California, USA - Sage2_L_60_16 metaG | ecosystem: Environmental > Terrestrial > Soil > Vadose zone | place: USA... | reverse complement strand
TCCTCCCGACTTCGGCTCTTCGTCGGGAGAACAACTGTAATAAGCGAAGTGCCACGCTCTGCTATTGCGGGTTTGTGGCCGCCATCCTGTCGAGTGTTGGCCGTGCCAAACGTCGTTGAAGGCCTTGTGAAGGGCGCAGCGCTTGGCGACGCGCTTGCCGCCGTGCTGACGTTCGCCGAGCCCGCGGACGCCGTGCTGCGTGAGTTTTTTCGCCTGCACCCTAGGATGGGAATGCGCGACCGCGCCTATGTCGCCGAGGGCGTGTTCGCGACCTTGCGCCGTCTTCGTTCGCTGACCCGGCAGGCGGACAGTTCGACACCGCGTAATCTTGCCATCGCCGTCACCTTGCGCGAGATGGGCCTCAGCTTGCGCGAGCTCGAGCCGCTGCTCGACGCGGATGAAGTTGCGTGGGCAAGGATTTTCAAGTCGCGAAAGCCGGCCCTCAGCGAGGCCGAGTCCGCCGAGCTGCCTGACTGGCTTTGGCACAAGCTCTGCGAAGCGCTGCCCGCGCACGAGCGCGACGCGCTGGTCCGCGCGTGGCTCGTGCCGGCGCCGCTCGATCTCAGGGTCAATACGCTGAAATCGACGCGGGACGCCGCACGCACAGCGCTGGAAGAACGAGGGATTGCCTGCGCGCCGACGCCGTATTCGCCGCTGGGCTTGCGCGTTGCGGGCAAGCCCGCGCTCAAGGGCGAGCCTCTGTTCATGAGCGGCACCGTCGAAGTTCAGGACGAAGGCAGCCAACTCCTCGCGTATCTTGTGGCGCCACGCCGCAGCGACATGGTCGTCGATTTCTGCGCGGGCGCCGGCGGCAAGACGCTGCAGCTTGGCGCGATGATGCGATCGCAGGGACGCCTGTACGCCTTCGATGTCTCGTCCCGCCGTCTCGCCTATCTCAAGCCGCGACTCGCACGTTCGGGGCTCTCGAACGTCCAGCCGGCGCTGATCGAGCATGAGCGTGATGCCAAGGTCAAGCGGCTTGCCGGCAAGATCGATCGCGTGCTGGTCGATGCGCCGTGCAGTGGATTGGGCACCCTGCGCCGCAACCCCGATCTCAAGTGGAGGCGGTCGGCGGCTGCGATCCCTGAGCTCGCGGCCAAACAGTCCCGCATCCTCGCCGCCGCCGCGACGCTGATCAAGCCTGGTGGCCGCGTCGTGTATGCCACGTGCAGCGTGCTCCCCGAGGAAAATGAAGCCGTGGTCGAAGGCTTCCTCGCGGCGCATCCGCAATTTGCTTTGGGCGACGCGAGCGCCGAGCTCGCCCGCACGGGCATTTCGCTCGATGGCGGCCCCTTGCTGCGGCTCCATTCGCACCGCCACGGATGCGACGGATTCTTTGCCGCCGTGCTCGAGCGCGCGTCATGACGGCGCGCACGCGGCGTATCGCCTTTATCTCGTGCGCCTTGTTCCTGGCGAGCGCCTATTGCGCGGCCCCGCTAGCCGGCGTCCAGCGCTTTCCGGCAACCGGAAGCATCGAGATCGCGTTTACACCCGGCGATGCCATCGACAACCTGGTCATCAACGCGATCGACGGCGCGAAGAGCGAGGTGCTCGTACACGCCTATAGCTTCACTCATCGCCGGATCGCGCGCGCCCTGGTGAGAGCGCGTCAGCGCGGCGTTTCCGTCGCCGTCATCGCCGATCGCGAGCAGGCACGCGCGCTGCCGCAGAACGCGCTTCCCGAGCTCGTCATGGGTGGAGTCGACGTGTGCCTCGATGCCAACTTCCAGGCCGCGCATAACAAGATCGTCATCATCGACGCGGAATCGGAGCGCGCCATCACGATCACGGGCAGCTACAACTTTACGCTAGCCGCACAGCACAACAACGCAGAGAACGTGATCGTCCTGCGCGAGAATCCACCGGTTGCGCGGGCGTATCGCAGCAATTGGCAACGCCTGAAAGCAGCCTGCGTGCCGTGGTCCGAGGACACGCTCAAGTAATCGTGATCGCGGCGAATGCGAGATTCGCGTCAGCGGGCGCCTGTTAAGATTAGCGCCATGCTGACGCCGCTCAATCTCGCGCTCCTCCAGAACGCGCTCGACACGCCGGACGGCTGGATCGAGCTCGGCATGATCCTGCTGTGTTTCGCGCTCGGCTGGTGGGCGGACCGGCGCATTCGCGTCGGCAGCGGGCGCGAGTCCCGCGTGGTCAGGATCGGCGCCGGCAGCTTCAATCGGCTCATCTTTCCGGTATCGACACTCGTCCTTCTGCTTCTGGCGCAGGCGATCGTGCGTCATTGGCATGTTCCGATCTTTTTCCCGATTGCGATTCCGCTAGTCATCGCGCTGGCGCTGATCCGTCTGTTCGTCTACGCGCTGCATAACCTTTTCGGCGCGCACGCCGCCGTGCTGTCGTCCGAGCGCGCGATCAGCTTCACGATCTGGGGCGCCCTGCTGCTCTATTACGTCGGCGTTCTGCCGGACATCGGAGCGGCGCTCGAAGAAACACGCATGCCCGTAGGCAAGACCCAGGTCAGCATACTCGACCTCGGACGCGACGCACTGATCGTCGTCGTCGTGTTGATATTGTCGCTCTGGGTGTCGGGCCTGATCGAGCAGCGCGTGATGGGGCTGTCTCACCTCGACAACAATCTGCGGGTGGTGCTGACGAAGGTCTTCCGCGCCGTTCTGATCCTGGTCGGCGTCCTGGTCGCGCTTTCCTTCGTCGGCATCGACTTGACGGTGCTTTCGGTTTTCGGCGGGGCACTCGGCGTAGGGATCGGGCTCGGATTGCAAAAGCTCGCCAGCAACTACATCGCCGGTTTCACCATATTGCTCGACCGTTCCATCCGCGTCGGCGACATGATCACGGTCGACAATCGCTTCGGGGTCGTGAGCAAGGTCACCTCGCGCTACGTGGTCGTTCGCAGCCTCGATGGGATCGAGGCGATCGTTCCGAACGAGACGCTGGTGACCACGACGGTTCTCAACCATTCATATACCAGCAAGGAGGTCAAGATCGGCGTGACGCTGCAGGTCGCGTACGGCACCGACCTCGACGCCGCGATGCGCTTGATCACGGATGTCGCGCTCGCGCAGGAGCGCGTCCTTCGCGCCACCGCGATGGCGCCCGTTGTCAACGTCCTCGGATTCGGCGAGAGCGGCATCGAGCTCGAGCTTGCGGTGTGGATCAACGACCCCGAAAACGGTCAGGCCAGCTTGAAATCGGCGCTCAACGTCGGCATATGGAAGGCGTTCCAGGAGCATGGGATCGGGATTCCGTATCCCACTCGCGAGGTAAGAATTCTCGGCGCGGAACGGCAGTCCGCCGAAGCTTCGATCCCGGAAGTCTCCCGAGCGGCCCCGGGCACGAGCTAAGTGCTTGATGCAGCAGTCAAGATGGCGCGAGACGTCGCCCGGGAAATGGTGTAAAATTATGGGTCAAGTACGCGGGGCTTTTCCGGCTTCGCGAATATTCCAGGACGTCCATTGATGAGTTTTGATGCACTTTCGGTGCTCGCTTCCGGGTTGATGCCCCTGCCATGGTGGGGCTATGTTGTGGTCGCGTTGGCGCTCACCCACGTGACCATCGCGTCGGTCACGATCTATCTGCATCGCAGCCAGGCGCACCACGGGCTCGATCTGCATCCCGCGATCAGCCATTTTTTCCGCTTCTGGCTCTGGCTCACCACAGGCATGGTGACCAAGGAATGGGTCGCCATCCACCGCAAGCATCACGCCAAGGTCGAGACGGCCGAAGATCCCCACAGCCCTCAGACACGCGGGATCAAGAAGGTGTTCTGGGAAGGCGCGGAGCTCTATCGTGACGAATCGAAGAACCTCGAGACGCTCGAAAAGTACGGCCGCGGAACGCCGGAGGACTGGATCGAGCGCAATGTCTACTCGCCGTTTTCGTGGCAGGGTGTCGGGCTCATGCTCGTCATCAATGTCGTCCTTTTCGGACCGCTGGGCTTGACGATCTGGGCGGTGCAGATGGCATGGATTCCGGTTACTGCGGCCGGGATCATCAACGGCATCGGGCACTACTGGGGCTATCGCAACTTCTCCTGCGAAGATGCGAGCAGAAACATCGTTCCCTGGGGGATCCTCATCGGCGGCGAGGAGCTGCACAACAACCACCACGCGTACGGAACGTCGGCGAAGCTGTCGTCGCGGTGGTATGAATTCGACCTGGGCTGGACTTACATACGTATCCTCGAGACGCTGCGACTCGCGACCGTGCGCAAGGTCGCGCCGCGGCTCAAGCTCGATCGCGCCAAGCTGCACGCCGATCTTGAAACGCTGCAGGCGGTCATCACGCATCGCTACGCGGTGCTAACGAGCTATGCGCGATCGGCGAAAGAGGCGTACTCCGCCGAGGTCGCCCATCTTCGCGATCGAGCGCGTCGAGGAGAGCTGACGCCCGATATGCCGAGCTTTCGCCGTCTCCGCGAATGGTTCCAGTCCGACGCGCATGCGCTGCCCGAAAGCGAGCGCGAAAGGCTTGCATCGATGCTCGAGCGCAGCACGGTGCTGAAGACCATTTATGCGATGAGGCAGGAACTGGCTGCGCTGTGGGGACGTTCCAACGACTCGCGCGAGCAGCTCCTGGCGCGGCTGCAGGACTGGTGTCATCGCGCCGAGGCGAGCAATATCGTCGCGCTCCAGAATTTTTCCAGGCGCCTGCGCAGCTACGCCTAAGGCCGCGCGTACATCAATGCAAAAGCCCGCCATCCGGCGGGCTTTTGTTTGCGGGGATGACCGCGACTTGGATCCCGAGCCTGCTCTGAGCGCAGCGAAGGGATGACGCTTCAGGAGCAGATCCTTCGACTCGCTTCGCTCGCTCAGGATGACGTATTCGTATCCAATCGCAGGCCGCTACGCGACCTGCTCTTGGAAGAATACGTCACTTGAGCTTGGTTTCCTTGTACATCACGTGCTTGCGGGCGACGGGATCGAACTTCTTGATCTCCATCTTTTCCGGCATCAGCTTCTTGTTCTTGGTCGTCGTGTAAAAGTGCCCCGTGCCTGCCGAGGATTCCAGCTTGATTTTTTCACGCATGTCCGAGCTCCCGTAAACGCACGATCAGACGTGCTCGCCGCGCGCGCGTAGGTCCGCCAGCACCGAATCGATGCCGTTCTTGTCGATCGTGCGCAATGCCGCGTTGGTCAATCGAAGACTGACCCAGCGATTTTCGCTCTCGACCCAGAAACGCCGCCGCTGCAGATTCGGCATGAATCGGCGCTTGGTCTTGTTGTTGGCGTGGGAGACGTTGTTTCCCACCATCGGGGCTTTCCCGGTGACTTGACAGACTCGAGCCATCGCTCGCTCCGGATCGTTGGAAGTTGCAAACCTTGGATTTTACTGTGAAAACGCCCGGCTTTCAACATTCCCGTGCATCAGACGTGAGGAAGCCCAAGGAGGTTCCACTGAGCTTCTGATGCCTTGGTCTTGAATGCGATCGCGCGTATCTCGAATACCTCAGGAGCGATGAATGGAAAGACCTCGCCGAAACCGGCCTGCCTCAAAGCGGCTGACAGCGACCGATCGGTAAATCCTGTCTTGTGCGCGAAAAAATCCTCGCCGGATCGCTCGATCTCTTTTGACCAGCCGTAAATCACGTCTCGAACCGTGATCGGTCCCGCCGGCGCTACGTATAGAACGTCTTCGATGTCCAGATCACGTTCGGCGACGTGCTTCATGACCGCCATCATGTCAGGCACGCGGATATCGGCAAACCCATCCGGTTTCAGAACGTGAAGGAAGCCCCCCAGAACCTTTTCGCAGTCGTGCCTATAGTAGTGCTCGAGGTTGTGAGAACAGTAGACAGCGTCGTATTGAGCACCCGCAAGAGAGTGCAGTTTCCGCGCGTCGCAAACGATGTCCGGACTTCCCATGGGATCGATATCGAGCAGAACATGATCCCATTCGCCGTAGCACTCCGGGATCGGGATCTTTTTGCTGCTGCCCCCCACGTTCAGGACGCGGCGGGTCTGCCCGCCGCCCTGAATGAGCGGCTCGGTCTTCGTAGAGAACGCCTGCTTGACGAGTCGCCAGCTCATGACGCTTCCTCTGTTCCATTCACAGATGATAGCACCCGTCGGAACAGAGAATTCGCTGGGCTTCAACACGTACAGTTGGTGTCGGAACGCCATCGCAGGACGAGCGATTACAGCAGTCCGCGTTCGGCAAACGATATTGTCTTCGATCCCGCAACGATGAAGTGGTCGAGGGTCTTGATCTCGACGAGCGACAGCGCCTGCTTGAGCGTTTGCGTGAGAAGCTCGTCGGCGCGGCTCGGCTCCGCGACACCCGATGGATGGTTGTGAGCGAAAATGACGCCCGCGGCGTTGTAGCGCAGCGCCGTCTTAACGACCTCGCGCGGATACACGCTTGTCTGCGTAAGCGTGCCGCGAAACAATTCTTCCGACCCGAGCATCCGGTTTTGAGAATCCAGAAAGAGCGCGACAAAGACTTCGTGCGGACGGCCGCCGAGCGAGAGCCGCAAGAACTCGCGCACCGCGCGCGGCGAAGACATCGCATCGCGCTCGCAGATCTCTTCGCTCAGCGCGCGGCGAGCCATTTCCACGACAGCCTGAAGCTGCACGTACTTTGCAGGCCCGAGCCCGCGGACCGCGGAGACTTCCTCGAGCGTCGCGGAAAACAGCCGCTGCAGCGATCCGAAGCGGGTCAAAAGATCGCGTCCGAGCTCCACCGCATTCTTGCCGCCAATGCCGGTGCGAAGAAAGATCGCAAGCAGTTCGGATTCCGAAAGCGCGGCGCTTCCATGTCGCAGCAGCCGTTCGCGGGGTCGCTCGTCCTCGGGCCAATCGGCAATGCGCATAGGGTTCCCTCGCTGCGCGACGCAATGACCTCACTCAGCATGTTCCTGCATAAAGTCACAGAGGGCGCGCTTGTCGACTATCGATGCATGATTCCGAATTCAGCGTTTCGCTACATACTTGACGCCGGCTATGCCCTCGAAATCCGCGTCTTGAGTCCACACGGTCGCCTTGTGCAGCCGCGCGGTTGCCAGAATGACGCTGTCAGCCAGCGGCAGCTTCAGATCAAGCGCAAGGTTTGCCGCCATGATCGCGAGATCAACCGAAAGATCAACAACGACGCCTTGCTGCATGACGGCGACCGCCTGCATTGCCGCATTTTCGTCGCGCTGCTGTGCAATGCGCTTGAATACTTCATAACAGTTGATTGAGGACACGAGCAGAAGTTTCGTATTCTCGATCGCGGGCGCAAAAAAATTCGCGTTCTTTCCATCAGCGAAGTATTCGAGCCAGCCCGACGAGTCGACAAGATTCACACGCGATCTTTCTCGCGCTTCGCGCTCGAGTCGATGCCACGTACAAATCCGCGCAGAGCGCGCGCTGGCTTGACCGGGATGAATTCAATCCGATCGCCGAGCGCGATAACTCGAACTTTTTGACCGGCACTGATCCCGAGCAATTTGCGAATTTCGCGAGGAATCACGACCTGGAACTTTGGTGAGACCGTTACGGTTGTCATCGCCATATCGATAGGTAAATAGTATTACAGTATAGTATCGATCTATCAAAAGTACAACCATTGTGGATCGTTGTACGTGAGGTTTTCTGGACGATTGCTCACTCATTCGAGCGAAGTCGCCTGCATTGCTCGCTGATTTCTGCCGGTGACCGGGAAGCGCCCCTGTACCGTCGTGTCGCAGCATATTAAACTGCTGCACCGCCTTCGTTCTCGGCCAAACGGATGACTAATGCAGCCCCAGCGCGTCGCCTGAGTCGAGTCGTGCTCGGCTTGACCGGAGGGATCGCCGCTTACAAGGCGGCCGAGCTGACGCGGCTGCTCGTCAAGGAGGGCATCGCCGTCGACGTCGTGATGACGTCGTCTGCGATGCAGTTCATCGCGCCCATGACGCTGCAGGCGCTTTCGGGCAATCCCGTTCTCACAGACCTGTGGGAATCCGGCGCCGCCAACGCGATGGGCCATATCGAGCTTTCGCGTCACGCCGACGCGATTGTCGTCGCTCCGGCGTCGGCGGACTTCATCGCCAAGCTTGCGCACGGGCATGCGGACGACCTGCTGTCGACGCTCTGCCTCGCGCGCGACTGTCCGCTGCTCGTCGCTCCTGCGATGAACCGCCAGATGTGGACGCACGTCGCGACGCAGCGCAACGTCGCGCGGCTCCTGGCCGACGGCGTGGCGATACTCGGGCCGGCGCATGGCGACCAGGCGTGCGGCGAATTCGGAGACGGGCGCATGCTCGAGCCCGAGGAAATCCTCGCCGCGCTGATCGCCTCGGTGCAGCCCAAGCTGCTCGCGGGCAAGCGCGTCATGCTCACCGCGGGTCCGACCTTCGAGGCGATCGACCCGGTGCGTGGAATCACCAACCGTAGCTCGGGGAAAATGGGCTTCGCGCTGGCCCAGGCGTGCGCAGAGGCCGGCGCGGAGGTAATTCTCGTCGCCGGACCGACGGCACTTGCGACCCCGGCCGGCGTCAGCCGCGTTAACGTCATGAGCGCCGCGGACATGGCGGCGATCGTCGATGCAAGCATCGCCGCATGCGACATTTTCATCGCGGTGGCCGCGGTGGCCGACTACGCGCCGGCGGACGCGCATGCGCTCAAGCTCAAGAAGAGCGATCAGCCCCTCACGGTGACCTTCAAGCCGACCGTCGATATCCTCGCCGCCGTTGCCGCGCGCCGGAAACCGCCGTTCTGCGTCGGCTTTGCCGCCGAGACGAATGATGTCAATCAAAACGCCGAAGCGAAGCGGCGAAGGAAGAAAGTCCCACTGCTCGTCGCCAATCGCGCCCAGGACGCGCTGGCGCAGAACGAAAACGAGGTCACGCTGCTCGACGATGCGGGTGCGCACGCGTTGCCGCGGATGGACAAACTTGCACTTGCGCGGAGATTGGTGGCGGAGATTGCATCGCGGCTTCCAAGCCGCGCAAAGACGTAAGCGGGACTCCGGTACCTTAAGCGAATGATGGCAACTGGCGCCGTCGAGAGCTACACGGACAAGTTAACAGGAATGCACGCTGTCCGCCGTCCCCGAAGCAGAGGGAAGCCGGTCTCGTGCATGCAGAGTGGATCCTGGCCTTGGCTAAGAGAAGCATTTCACTATGTCCTTAACGCCCAAACAATGGCCGCGCTCCTGATCGTGGCAATTGAATGACCATCGCAACTGTCGCGCTCAAAGTCCTCGACGAGCGCATTCGCCCGTACCTGCCCAGCTACGCGACGCCGGGCTCCGCCGGCATGGATCTGCGCGCGTGTATCGATGCATCCATAACGCTCGACTCGGGCCGAACGGAGCTGATACCGACGGGTATCGCGATTCACATCGAAGATCCCGGGCTTGCCGCCATGATTTTGCCGCGATCCGGGTTAGGCCATAAGCATGGAATCGTGCTGGGTAATCTGGTCGGGCTTATCGATTCGGATTATCAGGGACCCTTGATGATTTCCTGCTGGAATCGGGGTGGCAGCACGTTCGAGCTGAAACCGCTGGAACGATTGGCGCAGCTGGTCATTGTCCCCGTCATGAAGGCCGCATTTCACGTCGTGGAGGACTTTGCCGCAAGCTCGCGTGGCGGCGGCGGTTTTGGCAGCACGGGCATTTAGACCCTCGAGGTCTTTGCGTCGTCACCAGACCATGTCGAGGTTAATGCCCGGCACGCAACCTCTCCTTCAGCAAAAGGGAGACATGACGCGGGGAAAGGCGGCGGCCATTCATCTTGGCATCAGTGCCCTTGTCGCCGCCGCGGTGATCGGGCTTATGCTGATGCTGTGGTACCCGCCCCCGTACTTCGAGGCGATGGGCGGCGAAACTTTGCTCATGTTGATCGTTGGCTGTGATGTGATAATCGGCCCGCTGATTACTCTCATCATTTTCAAGCCACATAAGAAGGGTCTGAAAACAGACCTCACCATCATCGGCTGCGTCCAGGTAGCCGCGCTTGCATACGGGCGATGCAGGTCGCAGAGCAAAACCCCTGCGCCTGCTCGAAGGCCGCAGCTCCGAGGGCGACCGAGCATTGCAGCGTTTGCTCTCGCGTGCCGGGAAACGCGCAGCGGAGCTCGGCTTTCTACCGCTGAGCGCACGCAATCAAAGCATGTCGGTGATCGTCGACAAGACTAGTGGCAGGATAGAGGAAATTGTTCCGATCAGCCCCTGGTAACCTAGCCAATGGCGCGAAGATCCTGCATCTTGGCCGTATTCTGTCTTTGCTGGCCCTGTCTGGCTGCAGCCGCCGAAAGCGTCGAACCCGCTGTCACCTACCAGCTCGTATCGGGATCGAAAAAGATCACTGGCTACTACCCGTCGCCGGAAGCCGCATGGTCCGCATACGAAGCGTGGCGCGCAGCGGAAAACGACCGACATCCAGAGTCCCGCTCGGAAGTATCAAATTTTCGCCCATGTCCCCCCGGGTGGGCGAAGACCAATTCATGGAATGGCCAGTCGGTAAGTTTCTGCCATGATTATGTCCGATTCGAAAATGGCCAGCCGGTGGGCGGAGGAACAACTTCTGTCATAAGTCGGGGATACGCGTGCCCGCTCGCCGCGAAACTCAATGTGAAGCTCGTGGCACCCTCAACCTTAACGGTTTCATGCGACTCGGCGGTCGACTTTCCGAGAACTCTCGGCTGCTGCGAGATCGGCGATCCCATGATCGATTTTGTTCGATTTGCAGCGATGATCCAAGGCACCTCCTGCTATCGTTCCTATTACGCAATCTGGGACGAAAAGGTACGCAAGACCATTCACGTGCCCTACTGCTTTACTTACCGCGAGCGCAGCGTGCCGCACGGCACGAAGTAGCGATTTGGCCTTTATGGGCTGGGGCGTGCCGCTTGAGACGCGAACGCACACTGCGTCAGGAAGCATGACACCAAGCCGCCCACATTTTTCCGTACAAGCTCTCGAGGTTTCGGGCAAACCCTTGTTCGTCCATCAGCGGAGAGTTCCGCATCCGCTCGTGAAGCGAACGACGCATTGTGACAAGCCGTTGGATATCCGCAGCGAGCGCAACCGCGGTGTTCACGTATTCATCCGGCGATGATGCGACGAGTTCGTCCAGGCCGGCACTTGTAAGGAGGCTCGTCCCGCTCCGCGCGATCGAATGCCGCCCGGCCAGCGTCACCACCGGCACACCCATCCACAGCGCATCGCAAGTCGTTGTAGCCCCCGAATACGGCCCAGTGTCCAGGGCGACGTCGACACGGTTGTATAAACCGAGATAAGTTTCGAGATCAACGCGTCCGATCATTTCGAGACGAGCGGATTTCACGCCATGCTCATCGAACCACCGCCGGAATTCGTCCTGCGTCTCCCCCTCGGGAATTCCGACCACCAAAAGCCGCGCCTCCGGCAGTCGAGCAAGTATTCGTACCCAGAGCGACCGTATCGACAGCGAAATCTTTGCAAACTGGTTGAATGAACCCAACGTGGGGAACCCGTTGCGCAAGACGGGGGGTGTACCGACATGCGGGGTGCGACCCCGCGGTCGATAACACCACTGCGTGCGAGGCAAAGTCGCCAAGGTCTCTGTATGCAACACCTCGGTGAGGCCGACAGGATCGGTATGCACGTCGCAGATGCGGTAATCGACGGCGTCGACGCCGGTCGTGCCCAAGTATCCCAGCCACGTTGCCTGGACAGGTGCCGGCTTGTGTGCAAAGACGCCCAACCTGTTG
>Ga0137378_10004825_pt1 | contig 11641 bp, 10 predicted proteins | sample SagtaG_21_FD_104813 | JGI IMG/M metagenome (GOLD analysis project Ga0137378, IMG submission 104813) | Vadose zone soil microbial communities from Sagehorn Ranch, Mendocino, California, USA - Sage2_L_60_16 metaG | ecosystem: Environmental > Terrestrial > Soil > Vadose zone | place: USA... | reverse complement strand
GGGGCTTGTTGATGTTCGCCATCCCAATCATCACTTTCCCTTCCTTGGCGTCTACCGGGTACTCGTCCGGGCATGCTTGCCTGGTTCCCTCTCCATGCCAAACCCAAGCTGACCAGTTGGCGGCAGCCTGGAGACTCACGACTGCTATCTGGGGATACTCCACGGGGCTGACGATCTTAGTCGCTGCGCTGGGCGTCATTGGGAGCAAGTGGCATCGCCTGCTCTCTACTTCTTTGATTGGTGTCTCAGGTCTCTACATAGCGGGCGTTGAGACGTTCTTCTCCAGCGGAGCTTACACTCTATTCGGCCTAGGTCAAGCGGTAGTTGGAGCATTTGTTCTGACTCTTGGTCCATTACTGGTCTTAGGATCGTCTCTGTCAATTCTGCGAAATTACTAGCGCGACCCTGTTGTTCCGAAGAAACTCATTGAGGTCGAAAAGTCACGTCCAGTGGGACAGTTGTTTCTGTGCTTTGTAGTAGCCTAGCAAACGACTCGCGTCCGACCAATTTCTGGAGGGAATGAGCAATCGCTTCCATGCTTCCGAGAGAGCCTCCTCAAGACTCCTGAACAGGGACGGGTCTCCTGTGAGCGCTCTCCTCGCGAGTTCCCGGAATCTCCAAACTCCGAGTGGGACCCATTCCTTCGTCACCTCAAGGAAGACGATTGCCCCGGCTTGTCTCCGATTTCGGTCGAGATATTCCAAGACAGGGAGGCGTGAAGCGTGATAAGCGCCTGCAATGTTTGTGGGATAGTCTTTCCTTCCCTTGTTGAGTTCATAGTCGCCGAAAACCTCTGGTTTTGGCCCTGTCAACCAGCCTTCTAGGGTTTCGAACATCCAGCTTGTCGGGAGGAGAAGGACGTGTACGTTGTTGCCGACGGCATGGGCGCTGAACAAGCGGAACTCGTCCAGTCGAGGATGATCGAGTACTTTTCTTCGAAGGTCTTTCGATAGAATATCATCAATCGCGGTAATGCTCCATTCCGTCGGGACCAACCTGCGCGTTCGGCTAGCTCCTAGAAGACCGACGGAGAACATTCTAACAATGTGCTGTTGAGATATTCCGTTCTGGTAGAGAGATTGAGCCCCCTCATTGGCGGAGAGGTCGGTGTCGGATACGACCTTGTCGATTTGTCGTGGGACATCTGGGTTGCTGGCAAGGCTGAGCCGTTCTACCACTCCTGACGGCCCGTGAGGGGAGCTTCTCGTTAGGAGGTTGATTTTCACGTACGGCTTCTTTTTCAACACCAGCTCGGTGTCGGTCGGCGTCTCTGACATCACAATCTCCTGGACAAGTGACAACGTTTTGTCCGGGTTACGGGCGTCCTGGACTCTCACCGTAGACTTTCCCCGAACCAGACCAAACCTGTATCGTATCAGCTCGTCTATCGACTTGTCAAGCCACCGGTCCGGCGAATCGAGCAAGGACGGGTCCGGCTCCTGCAACACAGGGACGAGAGGACCTGCGAGAAGGTTCGGATAGCCATAGCTGCCCAGGAAGACGCCGGGAGGAGAAGGTCCGAAAAACTCGGTCTTCCCCACCACCTTCTCGATATCAACCAAACTCTTCGCCCTGAGGAAGACTGGACACCGGGAAGAGTTCTGAACGCAAACTAGCCGGTTTCCTTTGCAGATCTCACACGATACCTCGTGGCTCTGTTCGCTCCGTGCTGGCCTGTAGAGCGTCTCCTGCAAACCTATCGCCTATATGGTAAGGAAAGCAATTTCAAGCCGAACCGGTCAATCTACCTATAGCAAAGGCGGGTTCAAATCCGTTTCCCGCCGATCATGGTGAAATCAACGATCAAGGAAGCACTCCTCTACCAGACACTGGCCGATTCAAGGGTCAGATGCACAGCATGCGCTCGATACTGCAACATTCCCGAGGGAAAAGTGGGTCTATGCGGGGTGCGACAGAACATCGGCGGAAAACTCCAACTCCTAGTCTATGGAAAAGTGATCACTGGACATATTGACCCGATCGAGAAGAAGCCGGTTGTCCACTATATGCCGGGGTCGAAAATATTCTCCATCGCTACGACTGGTTGTAACTGGCTTTGCTCTTATTGCCAGAACTTTGACATCAGTCAGAGAAGGAAGGTGGAAGGAACCGATCTAATGCCTCCTGACGTGGTAAGCCTGGCGCTGAGCCATGGTTGTCAGGGGATTGCGTACACGTACAACCAACCGACCATATTCATGGAGTTCGCCCATGACATCGGAGTCGAGGCGCGTAGGAATGGACTCATCAACATATTCGTCTCGAATGGGTTCGATACTCCGGATACTGTTGCGATGATGGATGACTTTCTCGACTGCATAACGGTTGATTTCAAAGGCAGTGGGGAAACGAACTTTGTCAGAAAGTATATCGGAATACCGGATGCGCAACCAATCTTTCAGACGATACAAGAGATCAGAGACCGAGGTAAGACGCACATCGAGATCACGGACCTTGTCGTCCCCGAGATTGGGGATAATCTAGATGAGGCACGCAAATTGAGCCGCTGGCTCTATGACAACCTTGGACCAGACGTGCCAGTCCACTTCCTCAGATTCCATCCCGACTACAAGCTCATGCACCTACCGAGTACTCCAGTGAAAACTCTGGAAGAGCACTGCAGAGTAGCGAGAGAAGAGGGACTGCGATACGTCTACGTCGGGAATGTTACCGGGCATCCGTGGGAACATACCTACTGTCCAGAATGCAAGAACATCGCGATCAAAAGATACGGATTCGACATTACCGGATGGAACCTAGATGAAAAGAACAGATGCACAAACTGCAGCTACCAACTTCCGATATTCGGCAACCTCAGCTCATCAGTCAGCGAAGACCGATTCTTACCCGTAGTCAACTAAGTGCTGCTTAGGCTTTCTAGTTCCAATTCTGGATATTTGTTTTGGCCCAATTGGTGGTTGGTCGCTGAGAGCAGGATGTGGACTAGCTCGTCAGGGGCGATCCTTCTGACTCCCTTCAGATGGTGGAGCAGGAGTTCTACCCGTCCAGGTTGGAAGGTCAGTCTTGCCAGGTACTGGTCTTGGTGGACCTTGTGTCTCTTACCATCATCCAGAGAGTAGTGAAGATGAGAGACTAGATCCAGGGTTCTGAACGTTCCTTTCTCCTCTATCCGACGAATCACTCTCTCCACTTCCTTGGCGTCGAGAATGTCGAACCCGTCCTTGTTACCGACTCCGAACCTGAACACGACTCCTCCCGGCTGGTACCCGGGAATATCCGCGACCGTGATTTCTAGAGGTTTTTTCTCTTGAGCAAGTGATCTGAGGCCTGCGAAGATTGCCTTCTGCAAACTCTCAGTGTTGATATCGTAAAGCCATGAAGCGCGAGCATGGTAGACCGTCGGGAAGCGTTCCAGTGTCCCCAACCAGGGGTCATCATCAGAAGTTTGGTTCAAGACGCGAGGCCGCCCAACATCGTCAGGGTAGTCTGAGACTGTTCGCAATTAACCGTTCCATCCCATGGAGGAGATCAGGAGGAGAGTTGAGCTTTGTTCTCTGTGCCTCGGCTACATTCGGCCGAACCCTTTCCGAATCACAATCATTGAATTCTGGTACGACCTCAGAGTCCGAACCCTTCTCGGGCTAGGAGACTGAAAACTCTCAAACGACTAGCAAACCTAGCATTCTCAACCAGGTCCGACAACTAGGCGGATCCCCCGCAAGATAGTCTTAATAGATTCCAAACACAAGAAATGAATAGATTGTTGCGACTTTGAACAAATGTCCGTCCTGTGATGCGATCTGAGAATAAGTCGTAAACTCATCATCTCGTGCCCCATTCCTCATCTTGACTCCCTGCCACAGGCCGAATTCGCATGGAATCAACACTCACGGTGAACTTGAAACGGAGTTTTTCAGATTCTGCCCTGGATGTGGACGCAGATTTCATGTAAAGGTTGAGGGCAAGCAACTTGTTCATATGGAAAGACAGGAACGCCGAAGACAACTGGGCGGGACGGGTGGTAGGGTTGGTAGTAGGGGTGGTTATGTAAGTGGCCCAGGAGTTCCAGTGGTTGTCGACGTGGAGGAATTTCAATACAACTACAAATGCACCCATTGCGGACATGAATGGTCTGATAAGCGCGTCGAAGAGCACAAGGAAGGTTAGCAAAACAAACCCGAGCCTCACAGAACACCGACGACTTGGTCCACGAGGAAACCGGGACAATTCTCGTCCCTATCATGTTCTCTGGTTGCTGGTTGGGAATCTCCAACCTCTCCGAACACTAGCCATTCGCGGTCTTATCATTGCCAACCGTGCCCAGAGATAAGGTAGAAGAGACTCGTCGTCCCTCCCTAAGTAGCGAAGTCGTCCTTTGTCAATAGAAAGTGAAGATCTCGAGTTCCGCGACATACTGAAGCATCTTGATCGGGAATCCGCCCATTTTATCGTCCGGCTGGAGACGCATCATTCCGGAAGGCTTGTGACCGTTGTCCAGCCCCACGACCTAATCCGGGATAGCATCGACTTGCCCGGACTTGCACACCGGCTGAAGCAGAACCTTGGAACCAGCGGCGACCTAGAAAACGATCGCATCATTCTCCACGGAGACCATCGAGACCAAGCCAAGAACGAACTAGCAAAGTTAGGCGTCCTTCCGGACAACATTGAAATGATCTAGCTAGGAGGGCAAAGCTCTATCGTATTCCCGGGTGGGCTATTGGGATCTTCCAGCCTCTCCAAACGCTGACCATTCGAAGAGCGAGTGTTGTTGCAGCGGCCAGGATCTCCGCTGGGGGTCCCAGTATCTGTACTTGATTGGCCAGAGCAATTATGATTGCGCCTATCAAGGAGGCCACGGCGTAAATCTCACTCCTCAACACCAGCGGCACCTCCGCGGCTAGTATGTCTCTCAGAGCCCCACCGCCTATACCTGTCAGCATTCCGAGTAACGCGGCGGGTACCGGGCTGAGCCCAGCCGTAAGAGCTATGGTAGTGCCCGTGACGGTGAAGATAGCAAGGCCTGCTGCGTCAAATGCTGTGACGAACCGACCCCATCGCACGATCTGGCGGAAATCCACAAAGACCACTAGACCCGCGACCCCGGCAGCAGCGAGATACCGCCAATCAACCAGCGTCATCGGGGGCGTGTGTCCAAGGATTAGGTCCCGCATTATTCCACCGCCAAGCCCGGTTGCTACTGATAGCACTAGGACCCCGAATAGGTCCATTTTCTTCCTGACAGCAAGTATTCCACCGCTCAAGCCGAACGCGAAAGTTCCCACAAGGTTGAGTATCAGCGTCTCGTCCATTTTCTCTCACTCTCCACTGGAATCCCCGTGCTCCAAAATGAATGTCTCGATGCCTGGGCCTTGGAAGGTATGTTGAACTTCATATGACATCACCAAAATCAGCTGTTTGAGAAAGACAACTGGAATCTTCAGGTAGAATCCTTTGACGCTATCCCAAGAAGAAGTCCTCCTTGCAATTGCGAAATGTAGAGAGAAGAAACTGTTGGAGAAGTTTGTGGTTTCAACGGGCACTCTTACCAAAGAATTGAACAACCAATCCCGATCAAGGGACTTGGATCCATTCGAGGTCGGCATACATATGGCCGAACTCGGCTTTGCAATGTCAGTAACCCCTACAACTCATCAGCGGGGTTGGCTAGTGAAGGGAAAGCAGGTTACAACTGGCTAGTTTCTACAATAGTTTGTGGACGACTCTGAGGCAGGCGTTCATCACGTAGGGAATCTTGTTCGCTGATAGCATTTTCTTCGCTTCCTCGTTTTCAAGTCCGAGTTGTGCCCAGAACGCGAACGGTCTACCATGCTTCTGCCGCATCTCTATGACCTGCTGGGCAACCTGCGGAAGCTCTTCGCTCGGACGGAAGACGTCCACAATATCCACTTTTTTCGCCAGGTCTGGAGGCAGGTCCATGAGGCTCTTGTACGCCTTCTCTCCCAGAATCTGATCAGCAGTCGGATTTACCGGGATGATCGTGTAACCGTGTTCTTTCATGTACGCGGGTACTGTGTACGCTTCCTTCTCGGGGCTCTTCGAAGCGCCCACCACAGCAATTACATCGTATTTCTTCAGAACTTCTCTCGGTGATATCGTGGAGCTGGGAGCGTGTGTTTGGGACATAGTGCTGACTTCTGCTCTGAATGAGTGTCGCGGTGGCTAAAAAGATGCTGAGCGAAATTTCACCTAGCTCTGAGGTCGAATATTCTTGAACTGCGTATAGAACAATGAGATAGAGATCACGTAGAATACCGCGGCTAAATAGAAGGGAATGTCGAATCTTCCTGTTGCCAGGATCAAGCCTCCTATCACTGTGGTTATGCTGTTGGGAATTCTCCAGACGACTGTGTTGATGGAGCTCGCCAGTCCCCTCTCTTCCTGGGACATGATACCCATCAAATAGGAGTCCTGCAAGGGCACTGACATGTTCATCAAAGCTGCGCGAATGATGTACAGTCCTCCCGCCAGTCTAACATCTGGGACGAATGCGAGGCTCAGCATGAAGACTGTCGAGAACCCTTGCGTCGCGACTATTGCTTTGAGCAGGCCGAACCTGCTTGACAGCCGGGGACTAGTAATCGCAGCCAGAGCAATTGTGAGATTTGACAGCGAGAGCAAAGGCCCACTAAAAGTGTCGGGAGTTCCGAACTTGAGGAAAAGCCAGGTCGGAATTAGAGGAATGATGAACCCTGCTCCAAGTCCGATAAGGCTGTTTATCCCAGAGAACTTGAGGAGTGTCGGAAAATTCTTGCCTCTGATCAGCTTTGACGGGTTTAGAGTTTCCTTGTAGCCCCTGAGGATGCGAAACAGCCAGACCGGCGTGATAGCTGAGATTAGTCCTAGGAGCACTAGGAGGTCCTGATGAATATTGATCGAGTTCAGTCCAGTCAAAGATTGGATGGCTGGGATGAATGTTGGCAGTAGGAACCCGAACGCTACGCCTCCATTGCCAAGGATGAATGAGAGGGAGAAGGAGGCGTCCCGGTTTTCCAAGCCTGTCTGATCAGCGATTATCGCGTTCCAAGTTGAGAGCGCGGCCGACTCGGCTATCCCAAGAACTATTGCAGCGACAACAAGGAGGGTGACGTTGACGGTTAGGGCGATCATTATGATAGGAAGAGGAACTAGAGAGGTCCCGGTCAGGAGCAGTTTCTTCCGCCCCTTCCTGTCGGAGAGTATTCCGAGGGGTATTGAGAGAAGAACCATTGCTCCCTCTAGCCCGAGGAGTAGTCCTACGATGCCTGCGCTGATGTTTAGTTCGGGAAAGAATGCTGTGAGGTAGACAAGGAGGTAGCCTATCGCGACATTGTTGAAGACAAGGGCGACAATTAGCCACTTTAGTTTGCGAGGAATCTTGGAGAAGAATTCCCGTTTCTCCTGGGCTTTGGGATCCATCCGGCTCTCCGGCGGTGGTCCGGATTGGTTCGGTGTTATTTAATCGGCGCCGGGATGGCCGGTCGGAAATCAGAGGATTGTCGACGTCGAGGCTGTTCTCTCAAAAAGACTTGTGATAGTGCTGCGGAGCCGAGAGCCGCCGCAAACGCGAACAGAATAACAGACTGGAGTTGTGTCGCGTCTGCGATCACTCCACCAATCAACGGCCCTATGCCGCCCCCGAGACTAATCGCCGACTCCAAGATTCCCAATCCTTTTCCTCTATCAGCAATCGACGTGCAGTCTGACATCAGTGCTGCGGCGGAGGCCTGGATCAATGGATAGATCGGGAGAGTCCACAAGATCGTCACCACGATACTGTTGGTGACAAAGTAGATCGTTGCGAAATAGATCGCATACCCCACGGCTCCCAAGAGGAAGACAGGCTTCCTGCCGATCCGATCAATAAAGGGACCGACGATCCGAAAGGCGATCGCCCCGAGGAGCGTGGTCGCGGTTGCGGCCAGTCCAGCCATCAACCGGGAACCGCTAAGGGAGTCCACCAAGTATATGGTGAAGAAACTGTTGAATGAGGAGGATGAAACGAGTGCGAGGATTGATACGCCGCAGAGAATTCCGATATTTCTTTGCTTGAGAAGACTCCAATATCCCTCGGGGCGAATCACAGGTTTCGCGATGGTGAGCCCTTGTTTGGTTAGGAAGGAAACGACCAGGATTCCCGAGTAGCCATAGAGAGCTCCGAGAACGTAAAGATAGATGGGGTCAAGGAATTGGAATAGTATTCCACCGATGAGGGTTGCCGATGCATAGCCTACTGAGGCGGCTGCCCAGAATTCTCCGATAGCCCGCCCGTACTGCGTCGATGTCTCGGTCGCAAGTGCGGCAAAGATAGGAATGAAACTTGAAGAGAACAGGCCCATCAGTGCAACCACGAACACAAACTGTGCAGGATCTTTCAGAAACGGGAAGAGGGAGAAGCCAACAGCTTGCACGAGGAACGATAGAACGAGAATCCTAGTCCCCTTTCCCGTAGAGTCCAGAATCCCTCCCCAGACCGGGGAGAGGACGATGGTCTCAACTGCCGGGATAAATGAAACTAGAGAGATTAGTAAGAACGACGCTCCAAGGAAGCGCAGCTGGATTGGCAGAAAGGCCCAGATTATTCCGATCGGGCCGAACGCCAGAGCGGTTGATAGCTTGACAGCGATTCGCTGGTCCGTAACGACCCGTCCCACGAGATGGTGCAGAGGCAAACTAGCAGGCTATTTTGAAGATGTCGTCTGGATGAGACGTCTGATCTCTTCGCTTATCCTGCGACGCTCATTGTCATCCTTCGCCATCATCCATTCTAGCTTGAGCTTGAACACACGATCCTCAAGGCTAGCGTTCTGTTTCTGCACCGTGTCCACCATACTTGCCCGCGCCATCGCCCGGTATCAAGAACCGATTTGTTGATAGTATGAATATAACAAGATCTGAACCTGCAACCGGGATGCTAAAGCCCGGCCAGTCCTCCGATTACAAAGCCGACGATCGCGAGTAGACCGAAGATCAGGTGGAGAATTATCGTGCTAGCGTTAGCAGGTATTATCGCGTGCGGATCTTTGTAGTTAGCCCTCAGTATCCTGACTGCCTTCAGAGCAAACGGTAGACTGAACAATGCAATGAGTGTTGCGAAGCTTGTGATCGGGAAGGAGACAAAGACTTTCAGAACCGCGTATAGGAGGAGTAGAAAGTATGAGGTCGCTAATAGTCCGACGTAGACCGCGACAGACCTGAGGTAACCTAGCCTCAAGACCAGGGTCTTTTTTCCAACGGCCTTGTCTGCGTCCATATCAGGAAACTCGTTGATCCACAAGACCGCAGCGATTAGGAGTCCAACCGGAATAGACGCAAGTAGGGGAACCGTCGCGGATGCGAGGGATCCGGTTTGAACATAGTACGCGCCCAGAGTCATTATCGGCCCGAAGTTTAGGCCGACAAGAAATTCTCCCACTCCTCGGTAGGCCAGTTTGAAGGGGGGGCCGACGTAGAAGTAAGTGGATATGACACCGATCAGTCCAAACCAGAACAGCTGGTAGAGTCCCAGCGCGAAGATGAGGTAGAATCCTATGAGGGATCCGAGGATCAGACAAGAGGTTGATACGATCAGATGGGTTGATGGTCGAATCCAGCCGGCTGTTAGTATTCTTCCGCCGCCGGCGAAGGGGTTCTGGTGTCTGACTTGGAGATCGTTTCCGCTTTTGAAATCAAAATAGTCATTGAACATGTTACTAGCGATCTGGATCAAACTCGCACCTAGCAACGTCAGCAAGAACGTAGACCAACTGAACACGTGCACTGTCTCCCAAGCGACGACGCCTCCAAGTATGACAGGCACGAAGGTCGCCTGCAAGAAGGGGACCCGCATCGCCTTGAGCCACAATCCGATGAAAGGTGGCTTTTTCGCGTCGACGTTCGGGTTGGACGACATTGCAGGCTATCTCTCCATTTCGAAAACCCGCCCTCGCCGGAGATGATATAAGGCTAATTCCCGGAGTTTGGTCGGGTTAAGAGCAAAAGGCTAAAGCGTGTCCAAGAGTCCACGAAAGACTCCTAACATCGTGAAGAATTTGGCCGAAAACTGGGACGTAGTAGTTGTTGGCGCCGGCATAGCGGGCTGTATGACAGCCGGCACAATAGCCCTGAAGGGCAAAGGCAACGTAAGCGTTCTGCTAATGGACAGAAACCCGCCCACAGAAGCGGGAAAGAAAACAGTTCTAGGCTGGGTCTGCGGCGACGCCGTTGGCGAGCATCACATCAAGTACATTCACGAACGCATCGGGACCACATACGGCAAGCCCGAGATGGAGAACAGGGTAACTGCAGTCTACGTATACTCCCCCGACATGAAAGTCAGAGTTCCATTCGAAGGCCCTGGGTATGTTCTTGACCGGCCAAAGTTCGCAAAACGATTACTTGATGATGCTTTGAAAGCAGGTGTTGAATTTCGTGGAAGTGTCCAAGCAACGGAGTTAATTCAAGAGAACGGAACGATAGTCGGGTTGCACGGGCAAACAGTCGGACCCGGCGTCAACCAACCCTTCGAGATTCGCTCCAAACTTATCATAGACACCTCGGGAATGTCCACTAAGCTTCGCCGGAATCTTCCAATTCCCAGTCATATTGAGAAAGAGATCAACAAGGACGATGTAGAACCAACAGCGCGTCTGAACGCGAAACTTCGTGACGGCGTTGAAGTGGAACCGTTCCATTGCGACATCTACCTCGACGCAGAGAAAGCCCCTGGAGGCTATCTCTGGCTCTTTCCAAAATCCGAAGACAAGGTCAACATAGGCCTAGGCATCCAACAGAAGAGAAGCCCGAAGCCTCTCAGTGCGCTTTTGAAAGATTGGTTGGCGGCAGATGACCGATTCAAGGATATTCAGCCCCTGAGCGATGACAGCAACCTAACAGGGTCCTGGCAGGTCTCGGTTAGACACCAGAACGACTGCCTCGTAGCTAACGGATACATGATCTGTGGAGACGCAGCGTGGTTCCCTAACCCGATTAGTGCCGGCGGTATCGGCCCAGGGCTCATAGGCGGGGTCATGGCCGGTGAAACTGCTGTGCGGGCGATCGAGGCGAACGATTTCAGCGAGAAACAGCTTTGGCAGTACAACCTAGACTTCGTTGATCACTATGGCAACAAGACAGCTGGATTGGAAGTATTTCGGATGTACCTGCAGACACTTAACAATGCCCAGATCAACTATGGAATGAGACACTTCCTCTCATCGGACGAGGCCACAGAGATCTCGCTGGGAGAAATGCCCCATCTCTCGGCTGGCAAGAAAATAGTCAAACTGTTCAGAGGTCTGGGGTCGTACAAGGCGTTCAGTGGACTTGTGTTCACGATGAGTAGGATGCGAGCCCTTAACGAGCTTTACCAGAACTATCCGAAGGATCCCGCACAGTTCGACGCCTGGAAAGCAAACGTCGATTCGATCCTGGCTCAGGGCCGAGCCCGTTTCCACTGAACCGCGAACAGTAACATCGTCAATAAATAAGGGCTGGCGAACAGGCCCACTTAGACTCGATTGCCTTCTCCAGAAATCGGCGCAACCTTTGACTCAAGACCGCTAGACGATCAGGCACTTGTAATGAACATGCTATCGTCCGAGTCCGACGCGACCTATAGTTTCCAGGGAATGAAGAGAAGGCTCGGACTACACCAAGAGAAACTCACACGGATCCTCAAACGCCTCGAAGATGACAATCT
>Ga0137378_10004815_pt1 | contig 11650 bp, 29 predicted proteins | sample SagtaG_21_FD_104813 | JGI IMG/M metagenome (GOLD analysis project Ga0137378, IMG submission 104813) | Vadose zone soil microbial communities from Sagehorn Ranch, Mendocino, California, USA - Sage2_L_60_16 metaG | ecosystem: Environmental > Terrestrial > Soil > Vadose zone | place: USA... | reverse complement strand
GGAGCAACTTTCACGGCAAGATCGCCTGTGGATGCGTCTCATGCAAGGCGTTGGTATCTTAGGCTTTATCATGGCATTGTTTGATTTTCTCATGCGTTCAAAGCTCATACCCTGAAAGAAGAGATCTATGTTCCAGGTTTTAGCTTCTATCTTGTTCTTCATCGTCTTCATTGAGTTGTTGATTGCTACCTCTATCTATATCGGGTTAGCGATCTACCGCTTCTATAAGGAGAGGAAGCCAGTACCACCACCAGAAAAGGAGGAACCATGAAAGAATTATTCAACCCTATCATCATCCTTATCTTATTCGTCCTTGTCCATTGCGCAGATGTGGCGCTCACCACGGCCTCACTACCACGTAAGATCATCTATGGCTTACTCGCACTACTCGCCTTGATCTATCTTATCATCGCGTTATTGGTGCATTAAGGAGGATCTATGAAACTCTTGAGGTACTACCGAGAAGGGTACTCTGGCAAGCACTATACACGGCTTTACTGCACACTCATGAATATGCTCGATTGGCGCTACTGGCAATGTGAGTGTGAGTATTGTGCGCCATATGGCAGAGTGATCAGTGCAGATTGTAAAAAGCACGATTAAGGAGGTGTCTATGGCGCTTATTCTATCCCCCGCGGGATGTGTCTGTGATATTGCGCAGTCTAACCAGTTTGATAATGTGCAAGGTGAATCGCAAACGTTGTGCGGTCCCTGGACTGTAGCAGCTCTCAAGTATGCAGGGCTACCAGGCAAGGGAGCCCTTGCATCAGGAGCAGGGCATGAGAACCCGATTGACGACTTTGCAGAGGTAGAGTTCACCAAGTATATCGGGCCAAACGTGACGAGCAATCAGATGGGCTCGACCATCGAGAACATGCATCAATTCTTCCACGACGCGGGAAACCTGCACTACTTTGACATTGATAGCATCAATGATAGCAGTGCGCAGGCAGACGACAATGATCGTATCAGGCGTGCGCTACAGGCTGGCTATGCCGTGGCTGCAACAGTTCACGAGCCAAGTGTGATCAGCAAGAAACTAGGACGCTGCCCGTACTCATGGCAGCCAGCCTTGGGAGACATCACGCACGTTATCCCTGTGATCGGTGTCGACCGAGACGGTGATTTTATTGTAGGTGATCAGGCTAACGTTGTTGAGGGCTGGCCGCAAACCTATCTTGCTTCACAGCTTCACATCCATTGGGCCAGCGTGGTGCAGCTCGTCGGGCCAGATGCAGCAAAACCGTGGCTTGCACCTATCCCAAGTGGCGACCCTCGAACATGGCCGCAGGGCTTCAATGCACAATTATTCGCACAATCACAACCACAATCACAACCACAAGAAAGGACTACATGGATGAGTACAGGACAAGAGCATCAAGCACAACTGACATGGGCAATCGGGCATAAGGTTGTGCCTCTCTTATTCGCAGGCAAAGACGTACCAGCCGATAACAGCGGCATCAAGAATGATTGGATGCACCGCTATATGAATGGCTTGAACCTGGGCTACGCTGTCACACCTGAGACACCGTATGTCGGATGGGATGATAAGCCTATTCTCGCTGTATGGTGGAGCAACGGGTATCGTACAGAGTGGGATGGCTCCGCTCATGTGTACGATCAGAAGAATCAGAGGATAGCATAGGGTTATTGTGGCTTAGGCCATTCGGTAAGATCGGGTATGAAGTTCGCAAACTCTTCACGGTCAAGAGTCTCAACACCTTCACTCAATTGATCGGATACATGACATACCAGATCATAGGCACGTTGGGCGATGAGGAGTTGATTTCGCTTAACCCATTCAGCGTGATCAAGGGCAATGTCAATGTCTAGCTCATGCGTGTGTTGATCAAGGAGGTCATAAAGTTCTTGTTGTAAGAGTTTTGCAAAGCCTTGGAAATGGGTATCTCGTTCGTTCTTATCCATCGTCTCACCGTTTTCTAGCCATGTGCAGAGACGCTACCAGGGACTAGTATGCCTGGGCAATGCATTATCCTCTGCACACAGCTATGCATCATCATATCACAAGGAGCAATTATATGAATCCATCTAATAGCGTTCTCGTTTACATGGGCTTTGAGGTAGCAGTGCTCATCCTTACGGGAATTGCCGTCTACCTGAAGCTCATTCCCAATGACCTCTTGATCCTGGCCCTCGGCGTCGTCATTCGTGGCGCATTGACCGTGATCCCGCAAACATCTGCTATCAATCAGAACACAGCGGCTACTCGTGAGAATACAGCAGTTACGGAGGCTATTGCGAAAGTACCGGTAGCACCGACGCAATAGACAACAAGAAGCGGGACGGTCAAGCGACACGCCCCGCTGTGTGGGAGGGATGAGATGTGACACTCATCGCTTGAAAACTACTCTACAACACTTTACGATTGCTTGGTCTATTCCCAGGCGCAAACTCGCAGGGAAATCCACCGCAAACCTCACAGACTTGCTCCGACTCGGTATGCTGGATGGCATGAAGACCATCCACATCACTATCGCGGGAAACTCCCCGCTTTTCCCAATAATCAAGATACTTTTCCTCGGCTTCCTTTGCCGAAGAAGCCTCAACCGGCTGATAGCCGCTTTCCAGCGAAAACCCTACTCCGTACTTTGCCATGATTTTCTCCTTAGATGAGCTGTGGCACTTATCGCTAAACTATTACTGCTCCTGGCTGAACACTACTTGCATCCAGCCTTCACCCATGCCGCCCTGAGCCTCCATGAGGTCAAGCTTGCTGTCCTCAACGGGCTTGACTTCGTAGCCCTTGCCACGTGGACGAGCAAAGAATGTGAGGGATTGCTCGTCAGGGAATGAGTCGATCACCTTCTGAGCACCTAGACTCAGGTCTAGGTACTGAATGGTTTCCATTGGCTTCTCCTAACTAGGGAAGACTTCATCAAAATGCTGGACAAGCAACTTGTAGGCTGCTTCATAGTCGCCCAACTCGTTACGCTCTACATAGTCACATGCTCGCTGGTAAGCGTCAAATTGTTCCTGACTACAATTCCTTGCGCCCCGTTGGACATGTCCATCAGCATAGCGGCGATTAATAGTGACATACGCGCCATTCTCGCTGACAGCCTTGAATGAATAGCGACTACGAACTGTCGGCATAGTAGCCAACTCGATCAATTTCTTTCTGAGCCATGCTTGACGGTCCATTGTGCCATCTCGTAACGCCTTCTCAGTAAGAGCGCGCGCCACATCTTCAGGCACATCACGAATAAGAATATCAGGCATTGACGCTCTCCTTCAGAATGCGATAGCCGCTTGAACCGTTCAACTGACGCCCAACCGTCTTGATCTCGGCATCATCGGCACACCGAATGCGAAGAGTGTACTCTGCATCCCAGGCGTGGCGGCCATCGCCGCTAGTGTAGCCACCGCTCACAACTTCAAGGACTTCCACACCTCTGTACGAATTGCCAGGAGCACCCCACGGTGCAATCAAATTGACGCCATCGCATGAAACGCTGTTAAAGTAGGTACGCTTGTAAGTGTTGCTTCCCCAAACCTTGATAACCAGTTCTTTCATTGCCATTTCTCCTTGACTCTCATCTTTCAGATATCTCTGTATATCTGTTACTATGATTATAAGATATCTGTAGATATCTGTCAAGGGTTTTCACCCCAAAATAGACCAATCTGACCATCTCGCAGAAAACTCATATTGACGCCCTCCTATTGCTGCACTATACTGTGAGTAGCCTACTCTTCTACCGAGAGAGTCAGCAGAGAGCCTTTCAGGGTGGAACCATTGCCCACACTCCTGAAAGGCTCTCTGTTAGTTGAGTGCGCTAATGGCAGGATCGCTCGGCTGATCATTAAACAAATATTGCACCCATTCGGGCTCTTGTGGCTGCTCATGTTTGGCAAGCTTCGCACGCAGTTCGGTATTCTCTTTGTTCACGTTTGCTAGATGCTTATTCGTGATGACCGCAAACATAGCAACCAGGATAGACCAGATGACGAATAAGAGCAGGACGAGTTGGATCAGTGAGCTTAGTGGATTGTCGGCCATTTCTTTCCCCCATTTTTGCGTAAAAACATTTCAACATATTGGATTGCTTGTTCATTCTCCCGCTTCTCTCGCTGCCTCTGCTCATGCTCGAATCGGGCCATCATGTACAGCATAGCGAGTACAGCCAGGATGCCGCATACGGTCGGTGCAGCGAGAATGCAGAGGACGATAAAGAGCGGTGTGGGTAGAGTGGTCATGCTATAGCCTCCTCTTGCGTAGGCTTGGGCGTCTCGATACGCTGTACTTCAGTGAAGCACCAACGGAACCATACTGTTGACTCACTATCCCAGGCATTCATGTTAAGCGGATAGCTCAGGTGAAGGCGATTATTCCCCTCATAGGTGAGGTGCAAGCCATCATAGTCTTGTGCCAGGCGTTCAAAGTCAATGCCTTGATAATAATGGGATAAATGACTGTTTTCCCCTACCGTTTGCCTCAACCTTTTAGCCATTGGTGACTCCCATTTGTAGGTATTGAGCAATCGTTCTAAGTCAGCATAACAATTAATTACATAGAGTCGAGCATCTGCTTGAGGTGTGAGGAGAAACCAGTTGCTCTCATCAGGACTGCCAAAGTTTTCCCCTCGACACCATTCAACCCATTCCGAATCTTGCGTTTCTTCTCGCCATGTAGAAGTCCAGAAACCACCATCTGGCTTATACCGAAAAGTCATCTCATCATTTTTGACGGGTATCTCCCGCTCCCTCACTATCTGAGCAAATGAAAAATGTAACTGCACTCCTATCACACGCTCACCTCCTCTACAATCTTGCGTGATGGCTGCGCAACAAAGGTGGTATTCCAGTCTTCAATGCTCCATACGATCTGCTCTCTATGGCATTTCAGCTTGACAATCCACTCGCCATTGCCGATCTGCTCGGCTTGCGGCCTCCAATTCTGCGCTACTCGTAGAATGTGCCGCTCCAGGCGTGTAGCTTCTTCAATGTTCATTGTTTCCCCCTCATGACATTCTTCATAATATCTGCTATTTGCTCTGGTGGCATCTGGGTACTTGAATAACCTGCAAGGAAGTAGGACGGGAATAAGAGCCGTGTGATCTCGAATTCATCATTATCTTCTATGAGGTCAACTACATCAGGCGTTGGGCGTACAATCTCCGCTCTAAGCATGGATTGCTTCATCTGTTGCTTACCCTCTGGCGTCGGCATGAGTTGTACCACTTGCGCTATGAGATATTCTTTTCTGTTCGGATCGTCGGCTGGCCGTCTAATCCCTGACTTACTCCCTGGCTTCACGTGGCTCACCCATGCCTCTGAAATAAAGGTGAGACAATCAAATGTTACGGATCTATGGTCTTCTCCGAACTTTGCACCGAGTCCAAAGAACTGCATGTATTCAAGCGTCGGTGTCTCTGCGCCAAAGTCAGCAAAGTAGAACATCTCTACCGAGTCCTGGCCTTTTGCATCGGTATACTCAACGTACATAATTGGCGCGTGGTCTCCATCGGCTAAGAGGTCTTCTTTCGCATGATCGAATAACTCCTGTGTGTTCATTGTGTTTCCCCCTTCATAAGTTTCAAGTTACTTGGTATACCTTCAATATGCTTCAATTCAAGTATGCCCTTGATAATCTCTCCAAGGCAATCTTCCATCATGGATACTCTCGGTTGATATCCAATCTTCGCTATAGCCAGTTCACCATCAATGATAAGTGCCTGTCGCTCTAAATCGTCTAATATCTGCTGCTTTGTGCGTGGTTCGCTCATTCGGTTTCCCCCTTCACGAGTTTTGATAAATCTTGTGTAAGTCTCACTGTTCGCTGGGCCGCTGTCTTTGGCCCTGCGCCTAAGTGCCGCTCCTGGGCATAGACTTGTGCCGGAAGCCTATCAGTATGCCGCTCCTCCTCACACATCGGGCAGATATACCGTCCTATCTCTGTCTCAATGAGTAGCACCATTTCGTGTCTACGACATACGCGCTTTTCGATAATACGAGGTTGGGCATCATGCTTCCCGATGCTGATCCCCTTTTCAAGCATTGCCTGAAGTGCTGTCGGCACATCAAGCGGCTTCATCTCGTCTTTATGCCCTGACAACGTGTAGAATAATTGCTGTAGTTTGTTCATCATTGAATCCCTTTACTAGCTCAATTCATCTCAGCGCGTTTCAAGCGCGTTTGCCTGGCGGCTTGCCGCTCAATGCCAGGTTTGAGCTTATCCATAATGGATAGGGCAATACCTTTCTCCACTGGATTAAAGGCCGAGAGCGATGCGCCAAGGAGAATGAGCCTCATCAACAGCGCTGTCTCTCTGCCATTGATACCAATAGTGATCTCTTCCTGATTTATGGCTTCATTTGGATCCATCGTTTAATATCCTTTCTGCACGCTCGATCACGCTCTGGCGTGCTTCCTTGTTAAAATGCGGTTGTGTCCTGAGATGTACCACGATATCGACTAAGAATGCCTCGATTGCCTGATCGCGCTGTTGCACTGCTTGCAGCTTTTGTGCGCAAGTTTCGAGCTGCTCTAGCAAGTTCTGACAGAATGATACCGGAAACGTTTTGCCGATATGTGCGCCATATTCAAGGATGTTGCATATCTCGTCATAGCGTGGATATGCGTGCGGTTTTGTGCTGTTCATGCTCTCTCTTTCTCACAAGCAAACATCCGACCATCCGAATGTTTGCACAAGTTAGCTTTCCAATTCACCGATTGCGATTAACCTCTTCCATGCATCGAGTTCGGCTCTCTTAATCCGGTACGTGTGTCCATCGGCATAGAACGGCTGCCCTGGTAGCTGTATCTGAGCCTGTAGCACTTCCATGTCGGTCGGGTGTTGATTGATAAGCTTCTGCAATGTGCGCATAGGCTTATCGCTTTCTCGCATGATCGATTCGCCTCGTGCCATGATTAGCCCTCCTCACTTTTTACTTTTACTGGTAGCGAACAAGAGAATAACGATGATAAAGGCCACTACAGTCCCCCAGGCAGCAGCATTCATATCCCCTATAGCAGATGCGAGAATGATTATCATGAGTCCCTCCCATGCGGCCAGGGCATATCTTCAATCTCGTCAGCGTGTTCGATCTTGCGCCACATTTTGATGAGCGCATAAATCACGAGAAACACTATGACACCGATCATGATACCTTCCATCAGTTCGCCTCCTGTTTCGCCTGTTTCACTTTACTCAAATGACGGTACACCGTACTATGCGGACGCCCTACAATGGTCGCAATCTCACGACTTGAGAGATCGTCTTTTACTGCTAAGAGGGCGCTTATTTGTGCCTGGATACTCGTTTCATCCTCTGCTGTTTCACCTGTTTCACCGGCTGTTTCAGGGAGAGCTAAAGGTGTTTCACTGCCAGCTATCACGGCCTGGTTATGCCCGTTCGCCTCTGCCAGTTTCGCTAAGATAAGCTGCACGGTTTCATCACTGATGCTGGTAGATGCGTTATGTGGAACGCTCACTGTTTCATCTGCCAAGTCTGTGAAACGGATGTGTTTCGCACGACAGAGATAGACATACGAGATTGATACCAGCACCCGCAAGCCCGCGAGGGAATAGAACAAAACTGGCGGTAAACTATTCTCTTGCAGACCCGTTGTGTTGGCTATCAATTGAAACATGAGCATTGCGCCACCGGTGATGGCTAACAAAACAGATAACACCAGGTACACCCAGGCTTTTACCTTATCGCGCTGACGAAAGGATTGGAGCGCATAGACAAACACCACGCCGCTTGATGCTTCAATTGCAATGGCTTGCGTCCAGGCCCAGGCATAGGTAAGTTCGGGATTGCTGCGCATCAATGCGCCCTTGCTCAAGAAGTCGGCTGCGCTGATCACCAGGCCAGCGGCGAGCAGGGGCTCGCTCGTCTTTGCCACGAACCGGAAAAGAAACTCGATAAGTCCATCGTACCAAGTGAGGGATACAAATGTATTCCACTTCCCAGGAACGTTCCACTTGCTAACCATTCGTTGCTCCTCCAATGATAGCGGTAATGATAGTATCCCCTCCCCACCAGAGTTTCATGCGAACTTGCAATTTGTAGCCATTCCACCCTGAATGAGCGTAATTATGCAAGAATATGCACCGATATTCACCAGAATTCAGGCGTAATTTGCACAATTCACGATCTACTTTCATTATCCGCATTTATCCACCAGTTTCTTTCTTGTGTTTTGCCACAACACGAGAAACGGTAGATTGTGAGATGCCAAGTCCCTCAGCAATCGTCTTTTGAGTGACGCTGTGGTTGTACATATCCACAATAGCAAGCTCAGACGTGGGATCAGCTTCTACAATCGTTGGTTTGAGTCCTTCAACTAGGGGAACGACTTCCATATTTCCGAGCGCGTTGACAATCACAATAGCATTATCCTGGGTGTGCTTGATCTTGTTGCGCTCACGTCTGACAGGTTGAATAACAAGTTTTATCCAAATCCAGGCAACAAGCGGTACAACCATTAAGCCAAATACACTCAGCAATCCATAGATCAGGACGCCAGATATCACGATTGCCTGTTGCCAATGGGTAGCCAGGAAAAGAACAAGAAAGATCGAGCTTATCCCCCCTATGTAGATGCCGCCCACAATGACAATATTCCCGTTGAACGAGTTGGTCACTTTAATATTGGTATTATCGTGCGGTGCCATGCGTTCCATAAATATGCTCCCCTTCAGATGCTACACTTTACATGGTGTTTCCTGAACCGAGTGTCAGGGATACTAAGTGCGAGGCAGCCCCAAGTTGTCTCGCACGATTGCACTACAATGGTTGCTCAACTTGTCCAGAACTGTGAAAGTCGGCGACCTGAGACGCGCTCCAATATGCCCTTGATCTGGTTCAGGTCAACATCTCGTGCGTAGTAGACGCGGCACACAAACTCTTGCCGCTTATCGGCCTCCTGGCGACTAACACCCTTGGGCCATGCATAGAGTGCCTCACCTTCATTTGACCAGAGTTCCACAATCTCACATCCATAGAGTGCTGCAAACTCTTGCATCTTGCGTGGTACGCTCATTTCCCTATCCCCCTCTGGTTTCTGCCTTTCATCTCAACGCCTTCACAATATTCTCGTATGCGATCTACAACTCGAATGCCAGCATGGAACTCACCACGCTTCACATCCTTTGGCCTCCAGTACTCCGCTAAGTCCTTCGTGCTGAGATTGCTTGTTATTATCGTCCACAAGCCCGCCATGCGCCTTTTCTCGATAATGATGTAAAACTCATTTATCGCAAAGGGAGAGGGCATCTCGACCCCTATATCGTCTAGTACAAGCCACGGCACTGAACTAACAGCCTCTAACAGCTCATTCTCGCTCACTTCAGAGTCACGGTTGAAGGTGCTCTGTATCTTCTTGAGCAAGAACGGCACACTCACGAAAAGCCCGATGCCACCTTGTTCCATCACGGCTTTGAGGGCTGAGATGGCGAGAGAAGTCTTACATCGGCCCGTATCACCACCGAGGTACAAGCCCCGCTTCTCTTCCTCGTCACCTTCTCTCCACCGTCTCACAAAATGGAGAGCGGTATGTAATGCGCTCTTATCAGCATCCTGGGGATAGGTGCTAAATTCCCAGGTTCGTGTGCCAAATCGCAAATGAGCGCCATTAAAGAGCTTGTTGATCATCTCTATCTGCTTGATGGCATTCGCCTGTTTGTTGGCGTCTACCGTGCAGGTAGGGCAATCTATGAGCACGGTCTTGTTGTCTATGAAGCCACCATACAAGAAACCATGTGTACCCTCTCGCAATTCAAACTTGCACGTTGGACAGATATTCGGTGTGTAGTAGTCTTCCCTGGTAGGAGTCGGGAAGGCGATGATTTTGTTCTGTGCGGTCATGATTTCACCCCCTGCGGATGTGCGGCATAGTATGCTTTCTTCTCAGCTTCACTCGTATAGAACTCATCGGCAAAGTTGTAGCCAGGTTGCCCGAAGGATGAGACACGGTGCTCGTTGCTCTCCTCCTTGTCGCCTTGTGGCCTCTCCTGTGCTGACTGCCAGCCTTCAAACTCGCGTGCAGCATCGTAGAGCTTGAAGCCACGCTTGTAGTAGCCATTCTTATCATTCTTGTAGGCCCAGTTCATGATGAGCTTCAGCACTTCAGCCGTGGATTTATCGAGAATGCCTGTCCAGACTTGAAGCGGTTTCACCAGTTGCTTGCACGCTTTCGCATTCGCAGGAATGAGCGGTACATCAACTTTGAAGAGGCTACACCAGGCATCAAAAACTACCTGCTCATCTGGTGTAAGGGATATCTCATCCATGATGTTGCTTTGCGGCCTTGCTCGCTTAGGAACAGGGAATGGTGATGTATTCACGTGTGCTTTACTTGGAGCAGGAGGCTGCTTCACTTTGTTGGTGTCTGTCCTTGGCGGGTCAGGCTGTGAAGACTGAGGCTGATGTGAGTCAGCAGGAGAATGATTATCCACAATTGGACGCTGATGATGTCCACGCACTACTTCTTTCTTGACGGTATCTTCGTCATCTTGAGAGATTTCTTGAGAGGATTGCGAGCGAGCGGTTGCGTCAGCAACTTCTCTCTCTTGTCTTTCCTTAGTGTCTTTCTTATAGTGTCTTTCTATAGTGTCTTTCTCTGATCGAGGGGTAGTATCTACCTGATCGAGGGGTAGATTGTACCCCCCTGGGGGGTAGATACTACCCCTCTGATGGGTAGATACTACCCCCGTACATGATAAAAGGACGGGGGTAGTATCTACCTGGGGGGTAGTATCTACCCCCGTATCTATCATCTTGAGTGTATAGGATTTCTTCATTCGTGCAGGATCACTAGTATCTATCTCATAGAGAAGATACCCATGTTCGATTGCTGCTTTGATGCCATCCTTCACACTTCTATCACTCTTCAATCCGGTGCCATTGTCCATACGGGTGCCATTGGTACGTTTCCGTCCATACATGAATTCATCTACTGAGATCGTTTTAGGGATACCATACTCCTGAAAACCCCAGGTATGACGAAGGACATATTGAATGATCTTGAGTTCTGCCAGGTTGTCAATCTCGGCACAAATATCAATCCACTCGTTGGGCATGGGGAAGTAGTTCTTTTCAGGACGGACAAACCCCGCGAATTTTCTGAGAGGAGGTGCTTGTGTCACGACTCTACTACCTCACTCTCACGTACCAGCTCCACCTGTGGCCCATACGTCCTCAGCGAGCTATAGCAATTCTGACATAGCTTCTGCACATCAATCTCACGCTCGCTCATGGGCTGCATCTCATTGGTGATCGGGCGACCACACATCGTAACCCTGGAGAGATCAACACCGATTCCTTTGCTCGTGTCATAGTGTGCGAATCCGTTCCACCTGGCATGGATACGTCCCTTCCCATACGGGACAAACTGCAATTTGGGGTTGAGAAGTCTCAACAAGATAGTCATAAAATCCCCTATTCTTAACGTCCCACCACGTTCATATCCTTGACAGCATAGAGATGCTGACGGTATACTATGTTTGTAGCGGGGCTTTACAAGCACTGAACCCAAACACCTGCAAAAATGATAGGGTTCGGTGCTTTTCCGTTTTTGGCTGACCTATCTAGTTCCAGAAGGCCATGCCGTCCCTTCGCGTCTCGCCTTCTCATCGAAGAAGGCAAGAATTTCTGGCAGCCCGTACTCTGGGTCTTCAT
>Ga0137378_10004810_pt1 | contig 11653 bp, 6 predicted proteins | sample SagtaG_21_FD_104813 | JGI IMG/M metagenome (GOLD analysis project Ga0137378, IMG submission 104813) | Vadose zone soil microbial communities from Sagehorn Ranch, Mendocino, California, USA - Sage2_L_60_16 metaG | ecosystem: Environmental > Terrestrial > Soil > Vadose zone | place: USA... | reverse complement strand
TTGGCATCCAGCGCCGAGAGCGGCTCGTCGAGCAACAACAGCCGCGGCCGGTTCACCAGGGCACGAGCCAGCGCAACCCGTTGCTGCTGCCCGCCGCTGATCTTGGACGGCTTCGCCTTCGCGTGCGCCGTCATCTTTACTTTGTACAGCGCCTCGGCGACTCGCTGAGCAATCTCCGCCGTGGGCCGCCTTGCCACAAGCAACCCGTAGCTCACATTTTCCTCAACCGTGAGATGAGGGAACAACGCATAAGACTGAAACACGGTGTTCACGCGCCGCCGGTAAGGAGGTTGCCGATCCAGCCTCTCTGTCCCCATCCAAACTTCGCCGGAGCTTGCAGCCTCGAAGCCGGCAATAATCCGCAGCAGCGTCGTCTTCCCCGAGCCACTCTCCCCGAGGATGGTCAGAAATTCTCCCTCCGCAATCTCCAGCGAAACGTTCCGCAGCACCACGTTGCGGCCAAATGTCTTGGCCACATTCCGAATGCTTAGGATCGCGGATTTCGTGGCGCCCTGCAGGTTGGCCGTGTCAGCGATGGCGGGAGTGATCGGCGAGGCCATGAGTCGTAGCCGTCTACTGCGCGGCCTTTACGTCGTTCCAAATCTCGGTATATTTCGCGCGTCGCGGCACGCTCTGCCAGAAATACAGCCGTTTCTGGTAGTTCTCCACGTCGTCCAGATGCAGCGTCTTAACCTCGTCCGGTGTCATGAACTGACCCGCCTGCGGATTCGCGGGAACATAATGCGTCTTGTCGGTCACCAGTTTTTGCGTCTTTGCTTCAACCATGTACTCCAGAAACTTGTGCGCCAGTTCTTTGTTCTCGCTGCCTGCCGTGATCATGAGGTGATCGATCCAGCCCGTCGTGTTCTCTTTGGGAATCGTCTCGCCGACAGGGAATCCCGCCTTCTTCAAATCAGCGGTATTGAGTGGCCAACCCATTGCGATCACGATTTCGTGGCTCTCAAACAGATTCGTCAACTCTCCGCCCGTAGCCCACATCTTGCGGACATTCGGTTTCAACTCCAGCAGTTTCTTCTTGACCGCCTCCAGTTGTTCGTCGCTCAAGTTGTAAAGTTGCGACGGGTCGGGCTTGTCATAGCCCAGAACCTGAGCTGCCATGTAGATCGTCGACAGATCGTCCCACACCGAAACTTTTCCTTTGTACTTCGGATTCCACATGACGTTCCACGAGTCCGGCGGCTGCGCGAAGGCCGTGGTGTCGTAAATGATCGGATCCGGTCCCCACATGAAGGGTACGCCGTACACTTGTCCATTCGCGCGCACCAGCGGCAGGGAAGTGAGCTGCGGAGAAAGTTGACTGTAACTGGGAATCTTCGCAAGATCCAGCGGCGTGGCCAATCCTGCAGTCGCGATCGATGACGCTACGTCGCTCGACGGCGAAATAACGTCGTAATTCCCCGCGCTGCCGCCGCGCAGCTTGGCCATCAGTTCGTCGCTCGATCCCATATACGACGCCGAGATCTTGCAATGATTCTGCTCTTCGAAGGCTTTGATGAACGAGGGATCGGCATAACCTTCCCACACCAGAAGGTTGAGGGTGGGTGTCTTCGAGCAAGACTCCACGCAGACTGCCGCTGCCAGCAAGGGCAACAAACGCGCGATGCGCAGCCAGTTCATTCTTCCTCCTAAAACGTTGGCGGAGTATTGACCCACAGAACTAAGGTTTCCTTGCGCCCCGGGTTCTTCCACCGATGTGGCGTTGCACTTTCAAAATAGAAGCTGTCGCCCGGTTTCAATCGGTATTCCTTGCCGTTCACAGCGATTTCCAGATCGCCGCGCAACACATAAATGAATTCTTCTCCCTCATGAGTATAAGGATCTCCGCTGCCCGCCTCGGGCGCAATGCGAAACAGATGCGGTTCCATCACAGTGTTGCCCCACGCCAGCAGTTCCATGCGCACGCCCGCTCCTGCTTCGAGAACTTTGCGTTCTGCGGGACGCACCTGGCGCTTGCTGGCCTCCGAGGCGTCGAAGAAATCCAGAATATTTGTTTTGTAGAAGCGCGCGAGCTTGCGCAGGGTCCCAACCGAGCCGCTCATTTGAGAGCGTTCCAGCGCGCTCAGAAATCCCACCGAGATGCCCACCGCCTGCGCCACCTGCGCCAGCGAGAGCCGACGCCGCGCCCGCAACTGCCGCAGATGCCCGCCAATCGCACCCGAATTTCCGTCGGCTGCCGGACGCACCTTGCCCTCGCGCTTCATCAACTGCACAATCGCAGCCGCGTTCAGCCCGCGTACCTTGCGCAAAAACCGCGCCCGCTTCAGCAGCTTCACATCTTCCGCGGTATAGAGCCGGTACTTGCTCTCCGTGCGCCGAGGCCGCGCCAGCCCAAGGCTTTCCCACGAGCGGATCACCGATGGTGAAACGCCCACCTTGCGCGCCACGTCTCCGATCTTCAAGTAAGGTTCAGCCATGCGGGTTTTCATCGCACGCGAGGTGAAAAAATCAAGATTAGAAATTTCTATGGGAGGACGCGTTTTTTTATCCTTGACAGTCCCCACCCTGCTTCTCTAACCTTGCGGGATTATAGCAAGGTTGTGGCTGGACACAAGCTGTCGTTTTCGAACAAAAAACCAACTTCTCCCAAGATGTCTTGGAGGCACCATGCCGTCACTGCGACCCCGCTGGTCCGTAGTTTGCCTTGCCGTCACAATTTCTCTCTCCCTTCCCACTCTGCTCTCCGCCCAGGGCACAAGCGGTCGCATCCTCGGCCGTGTAGCTGATCCCAGCGGCGCCACCCTCGCCAACGTGAAGGTCACATTGGTCAACGAGGGGACGAGCGTGAGTCGCGACTCCAAGACCAACGAAAGTGGTGATTACGATTTTGTGGAAGTCCCAGTCGGCACCTACCGGCTGGAATTCGACCTCACCGGCTTCAAGAAGAACGTCCGGCGCGGGGTGAGCCTCGACATCAACCAGGTCATCACGCTCAACCTGACCATGCAGGTAGGCGCTACCCAGGAAGTCGTGGACGTGACGTCGGAAGCGCCATTGGTTGAGACCACCAGCACGCAGCTTGGTGCCGTCGTCGGTGACCGTGCCGTCAGCGAGCTTCCGCTCAACTCCCGTGACACCTACCAGTTCCTCCAGTTGCAGCCGGGTGTCATGTCCACGGTGGGCTCGAGCAACTCGATTGTCTACGGAAGCAGCAATGCAGGCGCGGTTTCTGTGAATGGTGGACGCGGTCGCTCCAACAACTTCAGCGTGAACGGCGGCGACGCCAACGATCAATTCGTGAATCTGCCCACGGTTCAGCCATCTCCTGATAGCATCGCGGAGTTTCGCGTTCTTACCAATACCTTCGATCCTGAGTACGGCCGCAACTCGGGCTCTGTGGTCAACGTGGTCACGAAGTCAGGCACCAACCAGTTCCATGGCAATATGTATGAGTTCTTCCGCAACACGGTGCTCAATGCCAACGCCTATTGCTTCTCTGCGGACGGATGCCCGAAGCCGCAATTCAACCAGAATCAGTTCGGTGGAACCTTCGGCGGACCTATTAAGAAGGACCACACGTTCTTCTTCGCTTCCTATGAAGGGCGCCGAATTCGGCAGGGAATCCAGTCGCCTGCAGTGACCGTTCCAACGGGGGTAGAACGCCCCGACCCGGCCAATCCCACACTTAATGGTCAGATAGTTGCAGATTTCTCCTCAGAGACCCAATTTGGCGGAAACCTGAACGACACGTATGCCCTTGACCAGCGTCCAGGATGCCAAGGAGCCATCACTGCTATTGGTGGAGCAACGATAACTCCTGGCGTCGCATACTCCGATATTTTTCCCAATAACCAGATCCCATTGGCCTGCATGGACGCTACGGCGGTGGACCTGCTTCAGTTTGTTCCAACTCCTACCAACGGCAATACCCTTGTCACCGTTCCGGTTCAGCCTGAGCGAGGCGACCAGTTCACGGTGAAGTTTGATCAGAGGATTAACGACAAGCAGAACCTCAGTATCTATTACTATTTCGACGATCATCATTTGGTCTCGCCATTTGCCCAGTTTCAAGCCGCCGGTGCCAACGTCCCGGGCTTTGCCTCTGCGACCAGCGAGCGCTTTCAACAGTGGAATATCAGCCACACCTGGACCATCAACAACAGTACGGTCAATGAATTCCGCTTCAACTACAATCGCGAAGCTCAACGTACGTTTCAGCACCCACAGCGTACCTCATTGGTGCAAGATTCCTGTCCCCCGGCGCCCTCCTGGCTTACGGACGCGCTTGGTTCCGTGCCCTGCTTCTCCGATGGTACCGCCGCGAATCCCCTGGGCATTCACCCCGGGTTAGGACCCAACCGCGAAGGCCTACCATTTGTTCAGTTGAGCGGCGGATTTACAATCGGCAACAATGGTGAAGGCGAATTGCCGCAGGTTGGCAACTCGTTCCAATGGTCCGACAGTATCAGCAAAGTGATGGGCAGCCACTCGCTCAAGTTCGGTGGAGACGTTCGCCGCCAGCGCTTTGATCAGACTCTTTACTTCGATGTCAACGGCGAATTCTTTGTTGACGGTACCTCCGCCAACAGCACTCTTGGCGACACCGTGTTTTCCGACTACTTACTCGGGTTTCCCGGCTCCTATGGACAAGGGTCGGCGCAGGTGGAAAATGTCCGAAGCACTGCCCTGTACTTGTTTGCGCAGGATAGCTGGAAGATCAAGCCAAACCTGACACTTAACTACGGCTTGCGCTGGGAGCTCAATACGCCCATTGCTGATATCAGCAAGCACGTGCAGACCTTCCGCCCAGGTCAAGTGTCGACCGTCTATCCTTGCGAGCTCAATGCTGACAGCGTCGCCACTTTTCAAGGACTGGGAGTAGCGAATCCGGATTGCAATAATACGGGAACGGTGCCGACAGGCTTGGTTGTGCCGGGCGACGCTGGCGTACCCAACGGCTTGACGCAGACATACTACAAGGCATTCGCTCCCCGCATCGGCATTGCCTGGAGTCCTGGAAACTCGGGCAAGACTAGTATTCGTGCTGGTTGGGGACTCTTCTACAATCCAATCGAGCAGCTTGTGCTGGAGCAGTTCAGTGCTGAGCCGCCATTCGGGGGCAGCACTTTCCCGGTAGGGACGTTATTCAACACACCTTTCCTCGGCCAGGACGGGGCAACGGCGTATCCCAATCCGTTTAACGGTATTCTGAATCCGCCCCGAGGCCAGCCCGTTGACTGGTCGACGTTCCGGCCCATCCTCCTTTTCGGCCAATTTCAGCCGAAAATGCGCAGCCAGTATTCGGCGCAATATAACCTCACCATCCAGCACGAGCTGAGCAATGACATGAAACTGCAGTTCGGATACGTTGGATCGCAGGGACACCGCCTCCTGGCTACCCACGACCTCAACTACGGGAATCCTCAGACCTGTCTCGATCTAAACAATATCTCGAACCTGACGGGAGACGCGAATCTTGCTTGCGGACCCTACTACAGCGACAGCCCCTTTTTTATTCCGGCTGGAGAGATCCCCGCAGGTGTCACCCTGACCATGCCTTACGGCGCCCAATCGACCGTGACCGGTCCTAATCCGACTGACATTACACTCGTAGGTCTCAGAAAGTACTCCTCGCCCAATTGCGATCCTTTTACTGGCAGCGGCTGCCCGCCCGATGGGATTCCTGTGTTCAGCAGCATCTTCGCCCAGGACACCATCGCCAATTCGGCTTACAACTCCTTCCAGGCGTCGCTCGAGAAACGATTCGCCCACGGATTGCAGTTCACTGTGGCGTACACTCTCAGCAAATCGTTCGATGAAGCCTCAAGCTTTGAGGGCATCGTGAATCCCATTGACCAGCGTCGCAGCCGGTCTCTCTCTGCCTTCGACGCCCGGAATCGCGTCGTGTTCAGCTACTACTGGGAACTGCCCTTCCACAAACATAGCGGCTTCGCCGGCCAGGCAATGAATGGCTGGGCGCTCTCCGGCATCACAACGTTCCAGACCGGATTCCCCATTCGCATTACCTCGCAAGCAGATAACGAATTAATGTACAGCTTCGACTTCGAACTTCCCGGCGGACCGGCCCAGATTGCTCCTTTCCGCACTCTGAAACCCCAGTCGAATGGCAACTATTTCTTTGATCCCAACAGCTTCACTGAGAACGCTACCGATCCCAGCCAACCGTCCTGCAGCGACGGTGCGGTGTTCGGTTGCTATCAGCCCTCCCTGTTAGGGACTACGGGCAATACACCCCGCACCATCTGTTGCGGGCCCCATATTAGCAACACCGACTTTGCAATATTGAAGACCTTTGCGATCTCGGAAACCAAACACGTTGACTTCCGTGCCGAGTTCTTCAACCTTTTCAACCACACGCAGTTCTATAACCCAGACGGGGTTACGTCGGATGGCGCGGTATTTGGCCAGGTCACGCAGGTCAAGGACCCGCGCTTAATGCAGTTTGCGCTGAAGTTCTTCTTCTAAGAGTAGAGTTAAGAACAGTACTACCCCGGGCGGTTTCAACCGCCCGGGCAATCTAATGGCCCGCTGATCTTCCGGAAAAGTCTTCCGGAAATGTCCGCCGGAAATGCAGCAGGCCTGAGTTTTCCCGGAGCATTTGATGTATCCCGAACTACAGAAAGAACTCGCCACGTTCGAGCGGCGCACACCCAAATCCGCCGAAGCCCACAAAAAGAATCTCAAACGCATTCCTCTCGGTGTGGCCAGCAACTATCGCGCTTACGATCCGTGGCCGATCTTCGTGAAAGAGGCCAGCGGCAGCAAGTTCCGCGACCTCGATGGCAATGAATACATCGACCACAACCTGACCTTCGGCGCGCTCATGGCTGGACACTGCCATCCCGCGGTCATGAAGGCAGTCGAGAAGCGCCTTTCCACTGGCACCATGTTCGGCATGCCCCATGACATGGAGTGGGAACTCGCGGAAGAGATCTGCGACCGCTTCCCAGTCGAGATGTGCCGTTTCGGCAACAGCGGTACTGAAGCCACCATGCACGCGATTCGTCTGGCGCGCGCCGCTACCGGCCGCGACAAGCTCGTCAAGTTCGAAGGCGCCTACCACGGCCTGCACGACAGCGCGCTGGTCAGCGTGAAGCCGCATGCTCCCGACTACGGCGACATCCACGCACCAACCTCGGTTACCGGCGGTCTCGGCGTGCCGAAATCCGCCATTGCCAACGTGGTCATTGCGACATTCAACGATCTCGCGACCGTGGAGCGTCGCTTCAAAGAGAATCCCGGCGAAATTGCCGCGATCATTCTCGAACCAATCCTCATGAACGTGGGCCTGTGCATGCCGCAACCCGGCTTTCTGAAAGGCCTGCGCGAGATCTGCACCAAACACGGCGCGCTGCTGATCTTCGATGAAGTCAAGACTGGCTGCAAACTCAGTTGGGGCGGCGCCAGCGAATACTTTGGCGTTCATCCCGACATGATCTGTCTCGCCAAATCGATTGGGGGCGGCTTGCCGCTCGCCGCATTCGGTACCAGCAAATCGGTGATGGACCTGATCTCGCAGCATAAGGTGTTCCACGGTGGCACCTACAACACGAATCCGGTTTCCATGGCCGCGGGCCTGGCGACGTTCCGTGAAGTTCTCACCCGCGAGAACTATGCCAAAGTTGACAAGCTCGGCAAGAAGCTGGCCGACGGCTATCGCCAGACCATCGCGAAGGTTGGCCTGCAGGCCTACATCGCGCAAGCGGGAGCTAACGGGGCGCTGATGCTCTACCCGAAAGAAATCGTGAACTATCGCGATTGGGAAGCGATCGACATCGACCTGTGGCGCCATTACTGGTTCGGCATGGTCAATCGCGGGGTGATGGCTCAGCCCTACTGGTGGGACGAGCAGTGGACGATTTCGGTCCAGCACACCGAGGCCGACATCGACAAGCATTTGGCGGCGTTCAACGATATCGCTGCGTCGCTGGCGAAAGCGCAGCAGGAGCGCGCTGCGCCAGTAGCAGTCGCGCACTAAAGTTGTCATGTGGGGCGGACACTCTTTGTCCGCCTCTGCATGCACCATCAGTACTCGTGTGGGACAGCCGCCCTCGGCCGTCCAGCCGGCGAAAGCCCGGCAGTTCTCGAAGGACTTGTCCACGACGACACAAGCCGCTGTTCAGCCCCGCCTGATCCGCGCCCTCGGACGCCGCGATCTGGTCCTGCTCTTCGTCGTCGCGGTTTTCAATCTCAACGTCGTCCCCTCGATCGCTGCCAACGGCGGCGTCACCATCTGGCTCTGGATCATCTCGCTTCTTCTTTTCTTCTGGCCGCAAGGCATCGCGGTCATCGAACTCGCCCACCGCTATCCCGGCGAAGGTGGCGTCTACCTTTGGGCAAAGGAAGTTTTCGGCGACTTCCACGGATTCCTCTCCGGCTGGTGCTATTGGACCAACAACATGCTCTACGTGCCGACCGTCATGCTCTACTTCGTCGGCGTGTCGGTCTACGTTCTCGGTCCCGGCCACCAGAGCCTTCCCGACAACAAGATCTTCGCCGCCTGCGTCTCTCTCGCTCTGCTTTCGCTGCTGACTGTTCTCAACATCCTCGGTCTCGGGGTTGGGAAGTGGATCAACAATGTCGGCGCTATTGGAACCTTCATCGCGGCCATCGTGCTCGTCGGCCTCGGCATTGTCATTTGGTCGCGGTTCGGCACCGGCATCAGCGCCGCCGATTTCAAGATTCCCGCCAACCCGCGATTCGTTCTCAATTCCTTCGGCGTCATCTGCTTCGGTCTGGTCGGTCTCGAACTTGCTTCCGTCATGGGCGATGAGATTCAGGATCCGCGACGCACTCTCCCCGGCGCGGTTGCATGGGGAGGATTGTTGTCCGGCACTCTCTACATCGCGGCGACGCTGACCTTACTCGTCGCAGTCGGCAAGAGCGTCAACGTGCTGCAAGGTGTGGTTCAGGCTGTGACGGGCATGGCTGCTCGCGTCGGCGTGAGCTGGATCAGTGTTCCATTTGCTCTCATGTTGAGTTTGGCTATCGCCGGCATCGGTTCGGCCTGGATCGGCGGCTGCTCGCGCATCCCCTTCGTGGCCGGCCTCGATTCCTACATGCCGTCCTGGCTCGGCAAGGTCCATTCCCGATACGCTACGCCGTACGCGGCGCTCATCGTGCAGGGAATTGTCTCCGCCGTTCTGGTCATTCTCAATTTTTTTGGGGCGGGAGTTCAGGAGACATTTCAGAAGCTGCTCTCCTTGGCGGTAGTGCTGCAACTCGTTCCGTTTGTCTATATGTTCGGAGCGCTGGTGAAGTTCGCTGTGACCGAATCGGTTCCGAAAGGCCAATACGGCAGGATCACACTGTTCTTCGCTGGGACGAGTGGTTTTCTGACGACGATCCTAGGCATCGCCCTGGTATTTTTTCCTGCCCAGCAGATTACATCGCTGTGGCAGTACGAACTGTGGATGTTCGGCGGCACGCTGTTCTTCATCGGCCTGGCTGCATTCTTCTTTTTCGTCTACGGCCGCCGCAAAGCGCTGCTGGCCGTTCCGCTGACGATGAGCCGTGTGGAGACGGGCGACTCGCCCGTCCCGGCGAGCGAAGCTCGCCGTTGATTTTGATCTAAGTGGGGACAGCCGCCCTCGGCTGTCCGGCGAGCGCAGCTCGCTTCTTGGTTTGACATATCAGGACGCGGCTTCGACCGCGAGGCTCAATACGCGAACGAATCGGGGGTTTTTAGGCCCCGCGCTCAGGAGGTCAAGGCAATGCCCGGCGGAGTCAAGACTGACGTGAAAACTTACCAGATGTTCATCAATGGCGAATTTGTCGCAAGCAAATCGGCGAAGACCTTTCCCGTCTACGATCCTTCGACCGAAGAAGTGATCGCCCAGGTCCCCGACGCTTCGGCCGATGACGTGAACCGCGCTGTCGCCGCCGCCAAGGCCGCTTTCGAAGAAGGCCCGTGGGCGACCACAACCGCGCAGGAGCGAGGCCGCGTTCTGTTCCGCCTCGCCGACAAAGTCCGTCAAAATCTGCCCGCACTCGCCGAACTCGAATGCCGCAACACAGGCAAGCCGATCGTCGAAGCCGAATACGACCTGAACGACGTTGCTACCTGCTTCGAATATTACGGCGGACTCGCCACCAAAGTTGTCGGCTACGTAAATCCCGTGCCGGACAACGCGATGAGCCTGACGCTCAAAGAGCCCGTGGGCGTCGCGGGACAAATCATCCCGTGGAACTATCCCCTGCTGATGGCCGCATGGAAGCTGGCGCCAGCGCTGGCGGCCGGCTGCACCTGCGTACTCAAGCCGGCTGAGCAGACTCCGCTGACCGCTCTTGAATTCGCAAAACATTTCGCCGACTGCGGCCTGCCTCCCGGCGTCGTCAACATTGTCACCGGATTCGGCGAGACCTGCGGCGCTCCGATCGTTCAGCATCCCGACGTCAACAAGATCGCCTTCACCGGCAGCGCCGCCGTCGGCAAGATCATCGTCAAACAGGCCGCCGATACCGTGAAGCGCGTCACCCTCGAACTCGGCGGCAAGTCTCCCAACATCTTCTTCGCCGACGCCGATTTCGAAGCCGCCATCGACGGCGCGCTGTTCGGCGTCTTTATCAATCAGGGTGAAGTCTGCTCTGCGGGTAGTCGCATCCTGGTACAGAAATCGATCTACAAAAACTTCGTCGAGGCCATGACCGAGAAGGCGAAGAAGATCAAGCTCGGCCCTCCGCTCGAACGCGACACCAAGATGGGGCCGCTGGTCAGCAAAGAGCAATACGACCGCGTGAACTCGTATCTTGAAATTGGCAAGAAAGAAGCCAAGGTCGCTTCCGGGGGTGGACGTCCTGAAAACTTTGCCAAGGGCTACTACGTGCAGCCGACAATTTTCTACGACGTGACGAACTCAGCCCGCATTGCCCGTGAAGAAATCTTTGGCCCGGTTGCGGCGGTGATTCCGTTCGACGACGAGAAAGATGCGCTCAAGATCGCCAACGATTCCCCCTACGGTCTGGCCGCAGCGGTCTGGACGCGCGACATTTTCAAAGCGCTGCGCGCCGTGAAAGCGCTGCGCGCCGGAATCGTCTGGGTCAATCACATGCAGCCCACCTACGTGGAAGCGCCGTGGGGAGGCTACAAGCAATCCGGCTTCGGCCGCGAGCTCGGCCCAGGAGGCATCGATGAATATCTCGAGACCAAGCAGGTGCATATCAATTTGAACGAAGCGCCGATCGGGTGGTACTGAAAAACAAGTGGCCAGTGGTCGGTGATCAGTGGCCAGTTCGCAAAATCTGATTTTTCTGGCCACTGGTCACTGACCATCGGCCACTGAGACCTTACGATGTCCACCATTCAATTACGCACACCGATTCCCGGCCCGAAGTCGAAGGCGCTCTCCGAGCGTCGCGCCAAAGCCGTGCCCCGCGGCCTTTCTCACGGCACGCCCATCTACGTTGCCAAAGCCGAAGACGCCTGGCTCGAAGACGTCGACGGTAACCGTTACATCGACTTCGCGGGCGGCATCGGCTGCGCCAATGCCGGGCACCGGCGCGACCAAGTTGTCGAAGCCGTGAAGGACCAACTCGAGCGCTTCCTGCACACCTGCGTGCAGGTCACGCCGTATGAGAATTACGTCCGGCTGGCCGAGCGCATGAACGAAGTCACTCCGGGCAAGTTCCCGAAGAAAACCATTTTCGTCAACAGTGGGGCGGAGGCCGTCGAGAA
>Ga0137378_10004806_pt1 | contig 11656 bp, 3 predicted proteins | sample SagtaG_21_FD_104813 | JGI IMG/M metagenome (GOLD analysis project Ga0137378, IMG submission 104813) | Vadose zone soil microbial communities from Sagehorn Ranch, Mendocino, California, USA - Sage2_L_60_16 metaG | ecosystem: Environmental > Terrestrial > Soil > Vadose zone | place: USA... | reverse complement strand
GCTATGCAGATACTGAGCAATGGCAGGGCGTGCCGGGAGTGAGTGCGACCATTGACTGGACCGATGCCGCCAACTGGACGTCTCCGCAGCAAACCTATTTCAACCAGGTTCAATTCAGGGGAATTGGCGCCAACAACAATGCGAATTTTTCCGTGAACAATGTGCTGGACGGCACTACCGGAGTCGCCCAGATGCCGATTTGGGAACTGGACTATGTTCCGACCAATGGCAATTACACGACGCTGATTAATCCGGGGGTTACCTTGACGGTCGGGGTGGGCAATCACGGCTTCCTGACCGTGGGGGCCGACCAGTTGAACGGAAGTATCCCCGCTCCGGCCAACGCGGTGGAAACGATCACCATCACGGGCAGCGGCGGAACGTTAAACATGCCCGGAACGAGCGCCAACCTTTGGGTGGGCCAAGGATCGCCAACGCCGGGCGACAACCATAATATCACGCTGGACCTTTCGGGTCTGGATACCTTCAACGACAGCACCGGCGCGGGTAGCGGCAATTTCATCCGCGTAGCTAACGGAAACCAGGACCAAAACAGCACCATGCCAAACCAAAACGGCACGTTGTATCTGGCCAAAACCAACGTGATTTCCTTGGGGAATGATTTTCAAATCTGCAACACGCTCGGTAGCAATTCAATGACATGCGGGGTCTATCTGGGAATCTACAACTATATCCTGACCGGCACTGGCAACCTGGTTGTGGGCGGCCCAGGCACCGGGTCAGCCGGGGCCGTGATGGCCTTTAACCCGGCCTTCGTGGGTGGTGCCGATGTGCCGGTGGCTTACTTGGGCGGCAATGGCGGCGATGGACGCATTGTTAATTTTTATATCGGCAACGCCAACGGCAATTCGCAAGTTGCCGGCACCGCCCTTTGCGATTTTGCAGGCGGCAACATCACGGTGATAGCGGGTACGATGCAACTGGGCCAAGGCGGCAACGCCGGGGCCAATTCGCAGGGCACCTTGAACTTTAACGACGGCAGCGTCAATGCGAACAACGCCACCATCGGAAACCAGGAAGTCAGCAGCGGCGGCGCGGGCGTGGGCCTTGTGAATATCGGCACCAACGCGACGCTGACCGTCAACAACACGCTGACCTTGGCCGCCGTTACCGGCACACTGACGCCGGGAAGCGCTGGCATCATCAACGTCAATGGAGGTGCAGTGGTGGCCAATACCATTGTTGCTGGAGGCGGGTCGAGCACTATCAAACTCAAAAACGGTGCGCTGACGCTTTCAGGTAAAGGTGGAACAGTCGCGGCTCCCATCAGCACGATCATCACCACCAATTCGGCGTTTAGCCTCGCGTTGGTTTCCGCTTCATCATCCAACAACATTGTGGTCACAAGCCTCACAACCGGCGGCACAACTAACATTATTAACATCACCTCCGCGCCTGCCTTTCCCACTTATCCGGTGCAGATTCCGCTGGTCAAGTACTCCGGCGGCATTAGTGGTGCCGGCTACAATTTCGGGCTTGGCACGCTGCCTCCGCTTTATGCAGGTCACCTCGTGAATAATTCCGCCAACTCCACCATTGATTTGGTGCTGACCGCCGGCTCCAGCACTTTGACTTGGACAGGTTCAAGCAGCGGCAACTGGGATACTAGCACGCCGAACTGGACCTCCGGCGGCCCGGCTATTTATTCCGATGGGGCTTTTGTGCAGTTTTTAAACGGGGCGAACAATAACACCGTCAACATCACCACCACGGTCATGCCGGCTGGCATCACAGTCAGCAACACCTCGCCGGCCTACACGTTTAACGGCAGCGGTTCCATCAGTGGTTCCAGCGGTCTGGTAAAACAAGGCTCGGGAACGCTGATTGTGGACAATGCCGGAAACAATAATTTTTCAGGCGGAGTCACCATCAGTGGTGGCACATTGCAGGTCGGCAATAACGATTCTGCAGGCAATCTGCCGTCCGGGTCCATCACCGATAATGCTAATCTGGCTTATGCTCGTTCAGACGCCTTGACGGTGAACAACAACATTTCGGGAACCGGTTCGGTAATACAAAAGGGTGGCAGCACGCTTACCCTGAGCGGCGCAAATACCTTCACAGGAAATGTGATTGTCACGAACGGCAGCACGTTAATAGTGGGCAGCTCATCCGCATTAGGTGGCGGTGGTGGCAGCGTCATCGTGGCCAATGGATCCACGCTGGACATCAATGGCAATTATGGATCGAAAACCGTCGTGGTTTCCGGTGCCGGCGTGGACGGCAACGGGGCGATCACCGACGGCGGCGGCGCTGTTTATGGTTACACGTCCAGCGTGACGCTGGCAGGCAATACAACCTTTGGCGTCCCCAATCGCTGGGATTTGATTAACGCCACCCTTGGGACGGGAGGCAATGCCTACAATTTGACTTTGAATAGTTCGACCTATTTCGAGTGGAGCAGCGTCTCCGTAGATCCTGCGCTTGCAAACATCAATTTGTTGTCCGGCACATGGGGTGTGAAGGGATCAACCACCTTCGGCAATCCAGGTTCCACCTTGACCTTGAGTCCGGGAGCGCAACTGGTTTTTTGGAACCCGAATGTTTATATGAACAAGGCGGTAGATTTTCAGGCCGGCGCGACAATTAGCGTCGGTGGCGGAGACCATATCATGAACGGGGCGATGACATTGGAGACCGGTTTTTGTTCCTTCAGCATTTCCGGCGGCACCTCCTTGACGGTCAGCAATGTTCTGAGCGGAAACGGCACGATTTACCTAAACGGCGGCACCGGTACATTGGTGCTTGGGGGCAACAGTCCATCCTACGCGGGCGATGTGTCGCTCTACACAGGTTCGGTCGTAGTGAACGGCACCATCGGCGGCACAATCACCAATCAATCAGGAACCACGGTTGCCGGCGGCGGCACGGTTAGCGGGCTGGCTGACGTCAGCGGAGCGCTTCTTCCCGGGACAGCAGGTGCGGCTGGAACTTTCCATGCCCAAGGTGGTTTGACGTTGGAAGGTGGCGCTGCTGTGACTATGGACTTGGCACCCACCCTCGGCATCGGCGGCGGAACCAACGACCTCGTGGCAGTCACCGGTGACCTCACGGTGAACGGAAACAACATCACCATCAACCCTCTCGTCGGGACACTGGCGACCGGGACTTACACGTTATTTACCTATACCGGCAATCTCATCGGCTCATTCGGCACGGCTGCGACCGTAGCCCAGTCCCGTTACGGTTTCACCATTGACACCAGCACGGCTCATCAGGTGAAGTTGATTGTTTCGGGTGTGGCCAATATTCTGGCTTGGAACAACGGCGCGAACAACGGTCAATGGGATGTGCAAAGTTCCTTCAATTGGACCAACTTGACCACGCATGTCGAAGATCAGTTCTACACCGCCGACATCGTGCTGTTAGATGACCGTATCCTCACCGCACCGAATCCGGTGACGAGCCTGGTGATTGGTAGCGGACAGGTGGTTGCGCCGAGCGTGGTGACGAACAATTCAAGCGCGAACTACTCTATCAGCGGCGCGGGCAAAATCAGCAGCTCCGCAAGCATCGTCAAACTTGGCACCAGCACGTTGACCATCAGCAACGTCAATGATTTCACCGGCAACTTTACAATCGCCTCCGGCACCGTGAATCTCAATGGCCTTACCTCTGCGGCGGGAGCGCCCACTGGCACGCTGGTCATCAGCAACGGCGCCACGCTGGCGGTGAATTTGTCTGGAAATTATCCGGCCGGCGATGCTGGCTTCGGCAACAAACCGATTGTTGTGTCCGGCTCAGGCGCGAATGGTCAGGGCGCTATACAATTCACCGGCGGCCCGCTTTACAATGACGGTGCCACGCTTGGCCTTGGCCAAAACATCAAGTTGACCGGCAACACCGCGTTCAGCGGAACTGGGCGGTTCGATTGGGGCTACCCCGGTGCTGGCACCACGTTGAGCAGCGGCGGCGGCAATTACAACCTGACCGTCACCATCGGCGGTTATTCGCAATGGTATGATATCGGCATGGATACGAATCTTGGAAATATTGATCTTTACACAAGCGCTGGCAGCCAACAAACCTTGCGCATCCAGGCCTTGGGCGTCAGCTTGGGCAATCCTACCAATGTCCTCACGCTGCACTCCAATATTCTTTTCAACATCCAGCACGGCGACACGACCGCCGGCGATAATGGATACGCGAAAGTCGTCCATATCCTGCCCACCGCCGCCTGGCAATTCCAGCCCAGCGGCGGCGCGGGTGATTATCGGCTGAAAACCTCGTTTGTGTTGGAGGACAGCGCCGGGCTGTATTTCTTCAGCGGTGATGGCGGCACAGGCAGCGGCACCGCCATTTCCGGGACGGTCATATTCAATGGCATCGCGCATTTCCAGATTGGCAACAGCCCGATCACCTTCAGCAACGTCATCAGCGGCACTGGAGGCTTTTACCTGGACAATTATGGCGGCAATCCGCCCCTAGTCTTCGCCGCCGCCAACACCTACCAGGGCATCACGGACATTCGTTCCGGCATGGTGCTCGCGTTGATCGGCAACGGTTCGATTTCGGGCTCTACGAACATCAGCCTGGCGGCAAGCGCAACTCTGGATGTGAGCGGTCGCGCTGATCACACGCTGGCGCTGGCAGCCGGCCAGGCCTTGCAAGGCAGCGGCATCGTCAACGGAATCTTGTCGGTGGGCTCCGGCGCAGCCGTTTCGCCCGGTGGCGCTGGAACGATTGGAACGTTGACCGTGACCAACAGTGTGGTTTTGTCTGGCACAACCCGCATGGATTTGAACCAAACTGCCGGAACGCGTGACCAGATCACCTGTGCCAGCATTACTTACGGCGGCACGTTGAGCCTGGCAAATCTTGCGGGCACTTTGGCGGCGGGCGACAGCTTCAAGTTGTTCAACGCGTCGAGTTATAGCGGTTCCTTTGCGAACGTCACGCCAGCCACGCCTGGTCCAGGTCTGGCCTGGGACTTGTCCCAGTTGAACAGCGGTTTCGTGGACGTGATTGCCGGTTCATCTGGCGGGCCGGTGACGAACAACCCTCCGCAATTCAGCGGTGGCAACCTGATCCTCAGCGGCTCGGGCGGCCCCGCTAACGGCACCTACCATGTCCTGACCACGACCAATCTGACAACACCGTTGGGTAGTTGGCTTGTGCTCACCAACGGAACGTTCGATGCCAGCGGCAATTTCTCATCGACCAATCCGGTGGGAACCGCGAAACAACAGTTCTTTATCATCAAGCAACCATAAAATACTGAGTGTAAGTCAATGAAAAGGTCGCCGGAACATACTACTTCCGGTGACCCGCTTGCGAAAAGAGTGAGAACAGCAATTGAACAAGTGGAAGCGTTAAGTATGCGAGGCAAGGTACCGGGAAGATCCGCCTTTACCCTGATTGAACTGCTGGTGGTGATCGCCATCATCGCCATCTTGGCAGCCATGCTGCTGCCTGCCTTGTCCAAGGCCAAAATAAAGGCGCAACAAATCAGCTGCGTGAACAACGTCAAGCAGATCAGTCTAGCCAGTCAAATGTATGTTGATGAGTTGCATGTTTGGGTCGGGCCGCTAGACCCAAATCCTATGTCGAGCCAGGGGGATTGGATGGGGGCCATGCTCGCCTATTACGGAAAAGCCACCAACGTATTGACTTGTCCTGTCGCACCTAACAAAGGGAATCCAAGCGGCACAGTCAACCCGCCTGGAACCGCCGATCAGGCGTGGCAATGGACGCTTTCCACTCCTGTTTATTCCTCGAGCTACGGGTTCAACAAGTGGTTGACTTCAGACTCCAATCTGGTTCTAGGCAACGGCGCCGCTCATCCCGATTGGCTGATAAAGAACGCGAACACTCTTCAAAGTCCAACGCTGACACCGGTTTTTATGGACAGCACCTGGGTCAATTTAGACCCGCTAGAAACCGACCCGCCGGGCGGAACTCCGCACAACCTTTACAGCGGAGATCCTTCAAAGGAAGGCATGCAACGCATAACCATTGCCCGGCATGGATCAAAAGCTGCAGGTGCCGCACCGCGTTCGGTTCCGCTCGGACAACCATTGTCTGGCTCGATTGTTATTGGATTTACTGATGGCCATGTAGAGGTAATCAAACTAGATTCATTGTGGAGCCTTTATTGGCATCGGGACTGGAAAATTCCCTCCGTTCGTCCGCCATGATTCCGATTTCATGCTGAAATTCACAATCAGTTTTTTGCGCGATTCAAATCCGGTTCATGCATGGCGCCCGTGAGAATTTTCAGAGGTTTTTTGTGGATGCTCGTGAGTGTCTTGGCTGTTTCGCTGGGATATGCCGGACAGCTTCAGACCCCAATGCAAGTTGGTAATTTGCTGCAAATGACCAATGGTAATGTGCGTCTCGAATACAATCTCACGACGGGCCGCGCGAATTTTTACTGGCAGAACAGCCTAAAAATTTCCGGTTTTTACGCCGGAGTCAGATTGTATTCTGGCGACGTGCTGACCAATTACATCACCGGCACGGTTTACACGAGTCGCACATGGGCTGTCCCCAGCAACACCGTGGAAGTGACTTCAACCCATAGCGCGTTGCCGACAATGAAACAAACTTTTATTCTCGATCAGGACAACAGCTTCCTGACGCGACTCGAAGTGAGCGGCAACAATCTGCACTCGCGCTGGATCGGACCGTTGGTGATGGACACAGCCGACGGTGTGGACCTCGGCAGCTACGCCGACAACCGCGCGCTCATCGTGCCGTTCGACAACGATTCGTTCACGTTCAGCTACAATGCCACTCCAATCAACAATACCAGCACGAGCTACGAGGTGTCGGCGTTTTATGACAACACGTCGCGTAATGGCCTGGTCGTTGGGTCGGTGACGCACGACACATGGAAAACCGGTGTTTATTTCCAAGGCTCGAACAACAGGTTGAGCGTGCTCAATGTTTTTGGCGGCGTGACTTCAAGCGATACGCGTGATGTTTCGGCACATGGCTTGGTGAGAGGCAACACGATTTCCTCCCCGATGGTCTTCGTCGGCTTCGGCAGCGATTGGCGAACCGTTCTGGAATCCTACGGCGATGCGAATGCCGTCATCACACCCAAGCTGACATGGAACGGCGGCGTGCCGTTCGGTTGGAACAGTTGGTACGCCTATGGCACGGACATTAACTATTCCAATGCCACAGCCGCTTCGAGCTTCATCAAAAACAGCCTCCAGACGAACAGTTTTCTCAGCCACGGAACGGTCTATATCAACCTCGATTCGTTCTGGGACAATATGAGCGATACGCAGTTGACGCAGTTTGCCAGCTTTTGCCACAGCAACGGCCAGAAAGCCGGCATCTACTGGACGCCCTTTGTTTATTGGGGCACAGCGGCGCAAGGCTCGAACTCGTTTATGACCGGTAGCGACACTTACAAGTGGAGTCAGGCGTATTTGCGCACGACCAGCGGCGCGGTGCAGACGCACGATGGCGGCATCGCGATTGATCCCACGCATCCCGGTTTCAAGCAGATGACCGCGTACTACATGAATTTTTTCAAGAGTCGCGGTTTTGATTTTCTCAAATTGGATTTCCTGACGCACGGCGCAATGGAAGGCGTGCACTACGACACGAACGTCGCCACGGGAATTGAAGGCTACAACCAAGGCATGCAATATCTCGTGACGCAAAACAACGGTCGCATGTTCCTGAGCGAATCCATCGCGCCGATTTTTCCGTATCAATACGCGCACTCGCGTCGCATCTATTGCGACGCCGCCGCTTCGATCAACGACACCAAGGCCACGATGCAGGCGGTAAATTACGGCTGGTGGATCAACGGTCGCCTCTATCTATTCAGCGATCCGGACATGATGCGATTCTCCGGCGCGTCGGCGAACGAGAATCAAAGTCGCGTGATCAATTGCGCGGTGGCTGGAACAGTGTTCTTGAACAGCGACGATCTCGCATCCGCCGCTGGCCAAAGCCTGGCGCAGAATTGTCTCGCGCACGCCGGCATCAACGAGGTGGCCCGGGCTGGCGTTTCGTTCCGCCCCGTCGAAGGCAACACTGGAACGGATGCGAGCGACGTGTTCGTCCGGCAGAGCGGCAACACGTGGTATGTCGCCGTGTTCAACTATTCCGTCTTCACCGCAAACAAGAGTTTGAACCTCGCCCGACTTGGCAGATCGGGAACTTACACCGCCGTGGATTTGTGGAGTGGCGCGGTGTCCAGTGTCAGCGGATCGACTTGGAATGTGAGTCTGGGCTCGCGTCAAGCGAAGCTGTTCCGGCTCGGCTCAGGAATCACCAGTGCAGTCGGCCCAACCAATCAAGCGTTGGTCGTCGGCAATTCGACAACGCTTAGCACGATTGCCTCAGGAACTCCGCCCTTCAGCTATGCGTGGAAGAAAAATGGGACGCCTCTCGCCGGCCAGAACGCGAACGCGATCACGTTCAGTCCGGTGAGTCCGAGCGACGCAGGAATTTATTCGGTTCTGGTAACGGGCGCGAATGGAGTGGTGACGAACAGCGCCACGCTCACATTGTTGACTGCAACGAACCTCACGGCGCAGCTCAACGGCGGCAGCTTGACTTTGAACTGGCCGGTCGGCCGCACCGGCTGGCGTCTTCAATCGCAAACCGACAGTCTTGCCGTTGGCCTCGGAACGAATTGGTCAAATGTGGCCGGCTCGGAAATGACGAATCGCTGGAGCGTTGCCATCGGTGCAACAAATCCGAGCACGTTCTTTCGGCTGGCCTATCCATGAGGAATCCAATTCGCCGCACAACATGTTCACTGCAACGCAAACCGAAACCTCCACGCTCAAAGCCGAATACAACCTCGGCTACGTCTGGCTCATCTCCATCGTCGCGGCGATGGGCGGTCTGTTGTTCGGCTGGGACTGGGTCGTGATTGGCGGCGCGAAACCTTTCTTCCAAAGATATTTTCAGTTGACCAGCGAAGCGCAAATCGGCTGGGCGAACAGTTGCGCGCTCATCGGTTGTCTGGTGGGTGCGTTGGCTGGCGGCGCCCTCAGCGACAAAATCGGCCGGAAACGGCTGCTCATCGTCGCGGCGCTGCTTTTTGCAATTACGTCCCTCGGCAATGCGTTGGCGAACAATTTCACAATCTTCATCGCCTGGCGCATGCTTGGCGGCGTCGCCATCGGTTTGGCTTCAAACCTTTCGCCGATGTACATCGCCGAGGTCGCGCCCGCGCAAATTCGCGGCAAGCTCGTCTCCATCAATCAACTCACCATCGTCATCGGCATCCTGCTGGCGCAGTACATCAACTGGTTTCTCGTCCGCGATCTGCCGCAGGGGGCGACTGATGATTTCATCCGCAATTCCTGGTTTGGTCAGCAAGGCTGGCGCTGGATGTTCGGCCTCACTGCCGCGCCGTCACTGCTGTTCTTCATCGGTATGTTGCTCGTGCCAGAAAGCCCCCGCTGGTTGACCAAGAACGGAAAGTCCAATCGCGCCCGTGGCATCCTGACCAAGATCGGTGGCGAGCCTTACGCGCACGCCGCCATCGCTGACATCGAATCCACGCTGGCCAGCGAAGAAGTTCAGCGCGTGCGGTTCGCTGATTTGCTTGAGCCGAGGATGCGCAAGGTGCTCGTGCTCGGCGTGGTGCTCGCTGTCTTTCAGCAATGGTGCGGCATCAATGTCATCTTCAACTATGCCGAAGAGATTTTCCGCGCTGCCGGTTATGACATTTCGACCGTGCTCAAGAACATCGCGTGGACCGGCTCGGTAAATCTGGTCTTCACCTTCGTCGCCCTCGGTGTCGTGGATCGCGGCGGACGACGTCCGCTGATGTTGTTCGGTTCGGCAGCACTGGCGATCATCTACATCGCGCTGGGATTTTGCTACAGCGGGGGAGTCAAGGGCCTGCCGATGCTGCTGTTGGTGCTGGCCGCAATTGCATGCTACTCGATGTCGCTCGCGCCAGTGGCGTGGGTGGTGATTTCGGAAATCTTTCCGAATCGCATCCGTGGCGCCGCGATGTCGGTGGCCGTGTCATCGCTGTGGATCGCCTGTTTCATTCTCACCTACACGTTCCCAATTCTGAACGCCAAGCTCGGCTCAGCGGGAACGTTTTGGCTCTACGCAGCAATCTGCGTCGGCGGTTTCATTTTCATCAAACTCAAGTTGCCCGAAACAAAGGGCAAGACGTTGGAGCAAATCGAACGCGAGTTGGTGGACTAACAGAGAATCACGCGAACTGACTCATGACTGTGATCACGTCAGAAGAAAAGCAAGAGAGCTTGGTTGAGCGCGTGCGCTCCGAGTTCGCCCGCCGATTCAGCACCGCGCCGACCGTGATGGTCCGCGCGCCCGGTCGCGTGAACCTGATCGGCGAGCACACCGATTACAATGATGGCTTCGTTCTGCCGATGGCGATTGATCGGTGGACTTACGTCGCGTTGCGTCCACGACCAGGCCGTTGCGTGCAGTTGCACTCCCTCAATCTTCGCGAGACACAAACCCTCTCGCTGGATCAATTGAGCCCCGGTGCAGTGAAGGGCTGGATTGCATACGCTCATGGAGTGGCCGGTGCGCTCGCCGAAGCAGGTTTCAAACTCGATGGATGGGAAGGAGTGTTGGCCAGCACCGTGCCCATCGGCGCAGGCCTATCTTCCTCCGCGTCAGTCGAACTCGCGCTCACCCGCGCGTTTGCCTCGGTTTCCGGATTTGATTGGGATGGGCCGCGCCTCGCCAAACTTTGCCAGCGTGCAGAGAACCGCTGGGCGGGTGTGAATTGCGGCATCATGGACCAACTCATCAGTGCCTGCGGCGTGGCGGGTCATGCGGTGTTGATAGACTGCCGTGACCTCGCTCTTCGTCCCGTGCCGTTGCGGCCTGGCACTTGCGTCGTCGTTCTCGACACCGGCAAGCGGCGGGGATTGGTGGATTCGGCTTATAATGAGCGCCGCGCTCAATGTGCGGCGGCAGCAAAAACCTGCGAAGCCAACGCTTTGCGTGACGTCACACTCGCCAAACTCGAGGCTAAAGCGGAATTACTTGAACCACTCGCGCGCCGCCGCGCGCGACATGTGATCTCCGAGAATGCGCGAACGCTCGCTGCCGCCGACGCGATGGCACGCGATGATTCCCGCCAACTCGGTGTGTTGATGAATCAAAGTCACGCGAGTTTGCGGGATGACTTCGAGGTTTCGTGTCGGGAACTGGACGTAATGGTCGAATGTGCGCAGGCGCAAGCGGCTTGCGTCGGAGCACGCCTGACCGGCGCCGGCTTTGGTGGCTGCGCCATTGCGCTCGTGGAAACGGCGCACGTCGAAAATTTTGTCGCGCGCGTTGCTCCTGCTTACGAACGCGCCGCGGGTTTGACAGGCGAATGGGTTTTTGTTTCGCCGCATCGCAGCAAGCGTCCTTGGCAGGGGCGCGTCGAACCTACGCCTCCGACCGCGCGACCCGAGTTCGACGCGAAATGCTACCTCTGTCCGGGCAATGCTCGTGCGAACGGGGAGCGTAATCCGGACTACGATTCAACCTTTGTTTTCGAAAATGACTTCGCCGCATTTTTGCCAGATACCGCTGCGGCAGAAACTCGTGGACACGCTTTGCTGCGCGCGCACACCCACGCGGGGACGTGCCGTGTGATCTGCTTTTCGCCGCGGCACGACCTCACGCTGGCACAAATGGAGACGCCACAGATTCGTCGGGTCGTGGATGTCTG
>Ga0137378_10004804_pt1 | contig 11658 bp, 10 predicted proteins | sample SagtaG_21_FD_104813 | JGI IMG/M metagenome (GOLD analysis project Ga0137378, IMG submission 104813) | Vadose zone soil microbial communities from Sagehorn Ranch, Mendocino, California, USA - Sage2_L_60_16 metaG | ecosystem: Environmental > Terrestrial > Soil > Vadose zone | place: USA... | reverse complement strand
CCTTCACGCCTGTACATCTTGACGGATAGGAAGAAAGCCGGGTATACTGATAGAGAGATAGCAGTGTTTCCTGCTTTCCGTTTACCCATAAAAACTTCTGTATTTCTACACTTGCGCTCAGGAGAACGACCACATTGCGAAAAATCTCAATTATCAACTTCAAGGGAGGCATTGGGATGTAAATGTTGGGAATCGGTGGGCGAAAATTTGGCAATTCTATGGGCGGTAAAACGGGCATGAGTATGCAGAAAAATGTGTGAATAGTAGGATGAGCTGTCTCTTACGGCTCTGCTGGCTCTTTCCTACTGATCGCTTGCTTGCCCTTTTAATTGTCAAAATTTTTAACAATCCGCCCATTTAATTATCAAATTTACACGTTGATGCACGTGCTCGGCACTAGCCGATCGCGGGAGGTGTGACGGTGAGCTTGTACTATAGCCCGGTCTACTACGGCGTCAACGACGTCGTTATCCCCGAGCAGGGAGGCAGTTTCGGAGCCCGCATCTACTACCCCTCCGAGGAGATGGAGGTACGGGATGTCCCGATCCGGACGGGCACTTACTCGCTGATCGCTTTCGCCCATGGAGATCGCAGCAACGAGCCCGGCCTGTGCCCGGCCGACCGCACCGAGGATTACAAGAAGTGGGGAGCCGTGCTCCATCTTCTCGCGCGCTGCGGGTTCGTGGTCATCTCCTCGGCGGTGCACGACGTGATCAACGACTCGGAACAGACCGCGATCCGGATGGAGACCGCCATCACCTGGGCACGCACCGCCTGGGCACATCGGGATGTGCTCTTCAATCTCCCAGTGATGTACCTGGACCCGGATGTGATGCTCGCTCGGGTACCAATGGGAAGCCGGGACGACATCCAGCCCGAGGTCAATCGCCGGATCGGAGGCGGCTTCGGCCACGACCACGCCCTGCCTCTCGGTCCGCCCACCAACCTTGGAGTGATGGGTCACTCGTGGGGGGCACGGGCTGCGGCCCGGGTGGCGGTACGGGGAAAAGTGCAGGTCAGTGCCATCGCCTCTATCGCCGGATCCTGGGATGAGGACGACTCGATCCGGGCGATCATTGACGCCGGTGACCCCACATTGATGATCGTCGGCACCGACGACTTCCTCAATGCCAGCTCTCTGCAAGGACTCTGGAACAACTTGGCCATACCCAAGCACCAGGCGATGCTGCAAAACATCGGGCACTGGGACTGGTTTGGCCACCTGGGGTCGATCCGTCTCTGTGATGACTCGGCCCCAGGCCCCGCTTGCCCGATCGCCTGGCAGACCGCTTCCGAGCTGGTCTTGGCCTTCATGACCAAGTACCTACTGCACAACTGGTGGCGACCTCCTTATCTCATGGGCAGCCCGGGCGGCCGACCCCCGTTCCTCAACTGGTACGGCGGGAACGGGCCATGTGCCTTGAAGGTGAGGTGGAACGACCCGACCGCCGCTGGGGCACAGGGTCAAGTGGGTGACGTCACCCTGGGTAACTGGACCGCCCCGATCTCTTGGTAGCCCTCCCCGACTACCGGCACACGCGGCGACAAGAGCGGATGGGGCTTGGTCAACTGGGGTCACGGCTCTCGGCCCGGTGGCAACCTGCCACGAGAGCGCGTGCCTGCTTCCCCTCCACCGCTTGACATCGTTAACTCTGGGATGCCTTTCCAAGGCAGAACCCGGCGCATGCGCCGGGCCAGCGGCGTCGCGCCCGCGGAAGGTTGAGGGCGGTCGCGCCCGGGCGCGCTAGCACACGAGGTAATGAAAGCGTAATATTTACGTAACAGGACCGTCAGCAGGTTGCTCCGGGGTGTCGAACTCTCGCGGTGCTGTAGGGGGTGGGGGATGCCTGGGCTGTTTCACGCATGATCCACGCCGCGCGCCACTGGTGTAGTCGGCCGAGTCGCTCAGAAAGACCCTCTATTGTCAAGTGCCCAGGGGGCCAGGTGAAAAGAGAGTGAGGTAGGCATGAAACAGCAGGAGCTGAAGGACCAACAGGAGCGGATTGATGGATAGACTTCATGCATCCATAGGAGGGAGCAGAGCCTGCCCCACCGCGCGCCGAGCCGTCTCCACCTGGACACGCTGTGATGGACGGCTGGCGCCGAGACGAGCGAACGAGGGATATACCGCAGAGCTACCAGCGTTCGCTCGTCTCGTGTGCCAAGCCTATCACAGGCGTCCAGGTCGTACGGCTCGGCGCGCCCCAGTGCCTCAACTCGCTCACTCCGGATGCCCGCAAAGCAGGAGCACCTCTCCACTTCTGTCAGACAGAGAGGTTTTCCCGTGAAAGGTATGCCAGGTTCCAGTAGGCCAGATCGCGCCGGTGAGCAGGAAGCCGTGTCTCAGACTACTGCGTGCTGTCAGGAAAAGCCGCGCCCCTTGGTAGCTTCTCGCATGAGCCAGGAGGCTGTTCGAGCGCTTGGTATGGCCTCACGCCGCGGACCTTGCATGATGGTGTTGAGCTGTCTCAAAGGTGGCTCTTTCATAGCAGGTGCGGTTGAGCCACATGGCGTAGATGATGCGCACCCACACGTTCGCCAGCGCTCTTACCGCCATCGTATGGCTCTTGCCTTCGGCTCGCTTGCGCCTGTAGTAGTCCAACGCCCACGGTTCTTCCAAGGTCGACTGCCAGGCAAACTGGTAGAGCGCGTTCCGCAGCGGCTTCAGGCACGCATAGCGTTTATGTGCCTTCGCGTAGTTGCCACTTTGGAAGGCGACCGGGGCTGTTCCCGCCAGCGCTTGCAAGCTGGCTGCATCAGCATAGCGTGTGCGGTCCTCTCCGATTTCGGCCAACAGCCGAGGCGCGAGCCGTTTCCCTGCCCGCGGGAGACTCCTGAAGACTTCGTTGTCTTCATGGCTCAAAAAAAGGTCAGCAATTTCCTTCTCATACTGTGCGATTTGCTTGACCAATGGCACGAGTTGGCTGACCAACGCCAACGTCAGACGCGATTTGGCACGGATCGTGACAGCATCAGCCACCAGATGCGGTTGATGCAGCAATTCGACCATCTGTTGCGCACGCTCTTTGGGATGGGGATAGTGCTCTTTTCTCAAGAGCGTTTCGATCTCTGCTGCCGAAGCAGCCATGGCCGCCTCTGGTGTGGGATACGTTTGCAAAAAGGCCAACGTCGAGCGCTGGTGCAGTTTGGAGAACAAGGTGAGCGCGACAGGATAGTACGCTTTCAGACAGGCCGTGAGTTGGTTGACCAGGCGCGTCTGGCTCTGGATCAACCCGTCTTGATCACGCGTCAGCAGCTTGAGTTCGGCGACAAGAGGACTATCGGGGTGCAGTTTGCGCAAGTCCGCCAGATCGGATCTGCCGGTCTTGGCCAACAAATACGCATCTACGGCATCGGTCTTGACTCCAGCTGCATTGCGGCGACGGTCGACGGTCTTGGGATTCACCGGGTAGACCGTGAACCCGGCTTCCAGCAAGGCTGCGATCAGCAGTCCCTGCGACGTTTCCACAATACAAGCGAGCTGCTCAGGCGTCCTGGCAATGGTAAATAAGCTGAAACTTCAACCGATGTTGAGGTGAAACATAGGAAATCGGCGCGAAACATAGGAATCGGCGTTCGTCATCCTAGCGATATGGCTCCTGAAGCGACTCCATCTCCCGCCATGTTGGAAATTCGGGCGGTCATGAAACGGCTATGATGTCAGAGTTTACAGCTAGCCGATTCCACCTCCAGGATTAATGATAGAATTTCTTCCAAAGAGAATATAGAACGGTTCGAATCGATAGCCAGCCGTTGTGGTACTGTCTTTCAGGATTGTGTAACCGAAGCCAGCGAATAGGCTAGTCTGAGGGCTGGCTTGATGAGCGGTGACGAAGTCGCCCCAGCGGGTAGTGGAAACATCACTAAGATTGGGATACCAGACAACGAAGTCACCGAGGATGCCAACAGCACTATTGGCATAGAAGGATTTGCCGCCCCAGCCGAGCGTAATGCCTACCTCGCTGCGGTCATTCGTCGCAAGGCCCGGATAGGCGAAGGCGTAGTCATTGTTCCAGATGGCGAACTGGTCGAGCCGCTTGTAGTTGTTGGTGGGATCGAGCTTCACCACCTGGATGTTAGCGTTAGGGAAGTTGAAACCGCCGCTGGCCCCAGCTCCGCTACTGGCAGTCCAGGCGAACCAAACCTCGTTGCCGCGACGGGTTGCGCCGATGACACCGAACCTGGGAAAGCTCTGGTCTTTGGTAAGCCAATCGTTGTTATCTTTTGCAATAGACGAAGGCGTCGCATTGGGCCAGTTGCTCACACCGACATCGCGCCAGGAATACGAGATTGAACTTTCTTTCCAGTTGAAGACCTGCATTGTGCTGTTGTTCCTGTGCCCGGCCCAATACGCTTCATCGCCAGTGTTCTGTGTGACATGGCTGGCGTAGGCGAGTCCTGACTTAGCCCAGTCAGTATAGCGGAAATTGATTGTGGCTGCTGCCTGTATCTCCGACAGGGGAACCCGAACGATGATGCGCCCGCCCGTGGGCGGCGAAGCTCCACCATTACCAACATTGTCAACGCTGATATAGAGCGAATTGGTGCCGATGGACATATTCGGGTAGTCCAACCAGTGGATTGGGTTCGTCGCAGTCGCGTCAGCAGTCGTGGTGGTGATGCCGAGTGCGTCTGAGGTCAGGTCCCAATAGGTCCACGAGGTGCATTTGCTACTGACGACAGTCTCGGGGCTTGCTGTAGCGATGCGCAGGCGGTTCTTGCCGTTCGTGCCGCTTCTGAACTGCATCAGCCAGATGAAGCGGTCGATGCTAGGAACGTATTGTACGATTTGGTCGCAGCAGAAACCACCATCCGCCGTGTTGTCGAAGATAGTGGTTGGATCGAGGGAAGTGAAACTCGTTCCACTATCAGTGGAATAGGAGATGTAGGAGTTCGCTGTGGCTAGCACGACGCTGCCGCTTTCCGCTCCACTGATGTCCGCAGCGACCGCAGACTTGGGCGTGCCATCTTTACCGTAGATGGTATACTTTCCGAAGACGACTGGATCATCTCCCCCCTGACCACCGCCAGAGCTGAAGTCGAGGACGTTGATGTCTTTACCGGGTATCAGGAAGCCGCGAAATGGACCAATGGGTACATCGGGCGCAGGAAGCTCATTAGCTTCTTCGTCCGGGCTTTCAGTACGTACCGCCGGGGGGTAAGGGGCGCCGAAGACATGCTGAGGCGGAGCGTTGCCTGATAGTGATACTGCCGATCCGCCTCCCTCTTCCCGTAGTTCACAGGGTTCATAGGTGCAGTGCGGCTTGCTCCTAGGCTGTTCTTCGGGGCATGGGAGAGCTTTAGGTGTCCAGGTGCATAACTCCTTGGATGGTGGGGCGCACAACTCCTTGCACTCCGTCAACGTTGCTATCAACTCTGTCTGTTCGTATGCCTCGTTGAGTGTCTCACAGGTATTTCTGGAAATATGTTCAAGAACGCAAAGCGCTGTATCGAGCTTCGCGGACAGCCGCATGAGCAGTTCGTTTTGAGATAGCTCGACTTCGATCAGCGTCTTCAGCAGTTGGCCGATTTCTTCAGAGACGCCTTTGCTTTCGGGACTAGAACTCATGGGATTCTCTCCTCCTTGACCGGACGAATATCGCGCCCTGCCTCATGATCTTTCCTTAAAACTTGTCGGAAAGACCATAACTTCGCCAGTTTTGACTCATAACAACTTATCTGTCAAACGACAAAACTTTTCCATTCTAATGTTCCAAAGTATAGACGTATAGGTTCTCCCTTTTTTGCTGATCATTTCGCTCTAAACGTGTATGCGGCTCTTGTAAACTATGATGCCAATGGAATCTCGTGGGTAGTTCATCCACATGAACAACTGCGCCTTGATGCCTGCCGCGTTCTGGCAGGCAGGCATCACCCACTTGCAAACATCGCTGCTCAGAGGAGTTCCATTTGCTCTGCTTTCTGACTTGCCAGAGTTGTTATTTACAACATTCTACGTTGCTATCCCAGATGTGGAGCGGTATCCCCAGGCTTTGAGTGGTCGAATCCCAGGTTTGGCGCCGATTTCCTATGTTTCACCTCAACATCGGTCGAAGTTTGGCCCAATTTACCACCATCTTTATCTGGCAACGCGGCTAGGTTAGCCTGTTAGTCCACTACACCTTGTATGCAACTCCCCATCTATTGGTCTCTTTTCCATACCAGTCGATAGAGAACCCCCCAATAATCTCACCAGCAGAATCGTAGTATGTCCGCTCATGGCTGTGCTGTGATTTATCAGATATCTCCTCATACCCCTCATACATGTCTACCACAGAAGGAGACCATTCCAGAACGGGGGCAAACAGACTGCTTGGTTTGGAAAGGTCTCCTTTTACACGCTCTCTTTCTTTCGTGAGAGTGGAGTTCCTGGTGTTCACGCCGGGGGAGGAGATCAACGGAGGGCTTGGTGAATGATATTCCTGGCGATCAACATTGACAACTCCTTTGACTCTCATCATCTCATGACCCCTTTTTACTTGCCCGATGTAATGCGGCCTATCTTGTTCGTTGCCCACTCAGTAAACCAGAGGTTGCCATCTGGCCCTGCCGTAATTGCACCAGGTCGGCTCCCAGGCGTCGGTAGGGGAAACTCGCTGATGCGGCCTCCGGGGGTGATGCGGCCTATCTTGTTCCCATCCACCTCGGTAAACCAGAGATTGCCATCTGGTCCTGCCGTAATTACACCAGGTTGGCTCCCAGGCGTGGGCAGGGGGAATTCCGTGATGGTGCCTGCTGGTGGCGTCTGATGTGCACGCACTGCGGGCGTCTGATGTGTACCCACTGCGGGCGTCTGATGTGTACCCACTGCGAGTACTGCCACACTTGCTCCTAGTACCACTACCGTGGCAAGGACGCCTGCAATGATCTTCCCGTGCATGGTCGCCAGCAGTTTGTGCCGGACGCCCCGCGCTGCCGCTTTGCCTGCCGATTGCATCATCGATGCACCATGAGCGGGATGCGTCCCTGGCACTGACGCGTGCGGGGAACTCATGGGACCAGGCGCATTGCCGCCGGACTGCCCTGGATGAGGCATCGGTAGGCGGTGTCCTGCGCCAGCATGCCACCCTACCTGAAGGAACTCGACCATCTGCGTGTGAGTGCCAAGCAACTGCTCAGCCAGCACAATCAGCCCGGCCATGGCGCCTGCTCCAATGAGAATGTCGCGTGCCTGCTCGATCTTTTTCTCATCAAAGAAACTGGGATCGCGCCGCGCCAGATTCCGCTCCGCAATATCTAGCCGCAGCAATCCCAGTGCGTTCTGACCCAAGGTGGCGCGCATCTGTTGCCCCTGTCTGATTGCCCACTGCACCTGCTCCAAGTGCGCATCCGGAGGGAGACTGGTCGCTTCATACAACAGGCATTGCGCCAGCGCGATCTGGCCTTCTCGATCCGGACGGTGGTCGAGGAGAACATGCGCCTGCTGGAAGAGGTTCCGCGCTTGTTGCAGCCGAGCGCGGTCCGCTACACCTGTCTCAATGTAGGCGAGGAGGGCGCTTTCCGCCAGCAATGCTGCCAGATTGACCAGCGCGGCGCTCTGATCCGGCTGGCGTCGCAGTACCTCAGAAAACGACCACTCCGCTTCGCGCGCTGCCGTCTGCACCGCTTGTGAGTCGTAACGTTCGCCAAGAGCGCTCAGGTACAGCCGCTCCGCCTGAGCTTGCTCACTCGACAGGCGACTGGTGGCGACCCAGCTGTCGAGTACCGCTTGCCAGCGGCCCTGATTCAGCGCATTCCAATCTGTTTGATCGATGAGAGCAGGCTGGCGCGTGCGATACTTCTGAAAGAGCATCCAGCTGCGCAGCACCTCGACATTGCTCCTGGCTGCCGCTTGAAATGCCTGGACAGCTGGCTGAGCCGGGCTTTGGGGTTCCGAGAGAGCATAGAAACTTGCTTGCTCGGCAAACAGGCGCGAGGCTCCCTGGCGGAAGCGCCAGAGGTCAAGATTGCCCTGCTGAAGGAGCAATGCTCCCAGATTCAAGCTTTGCCCACCAGCGCTCACTTCCTGGGCCTTGCCTCCCTGGATCTGCTGATCGATCTGTCCCAGGAGCTGGCTGATCTGGGCGAACCCCGCGCTTGTTCGGTTGAGATCGCTTGGTTGCACGGACGACGGCAGTGGTGGAATGCCAATCGGTGGAGCAAAGGGCTCTTGTGGCGACAATTGCTCAGCGCGCAAGACCAGCGGCGCGACACCAGAGGAGACGCCAAGTGCGGCCAGATGGTTGGCCTGTGTGCCGCCTTCCTGAAGAATACGGGCGACCACCTGACGCAGGTGCACCTCGCCAATATCGGCGTAAAAGTGATTCTCAACCACGTTCACCTGCGCGTGCGGGCCAATTGCGAAGTTCTTGCCCTCAATGCGGCCACTGATATAGATATTGCCGCCGCCTGGGGTGGGTGCTGGAGACTGCTGTCTCATTGAGTGGCCCTCCGTCATGAAGCACTACAGGAAGCCTCAGTGTGTGATGTGGCTTCTTCCGCTCATCAGCCTGGAAAGGGCAGGCCAAACCAGGCGGCAACGACGCGAGCGCCGCCCGCGACCAATGGCCCAACGAGACTGGCAATCCTGAGGATAGATTTTCCGACAGTTGCCCCTTCCGCAATCGTCTCGCCCGCGCTCTGGAATGTCTCGCCAAGCTGCTTGATCTGCGCAGTCAGGGTGCCAGTATCTGGCTGCTTTTGCTCGGCAAGTACCACAGCTTGGCCGGTGAGCGTTTGCAGCTTCATCTTGTTCTCCACAGGCAATGATGCCTCTGCTAAAAGTTGATAGAGGTCCGTCAGGCTCTCTTTCAGCGCTCCCAGGTCAACGCTCGAACCTGCCTGTTGGGAAAGATTGCCGGTGACTGTCATATGCACGGAGGATCCCTGCCCGATAGAGAAGCCCTGTCCCTGACTGATTGTCCCATTGAAGACGAGATCTCCCTCGCTTGATCGTTGTTGCTGATCTTCCATGTGCTCCCTCCTCGCTTGCGCCGCCTGTGTGCAAGTATCCTTTCGTTCATCTTGAGATAAACAAAATCTTTTTCTTCGCTACATATGGTCATACGCTCCTCGGAACGCCAATCCCGTGCCAGAAGTGCGCAAAGTGATACCAGTCCCTCCAGTATACTCTCCTGCTCAAAAGAGCGCATGCATACTCACAGGTGCCACTGTTGTTCCCCTCAAAGAAAAGGGGCCCTTGCGTCGCCTGCTCCAGTTTAGCATGAGACGACAGAACGTGCCTCATCCCTTGTTATAGGTCATAGCGCGTGACAACCCAGGTGTTGAATTGTTCACGATAAAAGATCGGTTCCTGCTGGCGTGTATCAGCATAGAAAAGAGAGGCCTTCACTAAAGGCTGATCGCTCCCTTGAGTTACTACCTTACTCCTTTTCTCAAATAGGGAGATGGCAACGACTGATGCAAAATTGGTCCATTTGACAGAACGAGATGGTATCGCAGCGAATAGCCCATTAGCTGCGATAGCTTGCCCTTCTCCGACGAAAACGCTACACTGAACCTCAACAGAAGTATACACTATGTTCCGCATTAGGTGCAATAACTCATGAAAACACCTTCCTCTTTCCACCCACTGACCCTGGCCTCTGCCTTCGAGCAGTTCCTTGAGGTCTCTTCATTCGCCCGAAGAACCCGCGAAAGTTACACCGAAGACCTGGCACCACTGCTGGCGGAGATAGGCCAGCAACCAATCAGGGCCCTGACCGCTGAGGTTCTCCAGACATTTCTTGCACGCCAGGAATCCCTTGCGCCTGCCACGTACAATCGGCGTCTGGCCGCGTTGCGGAGTTTCATCCGCTGGCTTCGTGAGCAGGGATGGTTAGCGGAGGCGCCCCTGGATGGTATTGAGCGGAAGCCGGAGGGGAAACGGATGCCTCGGGCACTGGACGCACAAAATGTTGAGTCGGTGTTACGCAAAATCGATGACCAGCGAGATCGCGCCCTTTTCTGGCTGATCTACGACGGTGGCCTTCGCTGTCAAGAAGCCCTGGCCATCGACATCGACGACATTTCCTGGTCGGATCGCTCGATTCGACTTCATGGCAAAGGCGGCCGACCACGCGAGATATTCTTCTCGCGTGCTGTGGGAACCCTGCTGGACAAGTACCTGGCGACACGCGGATATCCGACGTCGGGACCGCTCTTCGTGACACATCGCAAAGCGCGTCTGCCTCGCCGTGCTGATCTGGACGCTGATGGCTACGCACGTCTTTCCTATCGGCAGGCCGACACCCTCTGGAAATGCTACACCCCTGACTGGGATCTCCACCAACTGCGCCATACAGCCATCAGTCTGCGTGCTGCTCATGATTACACCGAAGTTGACCTCAAACGCTTTAGCGGGCATACCTCTTTGCGCAGTCTGGAACGCTATATTGCTGATAACCGCGAGGCTGCCAAACGCAAAGCGCGTGAGTGGGAACGCCGACAGCATTCGTAGTAACATGCTCTTCACACCAAACGAGCCTAGAACGGCCTATGCGCACGATCAGCGTCTGCGGCATTATGGAAGGATCAGAAAAGGTTCTGAGATATCGCTCAACTCGCAGCTAGCGCTGGTTCCTGTTGTGGCTCGTCGGTTCTCATGCCAGGATACCAGCGCTGGAAGGTGGCTGGCAAGGTGTCATCGAGCACCCGCGTTCGTATCTGTAGGAGCAGATGAGCGCCACACTTGGTCCACCGCATCTGCTGTTTTTTGACAAAGCGCTTACTGATGATCTGATTGACTGAGGATTCGGCGAGCGCCGAAGAGATCGGCTCTCCATTGCGGTAGCGATCGCCATAGTTGGGAATGGAGGATTGATTGGTGCGAATATACTGCTCAAACTCGTGCAAGGTTCTCGCCAGCTTCCGGGCCTCTGGACTCGCCTGGGCATCAATGTCCAATTCTAGCCACTCCAACACCTGCAGTGCTTTATACACGTTGCTGTGCCAGAGGAACCATTTGACCCGCTCCAGTTCTTCCTCGAACTTCTCTCCTTTCTGCTCGCCCGATACCCCTTTGGCTATCTGATTGAGCACGGTCAGACGCATGGTAATGTGGAACCAGTCCAAAATATGGGAAGCCTGTGGGCTGTGACCTTCCGTCAGATCGCGAACGGTGTCTCCCCCATCCGTGAGAAACGTGATGGCCTGGTTCATTTGCAATCCTTGAGCCTGGAAGACTTCAAAGAGTCGTCGCCTCGGTTTGAGGTCGTAGCCGGAAACCAGCCCGAAACGGGTCGTGGCCTCTTCTCCGGTGGTGCTTTTGCCCACAATGACCTCAAAAGATCCATCTTTGCGCTGATCCTTCGAGCGCGCGTGAACGTAGCCGCCATCAAGGCTGACGGTCAGTGGCGCAGCCGGTTCTGGTAGTTTGTACCACTGGTCAGGGCATCCCTCGATAAATGAAGGTTGCTCGTCGCCCATCTCACCTTCCAGACGCTCGGCCACCTGCTGGACATGTCGTGAGACGGTTGAGGTACTCAGTTGATGCTCCATCGGCAAGAGGTCTGAAAGGAGCTTGATGGTCACGCCATAGGACAGAAGCGAGGCCCACCGGACCTCCTGACAGAGCAGCTCTGGTGTGCTGCGTTCAGGGAACAACGCAGCGACCGGACTCCAACTGCGCAGCTCTTGGGGTTGACAGGCACAGGTATACAAGCGGGGACTGGAGAGGGT
>Ga0137378_10004803_pt1 | contig 11658 bp, 10 predicted proteins | sample SagtaG_21_FD_104813 | JGI IMG/M metagenome (GOLD analysis project Ga0137378, IMG submission 104813) | Vadose zone soil microbial communities from Sagehorn Ranch, Mendocino, California, USA - Sage2_L_60_16 metaG | ecosystem: Environmental > Terrestrial > Soil > Vadose zone | place: USA... | reverse complement strand
CTTCGAACGCTGGTGGGGCAGCTTCTACTTCCTCGGCCGCGAAGAAATCCTTGCGATTATTGAGAACCTCTTTGTCGGCAATCAATTGGAGCAAGGCAGTTTTCGCATTTGCGACGATTGCTTTGCCGATCTGCGCCGCATCCGCAACCCGGTCGTGATTTTCGCCTCGGAAGGAGACAACATCACGCCGCCGCATCAGGCTCTCGGCTGGATTCCGGTCGTTTACCAGGATACGGACGATCTGAAGCGAGCCGGGCAACGGATCGTTTATTTGATCAACCAGCATGTCGGCCATCTCGGACTCTTTGTTTCCGCTGCGGTCGCGAAGCTCGAGCATCGGGCCATTCTCGACAGCCTGTCCGATATCGCGGCGCTGCCTCCGGGCCTCTACGAGATGAGAATCGATAACCCGACCGGCGATCCCGATTGTCGCAAAGGCGCCTACAAGGTTCGGTTCGAAGAGCGGCACATCGAGGACATTCGATCCCCCGTTGACCGCCCTGCCTTCGAGCGCGTCCGCTCGGTCTCCGGGCAACTGGACAGCCTTTACGGTGCGACGCTGTCCAAATGGATCCAGGCCGTAGCGAACCCTTATGCGGCGACATTCATGGAATGGCTGCACCCCATGCGCCTGAGCCGTTCCATGTTCGGGTCTTCGTATAACCCGGCCATGCATGCGCTGGCCTCCGTTGCATCGACGATCAGGAATGACCGGCATCCGGTGCCCGACGATGCGCCTCTCAGGCAAGCCGAAGCGAAGATATTCGATGCCGTTCACGAGGCCCTCGCCAACGGTCGCATTGCGCGCGACGCGGCGCTGGAGAGCCTGTTCGACCGCATCTATGGCAGCGGCGGAATTTCGGCCGGCGATCCTTCGGCGAAATGAGCGAGAGGACGAGACCGGTGCACTGTTACATCTCTCGCGCGATGGAGAAGCTATCGTGAAGTCCGAAGGCACACGTTGGACGCGCTCTTCGATTGCTCTGGCTGCAGCGGGTGTCGCACTCGTCGGCGTGGGACTGTATTTCATTGTACTGCGCCCGCCGCTGTTACCGGAAGACGTGCGCTACATGGCCTTACCGGCGGCGCAACTCGATAGCATCCGGCCCGGCCTTGAAGCATGGCTTACGCATGTGTTCCGCGTAATGGGCGGATATGTTCTGGCAACCGGCGTTCTCGCAATCACACTCGCGCTTACGTCATATCGCGAGCACCACACCGGCGCGTGGCTCGGCGCATTGGTCGGTGGTCTTGCCTCGATCGGATTGATGGCGGCAGTTAACTTCGCAATCAGGTCCGATTTCAAATGGATATTGCTCGGTCTCGCGCTCGTATGGGCCGCCAGCATCATCCTGTTTTGGACTGAAAGACGTTCCTCTGATTCAAATGCTATGCCTGCACGATGAGCCCGTTCGAGCCGGAGCACGACTTGGAAGTCGAGCCACATAACGGAATCGATGCGCTACTGCCCCAGGAAATGGCCGAGAGGGCCGAGCAGATCGGGGTCGCGAAAACGCGACTGGCCTTCGAGAGCTTGCTTGCTCTCGCCGTCCTCGCGGGCGCGTTTATCGCATTCGGTTCGGCGTTCTCTCTAGTCGTCACCGCCGGCGCTGAAGGTGCAATCCCTTATGGCGTCACGCGGCTGCTCGCCGGCCTGACGTTTTCGCTCGGCCTCATTCTTGTAATTGTCGGGGGCGCCGAATTGTTCACAGGCAACAATCTTATGATCATGGCCTGTGCGAGCGGACGGGTCAGCCCGCGCGAGTTGTTGCGTGCCTGGGCCCTTGTTTATGTCGGAAACTTCTTCGGCGCACTGAGCATCGCCGTGCTGGTGTTTGTTGCGGCAGGCTACACGCACGGCAATGGCGCGGTCGGCGTATCGACACTCGCAAGCGCGGAGGCCAAGACCTCCTTTTCGGCATTTGAGGCGTTCTTGCACGGTGTCATGGCCAACATACTTGTCTGCCTGGCCACCTGGCTCTGCTTCAGTGCGCGGACTACGACCGACAAGATCATGGCGATCGTGCTTCCGGTTGCGGCATTCGTCGCTGCCGGCTTTGAACACTCGATCGCCAACATGTATTCGCTGCCGCTGGCATTGCTGATCAAGTTCTGCGGGCCGGCTGAGTTCTGGCAGACGGTCGGACGCACGCCGGCGGCCTACGCGCATCTTACGATCACCGCGGCCCTGGCCAACCTGCTTTGGGTCACGCTCGGGAACATGGTCGGCGGAATTTGGGTCGGCATCACCTATTGGTTCATCTACTTGCGCAAGCGCGCCGTGGCAGCGCGGGCTCCAGCATGACAACAAACACAATCTTTCGCGCAAACGCCCTGACCAAGACGTATCAATCCGGCGAGACGCAGGTCCTGGCCCTGCGCGGCGTCGACCTCACCGTCGCAGCCGGAGAGGTGGTGGTTCTGCTCGGGCCTTCAGGCAGTGGGAAATCGACCCTCCTGAACATCATGGGCGGGCTCGACCAGGCCAGTAGCGGGGAGTTGTTTTTCAAGGATCTCGAGCTCACGCATCTGGGTGACCACGGGCTGACTGAATATCGCCGCCGCCATGTCGGCTTCGTGTTCCAGTTCTACAACCTCATCCCCAGCCTGACCGCGTTTGAAAACGTCGCCTTGGTGACGGAAATTTCCGAGCATCCGATGCGGCCGGACGAGGCTCTCGCAATGGTCGGTCTCGAGGCGCGCATGCATCACTTTCCGGCGCAACTCTCGGGTGGCGAGCAGCAACGCGTCGCGATCGCTCGCGCGATTGCCAAGCGTCCGGAGGTCTTGCTGTGCGACGAGCCGACCGGGGCCCTTGATTCCAAGACCGGCATCCGGGTGATTGAAGCGCTCCTGAGCGTTAACCGGCAGCTCGGCACCACGACTCTCATCATCACCCACAACGCGAGCATTCAGGAGGTGGCAGATCGCGTGCTGTTCTTCGCCGATGGTCAGATCTCGAAAGTGCACAAGAACGCGAGCCGGCGGGCTGCCGCCGAGCTTGCCTGGTGAGTTCCATGCGTGCCCTCGACATCAAGCTGTTTCGCGACCTCCGGCGGCTTTGGGCACAGGTCCTCGCGATTGCCCTGGTGATCGCCGGCGGTGTCGCGACCCTCATCCTTGCCGTTGGATCGCATCGTTCGCTGGATGAAACGCGCGCCGCGTATTACGAGCGTTACCGCTTCGCGGACGTCTTTGCGGTCGTTTCACGCGCTCCAAAAACCGTCGTCGATCAGATATTGGAGATTCCGGGTGTGGCGACCGCGGAAGCCCGCATCTCCAAGCTGGCATTGCTCGATATTCCAAACTACCTGGAGCCGGCCTCCGCGCAGGTCATTTCACTACCCGACGTCGGGGAACCGAAGCTGAACCGGTTGTACATGCGCCTCGGCCGCACGCCGGAACCCGGCCGGTCTGATGAAGTCGTGGTCAACGATACCTTCGCCAAGGCGCATGGCTTTGTCATTGGCTCACGGTTCTCTGCGATCCTCAATGGTCGCAAGCGCGAACTCGTGATTGTCGGCACGGCTCTTTCCCCTGAGTTCATCTATACGGTCGGGCCCGGCGACCTCATGCCGGACGATCGTCGCTTCGCCATCATCTGGATGTCCGAAAAGGCCCTCGCCGGGGCTTATAATCTCGAAGGGGCCTTCTCGTCGGTCACGGTCAAGCTTCTAAGAGGTGCATCCGAGCGTGAAACCATCGTGCGGCTCGACGCCCTCCTCGATAAGTATGGCGGTCGCGCTTCCTACGGGCGGAAGGATCAGACCTCGCACGCCTGGATCGATCACGAACTCGACATGCTCAGCAACATGAGCCGCACGCTGACGCCGATCTTCCTGCTGGTATCGGCGTTCCTGGTCAATTTGACGCTGACACGCCTTGTTGCGCTTGAGCGCGAGCAAATTGGACTGTTGAAGGCTGTCGGATACGCCAATCGCGCAATCGTCGCCCACTATGTCAAGTTTGTTTTCGCGATCGTAGCGCTCGGTGTCCTGATCGGCAGCATTGTCGGCACCTGGCTCGGCGTGTTCGTTACGCAATTCTTCGGCGACTTCTTTCATTTCCCGTTCCTGGTCTTCGCCAAGAGCCCGGACTTGTACGTCATCGCGGCTGCCTTAAGCCTGACGGCGGCGGTGCTCGGCGCCAGCCGCGCGTTGCGCGATGTCGTCAAGCTGGCTCCGGCGGTCGCCATGCAGCCCCCCGCTCCGCCCCGCTTTCGCAAGCTGCTGCCCGGCCGGTTTGGAGTCGAAAAGATGCTTTCCCAACCCGTCGTGATGACTCTGCGCAACGTCACGCGACATCCGGTACGGGCGGCTTTCACGGTTCTCGGCATGGCCGCCGCAACCGCGATCCTGATCGTTTCAATCTTCGTCTACGACACGATGGAAAGCCTGATCGACGTGACCTACTTCATGGCCGATCGGCAGGACGCGACCGTGAGCTTAGTCGAGAAGCGCCAGCAAGACGTTGTCCGGCAGATGGCTCGCCTCCCGGGTGTGTTTGTGGCCGAGCCTTATCGCGAAGTTCCGGTTCGTATTCGCAATGGCAGTGTCGAACGCCGCATCGTTGTCAGCGGCCGCCTGCGCGGCGCCGATCTCAATCGCATCATCGATATCGTGTTGCAGCCCGTGGTACTCCCTGAATCCGGATTGGCGATATCCAGCATTCTCGCCCAGATCCTGGGCGTGAAAGCCGGCGACTCCGTCGATATCGACCTGCTCGAAGGTGCGCGCAGGACCGTGACGGTGCCGATCGCAGCCTTGGTGGAGGACTATTTCGGGATTCGCGGCATGATGGATGCCGAAGCCTTGGCCCGTTTGATGCGCGAGTCTCCGACCGTCACAAGCGTGAGCTTGAGCTTCGATCAGAACCAGCGTGAGGCCTTCTACGCCGCCATCAAGGCCATGCCGACCGTCAGCGGGCTCGGCTTGCAGCGGGTCTCGCTGGCAAATTTCCGGCAATCGATCGCTTTGCTGATTACCACGATGGCCAGCATCTATACGGCTTTGGCGACGGTGATCGCCTTTGGTCTCGTCTACAACAGTGCCCGGATCTCGCTCTCGGAGCGCGCCCGCGAGTTGGCCAGTCTGCGGGTGCTCGGGTTCACGCGCCGCGAGGTCTTGTGGATCCTCCTCCTGGAGCTTGCAGCGCTGACAATTGCCGCGCAGCCACCCGGATGGGCGATGGGCTACGGCCTCGCATGGATCATGCAGACCAAGCTTGCCGGCGAGCTCATGCGGGTGCGGCTCGTCGTTGAAAGCCAGACCTATCTTTTCGCGAGCGCGATTGTGATTACCGCGGCGATCTTCTCGGCGCTGGTGGTTCGCCAGCGCGTCAACCAACTCGACCTCGTAGCCGTCCTCAAGACAAGAGATTGACCCATGCCCGGTGATTGGAAAAGACGCGCAGCATGGAGTGTTGCGCTGGTTCTGTTCGGCGCTGGTCTGGCCTGGTTCCTGTGGCCCAAACCGATCGCCGCCGATCTTGCCGACGTCACGCGCGGACCCATGGAGGTCACGGTCGACGACGAAGGCAAAACACGAGTGCGGCACGTCTACACGGTCTCGGCGCCGATCGCCGGCAAGGTCCTTCGTATCTCTCCGCCGCGGCATGTCGGCGATGTCGTCACGGCCGACGAAACAGTCGTTGCCGTCATGCAGCCAACTGTTCCGAGCTTTCATGATGCGCGCACGCACGAGGAACTGCTGGCGGCGCTCGGTGCCGCCGAAGCCGCCGTAAAGCTGGCCGAAGCCGAAGTGCGCCGGATCGAAGCGGGGCTTGTTTTTGCCAAATCCGATCTCGAACGAGCGATTGTACTGACCAGGACGGATGCCATCAGCCGAAAATCGCTCGACAAGGCAACGCTCGACGTCGAGACGAATGAGGCCGGATTGGCCAGCGCCAAGGCTCAATTGGAAGTCCGGCGCAGTGAGCGCGCCAGTGTGGCGGCGCGCGCCAGCGAGCCATCCGAGATTAGCGCCACGTCGCACGCTTGCTGCATCCAGCTTCGTACGCCCGTCACCGGAAAGGTTTTGAGGATCGTACAGGAGAGCGAAGGAGTCGTTGCCGCGGGAGCGCCTCTTGTCGAGATAGGAGATCCGCTTGATCTCGAAATCGTAGCCGACCTGTTGTCCACCGACGCCGTCCGCATCACTCCCGCCGCCCAAGTGCGCATCGATGGCTGGGGCGGAGTCCCGGTACAGGCCACTGTAACGCGCGTCGATCCCGCGGGATTCCTGAAAGTCTCGGCTCTCGGAATTGAAGAGCAACGCGTGCGCACCACCATCGATTTTGCTGTTGGCCCCGAAGTCTGGGGGCGCCTCGGCCACGATTACCGCGTTATTGTTCATGTCACGACCTGGAGCAGCAATGATGCGCTCACCGTTCCGGTAGCGGCACTCTTTCGCCAAGGGGACGCGTGGGCGGTTTTCGCGACACGGGATGGCCGCGCCCAGGTCACGCCGATCACAATCGGACAGCGTAACAACCGCGTAGCCGCGGTCCTGTCAGGTTTGTCCGCAGGTGACCGTGTCGTTCTCCATCCGAGCGACAGGATCAAGGATGGCGTCCGCGTCGCACAGCGAGAGACACGGTGAGCGGGACGGAGCCGCCGTCGCGCCGACGCCTTTCATTGCGCTCGCCGCCTTCGCGAGAGCAACTGATGTACGCCGCGCGGTATCTCGCGCTCGCGACTGCCCTCAATGCCGTCTGGGAGCTGGCGCAGCTCCCACTTTACGCGATTTGGGCGGAATCACCGCTACGGGATAGTCTCCTTGCCGCTGTGCATTGCACGGCCGGGGATTTGCTCATCAGCGCCGCAACGCTCGCGCTTGCCATTGTAGTCGGTGGACGAAACTGGCCGAGAGAAAACTTTTCCCGTGTCCTGGCTGCCGCCGTGGGTCTGGGTATCGCCTACACGGTCTTCAGCGAATGGCTGAACGTCGACCTGCGCGGCAGCTGGGCTTATACGCCGGCAATGCCGCGGCTTCCGTGGATTGGCACCGGATTGGCGCCGCTGGCTCAATGGCTGGTCGTTCCGGCTGCAGCTCTTTGGGCATTGCACGCCTGCCGTCCCGCCCATTAACTTACGTCATCAACTTACATCGTCGTCGGACAGGACACGGAGCGCGGCGCCTTCCACGTCGTCGTATTGGCCGTTGCGCAGCGACCAGAGGAAGGCCGCAAGCCCGGTCAACCCGAGCGCAAGCGCGACCGGCACGAGATAAATCAGCACATTCATGACGCTCGCCTTGCGCGCAGCGCATTGAGGGTGACCAGCACCGACGAGCCCGACATCGCGGCGGCGGCGATCAGCGGCGTGACCAAGCCGGCGATCGCAATCGGGACCGCGATGGCGTTGTAGATCACGGCGAGCCAGAGGTTCTGGTGCATCAGGCGGCGCGCGCGGCGCGCCGTCACGATGGCCTCACGCACGGGTGCGAGCTTCTCGCCCAGAAAGACCGCATCGGCTTGCGCCTGGGTGATATCGGCCGCGCTGATCGGCGAAAGCGATACCGACGCGGCTGCCAGCGCGGGCGCGTCATTGAGGCCGTCGCCGACCATGAGGACGCGATGCCCGCGCGCCTTCAGGCTTTCGATGATGGCGATCTTCTCGTTCGGCCGGAGCCCCCCTTGCCACTCCGCGATGCCGAGGGCCGATGCGATCGGCGCAACCGCCTCGGATCCGTCACCCGACAAGATGATGAGCTTGAGGCCGAGCGCGCGCAAATCGGCGGCCACGCGGGCGGCATCGGGACGCAATTTCTGCTGCACCACGAGGACGGCATGACGGCCTCCATGGCTAAAGCAAATCGTCGAGGCGCCCGGGATGGCATTCGCGCCTGGGGTTGCGTCGACGCCGCAAAAGGCCGCGCTTCCAAGCCGCGCTTCCACGCCGTCGATCAGCGCGCGAACGCCCTGCCCGGTCTCTTCGATCGCGGCTTCGAACGGCGTGCGCTCGCGCGCCTCGCGCGCAAGGGCCGCAGCCAGCGGATGCCGGCTCGATAGCGCGAGCCGGCTCGCCAGCTCGATCAACTCGGGCGCGGCGCCGGTCACGTTGTCGAAGCCGGGTTGCGGCAGCGTGAGCGTGCCGGTCTTGTCGAACACGACCGTGTCGGCTTCGGCGAGCCGTTCGATCGCGTCGCCCGCGTTCAGGATCAGGCCCCCTTGGAAAAGAGCCCGGGCGGCGACGACCTGAACGGTCGGGATCGCCAGCGCCAAGGCACAGGGGCATGTGATGATCAGTACGGCGATCGCCGTGATGATTGAATCGTGCACCGACGCACCGGCCGCGATCCAGCCGACCAGCGTCAGCGCCGCCGTTGCGTGGACGACCGGCGCGTAGAGTCGCGCCGCGCGGTCGGCAAGGCGGACATAACGCGACTTCGTCGCCACCGCCTTTTCCAGCAGCCGCTCGATTTCATCGAGCAGTGTACCAGTTCCGGCGGCGGTGACTCGCATCGTCAACGTTCCGGAGAAATTGACGCTGCCGGCGTGCAGGACTGCGCCGGCCGCGACGGCGCGCCGGGTCGTCTCGCCGGTCACCAGGCTGTCGTCGAGCTGGGATGAACCGTTGAGCACGACGCCATCGGCCGGAACACGATCGCCCGGCCGCACCAGGAGCCGGTCGCCGGGCTTGAGCGCGGCAGCCGGCACGCGCACCAGCTCCGCCCCATCGAAGCGGTGGGCGAATTCGGCTTTCAGCGCCGCCAGATTGCCGGCGGCCGCGCGCGTCTTGCGCCGCATCGCATGGTCGAGCGCGCGTCCACACAACAGAAAGAACAGCAGCATCATCGCCGAGTCGAAATAGGCATGCGTCGCATGGCTCGCGGTCTCGGCCACCGACATGCCGAGCGCGAGCAACACACCGAGCGAGATCGGCACGTCCATGTTGAGCTGACGCGTTCGCAAGCTCCGCCACGCACTCTGGAAAAACGGCTGGCCCGCATAGGCTGCGGCGGGAAGCGCAATCAGCGCGGAGAGCCAGTGGAAGAAGTCGCGCGTCTCCTGCGGCATGTCGGCCGCGCCCGACCAGACTGACACCGAGAGCAGCATGATATTCATCGCGGCGAAGCCCGCGACCGCGAGGCATTTGGTCAGCCAGCTCGCCTGGCGCGCTTCCTCGGTCTCCGCGCGCTCCGGCTGGAACGGATGCGCCCGATAACCGATGTCCTCCAGCGCCGCGATGACGTCGGCGGCCTCAAGCTCGTCCTCGCGCCAGTCGACCGCGAGCCTGCGGTTGGTGAAATTGAGCCGCGCCTCGACGATGCCGGGGAGCCGCTTCAGGCTGCCTTCGATCTTGCCGATGCAGCTCGCGCAAACGATGCCTTCGACGGCAAGCTCGAGATGCGCGGTGCCGCCCTCATGCTGCACGAAGGTCGAGAGATCGAGGGTCTCCGCCATGATCTTCTTTCAGTGTAACACGACGCGATTGAGCGAACGGAACACGCGCTCGCCGCCGCGCGACAGGTCGATCAGCACGTCCCACTGACCGGCAAGTGGCGCAGCCGTGCCGCGGAAGCGCCCGGATGTTTCCTCGCTTAAGCTGACCGCCTGGTCGGCGCGGCGGTCGGTCGGATGTTGCAGCTGCAGCGTCGCCTCGAGGCCCGCCAGCGGCAGCCCCGCTGCGTCACGTGCGTCGATCTCGATCAGTGTCTTGTCGTCCGCCGGGCGCACACTCGCCCTCACCTGCCAATGCCGTTCCTGCTGCGCGCGCGCGGCTTCTGCCTCGTACTTGAAGTTCTGGCCGTCCTGATAGGCGCTTGCGGTCTCGAGGCCGCTGAAGGTGGTCATGGCGGCGCGGATCATGATGGCGTTGACGAGCGAAACGACGCCGAAGAATGCCAGGAGACAGATCAGCACCATCCGCCCGGTCAACGGCCGCCGGCGCGGATTCGGGTTGGCGGCGATCATGTCATTCTCCCTCGGGGGCGCGGAAATAGTCGCTGGCCGACGCGCGCTCACTGGTCACCACGTCGTAGAGGTGAAAATTGACCGGCGTCGACGCGCCTGGCCGGTCCGCATAGTCGGTGACGAGCACGCGGATTTCGCGCGTCTGGTCAGGTCCGACGTCGACCACAAAGCGGCCGTCTTCACGGGTCTGTACCACGTCGAGCAACGAGCCGGACAGACCCGTCATGTTGAGCGTGAACTCGCGCCGCTCAGCGCGCTTGTTGGCGATGCGCACCGTGTAGGCGTTGCGGATCGCACCGTCGGACAGCCGCACGAAGATCGGATTGCGGTCATGCAGCACGCTGATCGCCTGCGCGGTGCGCGTGACCAGCGCGAAGGTCATCATGCCGCCGACCGCCGCGATGATCACCGCGTAAAGCGCGGTGCGCAGCCGCATGAAGCGATACTCCGGCGCGGTGCCATCCTGCCGGTGCTTGATATTGAGGTCGGTATCGTAGGCGATCAGCCGCGCGGGCCGGCCGACCTTCGCCATCACGGCATCGCAGGCGTCGATGCACAGACCGCACTGGATGCAGCCGAGGTTCGGCCCCTGGCGGATGTCGACGCCGGTCGGGCAGACATGGACGCATTGCAGACAGTCGATGCAGTCGCCGACCGGAAGCCCCTGCCCGCGCAGCGCCACCGACTTCTTTACGGAGACGCGCGGCTCGCCACGGTCGTACCGATAGGTGACGTTGAGCGCGTGCTCGTCGGTCAATGCTGCCTGGATGCGCGGCCACGGGCACATGTACAGGCACACCTGCTCGCGCATATAGCCCGCGAGAACGTAAGTCGTGAACGTCAGGATACCGATCCACGCATAAGCGACGAACGGGGCGCGCAACGTTGCCAGATCGTGCACCAGCGTCGGGGCATCGGCGAAATAGAGGACCCAGGCACCGCCGGTCCACCATGCGACCATCAGCCAAAGGAAATGCTTGGCGCCCGCACGCGCGACGCGCTCGGCGGTCCATCCGCCGCGGTCGCGCTGGTGATGCTCGCGCCGGTCGCCCTCACACCAGCGCTCGATGGTCTGGAACAGATCGGTCCATACCGTCTGGGGGCAGAGATAGCCGCACCAGATGCGGCCCGCGAGCGCGTTCATCAGGAACAACGCCATCGCGGCGATGATCAGCAGGCCGGTGAGGTAATAGATCTCCTGCGGCCAGATCTCGATGAAGAAGAAATAAAAGCGCGAGTTCGGCAGATCGATCAGCACGGCCTGGCTGGGCGCGTCCGGTCCGCGATCCCAGCGCAAGAACGGCGTGAAATAATAGATGCCAAGCGTGATGAACAGCACCGCCCATTTGATCCGGCGGTAGACGCCGTTGACGCGTTGCGGATAGATCTTGCGCCGTGCCTCATAGAGCGGCGTGTCGTCTTCCCACTGGTCCTGCACGGGATCGAGCGGCGGCGGCACGGTAACGACCGGCAGCGGAGCGCGCTGGACCTCGGCGCTCCTGGCCAGCGCGAACAGTCCACAATCGGCGTCTTCACACGCCTTGTCCGCAGCCTTGGTCGTGCCCGTGGCCACGGATCATTTCTCCCCGCCGCCGAGCGAATGGACGTAGTAGGCCAGCGCCTTGATGGTTACCGGATCGAGCCGTCCGGCCCAGGCCGGCATCACGCCGCTGCGTGAATTGGCGATGACGTCGATGATCGTCGCCTCGTCCGGACCGAACAGCCAGATGCCGTCGGTCAGGT
>Ga0137378_10004791_pt1 | contig 11666 bp, 8 predicted proteins | sample SagtaG_21_FD_104813 | JGI IMG/M metagenome (GOLD analysis project Ga0137378, IMG submission 104813) | Vadose zone soil microbial communities from Sagehorn Ranch, Mendocino, California, USA - Sage2_L_60_16 metaG | ecosystem: Environmental > Terrestrial > Soil > Vadose zone | place: USA... | reverse complement strand
GGCACGGTCGCGGAGGCGATCGACGTCAACCTGTTCGGCCCCTGGCGGGTGATTCACGCGCTGCTGCCGATGCTGCGCTCGAGCACGCGGCCGAGGATCGTCAACGTGAGCAGCGAAGGCGGCTCGATCTCCGTGATGACCGGCGGCTCGCCCGCGTACGGCGTCTCCAAGGCCGGGCTCAACGCGCTCACCCGGGTGCTCGCCGCGGAACTGGCCCGGGACGGCATTCTCGTCAACGCGGTCTGCCCGGGCTGGCCCGCCAGCGAGAGTCACCCGGAGGGCCGCTCGCTCCCCCAGGCCGCGGCCAGCGTCCTCTGGGCGGTTACCATTCCGAACGGCGGCCCCACCGGCACCCTCACCCGGGATGGCCAGCCCTTCCCCTGGTGAGCCTGGTTACCGTTCGGGACTGTGCTGTTCGGGACTGTGCTGTTCGAGACTGGGCTGGTAGCGGTAGCCCATGCCCGGTTCTGTGATCAGCCACTGCGGCCTGGCCGGGTCGGGCTCGAGCTTGCGGCGCAGCTGCGCCATGTACAGCCGCAGGTTGCCGGTCGCGTCGGCGTAGCCCGGTCCCCACACCTCGGTCAGGAGATGGTTGCGGCTGAGCAGCTTGCCGGGGTTCCTGAGAAGCACCTCGAGCAGGTGCCATTCGGTCGGGGTGAGCCTGATGTCATCCGCCTTGGTGCCGCCGCCGGCCGGCCCGTCGCCCGCCGGTACCGGGGCCTGCCGGATGACGCGCTTGGCGGCCAGGTCGACGACCAGGTGGCCGAGCTGGATCCTGGGCAGGTCCTCGGCGGTTCCGGTGCGCCGGACCGCGGCCCGCATGCGGGCAAGCAGTTCCTCGACCCCGAACGGCTTGGTGATGTAGTCATCGGCGCCCGCGTCGAGCGCCTCCACCTTGTCCACGCTATCGGCCCGGCCGGACAGCACGATGATGGGCGCCTTCGTCCAGCCGCGCAGGCCCTGGATCACCTCCACGCCGTCCAGGTCGGGCAGGCCGAGGTCGAGGATCACCAGGTCCGGCGGATACCGTCCGGCCACCTCCAGCGCCGCGGCTCCGGTGGCCGCGACGTGCACCTCGTAGTCGCGCACCCTCAGGTTGATCCGCAGCGCCCGCAGGATCTGCGGTTCGTCGTCGACGACAAGCACTCTTTTTCCCGCTCGCTCGCCTCCGGGGGCGCCTTTAGGCACCGCCTTCCCTCCTCGCTCCTCCGTCGCTCGTCAGTCCAGGCGGTGCCGCGCCCCCTTTGGCTCGCTCGCTCCCGGTGGCCCGGCTCGCACTCGTAAGCCGGCTCCGTGACCGCTGGCACCGATATCGTCATGGTCAGCCCGCCGCCCGGTGTGTCATCGGCGGTGAGCGTTCCGCCCATCGCCTCGGTCAGCCCGCGCGACAGCGCCAGGCCGAGCCCTACTCCGGTGGTGTTGTCGGTGTCACCGAGCCGCTGGAACGGCACGAACATCCGGTCCCTGTCTGCCTCGGGGATGCCCGGACCACGATCGACCACGCGCAGCTCCACCCGGTCGCCCAGCGCGCTGGCGGTCAGCAGCGGCGGCTGGCCCGCCGGTGAGTAGCGCAACGCGTTCTCAGTCAGGTTCACGATGACGCGCTCGAGGATGGCCGGGTCGACGTTGATCTCGGGCAGCGATTCCGGAATATCGACCGTGATGCCCCGGGCCGCGGGGTCCAGGTTGTCCAGCGCGCGGGACACGATCTCCTCCAGGCCGGACGGGCGCGGGAACAGGGACAGCGCGCCGGCCTGCAGCCTGCTCATGTCCAGCAGGTTATCGACCAGGTGAGTCAGCCGGTCCAGCGACTCGTCCGCCGTGGCGAGCAGTTCGTCGTGGTCTTCGGCCGCCCAGTTCACTTCCGGCGACCGCAGGCTGGTCACGGCCGCCTTGGCGGACGCCAGCGGCGTGCGCAGGTCGTGGCTGACGGCGGCGAGCAGCGCGGTCCGCATCCGGTCGGCGGCCGCGATCGGCTTGGCCGCCTGGGCCTCGGCGGCCAGGCGCTGCTGGTCGAGCGCGACGGCGGCGTAGGAGGCGAACGCGCCGAGCACGCGCCGGTCCGCGGCCGGCAGCGGCCGGCCGCGCAGGGCCAGCGAGAGGGAATCGGCGACCGGCACCTCGACATCCGCCTCGTCCGGCCGGGTGACGGCGGGTTCACCGCGGCTGGCGACGACCTGCCAGCCGCCGGTCGTGCCCCGGATCCGGCCCGTGGAGGCGTCGGCGGACTGCTGGCCGTCGGGTGACACGCACTCGAGCAGCGTGACCGAATCCATGCCGAATGCTTCCCGGACCCGGTCGAGCAGCGCGCTGAGCCCCTGCTGGCCGCGCAGCACGCTGCCGGCCGTGGTGGCCAGCAGCTCCGCTTCCGCGTTGGCCCGCGCCGCCTGCGTAGTGCGCCGGGCCGCGATGTCGACCACCCGGCTGACCAGCAGCGCGACCACGACGAACACGCCGAGCGCGAGGGCGTTGTTCGCCTGCGCGATCGTCCACTGGTGAATGGGCGGGGTGAAGTAGTAGTTGAGCAGGAGGGAGCCGGCGATGGCGCCGAGCACGGCCGGGGCGAACCCGCCGACCAGGGCGACCAGGATCACCGCGACGAGGAACAGCAGTACGTCGCTGGTGAGGTTGAGGCCGTTCCGCAGGCTGGCCAGGACGACGGTCAGGGCCGGCGCCAGCACGGCGGCCAGCACATATCCGGCCAGCTTCCGGCGCGGCGCGATCGCGCCGCGGGCCCGCGGCAGGCCCCGGCCCCGGCCCATATGCCCGTGAGTGACGATGTGCACGTCGATGTCGCCGGACCCGCGGATGGTCCGGGAACCGATGCCGGGGCCGGTGAGCATCGCGGCCAGCCAGGACCGGCGGCTGGCGCCGAGCACGAGCTGGGTCGCGTTCTCCGCGCGGGCGAAGGTGAGTAGGGCTTCGGGGATGTCGTCGCCGACCACCTGGTGATAGGTGCCGCCCACCGATTCGACCAGCCGCCGCTGGCTGGCCAGGGCGGCCGGATCGGCGCCGGTCAGGCCGTCGGACTTGGTGACGTGCACGGCCAGCAGGTCGCCGCCCGCGGACCTGGCGGCGATCCGGGCGGCCCGCCTGATCAGCGTCTTTCCTTCCGGGCCGCCGGTGAGCGCGACGATCACCCGCTCCCTGGCCTCCCATGCGCCCTGGATCTTGTGCTCGATGCGGTAGCGCTGCAGGCCCTCGTCCACCTTGTCGGCCAGCCAGAGCAGGGCCAGCTCGCGCAGGGCGGCCAGGTTCCCTGAGCGGAAGTAGTTGGTCAGGGCCGCGTCGATCTTCTCCGGCGGGTAGATGTTCCCGTGCGCCATCCGGCGGCGCAGCGCCTCGGGCGTCATGTCGACCATCTCGACCTGGTCGGCCGCGCGGACGATCGCGTCGGGCACGGTTTCCCGCTGCGGCACGCCGGTGATCTTCTCGACCACGTCGTTGAGCGATTCCAGGTGCTGGATGTTGACGGCGGAGATCACGTCGATCCCGGCGTCGAGCAGCTCCTCGACGTCCTGCCAGCGCTTCTCGTTGCGCGAGCCGGGGACGTTGGTGTGGGCGAACTCGTCCACCAGGGCGATTTCCGGTCGGCGGGCGAGCACCGCGTCCAGGTCCATCTCCTCGAAGGTCGCGCCGCGGTACTCCAGCCTGGCCCGGGGGACGGTTTCCAGGCCGTCGAGCAGCGCGCTGGTCTGCGGGCGCCCATGTGCCTCGGCGAACCCCACCACGACATCGGTGCCGCGCTCGGCGCGCCGGTGCCCCTCGCCGAGCATGGCGTAGGTCTTGCCCACACCGGCCGCCGATCCCAGGTAAATCCGCAGATGGCCCCGTCCCGGCCGGGATCCGGGGGCGGCGGGCGCGGGGCGGCCGCGGGCGAACAGGCCCTGCGGGCGTGCCTGGGGCGCCCTGCTGGTGCCCTGCCGCCCGTCGTTGTCAGCCATTTACGGCCCGTGTCCTTCTTCGCGTACCTCGCCAGTCCCGGTTCGCCACCGCTGACTTCCATTGTGAAGCACGGCCATCAGGCCAGGAATTCCGCATGTCAGGGCGGTCAGACGGGCCCTAACGAGATTCATGCGCCGCGCATACGCGATCCATGCGCGACGCGCGGCTAACGGTTCGGTGACGCCTGGGCGGTGAAGAACGCGCTGGACGGGCGCTGCCACAGGGACACCACCGCGCCGCAGCCGATCAGCCAGCCGATCAGGGTCAGCACCTTGGCCGGGCCGAGGCCCGCCTGCGAGCTGGCGGCCACGCCGAGCACGCCGAGCGTGTCGAGGGCGAACAGCACCGTGCCGGTGACCCGGGCCCCGTTCTTCCCCCTCCGGCAGGCCCGCGCGATCCCGAGCCAGAGCGCGATTTCGGCGATGGACAGGAAAACGGTCAGGGTCACCGCTCCGGCCAGGCGGTGATCGCCGCCAGCGGTGACGATGGGATGGTTCCTGACGATGCTGGCCGAGATCGCGATGACGCCGATCGCCCAGACCAGCGCGTAGGCCGCCCCGGCGTACATCAGCCGGACCGCGGTGACCATGCTGGCGGGCAGCGGGGTGGCCAGGCCGCGCGATCCCGCCTGGTAGGGCCGCGGGTACCCGCCCGGGCCGCCGTTCGGCGGGTACCCGGCGCTGCCCGCGAGCCCCGCGCTGGCCGGGCCGCCGCCGGGCAGGTAGCCGCGCGGCGGGGGGTACGGCGGCGGGGACGGCTGCGCGCCGCCGTAGCCCTGGGACTGGGGATAACCCTGGGACTGGGGATAACCCTGAGGGCGCGGGTAGCCCTGCGAGCCGGGACTGGCTTGCACGCCCACGCTGCCCTGCGGCATCGCTTGTGATCCGGGCATCGCTTGTGATCCGGGCATCGCTTGTGATCCGGGGAACGCCTGGGAGCCAGGATTGGCCTGCGCGCCCCCCGGCCCGGGGTACGGCCAGCGCGGCCCGGGATCCGGCCGGGGCGGTTGCGGCTGCTGCGACGGAGGCTGCTGCGGTACGGGCCGGTTACGCCCCGGGTCGGACGGCGTGGTCGGCGGGTGCACGGGCGCGGCCCAGGAAAATCCCCCGGCCTCCGCGGGCCCGCTGCCGCCTCGCGTCTCCTCCTCCAGCCGGGCCTGGTACGCGCCGATCAGGCCGGCCACCGACGACGGCCAGAACGCCACCGCGGACGGCCCGGTCGCGTCCGGCCGGGAGGAGATCGCGCCGGAGAGCACCCGCAGCGTGGGACGGGCCGCCGGGTCCTTGGCCAGGCACGCGGCGATCACCTCACGGAACTGCGGCGGCACCCCGTCCAGGACCGGCTCGGCGTGTACCACGCGGTACAAGATGGCGGCCGCCGTCCCGGTGCCGAACGGTCCCATGCCCGCCGCCGCGTAGGCGACCACGCAGCCGAGCGCGAACACGTCGCTCGCGGGTCCGGCGCCCCGGCCCTCGGCCTGCTCGGGCGACATGAAACCCGGCGTGCCGAACACCACCCCGGCCGCCGTCAGCGAGGTCCCGTCGGCGGCGCGAGAGATGCCGAAGTCGATCACCCGCGGCCCGTCGGTGGCCAGCAGCACGTTGGCCGGCTTCAGGTCGCGGTGTACCACTCCGCAGGCGTGGATCGCCTGCAGCGCCTCGACCAGCCCGGCCAGCAGCGGCCGCAGCGCCGGCTCGGGCAGCGGCCCGTGCTCGGTAACGACCTGATCCAGGGAGGGACCAGGAACGAACGCCGTGGCCAGCCACGGCGGGCGCTCGTTCAGCCCGCTGGCCACGACCGGCGCGGTGTAAATCCCGCTGACGGCACGGGCCGCGGCGACCTCCTGGCCGAACCTGCGCAGGAACTCGGCGTCGCTGGCCAGGTCCGGGTGGACGACCTTGATGGCCACCGCCCGGCCTGCCGGGGAGAGCCCGAGGTAGACCCGGCCCATGCCGCCCGCGCCGAGCTGCGCGCGCAACCGGTACTCGCCGATCACGCGCGGATCGTCCGCGGCCAGTGCCTTCATCTGCGCTCCCCCTGGGGTAGTCCCGCGCTTCACATTTTGCGGCATACCCAGCGAACCGCGTACCGCCGATGAGCGGGAATGTTGTTAACCAGGGAAGAAAACCCGCGGAAGGCGTGGTCGACCGGTCACGGCTGGTAGCGATAACCCATCCCGGGTTCGGTCAGCAGATGACGGGGACGCGCCGGGTTGTCCTCCAGCTTGCGGCGCAGGCGAGCCATGTGAAAGCGGAGGTAATTGGTGCGCTGCTGGAACCCGGGACCCCAGACCGTGGTCAGGATCTGCGCCGACCCGACCAGCTGGCCGGGCCGGCGGAGCAGGATCTCCAGGATCCGCCATTCGGTCGGAGTGAGCCGGAGCGTCCCGCGCTCACCGCCGTCGCCCCCGCTCGCGTCCGCGCCTTCCTCGGCATCGGTGCGCCTGACCTGGTGCGCGGTGAGGTCGACCAGCCAGCGGCCGACGCGATCGGCCGGCCGTGGCCGGCTCTGGCCGGCCTCGCCTTCGTCGCGGCGCAGCACGGCGCGCAGCCTGGCCAGCAGCTCCGCCATGGCGAACGGCTTGGTCACGTAGTCATCGGCGCCGACGTCCAGCGCGCCGATCTTGTCACCGGGACTGGTCCGGCCGGACAGCACGATGATCGGCCCGCCGTACCACCGGCGCAGTTCGACGATCACCTCGGTGCCGTCGATGTCGGGTAGGCCGAGGTCGAGGATGATCGCATCCGGCGGGTGGCTCGCGGCCAGGGCCAGCGCCTCCCGGCCGGTGCCCGCGGTCACCACCTCGTACTGCCTGGCCCGCAGGTTGATCCGCAGCGCGCGGACCAGGTCGGCTTCGTCCTCGACAATGAGAATGCCGTTCGGGTACTGCGGGCCCTCAGACCCCGGCCGGGGATCGCCCGGCCGGGGCTCCGAGGCGAGCTCGGCCATCGGCGGCTCAGCTACCTGACTTCGCGGACAGCTGGTCGAGGGCGATGTTCAGGGTGAGCACGTTCACCCTCGGCTCGCCGAGGAAGCCGAGCGTCCGGCCCTGCGTGTACTTGGTGACCAGGTCGCGGACCTCGGACACTGGCAGGTGCCTGGCCGTGGCCACCCGGTCGACCTGGATGGCCGCGTTCTGCGGCGAGATGTCCGGGTCCAGGCCCGAGCCCGACGCGGTCACCGCGTCCGGCGGGATCTGCGAGACCGGAACGCCGGCCAGCGCCGAGATCTGCTTTTGCCGCTGCGTGATCAGCTGGATCAGGGCCGGGTTGTGGGCCCGAGGTTGGACGCCGCGGAGAACAGCGGGTTGCAGCCGTAGTCCGTCTTGGACGTGGCGTCGACCGCATTGGAGGGCCTTGGCTGGAAGTACTGCGGCAGCGGGTTGCCCTTGGCGTCCGTGAACTCCTGGCAGAGCAGACTCGATCCCACGACGCGGCCGTTGTAGCTCGCCAGCGAGCCGTTGGCCTGCTTGTGGAAGGCCACCTGGGAGACGCCGACCATGACGAACGGGTAGATGAGCCCGCAGAGCACGGTGAACACCAGCAGGGTACGGAACGCCGCGAGGTGCTGCCTGACGATGACGGGAAGGCGATTCATTGCTTGATCACCCGAATCCGGGAATGTTGAAGATGATGAGGTCGATGATCTTGATCCCGATGAACGGGATGATCAGCCCGCCGACGCCGTAGATCCACAGGTTCCTGCGGAGCAGCGACTGCGCGGAGGCCGGCCGGTACCGCACGCCGCGCAGCGCCAGCGGGATCAGCGCGACGATGATCAGCGCGTTGAAGATGATCGCCGAGGTGATCGCCGACTGCGGACTGTGCAGGTGCAGGATGTTGAGCTTGCTCAGCTGGGGGAAGGCGACCGAGAACATGGCCGGCAGCATCGCGAAGTACTTCGCGACGTCGTTGGCGATGGAAAAGGTCGTCAGCGCGCCCCGGGTGATCAGCAACTGCTTGCCGATCTCCACGATCTCGATGAGCTTGGTCGGGTTGGAGTCCAGGTCCACCATGTTCCCGGCCTCCTTGGCGGCCGAGGTGCCAGTGTTCATGGCCACGCCGACGTCGGCCTGGGCCAGCGCGGGCGCGTCGTTGGTGCCGTCGCCGGTCATCGCGACCAGCTTGCCGCCCTCCTGCTCCTTCCTGATCAGCGCCATCTTGTCTTCCGGCGTCGACTCGGCCAGGAAGTCGTCCACGCCTGACTCGTCGGCGATGGCCTTGGCCGTCAGCGGGTTGTCGCCCGTGATCATGACGGTCCTGATGCCCATCTTGCGCATCTCGGCGAACCGCTCGGAGATGCCCTCCTTGACGATGTCCTTGAGGTGGATCACTCCGAGGGCCCGGGCGGTGCCGTTGGCCTGCTCGGCCACCACCAGCGGGGTGCCGCCGGCCGCCGAGATGCCGTCGACCAGCGGGCCGAGGTCAGCCGGCGGGGTGCCCCCTGAGACGCGTATCCACTCCCGCACCGCGCTTGAGGCGCCCTTACGTACCTTCCGGCCGTCGGCCAGGTCGATGCCGCTCATCCGGGTCTGCGCGCTGAACTCGACGAACTCAGCGTCCTTCAGCTCGCCTTCGGCCCGCTCCCGCAGCCCGTACTCGTTCTTGGCGAGCACTGCGATGGAACGGCCTTCCGGCGTGTAGTCCGCCATCGAGGACAGCTGTGCCGCGTCGGCCAGCTCGGCCGCCGTGGCCCCGCCGACCGGCAGAAACTCGGTCGCCTGGCGGTTCCCGATGGTGATCGTGCCGGTCTTGTCCAGCAGCAGCGTGTTCACGTCACCCGCCGCCTCCACCGCGCGGCCGGACATGGCCAGCACGTTGCGCTGGACCAGCCGGTCCATGCCGGCGATGCCGATCGCGGACAGCAGCGCGCCGATCGTGGTGGGGATCAGCGCTACCAGCAGCGCGACCAGGGTCACCAGGGTCTGCGGCGCCTTGGAGTAGTACGCCATCGGCTGCAGCGTGATCACCGCGAGCATGAAGATGATGGTCAGCGACGCGAGCAGGATGTTCAGCGCGATCTCGTTCGGCGTCTTCTGCCGTTTGGCCCCTTCGACCAGGGCGATCATCCGGTCGATGAACGTCTCGCCGGGCTTGGAGGTGATCTTCACGACGATCCGGTCGGACAGCACGGTGGTGCCGCCGGTGACCGCGGACCGGTCGCCCCCGGACTCGCGGATGACCGGCGCCGATTCGCCCGTGATCGCCGACTCGTCCACCGACGCGACGCCCTCGATCACGTCCCCGTCGCCGGGGATGGCCTGGCCCGCCTCGACCACGACGTAGTCGCCGAGCTGCAGCGCCGTGCCGGCCACGGACTCCTCCCGCAGCGCGGCCGGATCCTCGCCGGCCTGCCAGTTAAGCAGGCGGCGGGCCATTGTCTCGCGCTTGGCCCGGCGCAGCGTCTCGGCCTGCGCCTTGCCGCGCCCCTCGGCCACCGCCTCCGCCAAGTTGGCGAAGACCACGGTCAGGAACAGCCAGACGACGATGGTCCAGTTGAACACCGTCGAGTGCCTGATCGCCGTGTACAGGGTCAGCACGGCGCCGACCTCGACCACGAACATGACCGGGTTCTTTATCTGGACCCGCGGGTCCAGCTTCTTGAACGCGTCCGGGGTCGACTTCCAGAGCATCTTCGGGTCGAGCAGGCCGCCGCCGATCCGGCGCGGCTCGGTTCCGGCCTGCCTGGGGCCGGCCGGAGCGGCGCCCGGGGTTGTCGTTGTCACAGCCATCTCAGTGCAGTGCTCCTTCAACATTCGGGTCATTCAGGACCCGCTGTGGTTCTCGCCGTAGCCGGGGCACCGGCCGCTCGCACAGACCGCCGCGAACCCGGCGGCGGCCCATGCTCGCTAGCCGGTTCTGAATGGCCCTCAATGCAGGCCTTCTGCGAACGGGCCCAGCGCGAGCGCGGGGAAGTAGGTCAGGCCGACGAGGATGAGGATCACGCCGACGAGCATGCCGACGAACAGCGGTGTTCTCGTATCCAGCGTGCCGGCGCTCTGCGGCACCGGCGCCTGTCTGGCCAGCGACCCGGCCAGGCCCAGGGCGAAGATCTCCGGTGCGAACCGGCCGAGCAGCATCACGATGCCGCCGGACACCTGGTACCAGGTGGCCGCGGTGCCCAGGCCGGCGAAGGCCGAGCCGTTGTTGTTCGCCATCGAGGCGAACGCGTAGACGACCTCGGTCAGCCCGTGCGGGCCCGGGTTGAAGATCACTTCCTGGCCGACCTTCGTGCCGATCGACAGCCCCGCCGCGGTCAGGATGAGCACGGGCAGGGTCAGGAAGTACAGCGCCGCGTACTTCATCTCGGCGGGCCGGATCTTCTTGCCGATGTACTCCGGTGTCCGGCCGACCATCAGCCCGGCCACGAACACGGTGACGATGGCCAGGATCAGGATGCCGTACATGCCGGCCCCGATCCCGCCGGGCGCGATCTCGCCGAGCGCGATGTCGAACAGCGCGATCCCGCCGCCGAACGGTGTCAGCGAATCATGGAAGCAGTTCACCGCGCCCGTGGAGGTCACCGTGGTGGACGCCGCGAACAACGAGCACCCTGGTGTGCCGAACCGGACGTCCGTTCCCTCGGCGGCGCCGTGCGCGAGCTGCGGTGCGATGCCCGCGTGCTGCATCTCGAAGAAGCTGATCCCGCCGACGGCGGCCATCCAGATGATCGCCATGACGGCGACCAGCGCGTAACCCTGCTTGTTGTCGCCGACCATCTTGCCGAACGCGCGCGGCGTGGCGAACGGGATCAGCAGCAGCAGGAAGATCTCGAACCAGTTGGTGAACGGGTTCGGGCTCTCGAACGGATGAGTCGAGTTGGCGTTGAAGAAGCCGCCGCCGTTGTTGCCCATGTCCTTGATGACTTCCTGCGACGCCACCGCGCCGCCGGGGATGGTCTGGTGGCCGCCAGCCAGGGTGGTGATCGTGTGATAGGCGGCGAGGTTCTCGATCGCGCCACTGGCCACCAGGATCAGCGCGCCGATGATCGACAGCGGCAGCAGCAGCCGGATCACCGCGCGGGTGAGGTCGACCCAGAAGTTGCCGAGCCTGTCGGTCCTGGACCGGGTGAACCCGCGGATCAATGCGATCGCGACCACCAGCCCGACCGCGGCGGACATGAAGTTCTGCACCTCGAGCGCTGACATCTGGGTCAGGTAGCTCATGGTGGATTCGCCGGAGTAGTTCTGCCAGTTGGTGTTGGTGGTGAACGAGACGGCCGTGTTCCACGCGGTAACCGGCGAGACATTGGACATCCCGACCGCGAGGAACAGCCAGTGCTGGGTCCGCTCGATCAGGTATACGAACAGGACGCTCACGACCGAGAACGCGAGCACGGAGCGCACGTAGACGCTCCACCTCATGTCCGCTTCCGGGTCGATCCCGCACAGCTTGTAGATGCCGCGCTCGACCCGCCAGTGTTCCTTCGCGGTGAAGATGCGCGCCATGTAGTTCCCGAGCGGCACGTAGCATGCCGCGAGCGCCACGACGAGCAGTGCCACCTGCAGCCAGCCGGCTGCTGCGGAATTCATCAGAACCTCTCAGGCAGTATCAGGGCCACGAACAGGTAGATCGTCAGCAGGACGCCGCCGATCAGGCCGATCCAGTTCTCAGCGCTCAAAGCGCTCAACCCCCTTCACGATGAGGATGAGCACGGCGAAGACGACGATCGTCAGGCCGATGTACAGCAGGTCCGACACGGTGACTCCTAGTGATGTGCCG
>Ga0137378_10004786_pt1 | contig 11670 bp, 10 predicted proteins | sample SagtaG_21_FD_104813 | JGI IMG/M metagenome (GOLD analysis project Ga0137378, IMG submission 104813) | Vadose zone soil microbial communities from Sagehorn Ranch, Mendocino, California, USA - Sage2_L_60_16 metaG | ecosystem: Environmental > Terrestrial > Soil > Vadose zone | place: USA... | reverse complement strand
ATGCTCCGGCGGCGTTTGGCTGGTTTCGCCCAGTAGTTCTATTGCTAGTGCGCGCGCTGAGCGGCCTAGCGGAGGACCAAATCGAAGCGGTGATTGCGCTTGAACTCGCGCACATCCGAGGGTTGGATTGTTTCGTGAATCTTTTCCAGATTGGCGTGGAGACGCTGCTTTTTTACCATCCCGCGGTCTGGTGGGTGAGCCAGCGGATTCGAATCGAGCGCGAGCATTGTTGCGATGATGAGGCCGTTGCGCTTTGCGGTGATGCGGTGAACTACGCGCGCGCGCTGACACTCATGGAGGAATCGCGCACCGCTCCTTCCTTGATGATGGCGGCCAATCGCAGTCCGCTTTCGCAGCGTGTGGTGCGGCTGCTTGGCTTGGAAGGACCAGCCGGAAGATTCCGCGTGGCAGGCATGGCCGTTGGCGTGGTCTGCCTGGCTGGAGCGATGCTAGCAGGAAACGCGTTCCTCGGCGTGGCGCACGCCGCGTTGGGAAATAAACTAAACGCAAATCAGACGCAGGAACAAGGAAGCGGCGCCATCGTGGTGCGGCCAGCGAACGCTTCGACGACAGTAAAGCATTTTGCTTCGACGAAACAGGCCGGCAAAGACAAGGAAAACGACAAGGCCAAAGAGAAAAAGCAGGAACGGGACGACGAACAAGCCGCCAAGAAGGAATCCTATTTGGAAAGCATGGAAGCCGCGGGATTCAAGAACCTTTCTGCCGATGAATTGATCGCGATGAAGATTCAGGGCGTGACGCCAGCCTACGTAAAAGAAATTCACGGATTGGGAATGAAGCCCACTGTAGATGAATTCGTTGGGATGCGCGTACAAGGAATTACGCCGGACTACATCCGTGAAATGCACAGCATCTCTCAGAACCTGAGCGTCGACGATTTGATCGGGATGAAAGTGCAGGGCATCAGCCCTCAATATGCGAATGAAATGCGCGGACTGGGCCTCGAAGCCGCCCCGGAAAATCTCATCGGAATGAAGGTTCAGGGAATCACTCCCCAATATGTGAACGACATGCGCGGGTTAGGTCTTAAGACTGATGCCGAAGACCTGATTGGAATGAAAGTGCAAGGGATTACGCCGGAATACGTGCGGGGCATGCAGGGCCTCGGCTTCAAGCCGGATTCGGAAGAATTGATTGGGGTGAAAGTGCAGGGTGTCACCCCGGAATACATAAAGGCCATTCAGGCCACAGGACTGAAACCAGACGTGGACAACCTCATCGGGATGAAGGTGCAGGGCGTCACACCAGAATACGTGAAATCCATGCAGGACTCGGGATTCAAGAACCTGGACGTGGATGACCTCATTGGCGCCAAGGTGCAGGGGATCACGCCGGAGTTTATTGAGAAAGCGCGCAAGCACGGTTTCCAGAACCTGACGCTCGAGAAATTAATTGAGCTCAAGCACGCAGAAGTTTTCTAGGAACGAGACCTCGGAAACAGGAGAAGCCATGAATTTCAATCGAGTGATGGGACTGCTTCTGATCGTGGGCGGCGCGGCATTCGGGCTGGCCACCGCGCTCCACGGGCAGACGCAAAGCGGGGATTGGACCATTCACCGTTCGGACGAACCGGGCAAAGTGGAAGTTTCCATCATGGATTCGCGCGGCGGGCATCACTTCCATTCGAGTTCCGACTGGGAAGTGAAAGAGCTGACCGGCCTGGACCTTTCGAAGCTGGGACGGCAGGACGTGCATTTCACCATCACGCGCGATGCCGGCAGATTCGAATGCGAAGGCTACGCGAAGGACGGCGAAGGTGCGGGGCTTTTCCACTTTGTGCCGGACGCGAAGTATACAAGAGAGATGAAGGCGCTAGGTTTTGACGGAATCGACGGTGACAAGCAGTGGGCCATGGCAATTCATGACGTGAGCCTGAAGTTCGCGCGGGAAATCAAATCCAAGAACTTACAGGGATTGGACACCGACAAGCTCATCGCTTTCAAGATTCATGGTGTCACGCCGGAATTCATCGACCAGATTCGCTCTTCGGGCGTGAATCTTTCCGATAGCGACAAATTCATTGCCTTCCGCATTCACGGAGTTTCTCCGCAGTATGTATCCGACCTACGCTCCGCGGGCCTCACCGTGACGGACAGCGACAAACTGATTGCGTTTCGCATCCATGGCGTGACACCAGAGATGGTGCGCAGCGTTCGCCAGGCCGGTTACGATGCCGACCCTGACAAACTTGTCGCCATGCGCATTCACGGCGCCTCCCCGGAGTGGATGGCGGACTTGAAAAAGTGCGGCTACGACCATGTCGAGCTTGACAAGCTCATTGCCTTCCGGATTCATGGCGTTTCGCCCGATTTCATCAGCCAGGTGCAAAAGCTGGGCTACTCGCATCCGGAGCCGGACCAACTGATTGCCATGCGCATCCACGGAGTTACGCCGGAATTCATCAGCAAGCTGCAGTCGCGCGGCATGAAGGACTTGACCATCGACAAGCTGGTCAGCCTGCGAATTCACGGAATTGACTAGGATCTCCAGCGGGAAATCGCGCCGAGCAAGCAAGCCAGGAATTCGAAGATTCTATTAGGTTAAGACTGCGGGGATGAGGATTCGCCCATCTCCCTTTGCAAATCTGCGAGCTTCGCTTTCAAACGCGCGACCTCTTCCTGCTTATTGCTAATCTGCTGCTTTTCGTCGTCGAGCTTCTGCTTGCCGGCGGTGTCGCTCCCATAGTTTGGCTGTGAATAGTAGGCATCCTGATCCAGGCGATTTTCGCGCTGAAGAAGGTCCAGGTCCATCAGCGACTGCTTGACCTGCTCTTTCAATTCAGTCAGTTCCTTCTTTAGCTTTTCGCGCTTTTCGTCCTTGGCTGCGGCGTTCGCAGGAGCAGCCTGGGGTTTCGTATCCGGGGCCCCGGCAATCTTGGGTTCTTCGGCAACGGCGCTCTGCACGTCACCCTTCTTCACGTCTAGCGTTTCGTCGGTAATCACTTTGGCGGGTTTCGCTGCGGCGTCCTTTTTCTTTTCGCGAGCGCGGCGGGCAGCCTCGGCGACGGATTGAGAGTCTTGTGATTGTGAGAAAGCGACAGGGACAATCGCGGCGGCTGTCACGGCGACTATGACGGATCGAATCAGCATGGAGCGCGGCATGGGTACTCCTTGGAAACGCTACTGGACTAAATTTGAAGATACCTCCTCCGAAAAGGAATGACAACGCTCCAAGAAAAGGCGTTGCGAATTCGGCAACAGAACCATGCAATGCCTTTTTTTGGTGAGGAGCTTCCCGGCGCAACTGCGATAATACGCAATCCTGGAGCGAGTAGAACGGCAGCGTCAAAATGATGAAATTGCGAAGAATCCGGCTCTTCGGTTCGCTGTTTCTTGTTACGCTCGTGGCTGTGAAAACCGCATGGGCGCAAGACGCTGCGAAGCAGGGCTCGCCGTCCGAGGGTGTTGCCCAAGAGACCCCCGCTATCGGCAAGCCGCAAAAGAATGATGCTTTGCAGCCACATCCCTTCTGGGACAAAGAGAATCGCTGGCTCTTCGGGGGCGTTGGCGCGGCGCGTACCCTCGACTATTTTTCGACGTTGAACATGCGACGCCGGGGCAGGCAAGAGATTTTCCTCACCAACGATGCCGTGGACAATCACGCGGCCTTTGCAACGGTCGAAGCCGCTACGACTGGCGTCTCCATCGGCGCTTCCTATCTCTTTCACCGCTACGGACACCACAAGCTGGAGCGATGGACATCTTTCATTCACATTGGGCTTGCGACCACCGGCGCCGTGCGCAACTACTGCCTCAAGACTGCCCATCCCATAACCGGGCCATAACCTGCTCGATCCTTTTCATTTCTTTCGTCTCAGAAACGTTCTTGTAAGCCGCTCCGTCCAATGTGCAAGGGATGAATTCTTGCACCGGAAAAGGCAGTGCGGCATACTCGCGTCGCGTTCTGCTTGCACAATTTATATGCGCAGAGAATCGTTTCAGATAAGTTTCAGGACGATTTTATGAGACCGCTGGCGTCTCGACACAGGATCGCACGGCTTTTCTACACGCTGCTTCTCTTCTCTTCACTTTTGACATCGCGCGCTGCGGCAAGTCGGCAATCTGCTTCGCCAATCGAGAGCGGCTCAGGGCAAAACTCCGCGCAACTGCCGCCCTCTACGGAGATTCCGCCGCTCGTCACCAGCACGTCCGACCAGGCGAAGACCGAGCAGTACACTCTCTCCCACGAGAAATATCAAAAGGCCGTAGCGTACTCACGCGCAGAGTACACACTTTATTTTGTCTCTTACATCCTGGGGGCCATTTTTCTCCTCCTCATCTTGCGCCTGGGGATTGCTGCGCGCTTAAGGGACATTGCAGAGAGCATCAGCCAAAACCGATGGGTACAGGGGTTAGTATTCGTTCCGCTTCTTCGTCTTTTAGTCGGGGTGCTGGGCCTGCCCGTTCGGATGTATTGGCACCGGCTTTCTTTGTATTACGAACAGTCCGTGCAGGGTTGGGACTCGTGGTTCTGGGATTGGACCAAAGGCCAGTGTGTAATCTTAGTTTTCTGGCTAGTGGTGGTGCTGATTCTGTTTGCGGTAATGCGGTTTAGTCCCCGCCGATGGTGGCTGTGTTTCTGGCCGCCCGCGGTTCTTATTCTTCTCTTACTGCTTGTAATCACTCCGCTGGTAATTGATCCGTTGTTTGACAAGTTCGAGCCGCTTAGCAACCAGCACGCGGAGCTGGTCGCTTCCATCGAGAAATTGACAAAACGCGCCGGTGTTCCCATCCCGTCCAACCGCATGTTTCTAATGGTGGCGAGCCAAAAAACGAACGAGATCAACGCTTACGTGACCGGAATCGGGGCCTCGAAGCGCGTCGTCATCTGGGATACCCTGATTCAAAAGACGTCCAACGATGAAACGCTGTTCGTGGTTGGTCATGAACTCGGCCACTACGTCCTCGGCCATGTGTGGAAGGGTTTCCTGGCCGGAGCGGCAGCGCTTCTGTTGGCTCTCTATCTGCTTTTCCGTGGATTGTACTGGACGCTCGACCGCTGGGGCCACGAGTGGAAAATCTCCGGGGCCGAAGACTGGGCGTCTCTCGCGGTGTTGCTCTTGCTCTTGCAAGTTCTGCTATTTTTTTCGTCGCCCGCCATCAACTGGTTCAGTCGCATGGAGGAGCACGCCGCCGACGTTTATGGCCTGGAAGTCACTCACGGCCTGATCCCGAATTCACCCGAAGTTGCGGCGCATGCCTTTCAGGCTCTGGGAGAATTGGATTTGTCCGATCCGAATCCGCCGCCGCTGATTACGTTCTGGCTGTACTCGCATCCCCCGGTAGCCGAGCGGCTGGTCTTTGCCCACACCTATGACCCATGGTCCAAAGGCCAGAAACCCAAGTACGTTCAGTGATAGAGGCCGCTCGCGGCACGGCACGCTTGTCAGTGCCTCGCGTGCCGGACGGAAGCGTTCCGGTGCGCGAACGCCGCCACTTTGTGCCTGTTTCCGCAAACGGTCATGGAGCACCAGCGCCGGCGGTGCGTGCGAGAAGTATCATAAAAAAAGAGCCCGCACTTCGGATTGGCGCAGAGGCGCAGGCGCGCCCGCAGACCTTCAGCAATAATTTCGGCGGCCGAACGTGCCGCTGCGGCAAGCAACCACTCCAGCCCGCTTTCGCTTGCAACGAACTGGATCTCCCAGTCATTATCGGTGTACACCAGTTCGTCGTGCCCTTCGGTGATGCGTAGGATTTCGTTAACCGGCTCGATCCACTCGCGCAGGACTTTTTGTTTGCGAAGAACCGCATCAAATGCCAACCGCAGGGCCGCGGCGAGTCGCTGGGCCTTCCGCAGCAACGACTCAGCAGCTTGAGGGTCGGAGCGGCTAAGCGCCAGGAGTTCGCCGCCTCGTTCGGGGGTTACGATCCGTGCCGATTCCAGAAATTCAATGAGTTGGTCCCAGGATAACTCGGCATTCAGGGGAACGCTGTTGACGAAGTCCAGTGCCAGGCGGCCGCCAATAAACCGGAGGGTGGGTTCACGGTAGAGCGACATAACTTATAAACTCTACCATAACGGTTAGCCGCCAACCGGTGAATCTTGTTTCCATTTTCTGAGAGTAACCTTTCTGATTTCCGAGTATCGTATAAGCCGATGGGCTAAGTTGCGTGGGAAGGATGTTGTGAAAGCATTACTTTCTAGGTTGTCGGCGGCTGGAACCGTCCTGATTCTTGCCGGATTTGGGGTTAGGGCATTGCGCTCGCAAGAGAATCCCAAGCCTCCTACACCACATGAGTCTCCCGTGGTTGTCGAGCTGTTTACATCAGAAGGCTGCTCCAGCTGTCCTCCCGCCGATGCCTTTCTGGCGAAGTTGGCCGAGCAAGGTCCTGCGCACGATCTGCAGATCGTCGCGCTTGAGGAACACGTGGATTATTGGGACGATCAGGGCTGGCACGACCCGTTTTCTTCCCACAATTGGACGACCCGCCAGAACGCGTATGCGGGCGTGCTGGGTAATAAAAACCCGTACACCCCGCAAATCGTTGTGGACGGGAGCGCGGAATGCTCCGGCGGGCGGCCGCAACTGGCGCTCCAGGTGATTGCCCAGGAGGCAGCGCGGTTAAAGACTCCCGTAACGCTGTCTCAAGGCGCGGCAGGCAAACCAGGAACAGAGAACTTTTCCGTGCAAATTGGAAAACTCACTCCTTCGGCCAAGGGTGGCGCCGCGGAAGTGTGGCTGGCGATCACGGAAACGGGCCTTCATTCATCTGTGACACGTGGCGAGAACGCGGGCCATGAATTAAGCCACGCCGCCGTCGTGCGCTCGATGCGCAAAATCGGCGAAGCCAAGCCGGATCGCGATGTTGCGTTTTCCGTAGACGCAGCTATATCCATTCGCAACGAATGGAAGCGCGAGAATCTGAAGGCCGTCGCTTTCGTGCAGGAAAAGAACAGCATGCGGATTCTCGGAGCCGCCGAAATCCCGCTTCACCCATAGCCGCATTGCCTGGAGCAAATCGGCGGAAACTCGTCGACTGAGATAGAATCTCCTTGAGTTTGGGATTGCGCTCGCGACGATCGGTCGATGACTGAACCCCCTTTCGAATCTACTTCTTCGACTCCACCGCCCCCGGCCCCTCCTCGCGAAGGGCTGGCAACCAGAGTTTTTCTTGGCCCGGACGGATTGCGCGTCGGATGGAGTCTGCTCCTATACCTCGCATTCGGTTTTTTTATCTGGTATCCGCTCCAGATCCTCGTTTTGGTAATCCTCGGATCCCGGGGCAGTTCGTACTCACCGCAATCCGTGACCCTGGGAGACCTGGTAAGCTTCGCGGCCGCTTACGGCGCGGCGCTGATAATGTCACGGCTGGAGCGGCGTCCTGCAGACGTTTATGGTTTGCCCCTCCAGGAGGCCCTCGGGAAATCGTTCTGGCTGGGAGTTTTTCTTGGCTTGTGCGAGGTGAGTCTTCTCGTGGGACTCATTGCCGCATTTGGCGGGTATTCGTTCGGAAACCTGGCAATTCAGGGAGCCGCTCTTCTCGGCTGGGGAACGCTGTGGGCCGTAGCATTTGTGTTTGTGGGGCTGTCTGAAGAGTTCTTGTTTCGAGGATATGCCCAATATACTTTGGCGCGAGGGGTTGGGTTCTGGCCAGCTGCAGTGTGTCTGTCTCTGGTGTTTGGCGCCTCACACCTCCTGAATCCAGGCGAAGGAATCGTCGGAGCAGCAAACGTGGCGGTCACCGGGTTAGTCTTCTCGTTTGCGCTGAAGAGAACCGGGAATCTCTGGTTGGCCGTGGGGTGGCACGCCGCCTTTGACTTTGGCGAGACGTTTCTCTTTTCGGTTCCCGACAGCGGCTGGGTGTTCGACCACCATCTTTCAAACGCGGTCGTTCACGGCCAAGCCTGGTTGACCGGCGGCACGGTTGGCCCGGAGGGAAGCGCCTTCGGTTTCTTGACCATGGGAATCTCAGCCCTAGCGATCCATTTTCTTTTTCCACTAAAGCAGCAAGCGATCGAACTCCAGACGACTACTGGCGCCTAGTGCACGAGCTCCGACGCAAAAGTGAGACGCACGCCCTCCGATTGCGCGCTGGGAAGCACCTCGCGCAGTGCCTGCAGCGTTGCGGGGTGCGGATGGCCAATCGCAACGGCTTCTCCTTTTTCTCGAGCGCCGCGCAACGCCAATTCCAGTTGCTTGCGCACCGCGCCAACTTCCGTGACGTCATCTAGAAAAGGAACATTACGAAACGCCGACGGTACGCGCGAATTTTGCGCGGTCTCATAAGCCACGGTCGCCGCGGTCGTGCGGCTATCAATGTAAAAAAGGTGGTGGTCGCGCAGCACCGGCATCAGCTCTCGCATCAACGCGGGGTCTGACGTCGCTTCCGAGCCTTGGTGGTTGTTGACGCCCACCGCGCCCGGAATGTCCTGAAGAAACTGGTCCACCAGCTTCGACACGTCCCGCGCGGGCATGCCTGGGCGCAATTCCTGAGCTTCGGGTTTCTCGGTGGCCACAGCTTGCATCGGAAGATGCAGCATCACCTGATAGCCTCGCCGCTCCGCTTCGTGGGCGATTTCTTGGGAATGCTCGTGATTCGGCAGAACAGAAATCGTGAGCGGGTAGTGAAGGTCAAAGATCTCCTCGGCGGCACGGCGGTCGTTTCCGAGATCGTCCAGAATAATGGCGAGCTTCGCCCCGTTTTGCGGCGCAGAACTGCCTTGACCCTGCTCCGCAGCAACAATTCCCGAATGAATTTGGATCGCGTGAGTCCGGACCCCGTTCTTCAAATAGAAAAAGACAACCCCTTCAGGCGCCTCTGATATTTCTTCTGTCAGACCATGGCGCGTTGCAACTGTGGTCAAGGCTCGTTGAATTTTCGCCGCATCCGATTTTGCTGCCGAATCTGACGCAGCTTTGGCTAGCGTAATGTCGAGGCTATCCGGAGTTTCTGCATTCTTCTCTGAAGCCTGGAGGCCAATTCGAATTTGAGTTCCTGTTGGCGCAGCAGAATGGGCAGCATTGGCTAGTTCTCTGGTGATCGCGTGGGTTTTTGCGGGAGTCAGGCGCTCTGGCTGCGATTTCTTGCAGCCCGTTGCCAGAAGGGACGAAAAAAGCGCAAAAAGAAAAACCAAGCCGGACGAACGGCTGGACCTGGAAGTCCGCTTGGCACAAGCTCGAGCTCGGCACACTTAATTCTTAGGCAGCCTTCTTCGCGGGCGTCGGCGCCTTTAGCAGGTCGAGGGCGCGGTGGAAGATAGGATCTTCCGGAGAAAGCGGGCGCGGTCCCAGGCCCGGTTCCTTTGAGGCTTCGGCAGGGGTGGTGTCGTCGCCTGCGTCGGAATCATCCTGCGCTTCTGCGCGCACAATCTCCGTGGGCGTGACGCCTTCTTCCAGAATCGATTTCCCGTCGGCATTGTAATAATTCGCCACGGTCAGAATCAGCGCCGCTCCGTCGTCCAGCGTAATCAGCTTCTGTTCAGAAGCCAGGCCGAATGTGCGCTCTCCCACCACGTCGCCGCGATGATTGGCCTCGACGGCCGAAGCGAGCACTTCCGCCGCGCCTGACGTGGTGGTGTCCACCAGCACGGAGACGGGATTCTTCCAAATCACTTGCTTCGGCTCGGCGGAGAGGACCTGCGTCGAAACCGTTTGCCCACGCAGCGTCGTCAGGGTTCCAGATGGAATAAAAAGGCGCGCGATGGAAACCGCTTCCGAAACCGGTCCGCGTCCGCATTCGCGCAAGTCCAAAATTACCTTGTGAACGCCTTGCTTCTCAGCGTCCAGCAGGCGGTTGCGCACTTCCTCCGCGCGTCCCGCGTCCAGCGATGGGAAACGCATGACCAGGATGTCCGGGTCGGCTTTCTGAACGATCAGTTTCGGAGTCGCCAGCTTTTCGCGCACGATGTCTACTTCGTCGGGAGTGGCTTTGCCGCGGCGAATCACGGAAACCTTGACTCCCGAGCCAGGCTGGCCATTCAGGAGATTCAACGCCTGCCCCACAGACATGTCCCGCGTCGTAAATCCGCCAATCGATTCCAGCAGGTCGCCGCTACGAATCCCCGCGTTGGTTCCCGGACTATCCGGCAGCACCGACAGGACGATGATGTATCCGTAGCGCTTGCTGAGCGTCAAGCCGGCTTCGCCCGTGCCTGGGTTGCCGCTTTTCTTTTTGTACTCTTCGTATTCGCGCGGCGTCAGGTAGCTCGACTGCGGGTCCAGGGATTCGAGCAGTCCGTGCAGAGCGCCTGCGGTCACGGTTCGCATGTTCGGATCGTCCACGTAGTCCGTCTGAATCTTCTGCAGCACTTCGCCGTAGACTGTTAGCGACTTGTATGCTTTGTCGTCAGAAGTCCTGCCGAGGACGTGACCAATCCCCGCATAACAGAAGATCAACACCGACAACGAGAAAATGCCAATGCGCGCCGCTCGATTCATGTCCCGTCCTTGGCTACTTCGAATTGCGAATCTTAAGTATAACACCGCCAGACATTGGGACGCGCCAACAAACAAAAAGGAAGCCTGTAAACAAGCACTGGTCAAGCTCGTTTGGCTAAACCGCCACGCGGAACCGCCGAATTGTTGTGCAATTACCACAGGCGGCGGTTCTAAGGCGGGAACTAAAGTTGTAACCCGTTGATAATAAAGCACAACGCCAGAACAAGCTGGCCAGCAAAATGCTACAATAGAGACGGGGAATGTTCCAAACAACGATAGCTAGAGAGTCCTACGTCGAAGGTGTGGGTCTCCACACCGGTGTACACGGGTGTGTGCGCTTGGTGCCGGCACCCGCCGAAACCGGAATCGTTTTTCGTCGCGTGGACCTCGACAATTTCCCGATTGAAGCGCAAGGGCACAACGTCGCCCGCGTCAGTTACGCAACCAGCCTGATGAAACAAGGGGTCCTTCTATCCACCACAGAACATCTCCTCGCAGCCATCTACTCCTGCGGAATCGATAACGTCTACATCGACATCAATTCCATCGAAATTCCCATTCTGGACGGTTCTGCCGAGCCATTCATGCAGATGCTGGAACATTCCGGACTGCGCAAGCTGCGCCGCAAGCGCCGTTATCTGAAGGTGTTGAAGCCCTTGGAGGTCTGTGAAGGAGACCGTCGCATCGGCATCTACCCTGCCGACGAATTCCGCGTCCGCTGCTATGTGGATTTCCCGCACCCTCTTGTTGGGCAGCAGGAAGTGGAGATGCTCGTTGGACCCGACACCTTCCGCCAACTGCTGGCCCGTGCCCGGACCTTCTGCTTTGAGCGCGACATTACGCCCCTGCGGGCTATGGGCCTGATCCGCGGCGGTTCACTCGAAAATGCCATCGTTCTTACCCCGGACGGCATCATGAATGGCCCCCTCCGCTTCCCTGACGAATTTGGCCGCCACAAGGCCTTGGACCTGATTGGCGACCTGGCTCTGGCAGGTCTTCCGCTCCTTGCGCGCGTGGAGGCGCACAAAGCGGGCCACTCTTTGCACACCCAGCTTGTGAGCCGGCTCCTTGCCGACCCCTCGCTCTGGACGATTACCACCGGCTCCTTAGCAGAAGCCGTCCCCGCAGAGGAAGCGGCCTATCAGGCTGCTCTCTCCCCGGTCCCGGCCGCCCCTGGCGATTAACGTTTCGCTGCGCTCCGGCCATCCCCCGATTGCCAAAAGCTTGCGCCTCCCGCAGAATGAGTTGCTAACCATGTCTAATTATGACCT
>Ga0137378_10004772_pt1 | contig 11686 bp, 8 predicted proteins | sample SagtaG_21_FD_104813 | JGI IMG/M metagenome (GOLD analysis project Ga0137378, IMG submission 104813) | Vadose zone soil microbial communities from Sagehorn Ranch, Mendocino, California, USA - Sage2_L_60_16 metaG | ecosystem: Environmental > Terrestrial > Soil > Vadose zone | place: USA... | reverse complement strand
GGCCGCCGCGGCCTGGGCGGTGCTCCTGGTGCTGCGGCGGGTCCGGGCGCTCGGCCCCCGCGACCGCTCGCTCGGCCCGAGGGCGGTGTTCGACATCTCCTGGCCCCTCTTGTTCGTGAGCCTCGCCCTGTTCGTCCTCGGGGCGGGCGTCGACGTGTGGATCCTGTCGGCCTTTCGCTCGTCGCGGGACGTCGCGCTGTACGGGGCGGCCGTCAGGCTGGTCGCGGTGGTGGGAGCGCCGCTGACGATCCTCCTGGCGGTCCTCCAGCCGGTCATCGCCGAGCTGCACGCGAGAGGGGAGCGGGCGCTCCTGGAGCGAACGCTTCGAAACGCCGCCACGGTGGCCGCGGTTCCCAGCGCGCTCGTGGTCCTGGTCTTCCTGGGGTTCGGGGGCCCGGTGATGGCCCGGGTCTTCGGCCCCTTCTACCGGCACGGCTCGGCCGTCCTCGCCGTCCTCAGCCTGGGGCAGATGGCGAACGTGGTGGCGGGGGCGTGCGGCGCCGCCCTGATGATGACCGGGCACCAGCGAACGATGATGAAGATCACCCTGTGCGTGGCGGCCCTGAGCGTCACCGGTGGGCTGGTGCTGGTGCGTCCCTTCGGGCCGGTGGGTGTGGCCGCGTCGACCGCCTTCGCCTTCACGCTCCAGAACGTGCTGATGCTCGGGTACGCCAAGCGATCCCTGGGCATCTGGACCCACGTGGGGATCCCCCGCCGGCGGACTCGTTCGGCCTCCCCGGACAGCGCTTGATGGAGCAGCTCACCCCGGTCTTCCTCCTGTCGCTGCCGCGTTCCGGCTCGACGCTGCTGCAGAGGCTGATGGCCGCCCAGCCCGGCGTGGCCACGGCGTCCGAGCCGTGGGTGCTGCTGCCGTTCCTGTCCACGCTGCGGGACGAGGGGACCTTCACCGACTACGACCACCGATTGTTCCGCCAGGGCCTGGAAGACTTCGGGCGGGAGCTCCCGGAGGGGCTCTCCACGTATCGCCGCGCGCTCCGAGAGTTGGCCCTTCGGCTCTACTCGGCGGCGGTCCCGGAGGGCACCCGGTACTTCGTGGACAAGACCCCCCGGTACCACTTGGTGGTGCCCGAGCTGTTCGGCGTGTTCCCCGAGGCCAGGTTCGTGTTCCTGTGGCGGAACCCCCTCGCCCTCGTGGCGTCCGCCGTGGAGACGTGGGCGGAGTCCCGATGGAGCGTGCACCGATGGCACGTCGACCTCTTCCAGGGGCTGTCGAACCTGGTGGCAGGGTACCGGGAGCACGAACAGGACTCGGTGGCGACCCGGTACGAGGACCTGGTGGTGGACCCGAGCGGCACGATGGCCCGGATCGCCCGGTACCTCGACCTTCCGTTCGATCCGGTCGAGGGGCCCGACCTCGGCGCCGCCTCCCTGCGGGGGCGCCTGGGGGATCAGACGGGGTCCCGGACGTACCGAACGGTATCCGACGAACCGCTGGACAAGTGGAAGGAGATCCTGGCCGGAGCCGTGCGGAAGCGTTGGTGCCGGAGGTACCTCGAGTGGATCGGGCGGGACCGGCTGAGGGTGATGGGCTACGACCTCGACGAGCTCCGGTCGGACCTCGACGCGCTCCCCTCGTCTCCCCGCCGGGTCGTGTCGGACGCCGTGCGGCTGGGATACGGGAGGCTGTCCGGGGGCCGTCGGGGGGCGAGGGCATGGCGGCGGTGACCCCCATGAGGTTCGGCATCGTGACGCCCACGCTGAACGGCGAACGGTACTTCGAGCGCTGCCTCGACTCGATCTGGTCGCAACGGTCGCCCCAGGTGGAGATCGATCACGTGGTGGTGGACGGCGGCTCGACCGACCGGACGGTGGAGGTGGCGCACCGGTACCCCTCCCGCGTGCTGGTCGGCCGCGACGGCGGGATGTACGAGGCGGTGAACCGGGGGATGGAGGTGGTCGAGGGCGACGTCGTGGCTTACGTGAACGCGGACGACGAGCTCGTGCCCGGGTCGCTGCGGACGGTGGCCCGGGCCCTCGGTTCGGCCTCCACCCCGAGCTGGCTCTGCGGCGGGGTCGAGTTCATCGGGTCGGACGGCTCCTCGCTGGCCGTGCTGCGGATGGTCCCGGTGTCTCGGAGGGCGCTGCTGGGCATGCCCTGGTGCCCCATCTACAGCGTGACGGTGTGGGCTCGCCGGGCCTTCTTCGATCGCGTCGGCCCGTTCGACCAGGCCTATCGCCAGGCGGGCGACTGCGATTGGTACGTCCGCGCCATGGCGCTGGAGCAGCCGCTGATCCTGCCCGACGTCCTGGCCCGGTTCAGGGTGCACCCGGGGAACCTCTCGCTCGATCGCGCCCGGATGCGAGAGGAGGTGGCCCTGATCCGGCAGCGGCACGGAGGGGGCACGTGGAGCTCCCGGCTACAGGGCGGCCTGCTGCGGCTCCGGATCAACCTGTCGAACCCCGGCTGGCTCCTGTCGAAGAAGGCCGGCCGCCTGGCCCGGGCCAGGGATCAGCGGCGCCTCAGCCACAGTGACGAAGGCGCGTGAAGCCGCCCGTCGAACTGGGGGAGGGCCGATCCCAGGGCGTCGGGGGCCAGGTGCCGAACCATGGCCGCCGCGAGCAGGATCTCGAACTCCCGGTTGAACTGGAGGAACGCCTGGACCAGGAACACCTCGTTCCAGAAGGCGTGCCGTGCGAACACGTAGTGGGGGTCGCGGATCGGGTACGGCAGGTGGATGTCGTGGACGTGGACCAGGACGCCCGAGGCCAGGCGGGGGACGACCTCCAGGAACAGCCACGGCACGTCCGAACCCAGGCTCACGTAGTGGGAGGAGTCGATGAACAGAACGTCACCGGCACCGAGCCGGTCGAAGATCTCCGGCCCCACGTCCTGGGCCCGCTCGCGGACCAGGTCGACCCCGGCCAGCCGTTCGAGCGCGGGGCGCGGGTACGGTTCGATGGCCACGACCTTCCCGGTGCCTCCGAGGGCGGCGGAGGTGACCGCCGTTGAGAGGCCGGCGCCGACCTCGACCACGAGGCTCGGGCCGACGTGCCTGATCATCCGCCACAGGATCTCCGCGTCGATCGCCTCGTAGCCCTCGCCGAAGCCGGCTGCCGACAGTTCCTCGTACCGAAGGGGGAGAGGCTCCACCCGACCGAGCTCGGCCAGAAGCTCCAACTGGCGGGGGAGGTCGACGTCCACGCCCCCCAGGCTTGACGGCCGATACCACCGGTCGAGACGGGCCCGGAGCTCCCGGGTGTCGGGGATCGGCGTGGCCCAGTGGACCGGCATCACATGGAGGCCCAGCCGCTCCAGCGCCTGGAAGGGCTGGCGATTCGCCACCAGGCCGCGCCGGGCCCATTCGCGGAAGCCCAGCACCCTGATCGAATGCAGCTTGGCCCTGGCGTTGATCTTCAGCGCCCATCGCCTCCGTCGTCTGGGTGTGAACGTGTCCCGGACGTCCCCCAGGCCGTTCAGGCGCTGTGGGTGAGCCCGGCGCTCTGGGCCCGTGCCGCCGTATGGACCCCCCGTCCCGTCAGGATGTCGCCGAGGCTGGTCCTCACGCTCTCCGGGTCTTTCGTCGAGAAGTACCAGTCCGCGGTCTTCCGGAGGCCCTCTGCGAACGGCGTCCGGGGCTCCCAACCGAGCAGCCGGCGGGCCAGCGAGTTGTCGGCCACGCGGTTGTAGGGGCCGGTGGGCATCTCCGGGCGGAGCTCCACGCGCGGTGAGTAGCCGGCCTGGTTGGTGACCATGTGCACCGCGTCCAGGACGCGGATCCGCTCCATCGTCCCGAGATTGACCGCCGTTCCGTCCACGATGTGCTCGGCCGCGAGGAGGGTTCCCTCCACGATGTCCTCGACGTAGGTCCAGTTCCGGATCTGCTCGCCGGTCCCCCAGACCTGGAACGGGTCCTCGCGAACGAAGGCCCGGGCGATCATGGCGATCACCGCGTGGTTCTCCACCCCCCGGGGTCCGTACACCGTGAAGTAGCGGCAGGAAGCCGTTTCGACCCCCCGGTCCCGGTGCAGGGCCTGCAAGGTGAGCTCCCCGGCCAGCTTGGCCATCCCGTAGAGGCCGTCCGGCTCGAACGGTGGCCCCACCATGTCCTCGGTGATGTAGAGGACCTCCGCGGGGTCGGTCTGCAGGTGAAGCGGATAGACGCACCCGGAGGAGGCGAACACGATCTTCTCGGTCCCGGCCCCCAGGGCGGCCTGGAACACCACCGAGTCGAGGGCCAGGTTCGTCGAGCAGGCGAACTGGTGGAGGTCGACGTATCCGCGCCCGCCGTGGTCGGCCGCGAGGTGGAAGCACACGTCGATGCCCTGGAACGACCGTTCGGCCACGTCCGACCTGCGGAGGTCTCCTTCGACGAGCTCGACGGCTCCCGACCGCATGGGCTCCTCGATGTTGTGCAGGAGCCCGCTCGACAGGTCGTCGCACACTCGCACCCGGGACCCCCTGGCCACGAGGGCATCGACGAGATGGGACCCGATGAACGAGGTCCCGCCGGTGACCAGGACCCTCTTCGACGACCATGGATACGGCATCATGTCCTCCTCGATGACGACCCCCCCAATGATAGGGGTGCGCCGGGGGGCGGCGGAGGAGCAAGCGCGAGGCCCTGCCGGGACCGCCGGGCCTCGGCTCGAGGTGCTGTCGTGACGCTTGTGTGGGCGCCGGGTTTGCCCGAGAATGACCCCGGCTCCCGTGGCGAGGCGCATTCGTCCCGAACCACGCGGCCACGCGAACCGTCCGGGCCACTCGCGAACAGCTCACGACGGCCTGCTCGAGGAGAAAGATGGCCCAGACCGCCGGCAGGATGATCGATCTCCCTCGGGCCCGAGGGGCCGGGGCGGAGGCCGCTCCGGGGAGGCCGAGCGACGCGTACCGGATGTCCCGGGCGATCGTGCTGGTGCTGCTGCTGGTGGCGCTCGACGTTCGGAACTTCCTGATCCTGGGGTTCGGGGGCGGATCGAGCGCCGACCGATACCTCGTCCTGCTCGTGCCGATCGCCACCGTGACCCTCATCCGCATGGGGTCGCCCTCCAGCCGGATCCGCAAGCCGGCGCCGACGGACCTGCCCCTGCTCCTCCTGGTCCTGCTCGCCCTGCCCGGCACGCTTTCGAACCTTGGGAGGTCCTCCACGATCCTGCCCTTCCTGATGGCCGTGGCCATGGGTTTCATGTACCTGGCCACGGTCCAGCCGATCTCCGAGGCCGAAGCCAGGCGCATCGCCCGTGGCCTGACCGTGGTGGGCCTGGCGTATGCGGTGCTGGCCTCGGCGGGGTACTCCGGCGTGATGCCCTGGATCGTGGAGGGACTGGCGTTCAGGAACCTCAAGCTCTTCCTTCTGGCCATGGGCGTGGCCGGGGCGATCACGTTTCGGTGGAAGCTGGCCAGCCTGCTGCTGATCCCAGCCACCGTGATCGTGTTTCGGGGCTATCCGTCGGCGACGTTCGTCCTGGTGGCGTTCGTCACGACCATCGCCCTGTTCGTGACACGGCGGGAGGCCGGGACGGCGCGTCTGTACATGGCGCTGATGATCTGCCTCGGGATCGGGCTGATCGCCACCCTCAGCATCGATCGTTCGGTGGCCCTCACCACCAGCTACTTCGCCAGCGTGGGCAAGCTGAACAACAACGTGACCCGGATCGCTCTGTGGCAGTCCGGAACCCAGAAGTTCCTGCAGTCCCCCCTGTACGGCGACCTGTTCTACGGACCCACCACGGCGTCGATCTGGATCCAGCACCCCCCGTACGCGCCCTACCCATTCAATGCGCCCCTCCACAACGACTTCCTCCTCCTGCTGTCCAACGGCGGTGTCGTCTCGCTCGGCCTGTTCCTCCTGTGGGCCGGTGGGGCGAACGTGGTGGCCTTCCGGCGGTACCGGGGGCTGGTGCTGGCGGGTCGCCCCGAGAGCACCCGGCTCGTTCGGATCCTCCTGGTGGGATTCAACTCCTGGCTCTGCGTGGCCATGTTCAACCCGGTCCTGCAGGAGGTGGGAACGGCGGCGGTTCTGGTCGGCCTGTACGCGATCATCATGATGGTGGGCACACCGGTGACCCGGTCCTCGCAGGATCCCGGCCTCGGGCGGGCCGGGCCCGGACTCAGACCGTGGAGTCCCGAATGGAACGCCCGCTGGCGGGCGGAGCGGTGACGGACCCTCGCTAGGCCGCCAGGGCTCGGCCGGCTCCCCCAAAAGGTGGGGGGGCGTCTTGCCGATACCTATGGTCATGGGGGCCCGAGACCCTTCCCTTCGTCACATCAGGCTGGGCCGCCGGAGGCTCTCATCCCGGCGGGCCGCCCGCCTGCTCCTGAGCCCGCTGGCGGCAGCCGTGCTCCTGCTGGCCTCGCTGGGGCTCCTCCGGGCCCCTCGGGGCGCCCAGGGGTCCACCCTGCCGCCGGTCGGTTGGTCCCAGGGCGCCGCCCTTCCTCCGTTGTTCGTCCCTCGATGGGACGCCACGACGGCCTACTTCCCGCCGAAGGACCAGGTGGTCCTGTTCGGAGGGGCTCCAAAGGCACTGTCGGAGACGTTTCGAAATGACACGTGGCTCTACTCGAAGGGAGCATGGACCTCCGGCCCCGCCGCCCCGTCCGGCCTGACCCCCCGGGGCGGAGCGGCGATGGCGTACCTCCCCGAGATCGGCAAGCTCGTCCTGTTCGGCGGTATGGACGGAAGCTGGCCGCCCACGATCACGGACACGTGGCTGTTCGACGGCACGGCCTGGTCGCCCGGCCCTGCCGCCCCGGCGGGTCTCACTCCGCGGGCCGGCGCCCGGATGGCGTACGACCCCGACGTCCACAAGCTGGTCCTCCTGGGCGGCTCCGGCCTCGATTCCTACGACGACACGTGGCTGTTCGACGGCACGGCCTGGTCGCCCGGCCCGGCCGCTCCGGCCGACATGCCCCCCCGCGCGTATTTCGGCATGGCCTACGACCCCACGCTCCACAGGATCGTGGTGGCCGGGGGGAGCGGCGGGACCGACGTCTGGAACTTCGACGGTTCGGCGTGGTCCCGAGGGACGGACATCTCGGCGGTCGGGGCCCGGGAACGGGTCTCCATGGACTACGACCCGGACCTCGGCGGGATCGTCCTGTTCGGCGGGATCGGGCCCGGCTACGCCTCGAACCAGCTCTGGTTGCTTCGGAACGGAGCATGGACGCAGGTGCCGTCGAGCCCGACGTGGCCGAGCGCCCGGGTGGACGCGCCCGTCCTGTGGCACCCCACCCAGGACTCGCTGATGACGTTCGGCGGTATCCAGGATGGACGAGGCGACCAGGGTTTCACCGACACCTGGTTCTTCAGGGACGCCCCTCCTCAGGTGGCGTCGGTGACCCTCTCGCCCACGGCACCCTATTCGTTCTCCTACGTCAAGCTGGCGACGGGCACGGTGACCGGCGGCTACGGGAAGCTCACCTTCACGTACTCGTGGTACGTCAGCGGGGTGAAGGTCTCGGGCGCCACCGGCAAGACGCTGGTGCCCGGCAACTTCCACCCTCTGGACACCATCCAGGCGAAGGTGCAGGTGACCGACGCCATCGGCCTCACGGGACCCGAGGCGGCATCGCCCGTGATCACCGTGCAGGACATCCTGCCGAAGGTCGACTGGGCGGCCATCTCGCCGAACCCCGCCTACCTCACCAGCACCCTCACCGCCTCTGCCGGCCCCGTCCACGACGGTGACGGGGACACGGTCACCCTCCACTACGGATGGACGGTGGACGGCGTGACGGTGGGAGGCGACGCCCCGACCCTGGCCCCGGCGCTGTTCCACGGCGGGAGCCTGGTGGCCCTGGCCATCACCCCCGTCGACCAGTGGGGCAAGAGCGGCACTCCGGCGTCGGCCTCGGCCACCATCCAGTGGAACCTCTCCACGACGAACCCCCATCCCGGTGGGCTCGTCTACTTCTCGGGGGCGGGCTACTCCTCCTCCGAACCGGTCGACATCCGGCTCGACTCGGCCGTCGGGACGCTGATCGGATCGGCCACCACGAACGCCTCCGGCTCGTTCCCGTCCACCTCGTTCGTGTTCCCGTCGCCCGTGGCCGGTGGGGCCCACACGGTCTACGGCCTGGGCCGGACCAGTGGCATCGTCGGCCTGGGGCAGCTGACCGTCGTGCCCGGAGCCACGATCAGCCCTTCGCAACTGGCCGCGGGAGCCACGACCACGGTGACCGGTCTCGGGTTCGTGCCGGGCGAAACCGTGTCCGCCTCCTTCCCGGGCGGAACCGCGGTGCAGGGAACAGCCGGGTCGAACGGCTCCGTGGCGCTGACGATGGTCTCGCCTCCCGAGCCCTACCCGTCGGGCACGATCTCGGTGACGGCCCCGTCGGGCTCGGCCTCGGTGGGCTACACGGTCAAGTCCCTGCTGACCGTTCCGACGAACGGCACACCTGGCGCACCGGGCTCGTTCTCCGTCACCGGCTACGGAGGGTCGGAGACGGCCCAGGTGAGCTTCGACGGGGGGCCGGTGGCGGGGTCGTTCACCACCGACGCGAGCGGATCGGGCACCGCCACGGTCACGCTGCCGTCGACGTTCGGCTCCCACACCGTCCAGGTCACGGGCCTCAGCTCCGCGGTGAGCCTCACCGGGACGTTCTCGCTCCCGGCCACCATGAAGATCGTCCCGGACTCCGGGCCGATCGGGACGGTGATCACCGTGGACTCCGGGCCCGGATGGGTCCCGGGCTCCACGGTCCACCTGCGGTGGGGCGCCTTCCTGTGGGTGCAGGACCTGGTGGCCGACTCGTCCGGGAAGGTTCACACGACGTACACGATCCCGTGGAGCCCGCCGGGGACGCAGAAGGTCTGGCTGATCGACGACGTGCTGGGGCAGTCGGCGAACGCCCCGTTCACCGTGACGTTGGAGAGATCGTGATGCGCCGGACCCGCCGCCCTGGTCGACCGGCGATCCCGCGGGGGGGTGGCCGGAGCCTGGCGCCCGTCGCGGCGATCCTGACGGGCCTGCTGCTGTGGAGCATTGTGGATGGCGCGGCGGCTTCTGGCGGCTCGGCCAGGCGCGACGGGTCTTCGAGGCCCGGCCGTCCCCACGCTGCCACCGGACAGGTCACGGCGCACGACGGCGCGTTCTGGCTCGGTTCGACCACGATCTCGTTGCGAGGGGTCCTCATCCCGGTCGAGGGGAACAACGCCCGGTTCACCTACCTCCAGTCCTGGGGCATGAACCTGGCCAGGCTGCCCGTCGAGTGGAGCAAGCTGGAGCCGACCGCCCCCATCAAGCAGCCCGACGGGACCTGGACCCACGCCTACGACCCCTCCTATCTGGCGAAGGTCCAAACGGTCATCGGGCTGGCCCAGCGGCTGGGGGTGTACGTGGTGGTGGGCAACTACTGGGACTTCGGGACCTACTTCGGCTGGCCGGACTGGCTCTACCAGGCGGCCTACAACACGCACGGCATCACCTACGAGAAGACGCCCGACGGGAAGACCCAGGCGGAGACGGACTTCTGGAGCGATGCCCTGCGCCAGCAGTTCATGACCTCCATGCTGACCTACCTGGCCGGGCAGCTCGCCGCGACGCCGGGGATCGTCGGGTACGACGTCCTCAACGAGCCCGCCCGGGGGACCCTCGCCGAGACGCACGACACGACGCAGCTCATCCTGGACTGGCAGCTCACCACGGCGACGGCGATCCGGGCCGTGGACCCGCCCCGGGTCCTGTTCTTCACCACCCGGGGCTACCTCGGCGTGGGCCTGCCGAACGCGGACCTGTCCGGCTGGGCCGCCCTCGGCAACGTGGCGTTCGATCTCCACGACTACTACGGGGCCAGGTGGGGGGACGGCCTGTTCAACCAGACCGGCTCGCCGCTGTACCGGGAGACCGGGCAGAGCATCTTGGCTGTTCTGTCGCAGGTCCCCTCGGACGTCTCGCCGTACATCGGCACGGTGGCCTCGCAGAAGCGGCTGATCCAGACCATGCAGGCCGCCCTGGCCCCCGCGGGCATCCCGCTGATCGTGGGCGAATTCGGGGACTCCGCTCTGCAGAACGACCCCGGCGTCTATCGGTTCTACGGCACGACCACGACCGCCTTCAACCTTCTCGGCGTTTCCTGGGCCGCGAACTTCCTGACGATCGTGATCGGCAATGACGGCAGCAGGCAGGAGCCCTGGGCCTCGATCGTGATCGCGGCCGCCCAGCAGCACGGCTGAGCCATTCGCGGCCCGCGGGGGCCGTACTCTTCCGGTGTGAGCGGCCGCCCCATCCTGGTGACGGGCTCGCACCGGTCGGGTTCGACCTGGGTGGGCCGGATGATCGCCGCGTCCCCCACGATCGGCTACATCCACGAGCCGTTCGGCCTGCGGCATCGGCCGGGGGTGTGCCGGGCCCGGTTCGACGTGTGGTTCCCTTACGTCAGCTCGGCCGACGGAGCGCGGTACGAGCCGGCTCTGAGGGACACCCTGGCCTTCCGGTACAGCATTGGGGCCGAACTGCGGGCCGTGCGCTCGCCCCGAGACCTTGCCAGGGCAGCGCGAGATGCCGCGCGATTCGGGTCGATGCGCCGCCGGCGCCTCCGTCCCCTGGTGAAGGATCCGGTGGCCCTGTTCTCCGCGCCGTGGCTCGCAGAGACGTTCGACATGCAGGTGGTGCTGCTGGTCCGGCACCCCGCGGCCTTCGCCGCGAGCGTCACCTCCTCGGGCTGGCGGTTCCCGTTCGATCACTTCTTGCGGCAGCCCCGGCTGATGGCGGACCTCCTGGAGCCGTTCCGTTCGGAGATCGAACAGTTCGCTGCCACCGAGCGCGACATCATCGACCAAGCCGTCCTGCTGTGGCTCCTCACGAACCACGCCGTCGTGGAGTACACCTCACGCCATCCCGGCTGGCTCCTGGTCAGACACGAGGACCTGGCCCTCGACGCCGTCGCGCGATTTCGGGAGCTGTACGAACGGTTGGAGGTCCCCTTCGGCCCGACGGAACAGGCTGTGATCCAAGCCCGCAGCGACGCCGGCACCGTGAGCGCATGGCGAACCCGCCTCACTCCGGAGGAGATCGAGCGAGTTCGAACCGCCACGGAGCGAGCGGCGTCGGCCTTCTACTCCGATCGGGACTGGGAGTCGAGAAGCGGCTGACGGAGAGCAGCCATTGACCGGGCGGGACGCGCCCGTTCGTAGTTGATCGGATCCATTCGAACCACCGGCGGCTCCCTGGTCACAAGTGATGGCGCCGTCCCTCAGCCGGAATGACGACTGACCTGGTCGGGCGCGATGCGCCATGGTGGATCCCACGATCCACCGGTGGCCGCCTCGCCCATAGGAAGGCAGGCCCCATCGGGGAGAGGGGGGAAGATGAACGTCTTCGGGGGGCGGTCCTGGCTCCGCACGATACTCGGGCTGATGGTCGCAGCGGTGCTCCTGGGAAGCGGCCTGAGCTCCAAGCATCAGCAGGCCCGGGCAGACTCGGCCGACCTCATCCCGCTCACCGATCGGTGGACTCCGACCTCCCAACTGTGGCAGGACCCGGTCTCCGGGGCGTTGACCCTCCACGCCTGGTCCCAGCCTGCCCAAGCGCTCTCTCCCGACTCGCCCACTGGATGGGCCCCGCTTGATCTGAGCCTGGTCGAGTCCTCCTCCGACGGGTTCTCCCCCGACACCGCGGCCGCTCAGGTCACCTTCGCCGACGGCACCGACGACTCGGCTCCGGTGGCCACGCTCGCCCAGAACGACACCTCGCTCTCGGTCGATCTGGACTCCTCCTCCGGTGTGCC
>Ga0137378_10004770_pt1 | contig 11686 bp, 11 predicted proteins | sample SagtaG_21_FD_104813 | JGI IMG/M metagenome (GOLD analysis project Ga0137378, IMG submission 104813) | Vadose zone soil microbial communities from Sagehorn Ranch, Mendocino, California, USA - Sage2_L_60_16 metaG | ecosystem: Environmental > Terrestrial > Soil > Vadose zone | place: USA... | reverse complement strand
CGCATGCTGGCCGCGCTGAAGGCGATGGGGATCAAGACGCCGTAGTTTCCGTCGCCCCGGCGAACGCCGGGACCCATACCCCACGACATTCGTGGTGGAAACGAATCCAACCACCCGTTTGCCGCTACACGACTGTCTGTGGTTATGGGTCCCTGCTTTCGCGGGGCGACGAGCTAGGCCGGCGCGACGATGCGCCGATACAAGTGCCAGGTCGCGTGTCCGAGCACCGGCACAGTCACGATCAAGCCGAGAAAATAAGGGATCGCCGAAACGATCAGGAGCACCACGATGATTGCGGCCCAGCCGATCATCGGCAATGGGCTCGTCACCACGGCGCGGACGCTGGTCACCATGGCGGTGACGAAATCGACGTCGCGGTCGAGCAGCAGCGGGAACGACACGACACTGACGGTCAGCACCGTCGCGGCGAACAGGAATCCGACGCCGTTGCCGACGATGATCAGCGACCATCCGGCCGGCGTCGTGACCACCTGGCGCACGAAGTCCGGCATCGCGGCGGCCGGCTGGTAGCCGAAGTTCGCCACATAGATCGCCTGCGCGACCGCGAGCCACACGATGAAGATCGCGACCAGCATCAGCGCCAGCACCATGATCGCCGCAATCGAGGGCGAGCGCAGCACGTCGATGGCGTCGCGCCAGGAGACGTCGAGGCCGTGCTCGCGCCGCCGGCTCATTTCATAGACGCCGAGCGCGGCGATTGGACCGACGAGGGCAAAGCCGGCCACCAGCGGGAACAGCAGCGGCAATACGTTGTAGCCGACCGCCAGGCGATAGAGCACGAAGCCGACGATGGGATAGATCAGGCACAGGAACACCGCGTGGCTGGGCATCGCGCCGAAATCGTCGAGGCCGCGCATCAGCGCGTCCTTCAGATCGTTCAAGCCGATGGTGCGAACCGTGGGACGGGCCGTCTCGAGGCCCGCGCCGAAGATGACATGTGAATGCGCCATAACCGTCCTCCTTGGACCGCTGTGTTGCAGGCGGCCGCGAAAAGACGTGAAGGGCATCCCCCATTGCCGGTCACGCAAGAACGCGACCTTGCCTTGACGCCCACTATAACTCGAAATGGCCGGCGCCGGTTCACATTTTCTCGACGTAGTTAGTTCGTCGAGGGCGGCGCAAAGAAGCACCTGCGCGAGCCGTCCGGACGGTGGCAGCGCACAAAACTGCCATCTGGGCTGGGCTGCGCCTCGGCGAACGGCACAACCTCGCCATTTTCCAATTGATAGCCGCTCGGCGTCACGCGTGGCGTGTAGTTCAGCGCAGGGCAATCGCCGTCGCCACAGCACCATTCGCCGGCGCCATTGCGCAGGGCACCGCGCGAAATCCAGCTGTCGTGAGCGAGCGCCCCAGATGAGAGAAGCAACGTCTGGGCGAGAAGCAGGCAAGGAGCAAGAACGAGCAATGATCGCGTAGAGCAACGGAACATGGGAGCTTCCCTTTCGTCGTCCCGGCGCGGCCATCAGATCAAGCGTTCGACTTCATCCTCCCCTGTCGCATCCTTGCGAGTTCACCGCCGCAGCGCTTGCCGCGGAGTGCCATGCGTCGGCGACTCAATGCTTCAATTCGAATTATGAAAGGCTGACGACGCAGTGCAAGCCATAACACCGTGCGCGGCTGTGGAAGTTGTGCGCTGTGGCAATTCGGTCGACGTCATCGCGCCACAATTGTTGCATCTTTGCACGCGCGAGCACGTGATGGGTATCAAGCGCGAGCGCGTTCGACGAGGCGCTGCAGGTCCCTGACGTGCCAATAGCTGAACTTGGTCGACGTGTTCGCCGTACGATCATTTCCGCCTGCCGAGGCGGGCGTCGGAATCCCAAGATGGTTTGCTAAAGCGCTCAACAAGAAAATCGACGAAGACGCGGACTTTGACGGCGAGATGGCGGGTCGGCGGATATAGCGCGTAGAGCGAAAGCTCAGGTGCTCGGTATTTTGTGAGGATCGCTTGCAGCTTGCCCGCCCGCAGGTCATTGCCGGCGATGAATGTAGGCAGAAGCGCAACGCCCCGACCGGAGACAGCTGCATCGCGCAATACCTCGGCATTGTTGGTGCAGAGCGTCCAAGGCACTTGAAGCCAGTGGTCACCATCCTTGCCGGTCAGCTTCCATTGCGTGCCGGTAGCGAGATGGCCGTAGGTCAGGCATGCGTGATCGCGCAGGTCCTTGGGATGCTTTGGCATTCCCCGCTGCTTTAAATAGGTGGGCGAGGCGCAGAGGACTCGCGGCGCCGGCACGATCTTGCGCGCGATCAGGCTGGAAGCCGGCAGGTCGGCGATGCGGATCGTGACATCAAACCCTTCTTGCACCATGTCGACCTGCTGATCGCTGAGGATCAGCTGAATTTGCATTTCGGGATAGCGCTGCATGAACGCGGCCACCGCCGTTCCGAGATGGAGCGTGCCGAATGACATCGGCGCGTTGACGTGCAGCAGGCCGCGCGGCTTCACCTGCAGATCCGACGCGATCAGATCGGCTTCCTCGATGTCGGACAGGATGGCCAGGCAGCGCTCGTAGTAGCGGCGGCCATTATCGGTGGGGCTGGCGCTGCGCGTCGTACGGTTCAGCAACTGAATCCCAAGATTTTCCTCGAGATCGATGATGTACTTGCTGACGGCCGAGCGGGAGAGACGCAATTCACGCGCGGCCTCCGAGAAGCTTCCGTTGGCGACAACCTTGGTGAAGGCGCGCATGCTGACGAGCTTGTCCATCGGCTGCTCCGTGCTGTCCGCATAACGTGGACGCGGACCCGAAAGCTAGCACGATTGTCGCAAGATCGTGCCAGACGGCGATACCGCATCTGTCGACAATTCGTAGACAGACTTGCCACGGTTTCGGGGATTGTCTCAAGCGCGTTCGACGCAATATAGCGCGAAGAGAGGTTGAGACACAGGTTGAAAACCCACGGGGACCAGACCATGCGCGGCATTCATCACGTCACGGCAATTGCTGGCAATCCGGCCAGAAACCTCGACTTCTACACACGTACGCTGGGGCTGCGGCTCGTGAAGAAGACCGTCAACTTCGACGACCCCGGCACCTACCACTTCTACTACGGCGACGAGGCGGGACATCCCGGCTCCATCCTTACTTTTTTCCCCTGGGAGCATGCCGCTCCTGGGCGCGGTGGCCTTGGACTGACGCAGACCACCGCTTTTGCCGTACCGGCGACGTCGATTGGCTTCTGGACCCATCGCCTGGTCGAGAAGGGCGTGAAGCACGACGCGCCCGTCCGGCAGTTCGGCGAAACCGTGCTTTCGTTCAGCGATCCGGACGGCATGAGCCTCGCGCTCGTCGGCGTTGCCGGAGCTGAGAGCGAGAGCGCCTGGGCCGGCGGCGACATTCCGGCAGAGCATGCCATCCGCGGCTTCCATGGCGTGACCCTGCTGCTCAATGCATCGGGTCCGACCGGGGCGATCCTGACGGATGTGCTGGGTTTCACCGAAATCGGGCGCGAGGGTGCAACGGTCCGTTTTAAGGCCGACGGCAGCCCGGGTGGCGTTATCGACATCCGCGCGGCCGAAGGCTTTTTGCCCGGCAGGATGGGGCGCGGCTCGGTGCACCACGTGGCGTTCCGCGCCGCGAACGATGCCGAGCAGGCGGAGATGGCGCGCAAGCTTGTGCAGAATCATGGCCTGCACCCCACCGAGCAGAAGGATCGCCAATATTTCCGCTCGATCTACTTTCGCGAACCGGGCGGCATCCTGTTCGAGATTGCCACGGATGAGCCGGGGTTTGCGGTCGACGAGACGCTGGCACGCCTGGGCAGCGAACTAAAGTTGCCCAAGTTCCTCGAGCCGCGCCGCAAGGACTTGGAGGCGATCCTTCCGTCTCTGGAGACCGCCGCATGACGCCCTCCCTCGATCCCGCAACGTCCGGTGTGCCGCTCGCGCGCGCAAAGGCCGTCGCGGTCCTGCTGCATGGCCGCGGCGCGCCAGCCGAAAGCATGCTGGCGCTTGCCGAGGAACTGGCGCAGCCGGACCTTGCCTACGTGGCGCCCCAGGCTCGCGGCGGCAGCTGGTATCCTTACTCGTTCCTGGCGCCGATCGCGCAGAACGAACCGCATCTGTCACGCTCGCTGGCAACCGTCGGCAACATTCTTGCGGGGCTCAGCGCGCAGGGCTTTGGTGCGGATCGCGTGGTATTGCTCGGCTTTTCCCAAGGCGGGTGCCTGGCTTTGGAGTACGCCGCGCGCAATGCCCGGCGCTACGGCGGCGTCATCGGATTGAGCGCGGGCCTCATCGGACCTGAAGGAACGCCGAGGAACTATCAAGGCTCGCTCGACGGCACGCCGGTGTTCCTTGGGTGCAGCGATATCGATGGACATATTCCATTGAGCCGCGTGCAGGAAAGCTCGCGGACGTTGCGCTGGCTCGGCGGCGCCGTGGTCGAACGCATCTATCCAGGCTTCGGCCACACCATCAACGAGGACGAACTACGCCGCGTGCGCGGCGTCCTCGACGGACTCATCCATTCCACGTCAATCACCGCAGAAGGCGGGTCATAGCATCATGAGCACGATTACCACGAAGGACGGCACGCAGATCTACTACAAGGATTGGGGCAAGGGGCAGCCTATCGTCTTCAGCCATGGCTGGCCGCTGTCGGCGGACGATTGGGACGCGCAGATGATGTTTTTTCTCAACATGGGCTTCCGTGTGATCGCGCATGACCGGCGCGGCCATGGCCGCTCCAGCCAGACTGGCGACGGTCACGATATGGATCACTATGCCGATGATCTTGCGACATTGACCGCGCATTTGGATTTGAAGAATGCGGTGCATGTCGGCCATTCCACCGGAGGCGGCGAGGTGGTGCGCTATTTGGCGCGCCACGGCGAGAGCCGGGTATCGAAAGCCGTGCTTATCGCTGCCGTGCCGCCGCTGATGGTGAAAACCGCGGCCAATCCGGGCGGGATTCCCAGGGAAGTCTTTGACGGATTTCAGGCCCAGGTCGCCACCAACCGCGCCCAGCTCTACTACGAATATCCGGCTGGACCGTTCTACGGCTACAACCGGCCTGGAGCCAAACTGCAGGAAGGCGTGATCTGGAATTGGTGGCGCCAGGGCATGATGGGTAGCGTCAAAGCGCACTACGACGGCATCGTCGCCTTTTCGCAGACCGATTTCACCGAAGACCTGAAGAAGATAACAATCCCGGTGCTCGTGATGCACGGGGATGACGATCAGGTCGTGCCCTACGAGGACTCAGGGCCGCTATCGGCGAAGCTCCTGAAAAACGGAACGCTGAAGACGTACAAGGGCTTTCCACACGGCATGCCCACGACTGAGGCTGACACTATCAACGCCGACCTGCTCGCATTCATCAAGTCCTAAGTAGCGCCGCCTGCTCGGTGGTACCTGCGTTGGCTCTGCGCGGCGGGCCGCGCATCGGGGCCGCCGCTTATTTCGGATCCTCACGGGAGAGCAACCGATGTCCAAGTATCTCGAAGTCCTTACGCCACAGAACAGTCAGATCATTTTCATCGACCAGCAGCCCCAAATGGCCTTTGGCGTGCAGTCGATCGACCGTCAGACGCTGAAGAACAATGTCGTCGCGCTGGCCAAGGCCGCCAAGGTCTTCAATGTCCCGACCACCATCACCACCGTTGAAACAGACGGCTTTTCCGGCAACACCTATCCGGAATTGCTGGCCGTGTTCCCGCAGAACAATATCCTCGAGCGCACATCGATGAATTCGTGGGACGATCAGAACGTGCGCGACGCCCTGGCGGCGAACAAGCGCAAGAAGGTCGTCGTATCCGGACTCTGGACCGAGGTGTGCAACACGACGTTCGCACTCTGCGCCATGAACGATGCCGATTATGAAATCTACATGGTGGCGGACGCTTCGGGCGGGACCTCATTGGACGCGCACAAGTACGCCATGGACCGAATGGTGCAGGCGGGCGCCGTGCCGATGACGTGGCAGCAGGTCATGCTGGAATGGCAGCGCGACTGGGCCCGCAAGGACACCTATGAAGCCGTCACAGGCATTGTGAAGGAGCATTCGGGCGCTTATGGCATGGGCGTCGACTACGCCATCACCCATGTCCACAAAGGACAGGAGCGCATCAAGCACGGCGAGCGCATCGGCCCGAATCCGGCGAGGTCGTAACCCCCAACAACGCTGCTGGCTGAGAGCCGCCGCCGGCAGTCGTTTGAAGCGGCAGTCGTTTGAACCGGCGGACGTTTGAAGCGAGGACTGATGACCCCTGTCGACGCGGGCAAATCGGTGCCGGCTGAAGGATCAGCCCTCGCACCACTGCGCCATCTCGTGTTCAGTGCGCTATGGACGGCGACTGTCGTGTCCAATATCGGCACCTGGATGCAGAACGCGGCGGCCGGCTGGCTGATGGCGGGTCTGACCAGCGATGCGTTCGTGGTATCGCTGGTGCAGGTGGCGACAATGCTGCCGGTCGTCCTGTTGGGGCTGCCGGCCGGTGCATTGGCCGACATCGTGGACCGGCGCAAATTGCTGATCGCCGTGAATGGCGCCCAGGCGATCACGGTTGCGACGCTCGGCCTGCTGGTATGGCTTGGTCGCGTGACGCCGGAAGTTCTGCTGATTTTCACCTTCCTCATCGGGGCCGGATCGGCGCTGATCGCACCGTCGTGGCAGGCCATCGTCCCCTCGCTCGTGCCGCGCCAGGACCTGCAAGCGGCGATCTCTCTCAATAGCGTGGGGATCAACATCAGCCGCGCGGTGGGTCCTGCGCTCGCCGGCATCATCATCGGCGTGCTTGGGCTGGCGGCACCATTCTGGATCAATGCCGTCACTACGGCGGGTGTGATCGTCGTCCTGCTATGGTGGCGGTCGACCGAAAGTTCGGCTTCCCATCTTCCGCCCGAGCGGTTTCCTTCGGCGCTGGGGGTCGGTTGGCGGCACGCGCGCAACAATCACCATCTCATCGCAACGCTGATGCGCGCGGCCGGGTTCTTCGTGTTTGCCAGCGCCTATTGGGCGTTGTTGCCGCTGGTGGCGCGCGATCAGATTGCAAGCGGGCCGCGGCTCTATGGACTTTTGCTCGGGACCATCGGGCTCGGAGCTGTCGCGGGTGCTTTCCTGTTGCCACGGCTCAAGGCGTTGCTCGGCCCCGACAAGCTCGTCGCCGCGGCGAGCGCTGGAACAGCGCTGGCGCTGGTCTTGTTCGGGTCCGCGCACTCGTCCGGTGTCGGCCTTGCGGCGGCCCTGATCGCCGGCATGTCATGGATCGCCGTTCTGGCGCCGCTCAACGTGTCCGCCCAGGTGGCCTTGCCGACCTGGGTGAAGGGGCGCGGCCTGGCGATTTTTGCCACCGTCCAGTTCGGGGCCATGACGCTGGGCAGCGCGTTCTGGGGTCAATTCGCCAAGCTGACGAGCTTGCCGGCCGCACATTTCCTTGCCGCAACCTGCGCACTGGCCGTAATCCCGCTGCTTGCACGCTGGAAGCTGCAGACCGGCGCCGCGATCGATCTCACGCCGTCGATGCATTGGCCCGCGCCCATCGTGTCCGACGACATGGAGGCCGATCGCGGCCCCGTGCAGATCGTCATCGACTACAAAATCGCGTCCGATGATCGTGAGGCGTTTCTTGCCGCGCTGTACGCGTTCAAATCGGAGCGGCTGCGCGACGGGGCCTACGACTGGGATGTTTATGAGGACGCGGCCGAGCCCGGCCACATGGTCGAGACGTTTCTGGTCGCCTCGTGGCTCGAGCATCAGCGCCAGCACCAACGTGTCACATCGGCTGACCAGGATCTGCAGGCGCGGTTGACGCAGTTTCATCGCGGCGCTTCGCCGCCTGTTGTCCGCCACCTGATAGCGGCGCGGCCAGACCCAAAGGCCTGACGGCATGAGCGTTGACGAAAACAAGCTGCCGGCACCGGCCTCCGACGAGATCAAGCTCGAGAGTTCGGTCATGACTGTGATCCGGCAGCGGCCGGGGCCGGACGCTGTCCTGCGCTACGAGGAGCGGCTCAAGGAGATCATTCCGGTCGCGCAGGAATTCGCCGGCCATCAGAGCGTCAACGTGATCCGGCCACACGCGACGTCCGACGCCTGCGCCATCGTTCAGCTGAACCCCACCCACTGCGAGCATTGAAGAGAGGTCATCAATGAAGCTGTATCTGATGTCGCTTGGCGCCGGCCTTCTGGTCGGGATCATCTACGCGCTGATCGACGTGCGATCGCCGGCCCCGCCGGTCGTCGCTCTGGTTGGGCTGTTCGGCATCCTTGTCGGCGAGCAGATTCCGCCGCTCGTCAAAGGATATCTTCAGCAGACGCCCGCGGCGCACGCATGGCGGCATCAGGTGCGGCCGCACATGTTCGGGCATCTGCCACGCGGCGGCACCCGTCTGGACACGATGTCTGCGAGCCTGCGGGACGACACGCCGTCGCAAGAACGCGCCAACAAACAGTAAAGCACCATGATAGCCACCACCGCTCCCGATCTGATCCTGCGCCGCGGCGTGTTCACGACGCTCGACCGCTCCAATCCCACAGCATCGGCCGTCGCTGTCAGCGACGGCAGGTTTTTGGCGGTTGGCAACGACACGGACGTGATGGCGCTCGCCGGCCCCGATACCAGAGTGATCGATCTCAAAGGCCGGCGCATCCTGCCGGGACTGATCGACAACCATCTGCACATCATCCGCGGCGGACTGAATTTCAACATGGAGCTGCGTTGGGACGGCGTGCGCTCGCTGGCCGACGCCATGGGCATGCTCAAACGGCAGGTCGCGGTCACGCCGCCGCCGCAGTGGGTGCGCGTCGTGGGAGGGTTCACTGCGCACCAGTTCGCCGAGAAGTGCCTGCCGACGATTGACGAACTCAACGCGGTTGCGCCCGACACTCCGGTTTTCCTGCTGCATCTCTACGACCGGGCGCTGCTCAATGGCGCTGCACTGCGTGCCGTCGGCTACACCAAGGACACCCCGAACCCTCCGGGCGGCGAGATCATGCGGGATGCCAATGGCAATCCGACCGGGCTGCTGCTTGCCAAGCCCAATGCCGGCATCCTCTACGCGACGCTCGCCAGGGGGCCGAAGCTGCCGTTCGACTACCAGCTCAACTCGACGCGACACTTCATGCGCGAGCTCAATCGTCTTGGCGTCACGGGTGCAATCGACGCCGGCGGCGGTTTTCAGAACTATCCGGAGGACTACGCTGTCGTGCAGAAACTGTCCGAAGAGGACAATCTCACGATCCGGCTCGCCTACAACCTCTTCACACAGAAGCCGAAGGGCGAGAAGGAAGACTTCCTCAACTGGACAAAGACCTCGAAGTACCGGCAGGGTGATGATTACTTCCGCCACAACGGCGCCGGCGAGATGCTGGTTTTCTCGGCCGCCGACTTCGAGGACTTCCGCCAGCCACGGCCTGACATGCCGCCCGGGATGGAAGGCGAGCTGGAGGCGGTCGTGCGCATCCTCGGCGAGAACCGCTGGCCCTGGCGCTTGCATGCCACCTACGACGAAACGATCTCGCGCGCGCTCGACGTGTTCGAGCGGGTGAACCAGGACATTCCGCTCTCCGGCCTCAACTGGTTCTTCGACCATGCGGAGACGATCTCCGAGCATTCGATCGACCGCATCGCGGCGCTCGGCGGCGGCATCGCGGTGCAGCACCGCATGGCCTATCAAGGCGAATACTTCGTCGAGCGCTATGGTTTCGGCGCCGCTGAGGCGACACCGCCGGTGGCCAAGATGCTGGAGAAAGGCGTCAAGGTCTCCGCCGGGACCGACGCAACGCGTGTCGCCTCCTATAATCCCTGGGTGTCACTGGCCTGGCTGGTAACCGGCCGTACGGTCGGCGGCTTGCGCATCTACCCGCAGCACAACTGTCTCGATCGTGAGACGGCTCTGCGCATGTGGACCGAGAACGTGACATGGTTCTCCAACGAGGAAGGCAAGAAGGGCCGCATCCAGGCCGGCCAGTTCGCCGATCTCTGTATGCCCGACCGCGACTACTTTGCCTGTGCCGAGAGCGAGATCGCCGACACCACGTCTGACCTGACCATGGTCGGCGGCAGGATCGTGTACGCCGCGGGCGAATTCGCCAGGCTTGATCAGGCGGGACTGCCACCGGCTATGCCGGACTGGTCACCGGTGCGGGCTTTCGGCGGCTACGCTGCCTGGGGCGATCCGAAGGGCGCCGGCGCGTCGACACTGCAGCGGACGGCTGCGGCGAGTTGCGGGTGTGCGCATGGCTGCTCGGTCCATGGCCATGATCATGCGACCGCGTGGTCCAGCAGACTGCCGATTGCGGATCTCAAAAGCTTCTGGGGTGCGCTCGGCTGTGCGTGTTGGGCCGTGTAGCAAAATGGAGAAGGGCATGCAGTTCCACCAGCAACGCGCTGAAGCTATCATCGCCATCATCCGGCCGATTCTCGGGACGCCAGCCGTTCGCTGGATTGCGCTGCTGGGGCTGTGCGCTGCCTACCTGCAAGGCGGCATCGACAAACTCACGGATTTCCCAGGCGCGATCGCCGAGATGCAGCATTTCGGACTTCAGCCGGCCGCGCCGATGGCTGCGCTGGTCATCGGGGTGGAACTGGGGGCATCGGTGCTGATTTTGATCGGAATCTATCGCTGGGTGGGTGCCCTCGCGCTGGCGACTTTTACGTTGATGGCGATCTTTATCGCCAACCGCTTTTGGGAAATGTCGCCGCCGGAAAGATTCATGGCGGCGAACGGATTTTTCGAGCATCTGGGGCTCGCGGGAGGATTTCTCCTCGTCGCCTGGCTCGATATCCGCGAACAGACAAATCTTCCGAAACAAGCGGCTTAGTATGCGGATCATCCGCCGTCTCATTCTGGGCTTCGTCAGTGTTATCTTGCTGCTCGGCGCGAGCGTGGCCGCCGTGCTCGCCTAACCGCAGCCGCTGTTTGCCTATCATGCCGAACGCGGCGCATTGCAGCTTTGGTCGGACCAGCCGTTCGATGCCGCGAAAGCCAATGACGTGCTGGCCGATGCCGAACGCCGCATCGCGCGTTCGCCGCTTCCGCTTGGGTCCGGCCCGCGTCGGGTCTTCTCGGGATCATGCTCTAAGCCAGCAAGTCGGCGTAGTCCGCGTGCTTCTCGATATAGGCGCGTACGAACGGACATTTGGCGACGACCTTGAGGCCCTGCGCGCGGACCGCGTCGAGCGCGCCCTTGATCAGCGTCGATCCGATGCCGCGACCGTTGAGCTCGGCCGGCACTTCGGTGTGGGTGAATGTGATGACACCGGGCGCCAGCTCGTGGTACGCCGCCGCCACGGCGCCGTTGATGTCGAGCTCGAAACGGTTGTCGTCGGTGTTCTGGTACACGTCGTCCGGCAAGGAGGCCTCTTCGATTTCGCTAATGTCGCCGACACTATGGCGATCCGCGGCGCCGATTCCCACCATGCGAAAGCCGAAAGTTGTGAGAGGCGCTTCCTTACGAATCGGCCTAGCATGCCGCCCGTTGGTTCGTGTTCGCGCGCCTTGGTGTCCTTCAAGGCTGAAAGCGCGATTTCCTTGCGTTCGAGGTGATCATGAGAAGCCTAGCGTTCCTTCTGGGAGCCATCCTGATTGTTGTCGCGGCGGTCTATTTGCTGATGCCGGCGGACTCGTTGCCGTCGTTCCTGCCGGGCTATGAGGCCGGGCTGATGCGTCCGCGCTTCAAGCACGGTGTCGCGGCCGGCGTCGTCGGCGTGATGCTGT
>Ga0137378_10004764_pt1 | contig 11698 bp, 9 predicted proteins | sample SagtaG_21_FD_104813 | JGI IMG/M metagenome (GOLD analysis project Ga0137378, IMG submission 104813) | Vadose zone soil microbial communities from Sagehorn Ranch, Mendocino, California, USA - Sage2_L_60_16 metaG | ecosystem: Environmental > Terrestrial > Soil > Vadose zone | place: USA... | reverse complement strand
TCGTTTTACGAGCGCTCCGAGATCAAAGATCTGATCTCGTACCTCAAAGTCATCCACAATCCAGACGACTCAATCTCGCTTCTGCGCGTCATCAACACTCCGACTCGCGGCATCGGCAAAGGCACCATCGACACCCTGGAAAGTCTGGCGCTCGAAACCGGATTGTCTCTGTGGGGCGCGGTCGGTGAAGCGATCCGCCGCCAGTTACTCCCGCAACGAGCCCTGTTATCGCTAAAGAATTTTCAGCAGCTAATCGAAGACGCCCGCGCCATGCTGGCAGGAACATTCGAAGAGCAACTTAACCAAAATGTTGCGCGGGCGCCGTCGCCCGCGCAGCTGCCCGAATCACCACAATCCATGGCGGGACAGCCGCCCTCGGCAGTCCAGCGGGGCGACGCCCCGCAGTCCTCCGGTGAAGCCGGTGAGACCACCGGCGCAGACGCGACGTCCTTCGATCCGACCGAGTTCGGCAACTTCTCCTTCGACTTCGGCGCTGCGGATTCCGACAGTAGCGCCGGCGTCCCGCCGGCCGTAGAGGGGGCGTCCCGCCCGCTCCCCGGAGAGCAAGCTCCCACCGGCATCCTACCCTCCACCGCCGACCTCCTGAAATTCCTAATCGACCGCACCGGCTACATCAAGCTGCTGGAAGACGAAGACACGCCCGAAGCCTTCTCCCGCATCGAAAACCTCCGCGAACTGGTCAACGCCGCCATGGACTCCCGCGACCGCGCCGAGACTCTCGACCAGTTCCTCGACCACGCCGCCCTGGTCGCCGACGCCGACGACTACGACGCCCGCGCCCAAATCACGCTCATGAGCCTGCACGCCGCCAAAGGCCTTGAGTTCCCCCTCGTCTTCCTCAGCGGTCTCGAAGAAGGACTCTTCCCGCACTCCCGCACCATGCTCGTCCCCGAAGACATAGAAGAAGAGCGTCGCCTTTGCTACGTCGGCATGACCCGTGCTATGGACCAACTCATCTTGACCCGCGCTGTCTACCGGCGCCGCTACGGCACTGACCTGCCCGAAGCCAGCGTCCCCTCAAGATTTCTGGAGGAAGTCCCCGCCCCTCTGTTCGAAGAATTAGGAACGAGCAAGGCCCGAACCCTTGTGGGGCGGACACTCCTGTCCGCCCAGTCGCGGAGCGACGACACTGTCTCGTCCCACTACTCCTACGAAGACGAAGATCAAAGCGCGTCGTGGCAAGGTCGCGCAGCGCCCGCAGCCCAAAACCGCCAAAAACCCACCGCCCCCGCCCGCCCCTACAACTCCATCGAGAACATCGCCGAGTTCTTCGCCAGCCGCGGCAGGAAGTTCACCGTCCCCAAAGCGCCGCTCGAAGAGCCCGCCGGCAAGCGCGGATTCCGCCCCGGCCAGAAGGTCCGCCATCCGAAATATGGCGAAGGAACGGTCTACCAGCGGGAAGGAGAAGGCGAAGAAGCCAAGATTACTGTACAATTTCCTCGCTTCGGTTTGAAGAAGCTGGTGGAGAAGTATGCCCAGCTGGAACGTGCCTAATCGCAGGACCGCCTGTTTCAAGTCCGGAAGAGGTGGGCGCAGCCTATGTTTGCAACCAATGTGGCGCTGACCTGACCAGATTCATCGGTCGGAGAAGCAGCCATTCAGGTCCTAAGCTTGGGCAGGAGAAACGCACCTAACGCACAAGCCGGCGGCGACGGCATTCACTAAAACTCGGGACGTCGGTTCTGGGAGCAATTCGAAACGAGTTTTAACCTCAGACGAGGCGAAAGCAAGACTCGCGGGAAAAGAGCCGCGACAGTCGATAGAGAAGAAGAGGACGTTCACTGCATTCATGGCAAACACAGCGAAGCTAAGCAAAGAAGAACGCAAGAAAGTCAAACGCGCCGCCCGCAAGAAACGTAAGGCGGAAAAACCGCTCAAGCCCCGCGATTATGCCCGCGGATCGAAAAAGCCCAAGGTGAAGAAACTGGCCCGCGGCCAGGCGAAGCGGTAGGAGCAAGACTCGTGTAGGAGCGGGCGACTCGCCCGCTCCGTCGCGAAGTGACGCTGGCAAACGGCCAGGTGCGAATGGCTCGATTTCGAATGACTCGAGGCTCGGTTTTTCAGCAGGCCACAACCGCTTGTCGCCATCATCGACGGAACCCGACGAAGTGATCCGCACTTCCGACAAACAGGTCTTCTGCTGCAAGTCCATCGACAAGCTGATCTTCGAATCCGAGTCCCCAGGCCAGCGCCTGCAAAAAACGCTCGGTCCGTGGTCGCTAACCGCGCTGGGCATCGGCGCCATCATCGGGTCGGGCATCTTCGTGCTCACCGGCACCGCCGCTGCTGGAGAATATTTCCAGGCGCCGTCGATCCTGCACGCACAGGTGCTCGATATTATCGTGAACTTCCTGCGCGGCGGCGGCACCGCCGCCGTCCTCATGCACGGCCGGCCCCCGGCCGGCCCCTCCATCGCGATTTCGTTCTTGCTGGTCGCCATCGCCTGCAGTTTCGCCGGCCTCTGCTACGCCGAACTGGCGTCGATGATTCCGATCGCCGGCAGCGCCTATACCTACTCCTACGCCACGCTCGGCGAAATCTTTGCCTGGATCATCGGCTGGGACCTCATCCTCGAATACGTGGTCAGCAACGTGGTCGTGGCCATTGGCTTCAGCGCCTACACTAAAGCGCAACTCGCATCCTTCGGCCTCAACCTGCCTGACCGATGGTCGACCCCTGTCTGGGAGTCCGGCCACTGGACGGGCGCGTACTTCAACGTCCCCGCCTTCCTCATCATTTTTATTCTCACCGTGCTTCTCGTGCGCGGCATCCGCGAATCCGCCGAAGCGAACAACATCATGGTCGCCATCAAGATTGGCGCGATCCTGATTTTTCTCGTGGTGGGCGGCGCGCTGGTGCACACCAGCAACTGGAAACCCTTCGCTCCCTCCGGATTCGGCGGCGTCGTCACAGGTGGTGCCATCGTCTTCTTCACTTATATCGGTTTCGATTCCGTCTCCACCGCTGCCGAGGAGGCGAAGAATCCTCAGCGGGACTTGCCCTTCGGCATTATCGCTTCTCTGGTGGTTTGTACAATCCTGTACATCGGCGTTTCCGTCGTGCTGCTGGGCATGATGAAGTACACGACCTTCATTTCCGGAGAAGCGGCCGAAGCCCCCGTGGCCTACGCGCTGAAGGCGCTCGGCGCCAGCCGCTGGTCGCGCTCCATCATCGTGATCGGCGCGCTCACCGGCATGATCTCATCGTTGCTGGTCTTTCAATATGGCCAGGCGCGCATCTGGTACGCCATGTCGCGGGACCGGCTCTTCCCGAAGATGTTTTCCATCGTCCATCCCAAGTTCAAAACGCCGCACGTCTCCACCTGGATCGCCGGATTCGTCGTCGGCATTCCGTCCGGAATCTTCGCCATCAGCGACGCCGCCGACTTGTCGAACATCGGCACCCTGTTCGCCTTCGTCCTCGTCTCTCTTGGAGTGATTATCCTGCGCCGCACCCAACCCGACCGACCGCGCGTTTTCCGAGTCCCACTGGTGCCGTGGTTCCCGTTGATCTCGATCATTCTCTGCGGCGGCCTAATGACCGGCCTCACCGTCATCACCTGGCTCCGCTTCGTCATCTGGCTCGGCCTCGGCCTGCTGATCTATATTTTCTACAGCCGCCACCGCAGCGAGTTCGCGAAGAAATAGCTTGTAGCCTTTAAGAGCTGTCAGCTATCAGCCATCGGCAAAGAAAGCTTGTCATCCTGAACGCAGCAGACCGATGAGCGAAGCGAATCGGTCGGCGTAGTGAAGGACCCCAGCACTCCTAATGGCCACCACCAGCCTCAAAGGGAGTTCTCAAGCGAAAGCGACGCGCCCTACTTCGCCCAAACCCCAGCCAAAAACAAATACCGCTCCCGCAACTCATCCTTCCGCGTCTCCGACTTCGCGTCCAGAAACATCACCGGCCATCCGTCGGTTCCAGAGTAAGCAGGCCACTTCGCCAGGCCCGGCCCGTTCGGATCGCCGCTGCGCGCAAAGTTCGCCCAATATTTCTGCATCTCCGCGCTGAGCTGACGATCCTCCGTTCTCCACGCGATCCCGGCCTTGGAATCGAGTTTTCCAAACACGTACTCAATCTCGGAAGAGTGATACGCGCCCAACTGCGGCCCCTTCGGATCTGCAGGCGGACCCAAGTCAAAGCGATAGCGATAAATCGGCTGCTTGCCCGTCTTGGCCTGCGATTCCATCCACTCCCACGTAGAGAAGGCAATAAACCGGTCTCCTGCGAAATCCTCCACGGAGCGCAAGGTGTGCGGGTCGGTATCAGAGGGATAGAGCCGCAGGAACTCCGTCGCTTTCTCGCCGAATTCTTTCTGCGCCGTGGCCTTCAGGCTGTCCGCTGACTGTTTCTCCGGAGAGGAAGCAACCTCGAAGCTGCCTTCGTCGTGGTTCCATCCCGCCAGTAGCGGCACGTCGTTCTGCTTCCCCGCCGAAAAGATGGCCGGCACCGAGTCCGGCAGAAAATATCCATCCACGTCCGGACCGAAATCAAACCCGTTTGACTGTGGCGGCGCGAAGGCATCGAGCAGCTTCTGCGCCTGGACGGCCCGCAACTCGGCCAGCGTGCTCACTCCCAGTTTCGTGCTGACAGCCTTCACGTCCTGTTCGTCTCGCACCGACCGCGACTCGAACGACAAACCTCCGCTGTAAAACGCTCCTCCACTCTCTCCAATTGCCTTCTGGAACAGGCTCCTGGCGAGGGGCGAAGCCATCTGTGCGCACACCGAAAATGATCCCGCACTCTCCCCGAAGATAGTTACATTTCCCCGATCTCCGCCGAACGCCGCAATATTGTCATGCACCCACCGCAGCGCCGCCACCTGATCGAGCAAGCCATAATTCCCGGTGGCGTTTCGACCGGACTCTTTCGCCAGTTCCGGATGCACCAGAAATCCGAAGATTCCCAGCCGGTAATTCATGCTCACCACCACCACACCCTGCTGCGCCAGAGTGGTGCCATCCTGCCGCCCCTCCGAAGTCGATCCCGCCGCGAATCCTCCACCATAAATCCAAACCATCACCGGCAGCTTTGCCGCCGAGACTTTCGCCGGAACCCACACGTTCAGAAACAGGCAGTCTTCGCTGCCGCCGGCGTCGCGAAAGTTCATGTCGCCATACACTTTCCCCTGCATGCAATGCGCGCCAAACTCCATGGCCTTGCGCACGCCGCTCCATTTCGCAGCTGGGATTGGCGGCTTCCAGCGCAGATCGCCCACCGGCGGCGCTGCGTATGGGATTCCAAGAAACGCGTGGACCGCTCCGCCGTCTGTGCCCTCAACGATTCCCGAGTCAGTTTTTACTCGTGGCCCCGATGACGCTCCAAACACGGCCAACGGTACAGCCACCCTTACCCACACAACCAGCGATCTGCGGACGATCTTCGCGTTCATGCTCGCTCCTTAACCGGATATGAGAACACCGAATGCCGCCGTCGTCTACCCCGCCCCAAACGCCCGGTCTGATACAAGTCCACTCCAATGCCTTGCCGATGACTTCGGTCATCTAATTTCTTGCTCGATAGCCCGTACCATGATGCTGGGCCCGCCTGTTCCTGGGCTGACCGCTCGAGAATTGTCATGAAATTAAAGCTCAACCGCATCATCAGTATCGTCACTTTGGGGGCGTCGTTGGTAGCTGTCATTCTGCTCCTGAAGAAACCGGCGCCGGTGGCGCAGTCGCAGGCGCCCGCGGCCATCGCGGAACATGCCCAGTCGTTTGACCAGAAAATGGCCGAGTTCGCGCAGGCCACGCAGCAGTCGCAGCCCAGCGGATTCGAGTCCAAACCCGACGCCGGACAATCGGCTCCCAAAGCCGAAGTGCACATCAATTCTGACGAGATCAGCGCCGTGCTGGCGCAATCGTTGGGCAACGCCCCTGGAACTGCTCTTACTCCGGACTCCAATGTCGGCAGCGGTGCGCTCACCATCAAAGACCAGCAGGTGAGCTTCGAAGGCGACGTCGTCCACGGACAGTTCCTCACCGAAGTGGCCGGCAAGGACGTCTGGATCACGATTTCCGGCCACATTGGCGAGAAGGATGGCTACGCGACTTTCGATCCCACGGAGTTCAAGGTAGGCGACCTGAGCGTTCCCGTTTCGCTAGTGAATCCAACGCTACAGAAAAAACTGGACGAACAACGCGACCGGCTCAAGCTTCCCGACAACGTCGGCGCGATGAAAGTTGAGAAGGGCGAGCTGGTAATGCAGCAGAAGTAGAAGAGAAGATTGCAGATTTCAGATTGAAAATCTGGCCACACAAAATCTACAATCTGCAATCTAAAATTTCAGGCAGATCCCACCCGATTCTCCGCCGCCACCTTCCCATACCACCGCCCTGAATCCTTGATTGTCCGCTTCTGCGTCTTAAAGTCCACGTAGCTAAGCCCGAAGCGCTGGCTGTAACCTTCCGCCCACTCGAAGTTATCCAGCAAGCTCCAGGCGTGGTATCCACGAACGTCAGCACCGTCGGCGATCGACCGCCCCAACGCAGCTAAATATTCGCGATGATATTCAATTCGCCGGCTGTCGTGAATCGCCCCGCTCGCGTCCGGCCCATCGTTATAGGAGCAGCCGCTCTCGGTAATCTCGATCACCGGACGGTTGTAATCGCGGGTGATGCGCATGACCACGTCATACAGCGCCTTCGGCCAGACCTCCCAGCCGAAGTCAGTCTTCGGTCCCTGCTGTCCTCCGTCCATCTTCACGGGAAACAGCCACTCCTGCGCATGCGAGAAGCGCTCCATCGTGCCCGGCGCCGAGGCGATGGTCCGGTAATAAAGATTGATGCCGATAAAATCCAGCGGCGCCCGCGTCTTCTCCATGTCGCCCGGCTGGATTCGCATCGCAGTCTCCGGCAAAAATGCCAGCGCGTCAGGATAGAGCCCGCGCAGCGCCGGTTCCAGAAACCAAATGTTGGTGATGGCGTGGGCGCGCTCCGCCGCCAGTTTGTCTTCCTCGGCATCGGTCGCGGGCTCACACGCCGACATGCTGAAAGCCGTACCCACGCGCGCCGACGGACGAACCGCCTTCAGCGCACGGAACCCCATACCCTGCGCCAGATTGACCACGTGCGTTGCCCGCAGAAAATCGAGCAGGCTCTTGCGCCCGGGAGCGTGCGTTCCTTCCAGGTGGCCCAGGTCCACAAACGCGTCGGGCTCATTAAAAATCATCCAGTCGGAAACACGGTCGCCCAGGGCCCGCGCGACCAGTTGTACATAGTCGGAAAAGCGGTCCGCGGTATCGCGATTGGGCCAGCCTCCGGCGTCCTCGATCGTCTGCGGCAGGTCCCAGTGATACAGCGTGACCAGCGGCCGGATGCGCGCCTCGAGCAGGGCGTCCACCAGCCGGCTGTAATAATCGACGCCTTTAGAAGTCGCCGCGCCAGACCCGGAAGGCTGAATGCGTGGCCAGGAAATGGAAAACCGGTAGCTGTTCAAATTCATCGCGCGCATCAGGGCGATGTCTTCGCGCCACCGATGATACGAATCGCAAGCCGCGTCACCCGTATCGCCATTCTTGATTTTACCCGGAGTGTGCGCGAAGCGGTCCCAAATGGATTCGCCCTTGCCATCTTCATTCCATGCGCCTTCGATCTGGTACGCGGCAGTGGCCGTGCCCCAGAAGAATCCCTTGGGAAACGCAACCTCAGAAGATGCACCGAACTGCGGCGTCGCGCTGGCCGGACTCGTGGTAACCGCTTTAGAAGATCCACTGCAGCCGGAGAACGCGGCCGGCAGCCCTACAGCGGCGCCGGCTCCGAGAATCGATTGCACAAACTTGCGGCGTGTCAGACGCAACTCGGCTGGATCTCCTTCAACCATTGCGACGGCCGCGGGCCGTCAATTGTGCTTGATAAACTTTCCGTTCTTCTGTCCGGTCAGCGAATTGTAAAGCGTTTCCAGAAAAGCATCTTCGTTGATGAAATCTCCGGAATACTTCTTCCACGGATCGAGAAGCTTGGCCTGCTTCATCTGATCGAGCGACTTGCCTTCCTTCAGCGCCTTGGCCACCACCTCGCGAGTTTCCTTTAGCATGGTCAGATACGTGCGCACGTCGTCCAGGCTCGACACCGGCCCGTGCCCGGGAATAATCTTCACATCGGCCGGCACCTGCGCGATCACCTTCTCCACGCCGTCAATCATTCCATTGATGCTTCCCCCGCTGTCGACATCAATGAAGGGAAAGCCATAAGTGACGAAATCGTCCCCCATGTGTACGACATTGGACTTGGGGAAAAAAATAATCGAGTCGCCATCCGTGTGGCCAGCGGGAAAGAAAAGCGCGCGGATGTCCTCCCCATTCAGGTGCACAGTCACGTCGTGATCAAAGGTGATGATCGGCAGCGCCTCCTTGGCTGCGGGTGCTACGTCCTTGTGCACCGAACTGCCATTGCCTGCGGCGCCGCCCGTCTCGAGCCTCTTGCGCACGTTATCGTGCGCGATGATCGGCGCCTGCTTCTGGAAGTACGCGTTCCCGCCGGTGTGATCGCCGTGATAGTGCGTGTTAATGATGAACCGCACGGGCTTGTCGGTAATGCCTTTCAGCGCAGCCTGAATTTTTTCCGCGAGCGGAGCGTATTGATCGTCCACAATCACGATGCCATCGTCACCGATGGAGGCGCCAATATTTCCTCCCGCGCCTTGCAGCATGTAGACGTTGCCAGCCACTTTGGTGACCTTCATTTGGACTTTGCTGAAATCCTCGTCCTGGGCGGCCAGAACTAAGGTAAGAAGCAGGGTAGTAGCCAGAATGCACGGGCTGCGCATTATTATTTTTCCCTCTTTCCCGGCAGACATTCTAACCAAAAAGGCGGAGGGCAGAGGGTTTACTTCTTCGTATACGGTCACCGACGACGAAGCAAAAAACAAATGTGGAGGGGAAAGTGAATCGTTCCTTCTGGCTCACTCCGGATGCAAACTGTCAAACAGCTTCCACAGCTTGTCCTGGCTGGCGCGATAAATCACCCAGCCGGTGCCATTATCCGAAGTCTCTCGAAACAGCAACTCGCCGCGGAGGTCGCCATCGGCATCAAGCGCGTCAACCAATTCCAGACGCGGCGTTAGGTCGAGATGATACTTGTCGGTCACTCCAGCATAGATTTTATGCAGGTTGTTATAGGTGTCCGGATAGGCCACCAACAGGATCGAATATTGCAGCTCGGAATCGATAGCCGAAAACGCGCTGCCCGCGGGTGGCGGCGGCATGTGCGCTTCGGCGCTGAGCACCAAAACAGGCTGGTTGTTGCCCCACAAGTCGTACGCGTTCATCTGCACGTTCTCGAGAACGGGGTCCTTTACCTTCGCAGCTATTTTCGTGGACGTTGCCGTTTGTGAAGAACGCCGCGCAGCCGGCGCACCCGCCGGCTTCGGCGCGCTCCGTGCCTTGGCGCGAGCGTCCACATAAGCGCGAATTTGTTCCTTGGCCAGCGCCGTCATTTGTTGGCGGCGCTCTCCCTCTTCGTCCTTGAGCCACTGAAACGCGAACGACCGGGGATCGGGCCCGGTCGCATCGGAAATTGCGGGAATCAACTGGACCGGTCCCTTATCGGCCACAGCCTCAGGAGTTTTGCCGGCAGTCGCTGGCGCGGCAGACGACGCGACCGCCCCCGGCTTGCTGTAGCCGGGCACCTCATCCTCGGGCAGCGGACCGACGGGCTTCCCGCGCCTCAGCGTCGGCCGGCTACCTTCACTGGCCCCGCTGTCGGATGCAGGGATGTTCGCGCGATCGTCCTGCTTGGTATCGCTCAGCTTAGTGTCGCCTGCCTTCTTGTCGCCCGCAGCGGGCGGAGGTGGGCCTTGCCCAGGCTGGGCTTGGCCTTCCGGATTCGAACCTGCCGGCGGCGCCGACTGCGGCGGTGGAGTTCCCTTGCTCAAGCGCGGCGGTTCATCCCCCGAAGACGGCGCAGTAGATGGGGGTGGCGTGGAAGGTGGCGCGCTAGAAGCCGGCGGCGGCGCGACCTTCTGCGGATCGCGCGTCAACCGGGGAGGGTGGTCGCTGGTGTCGATTCCCACCGGCGCCGTCTCGGCCTTGAGCGCCGTCTTCGCCGTTTCGCTTCCGGCAGGAAGCCACTGGCCCGTGCCGATCCACGGACTCGGCACATTGGCGGCCTTGCTGTGCAGCGCGCTGCTCACCGTGAACAGGCCCATCGAACTGCCTGCCCGTTCGGCCTCATACACCGTTCCAGTCTCTAACGCCATCGGGATCGGATCGGCTTTATACGCCGTCGCGTCCCAGAACTTCCCCCCGATCAGAATCGCGATCGGCACCAGTGTAGACTTGCTGTTCGCCGCCAGTTGCAGCACACCCACCGCCCGCGGTCCCGCATCTTTTTTTCTCGGGCCCTTCCGCTCCCCGGGCGTAATCTGAGGCCGCTCGTCCTGCGCCACGACGGTCGACGAGACAGTGCATGCCATCACGACCAGAGCCAATCCGCGGAATAAAATTCTGCGGTGTAGAATCTTGAAGAACGCTGCCCGGCGGGGCGCCGATCTCCCGGCATTCACGGCATTGGACTTCGGTTTCCCTGGAGAAATTCCCATGAATATCAATGATAAGGCTCCCGACTTCACTTTGCAGGACGAGAACGGGAAAGAAGTCGCGCTCAAGGACCTGCGCGGCAAGACGGTCGTTCTCTACTTCTTCCCCCGCGCCGACACCCCCGGTTGAACCGTCGAAGCTCGCGGGTTCCGCGACACATACAAGAAGATGCAGAAGACCGGCGCCGTGCTGCTCGGCGTTTCCCCCGACACGCCGAAAGCGCAAAAGAAATTCCAGGAGAAGTTCGACCTGCCTTTTACTCTGCTCGCCGACGTCGACAAGAAAGTTGCCGAGGCTTTCGGCGTCATGAAAGAAAAGAACATGTATGGCAAGAAGGTCTGGGGAGTCGCTCGCACCACGTTCATCATCGGCCCCGACGGCAAAATTCAGCACATCTTCGAAAAAGTGAAGCCCGAGGGCCACGCCGAAGAAGTGCTGGCCTACCTAAAAGAATCGGCCAAAGGCGCGGCTTAAGAGCCTGCATGGGCAAACATCGATGTTACGCATCGATTCGGGAAGGGCCCGAGTTCAGTCGGGCTGTAAGAGCCGCAAAACAGAATCGGCTTTAGCCGCTGCGGGACTTCCGGCCTCGGAACGGACAACTCGCGCCTGTTGCGCTTAAGATTCTCCGCATGCGCAAGCCGCAGGCCTCGACGCAAACGACCCAGATCCGTCCCCTCGATCGTGCCTTCTTCAGCCGTGATCCTCGCCGCGTCGCGCGCGAACTTCTAGGCAAGGTGCTGGTACGACAGGAAGGCGTTCGACAGGGCGACCCGCGCCAGGGCCGCCGCCCCCGTCTCATCGCCCGCATCGTCGAAGTCGAGGCCTATCTCGGCGAAGAAGATCCCGCCGCACACGCCGCCACCGGCCACACCGCGCGCACCGCGGTGCTCTTCGGACCGCCCGGCCACGCCTACGTCTACTTCATCTATGGAAACCATTACTGCCTCAACGTCTCCTGTGAATCCGAGGGCCGCGCCGGATCCGTCCTCTTCCGCGCACTGGAACCGCTCTCCGGCATCGAAGAAATGGCCAAAGCCCGCGGCATCGAAATCCACGGACCCAAAGACCTTGCCAAACTGACCAGCGGACCAGGAAAGCTGTGTGAGGCCTTCGCCATCACCCGCGCTCGCGACAACG
>Ga0137378_10004744_pt1 | contig 11725 bp, 15 predicted proteins | sample SagtaG_21_FD_104813 | JGI IMG/M metagenome (GOLD analysis project Ga0137378, IMG submission 104813) | Vadose zone soil microbial communities from Sagehorn Ranch, Mendocino, California, USA - Sage2_L_60_16 metaG | ecosystem: Environmental > Terrestrial > Soil > Vadose zone | place: USA... | reverse complement strand
GGTACGTCGTTTGCACCGGCGGCGGCGGGGGCATCATGGAGGCCGCCAACCGCGGCGCTGCCGAGGCCGGTGGCAAGACCATCGGCCTTAACATCGGGTTGCCGCACGAGTAGCAGCCGAACCCTTACATCACGCGCAAACTGACGTTCGAGTTTCACTACTTCTTCATGCGCAAACTCTGGTTTGCGCATCTGGCGCGCGCGCTGGTCGTGTTCCCAGGCGGCTTTGGCACCCTTGATGAGTTGACCGAAATCCTGACGCTGATGCAGACCAGAAAAATTGATCGCCACATTCCAGTCGTGCTCTACGGGTCGAGCTACTGGAATGAAATCATCAATTTCGACGCCCTCGTCCGGCACGGCATGATCAACCGTGAAGACCTTGCGCTGTTCCAGTTCGCCGACGATCCGGCTACCGCGCTTGGAGTATTGCAGACGGGGATCGCAGCGGAGCTGGAGGAGGCGACGCCTGCGATGGCACACTCCCGAACATCGCATGCTAAGCCGATCTAACTATCGCGAACTGCAATAGTGTACTGGATCGGAAATTCGCTCCATGGTTCGCAGTGAATCGGCCACCATGATGCGTTACTTGTCGTAACCCGGATTTGAGCTGGCAGCCAGTGTCAGATCGTGAAATTTCATGGTCGCCTTTGTGCGTCTCACGCTCTGTCTATGTTCACTCCTTCTTGATCTCGTGACCACCGAATTGGTTGCGCATCGCCGACAGCAGCTTGTCGGAGAACGATTCGGTGTCGCGCGAGCGCAATCGCTCCAGGAGCGAGAGGGTGATCACCGGCGCCGGAACGTCCAGATCGATGGCCTCGTCGACGGTCCAGCGGCCTTCGCCCGAATCGGCGACATACGGTGCGATACCGTCCATCGTCGGGTTCTTGCCCAGCGCATCCGCCGTGAGGTCCAGCAGCCACGAGCGCACGACGCTGCCGTATCGCCAGATCTCGGCGATTTGATGAAGGTCGAGGCTGAACTCGCGCTTGTGCTGCAGAATAGAAAAGCCTTCGGCATAGGCCTGCATCAGTGCGTATTCGATGCCGTTGTGAATCATTTTCGCGAAGTGGCCGGAGCCCACCGGGCCAACGCGGCCCCAACCCTGATTCGATGCCGGCGCGAGCGTCTCGAAAACCGCCCTGAGCCGCTCGACCACCACTTCGTCGCCGCCAACCATCATGCTGTAACCCTCGGCCAGGCCCCACACGCCGCCGCTGGTGCCGCAGTCGACATAACCAATCTTCTTCTCCGCGGCGGCGCTTGAGCGGCGCAGTGTGTCCCTATAGTTGGAATTGCCCCCGTCGACCAGCGCATCACCTGCCGCAAGCAGCGGCAGCAGCGCAGTCACGGTGTCGTCGGTGATGCTGCCGGCGGGAACCATCATCCAAAGTGTGCGTGGCGCTTTCAAGCTGGCGACCAGCATATCGAGCGAGGCAGCGGATTCGGCGCCTTTGCCTTCGACTCGCGCACGCGCCTCGGGCTTGGGGTCGAATCCGACCACACGATGGCCACCCTTGACCAGCCGCTCCGTCATATTGGCGCCCATGCGCCCCAAACCAATCATGCCGAGTTCCATAGGATTCCTTGCGAGGGAATGGATTGGCGTTGAACCCATCACACTGCGCGCACCCTATCCGGCGCGCGCCACAAATTGTTTACCGTGGGGTTGGTCAGGATTCATGATGCGACCCAGCGCCGCAACAACGATTTGCGCGCCAGCCTTGTGAGCGAGCCGACGTAGGCGCCGGCTGCCTTCTTGATCACATCCGCCTGAGTGGGATAGGCATGGATGACGCGGGCGAGTGTGCGCAGTCCGATCCGCGCGACGATCGCCATTTGTGCGTTGCGCGCGTCAAACGAAATCGCCAAGATATTAGAGCGCATGAAACAATCCGGCGAGTATTTTGATCCGAAGGAGACGGCTCATGAAAGTGCTGGTTGTCGATGTGGGTGGAACGCATGTCAAGATACTCGCCACTGGGCAGCGGGATCATCGGGAGTTTGCGTCCGGGCCAACGCTCACCGCCGAACAGATGGTCAGCAGAATCAAGGTGCTGGCTGAGGGGTGGAAGTACGACGTGGTGTCGATGGGCTATCCGGGGGTGGTGCTCCATCACCGGCCTGTAGCGGAGCCCCACAATCTGGGTCGTGGCTGGGTCGGGTTCGATTATCACGCCGCATTCGGTTGCCCGATCAAGATTGTCAACGATGCAGCCATGCAGGCATTGGGCGGCTACAAGGGTAGGAAGATGCTCTTCCTCGGCCTGGGAACCGGTCTCGGTTCTGCGATGATTGTGAGCGGCATTGTCGAGCCCATGGAGCTGGGCCACCTTCCCTACAGGAAAGCAACCTACGAGGACTATGTCGGCAGTCGCGGACTGGACCGGCACGGCAAGCAGAAATGGCGCAAGTATGTCGCGGACGTGGTCGCGCGCCTGATCGCAGCCCTCGAGCCCGAGGATGTCGTGCTCGGCGGTGGCAACGTCCACAACTTGAAAGAGCTTCCCGCGGGTTGCCGCCGAGGCGACGAAGCCAATGCGTTCATTGGCGGATTTCGCCTCTGGGAAAACAAGGGTGCCCGTAAACCGTCCATGCAAAAGCGGGCGCGTCCACGCTGAGTGTCCTTTCGCTTTACGTGACTCGAGGACGCTCATTCCGTGCTCGTCGGGATGGCGTGACGCGACACGACAAAAAAGCTACGAACCAAGGGGTCGCCGGGCGCGACACGCTAAGCGGTGAATTGCGCGATTCCTGCCCCCGCCTGAGCCGTCTGTCGCGTTTCCCGAAAGGAGTCACTCAAAAGTAGAATGCCGCAGCCGGCGTTGACGTCATGGCTGCCTTACAGCTAGGCGATTTACCTCGCGTGCGTCAGCTACTCAAGGCTCGCCTGAGCACGCGCATTTGGGACGCAGCGACGCGGCAAGGTTACGAAAGCCGCTCGCGTCGTCTCGACGAGGCTCATGACGCTGCGGCAGTGCGCGCCGCGTTGCGCTGGTACACGAACTAGCTTCGTCAACGCATATTGCGGCGCGCGAAGCCTGGCCAGCGACCCATCGATTTTGGCGTGGGCATATTCAATGAAGCCATCTGCTCGCGCGATTGTCATCGGAGGTGAGCTCGCACAACCTGGATGTGAAGATCAAAGACGACAAGCCGCGTCACACTGGATTTGCTGCGCGACGCGGCCATCGTGATCTCGTAACACCGCCGCTCGCGTTTCAGGCTGGTTGCACGCGCAGCACGGGGCGTGCAGGCTTCAGCGCGTACGCGCCGTCGCCGAGCAACGCTTGCACGATCGCGAGCACGACGAGAAGGACCGGGTATTCCCAGCCGCCATTCGCTGACGAGAACAGCCAGCCGTTGCCGATGTGCACTGAAGCCGCTCCGATCAATACGGGGATGGTCGCAAGCGCTACCAGCCGCGTTCGAACGCCGAGCAGGAGCAGGGCGCCGGTGGCGAGCTCGACCGCGACCACGACATACGCGAGGAAGCCGGGGAAGCCGACCGACTCGAAGAACTTCGCCGTTCCTGGCAGCGTGAATACCAGCAGCTTGAGCAGGCCGTGCGCGATAAACATAGCGCCCAGCGACAGACGAAGGAGGAGGGCGGCATACGGTGTGGTACGTGGATCGATCATGATGGTGTCCTTGGAATAAGAGGTTGGTGATGGTTGGTGCGCCTAAGTCCGCGCAATCCAGTTCGGCGCGATGCCCGTGCCCTTGCCTGCGCCATAGCCGAAGTAGATGTTGAGCCCCGCCAACGGCTCGAGGTAACGGGCGTTGCGGAGCGGTCCCGCGTCGACCGGCGCGAAGCCGATGCTCTTGACGAGCGTATCGACGGCCTGCTTGGCTTGCGCGCTGTCGCCCGCATAGAAGACCGGCACCGTGCTGCCGCGGCCGAAATCGGGACCTTCCTTCAACACCTGCGCGAACACGGTGTTGAACGCCTTGACCACTTCGGCTCCCGGCACCGCCTTGGCGATTTCTTCGGCGCCGGATGTCGTGTGGCCGACAGTGAGGCCCATGTAGTCCACGGTCAGCGGATTGGTGATGTCGACGACCGTCTTGCCGCACAGATCGCCGAGCGCTCGCAGCGCCGCGGTCGCTTCCGCATAAGGCGTCGCGACGATCACGACATCCGCATCGCGTGCCGCGGAACCGGCCGGCATGGCTTGTGCGCCAACTTTCGTCGCAAGCGCCGCGGCGTGCGCCGCATCCTTGCTGACGATCGATACCTTGTGACCCGCTTTGACGAGCTGCGATGCCAATGCGGAACCCATGTTGCCCGAGCCGACGATAACGACGTTCATGGTCAATCTCCTCCAGCGCCGCAGCGATCGGTACGGCGTCCGCGATGAGTCAAACTATATTGGTTTCTGTAATCGCGATAAACGGCGTCCCCGTTGACATATTGGACACGATGCGTTGACAATTGCGTATGGATCGCATCGGTGCGCTGGAGTCGTTCGTCGCTGCCGTCGAGGCGGGCAGCTTCGTGAAGGCGGCCGACGCGCGGAATACGTCGAAGGCGGTGATCTCGAAGCATGTGCTCGGCTTGGAGCAACGGCTGGGCGTGCGGTTGCTGAATCGCACCACGCGGCGGCAGTCGCTTACCGATGCCGGCCGTGGCTATTTCGAGCGTGCGAAGCAGATCCTCGAAGCGCTCGAGGATGCGGACGCCACCGTTGCGTCGAATGCGTTGCGACCGACGGGAACGCTGCGAGTCACCGCACCGCTGACGTTCGGTCTTCTCTACCTCGCGCCGCTTTGGGGCCAGTTCATGTCGCGGTACCCCGACGTGAAGCTCGATATCACGTTGTCGGACCGCGTTGTCGATCTGGTCGACGAGGGGTTCGACGTCGCGGTGCGCATCGCGCGCCTACCCGACTCGTCGCTTGTGAGCCGCAAGCTTGCGTCGACGCGGATGGTGATGTGCGCCTCGGCAGCGTATCTCAGGGAGCGAGACGCGCCGAAGACGCTTGCGGACGTTGCGCACCATCCGGTGCTTGCCTACACGTACCTGTCGACCGGCGATACATGGAAGTTCGAGCGCGACGGCATTGCCCATCAAGTGACGACGAAGCCGGTGCTGCGCTCCAACAACGGCGATACCTGCCGCGCGGCCGCGCTGGCCGGGCGCGGAATCATCCTGCAGCCGAGCTTCATGATCGCGGAGGATCTCGAGCGTGGCGATCTGGTGGAGATCCTTCCGCAGTACAGGGGGATCGAGCTTGGCCTCTACGCCGTCTATCCGTCGAGAAAACTGCTTTCGGCCAAGGTGCGCGTGCTGGTGGATTTCCTGGCGGAGACGCTCACGAAAATGAACGGAGCGACTGCGACGACTGTGGCGAAGCGCAGGCGCAGGTAAATGGTACGAGAAACGAGGTGCCAAGAAGGTCGCCATTCGCGAGCTCGTCGAGAACTGCGCTTTTCTTAGGTGGCGTTGCATCACAATGGTTGAATAGACGTACTGGGGATCCGGGTCCTTTGCACGACAGCGCTCTGAAGAACACCGGTAGGCCGTCTTTCGCCGAAGTTCAGCGGTAGACCGACGTAGTTCTCAGCGATCGTGCGTGACGCGCAAGGAGCGGCGGACTCTTGACCTACTCCGACGAGGCATTCACCGACTTTGAACGTATTATCGAGTTCCTGCTGGAGCCCTCTCCCAAGGCTGCGGCGCAGGCGCTTGATGGCATCAGAAGCGCAATCGGCATTCTCGAAACACATCCGTTCATCGGACGACGAGTAGACGATCAGGTTCGTGAACTCGTCATCTCGCGGGGAGCAACCGGATATCTCGCTCTCTATCGTTTCGATCCCGCATTCGACGTTGTCCGAATCTTGCGAATACGGCATCAGCGCGAGGCAGGTTACCAAGAGTAATCGCGGCGCTTGTTACGGCGCGGAGTGCGGCACGCAATGGCGGTGGTCGACCGTTGCATATGACCTCTGAAGAAAAGAGGCGCATTACAATGAGAGCATCTTGATTTGATGCTCGCGATAGGCTGCGATCGGGCCGGTCTCGGTCGGTCGAACGTCATGTGAACTCTGGCGGCCGATCGCGGTGGCGATATTGACCAGTGCATCGAGTGAGAAGCGAGACACGCGGCCGCCCAGCAGATCATTCATTCTAGGTCGCGTTGCGACGTGCGCTGCGTCTTCTTCTCGAGGGCAGCTTTAACGTTATCTGCTGCCTGATGTGAAATCGCTGAGTTGGAGTAGCGCATGCTGCGTGCGAACGCTATCGCCTTCGGACTTTTCCAGGTAGTTTGCGTCGCGTTCCTCGCGTACCACATTGCGTACTGCGGGCGCATACCAGACTGAATAGGTGCATATGGTGGGTCCGCGCCAGAACTTCTCGTCGTCAAGGCGCATCACGACGCCGAGCTTGATGGCATCGAACATGCCAGCTGGCGTAGAGATTTTCTCCCAACCGCCGACGCGTACGTAGCGATTGATAGTGCCGTCGGTTTTCATAGTCTCATCGGCGTTCCGCACCCACTGGTTCCATTTCTCGCCCGAGGCCAAGGGAAAATCAAAGCGTTGTAACGGTACATTGAAATATCGCATCTCATGGTCGTAGAGCGCACCGACACGTACTTGACCTGGCGCTGACCACTCTTCCGTACGGACATTGAAGATTCCATCGCCCTTCTGGGTGATGCGCACTTTGATCCCGGATGGATCGACTGCCATCACTTCGTGGGTCTCTACCCATCGCTGTTTGGCAAGGAAGCCGTCTTGCCCTTGAAAGGTCCATCGATCGCCGACCCGATAGGTCGGTACCGGTGTCGCTGGTCCAGCGGTCGTCGCAAATGAGTGGAGGCTGGCACAACCTACAAGGCCAAAGACGAGAGCCGGGAGGAACGGCTTGCAGAGTTTGGTGATCATGTTGATTCCTTTTGGGGTAAATGTGGAACGTGTTCATTTGGTGCGTGTGGCGTGCAATATCGCACCGCCGATGCAGATATTCCCGCAAACCGAGCTTTCTTCTGCTCGACGCAAGCGATGATGTGATTGCGCATCCTATGCGGCCAAAAAACATGGTGCCCGAAGGCGCCCGATAAACACGACGAGAGGACTGCCCGTGATTTCTGGCGAGAGCTTGCGATCCGTTGAACCAGAACGTGCATCGAATGACGATCGCCCATAGCGATGACGCTTGACCGAGCAATCGTGGCAACTTCCTAGAACGCGTACTTCGCCGAGGCCTGGAGCCGGTTCAGGTTCCCCTGGAGCCCATCCTCGGTTTTGCGATCCGCATGGATGTACTCGACGCCCAAGTCGGCGTTCGCAACCGGGCTCCAGATCAGGTTGACGTGCGCCGATGCAGTGCTCTTGTTCGTGCTCGCGGGAGTGCCGGCAGGATTGCTCTCGCTCGCCGTCGACAACACGAGGTTCGAGCGCAGTTGGTCGAACCAGTAGTGACGGTATGCGGCGAACCATCCCCACTGTTTCGGCAGCCGGATCTGCCCGTCGGATCCGACGACGCCGTCGGGGAAGAAGCCATCGGAGTAGCGGCCGATCGCATTACCCGCGCTCGCGGTGAAGCGGAAGTCGTCTTTGCCGACGACCGGTATGACCCCAGCCATGCTGACCGCACCACCCCACTTCTGGCTCACGGCCGCCGGTGTCGCGGCGGAGTCGACGCGTAGCTGCCGCACCAGGCCGTGCACCGAGATCTTGCCCATTGACGTGTTGAACATGACCTGTCCGGTGAGATCCGGAATGCGGTCGTCGTCGGCCCGGAAGCTCGCGCCTCCCGGGATTTGCACCACTGTTTCGGGATTCTCCAACCCAACCGACCATAGGCCGCGCGTTGTCGATCCGGAGCTGCCGAACGGCTGCGTCCAGCGCACTTGCGCCTGCCGATCGAAGATCTGCCCGACCGGACCACCGAAGTCCAAGGTATCGGGCAATGCTGCAGGGTTCATGAAGTTGGTCCAGGTCTGCCCGGCGAGGAAATTGCCGAGTGTTCCATAGGCGTGACGAAGTCTGAAGCCATGCGAATTGCTCACGCTTTCATTGCCGTCCGCGCCGTAGAAGTCGAATTCGACGTGCGTATTCAAGTCACCCATCGAGGTCGGCGTATTCGTCTTCACGAACAGCCTCGACTCCCTGGCCCCGAATTTGACCTGATTGCGCTCGTTGTCGCCTGCCGTCGGGCCGACCGCGATGGTGGTTGGATCGAGGAACAGGTCTCCTTTGGTGTCCACGCCGGCGCTTGGATTGCTGAAGACCGCGTCGAGCTTCACGTAGCCGCCCACGGTCACCGACGTATTCGACCCGGGCAGCTTGAACGAGCCCCTAGTGGCCCCGCCCGTGACGACATTGTCCGGAACGGCCGCCTGCTTCTTCTCCGCGGTCTCCTGTTTCATTTCCAGCTCACCGATTTTTTTTTGCAGTGCCTCGATTTGTGCTTTCAAATCTTGCAGCAAATCGGCCCGAGCCGCGGTTGCCGGGCCGCCCACGCCGATGGCGATCGCTAACGCAAGCGTCTTCGCTTTCAGTGCAATATTGGTTTCCATGACTGGACCTTCCGCTCGATGGGTTGCTGTTAAGTCGCAAATGTTTCTTCCCTACTTCCTCGTGCCGCAGACGTTCGATACGACGCACGTGTTCTCGACCCGCACCTAGGCGTCGTGGGCATCACGCGCTTGTCGGATTTCAGGCGGCGTCGAGACGCCGCCCGACCGGCTCGTGCAAACCGGTGCAGTCAATCCACCGGATGCTGCTTATTCCGACGTGTGTATTCCGACGGTCGTGACGTTATTCCTTCGGGAATAATGGCGATGGAAGCGAGGTATGAATGCCCCGCAAGCGCGGAGCGCGCCCGGCGCGGGCGCCGTTCCACGACTGGCTTGCGCACGTGATGCTGCGCGACGCGACGCCTGATTTATCGCACCGTTCCAGGAAGGCTGTGCCAGAACGCGACCGCCACGCGAAGACCGACCTCCGCTACGTTCACGACACCAGCCATAGCGCGTGATTGGCGAGGTCCGCCGTAACGTAGGCGAACAGCAACAAGCTCGATCCGAGGCGGAGGTCGCGGCGCGTCATCCGATAGGCTGGCAGGAATAACAATGGCATTTCGGGGCTAGCAACGATGAACTCGGTGGGCAAGCGTTATGCGAGTGAAAACTGGTACCGATCGCGCGCTGGCTCTATGCCGGAATCCATGAACCCAACGCCGCGGGAATATTTTTGGCCGCGCAGGGGTATGGCATTGCGTAACCCCTTCTTTTCCGCAAGGAGCTGACCGTGAGGCACCCGATAGATCGGCGAGAGTTTCTGAAACTGGCAGGCTTGGGCGGTGTCGTGTTCGCCTCGAGTCTGGGGGCGGCGCGCGCCGCGGGCACAATGGGCGCGGCCAAGGGCGGGACTTACGATGAGTTCTACTTCGTCCAGCTGTCCGACACGCATTGGGGCTTCCAAGGCCCCCCCAACCCCGACGCCAAGGGGACGCTCAAGAAGGCCGTTGCCGCGGTCAACAGCATGTCCGAGCAGCCCGATTTCATCGTCTTCACGGGCGACCTGACGCACACGACCGACGACCCGAAGGAACGCAGGCAGCGCCTTGCCCAGTTCAAGGAGATCGTCAGCGAGCTCAAGGTGAAGGACGTCCGCTTCATGCCCGGCGAGCACGATGCTTCACTCGACCGGGGCGAGGCGTACCAGGAGTTCTTTGGCAAGACCCACTACACGTTCGACCACAAGGGCGTGCACTTCATCGCGCTGGACAACGTCTCCGATCCGCGCGCGCTGATCGGCGACGAGCAGCTGCAATGGCTCGCTGCGGACCTGCGGCAGCAACCGCAAGAGGCAAACATCGTCGTGCTCACGCACCGACCCCTGTTCGACCTCTATCCGCAATGGGACTGGGCCACGCGCGACGGCGCGCAGGCGATCGATCTGTTGATGCCCCACCCGAACGTCACGGTGTTCTACGGCCACATTCATCAGGAGCACCACAAGATGACAGGGCACATCGCGCATCACGCGGCCAAGGGGCTGATGTTTCCGCTACCCGTGGCGGGCTCGCAGCCGCAACGTAACCCGTTGCCATGGGACCCTGCGCATCCCTATCAGGGCCTTGGCTTCCGCGACATCGAGGCGGAGGCGAAGAACGCCGAGTTCAAGCTCACTGAGCTTCCAGTCGTGAAGGCATGATGCGATGCAAGCCGCGAGAAGACGATTGACGATGGCGTTGAGCGGGTTGCTGCTGGGGACAGCAACGATCGGCCTGCGTGCGGCCGCGCAGCCGGAGGAGCAGGTCATCAAGATGCTGGCCCGGAGATTCACCTACACTCCTGACAAACTCACCCTGAAGCAGGGCGTCCCGGTCATTCTGGAACTCACCACGGCCGATGTCCTCATGGGCTTCAATGCGCCCGACTTCGGCGTTCGGGCGGACATCATTCCAGGCCAGGTCGCCAGGGTGCGCCTTGTGCCCAACAAGCCAGGTACATTCACCTTCCTTTGTGACATTTTTTGCGGCTCCGGGCACGAGACGATGAGCGGAACGATCACCGTGGTCGCGTGAAGCACCGAGCAGTTGCATTCGGCAAAACGGAGCGTCGATGGGTGCCATCAACGGCGCCCTGATTGCCGGCAATCCGCCAAGCAACGCATCGAGCGCTTACGTTCGTTCTGGCACCGCGTGTCTTCGGGCGTCACCATAGCGGCGCCTCCATTCTTGGTCCACGGCTGCCGCGTGCGTTTATGCCCGACGGCGCGCCGGGCGCCCTGAGCGTTCTACGACATCGATCCGCTGCGGACAACGCTGGAAGAGCTCGTTGACTTCGAGCTCATCAAACGACGCGAAGTGCTTCTCAGCGTCGGCGCGGTCAACGTGCGCACCGGTAACTCGACTTATTTCGATGATCTGCAGAATCGGATCGGCTGGACCTTATACCGCGCGCCGATGGAGATTATTCCCGTCGGAATAAGACCGCCGGCATCGGTGTCAGGCAGGAAAGCATGGAGCGCAGATTTGTCCGATCACACCCGTTTCGAGGAACTGGTCTTGCCGCACCTGAATGCCGCATACAACTTGGCGCGGTGGCTGACGCGCGACGCCAACGATGCGGAGGACGTCGTTCAGGAAGCATGCGTGCGTGCGCTCAAGTACGTCGGCTCGCTGAACGGCGGCGACGCCCGCGCGTGGTTCTTGACCATCGTGCGCCACGCATCCTACGACTGGTGCAAGCGCAACCGTCCAGCGGAGATCGCACGGGACGACGGCACCGCGATCGACATGGCGGTCGATCCTGCCGCCGTTGATCCGGAGCAGGCGTTTCTGCGCAACGCCGAGTCAAAGGCGCTGGCCAACGCGGTCGCGGCGCTGCCGCTGGCCTATCGCGAGGTACTGATTTTGCGCGAGTTGGAAGAGCTCTCGTACAAGGAGATCGCGAGCATCGCCGACATACCAATCGGCACGGTAATGTCGCGTCTCGCGCGCGCCCGCGGCCTGTTGCAGCGTTCGCCGCTCTTGCACGCGGCGAACTGACGTCTGGAGATGACAATGAACTGCAAACAAGCGGAAACCCTGGTCGCGGCGTACGCCGACGGTGAAGTCGACGCGCTGCGAAACTACTCGATCAAGAAACATCTGCTCGGCTGCGCCGGTTGCGCGGCGAGTTACCAGAGCATGCTTGAACTGCGTGCGCGGATTCGTGCCGAGGTGCCCTACTTTGTCGCGTCGCCGGCGTTGCGTG
>Ga0137378_10004742_pt1 | contig 11728 bp, 12 predicted proteins | sample SagtaG_21_FD_104813 | JGI IMG/M metagenome (GOLD analysis project Ga0137378, IMG submission 104813) | Vadose zone soil microbial communities from Sagehorn Ranch, Mendocino, California, USA - Sage2_L_60_16 metaG | ecosystem: Environmental > Terrestrial > Soil > Vadose zone | place: USA... | reverse complement strand
CCCTGCCGGCAAATGAGTGACAAGTTTTCAACAGCTAGACTGGCGAAAGGACAGGACAAGTTCGAGATTCTCGTGAAGCCCCAGCAGGCGCTTGACTACAAGCTCGGCAAGCAAGTAACCATAGCCCAATTACTCATGATCGAGGAAGTGTACGCGGACTCGAGTAAGGGTACAAGGGCTTCCGCTGACAAGCTCCAGAAGCATTTTGGAACAACCGATCCTCTGAAGGTCGCAGAGGAGATCATGAAGACCGGAGAGCTCCAGCTTACGACCGAACAGCGCCGCCAACTCGTCGAAGAAAAGCGGCGCCAGATAGTTTCGATTATCACGAGAAACGCAATCGATCCCCGCACGGGAGCGCCTCACCCGCCCCTGCGCATCGAGCAAGCCATGGAACACATCCGTCTCTCAATTGACCCTTACAAGAGCGCTGAAGAACAGGCTAGGCTGGTAATTGAAGAGCTGCGCCCAATTCTTCCCCTGAAAATGGAACAGATGAAGGTAGCCGTGAAGGTCTTCCCCGAGCATGCCGCACGGGCCTACAACGCGCTCAAGGGCTTTGGAACCGTAAGTAGAGAAGAATGGGGGCCCGACGGGTCGTTGGTGGCAGTCGTGGAGATGCCGGCAGGACTTTACGGATCATTTCTAGACAGAGTAGGCAAATTGACTCAGGGAACGATTCAGACAAAGGTCCTAACCTAGGAGAGAAAGTTGACACTGCTGGTGGAGGCTAATCAGGTGGTGGCTCCGGGGGAACTGCTGGCGGATGGGGATCACATTCTCGGAGAGAACGCGTACAGGATTGGAACCCAAATCTTCTCGGCATGTGTAGGCCTACTCGAGATCGACGGAAACAGGGTCCTAGTCGTACCCTTCAAAGGAGGATATCTTCCCCACGAGGGCGACTTAGTAGTAGGCAGAATCATCGACATCGGGCTTTCCGGTTGGTCGATCGACATACTGGCTCCGTATCAATCGATGCTTCCCGCCTCGGAGACCCCTGGTTCACGCGGACCACGGCGCAGAGACTTGTCCGAGATTCTGGAAGTGGGAGACATGGTACTAGCACAAGTGCTGGCGTTCGACAGGACCAGAGATCCCCTTCTAACAATCAAGGGTCCGGGGCTCGGCAAGATCTCCAATGGCAGAGTCGTTCAGATCGCTGCAGCAAAGATACCACGCTTGATCGGGAGGAAAGGATCCATGATTAGCATGCTAAAGCGCGAGACAGGATGTCAAATCACCGTTGGACAGAATGGGATAGCCCTGGTCTGGGGAAAATCGCCTGAAGCCGAAGAGCTCGCAGTAGAAGCCATATACATGATTGAAAGGGAGGCTCATACTCGCGGACTAACTGACAGGATTAGAGAAATGATAGCGAAAAATAATGTGGTTGGAGAAGTTGCCGGAACATAAGACTGAACTCATTGACAGCAAAGGAGTACGCGCTGACGGCCGCAAGCTCGACCAGCTCAGACCCATAAAACTCGAGGTCGGGATTCTCGACAAGGCTGATGGCTCCGCATATATTGAACAGGGCAAGAACAAAATCCTGGTCGCGGTCTACGGCCCGAGGGAGGCTCACCCCAAACACATTGCTCTACCCGATAGGGCTGTGATCCGATGCCGTTACCATATGGCCCCATTCTCGGTAGATGAGCGGAAAAACCCCGCACCCTCGAGGAGGGAGCACGAACTCTCTAAGGTAATCAGAGAGTCCCTCGAGCCTGTTGTCCTAACAGACCTCTACCCGAGGACCGTCATTGACTTGTTTGTGGAGATCCTCCAGTCAGACGGGGGTTCAAGATGCGCAGGAATAACTGGCGCATCACTGGCTCTAGCTGACGCTGGCATCCCCATGAGAGAGCTCGTCGCCGCTTGCGCAATCGGAAAGATCGAGGGCAAACTAGCGTTGGACCTTTCGGATTCAGAAGACAAGTATGGTGAAGCTGACCTTCCCGTGGCATACGTGCCAAATGCCAACCTGGTCACCCTGCTCCAAATGGATGGCGAACTAACGATCGAGGAGTTCAACAAGGGACTGGAAATGGCTGTTGAGGCGTGCAAGACCATACATACAATGCAGCGCGAAGCCTTGAAGAAGAAATTTAGAGAGATCAAAGAGAGCGTAATTGAGAAGGAAGAGACGGAGGTTGTCGCCTAGTGTCGGCAACACCTCAGCTTCCGCCGGTTGCAAAGCTTGAGCAGAAAACGATCGTTGACATGATCTCCCGAGGCAAGAGAATTGACGATAGAGGAATCGAGAATTATCGAACGATAACAATCGAGGCGGGTCTAATCGAGAAAGCCAACGGCTCTGCTGAAGTCCACCTCGGCAAGTCAAGAGTGCTGGTCGGGGTAAAGGTGCAGACCGGGCCACCCTTCCCTGATACTCCAGACGAGGGCGTTCTCACTGTCAATGCGGAACTAGTACCACTGGCATCCCCCTCGTTTGAGGCGGGACCCCCGAGTGAAGAGGCAATTGAGCTCGCGAGAGTCGTCGACCGCGGAATACGTGAATCGAAAGCGGTGGATGTAAAATCGCTCGTGCTTGAGAAGGGTAAGAAGGTACAGGTCGTTTATGTCGACGTTTACGTTCTTGACCATGACGGGAACCTCATAGACGCGGCCGCGATGGCAGCACTAACCGCACTCATCAACGCGAAGGTTCCGAAAATGGAGATGAAAGGCGACGAGGTCATAGTCAAGTCAAGTCACCATCCACTGCCTCTGAACAACTATCCTGTTGCCGTGACTTTCGCGAAAGTCAACGGGACCATTCTAGTGGATCCATCGCTCGAGGAGGAGCAGGTGATGAACGCACGACTAACGGTTACGATCGACAAGAATGGACGGATCTGCGCAATGCAAAAAGGTGGCCAATACGGTTTCACTGTTGAAGAGCTCAAGAGAGCAGTCGGAGTTGCAGTTCAGAAGGCTGCCGAGAACCGAACCAAGATTCTCGCTGTGGCGAAAGGCTGATGGCAAGACGCCTCGGCATTGGGGGAGGCTTCGGAGCACGATACGGCACCATCACACGAAGACAACACATAGAGATACTGACAGGACTGCGGTCCAAGCATGAATGCCCCAAGTGCAAGTTTAAGACCGTAAAGCGCTGGAGCGTGGGAGTGTGGCTCTGCAAGAAATGCGGGTACAAGTTTGCCGGCGGAGCTTACGCCCCCATAACGAAGGTTGGGGAAATAGCTGCAAGAGCCACGAGAGGTATGATGAGCCCATCAACACTATCCACCGAGCTTGACAGTCTACGAGCTGGGGCGAGAGTCGCACCATCGGTAGCTCCTATCTCGAAGAGACCGAGAACTCGAAGGAAGAAACAAGTTGAGCCGACAGAGATCACCGTCGAGGAGGATGCCGGACAAGCAAATGAGGGCCAACCAGCAGAGGAAAAATCGCCAGCTGAGGAAGAAAGCCCGGGCCAGTCTGACACTAATAATTGACATGCCCGACCCAAAGACGGCTAAGTCAATACGAGACTCGATAGGGCCTGAGACCGAAGCGGGCAAAGGCTTCAGATCCAAGACAACCGCTACCACGAGGGGAAACAAGTTGCAGATTGGAATAACTGCCAGCGATCTCGTGGCGCTCAGAGCCGCGTCGAACTCGTTCCTTCACTTCGTCTCGGTTGGGCTCAAAGGAGTGTATGCGGTTGCACCCTTTTATAGAGGCGGCCAGAAAAGAGCTTCAAGACGGCGCGTGCCCTAGTTTTGAGCGAAGTCGAACTCCCAGCGCAGGTACAGGAACAGCTTGCCCGGCTCCAACAAATGCAGCAGACCCTACAAGCCGTATCGGGCCAGAAACAACAGCTAGAAATCGAAGCCTCCGAAACCGACCGGGCCTTGGCCGAGCTAGAGAAGCTAACGGACACAGCGGTAGTCTACAAGAGCGTTGGCAGCCTTCTTTTAAGGTCCGACCGTCAGACCTTGCTAGTAGAACTCAAGGAGAGAAAGGAGCTACTCGGTACCAGAATAACCGTGCTCGGGAGACAGGAGGAAAGGACGAAGGAGAGGATGAAGGAACTCCAAGAGAAGCTTCAGGAAAAGCTTCGACCCATAAGCGCGGCCAGCAACTGAGAGACGCCTTCACTGAAGTCCCTTCCGGGAGCTCGCTGGTCCGAGGAGCTTGGATTCATACGTGCCCAGATGAAGGAACGCAGTAATGTGTGCATCATCTGCCACCAGAACGCTGATGCTGATGCCGTCTGCTCCGCGTACGCGCTTCAGGTCCTGTTACGTGGATTGTATCCGAATTCAAACGTGACTGTGTCCTGCCCCGAGGGCATCAGCGCATCAGCTAAGCAGCTTCTCGAGAACCTGGGAATTGGTTCCCCGGAACTCGTGCAAACTGAGGGAGTCGAACTCGCTATTCTGGTAGACACGAATACCTTGGACCAGCTCGGAGACGCAGCGGAAGAAATCAAGGCCAACACAATTCCATTCATCGTTGTGGATCATCATCATCCACATCCAGAGACGGAACGGCTCGCGACCAGAATGATCGTCGATGAATCGGCATCGGCCGCAGCCGAAGTAGTCTACAGACTATTCACAGCATCTAACCAGCCACTCGATAATCTGACCGCGATGGCGTTGCTTGCAGCCCTATTCGTCGAAACTAGACACTTTCTGCTGGCAAGAAAGCCCACATTCGAGATCGCTGCTGGCTTGGTCGACGCCGGAGCAGACCCTCGACGGCTCTCCGAAATGCTAGGAACCAGAATGAGCAGGTCAGAACGGATGGCACGGCTCAAGGCCGCGGGACGAGTACAAGTCGTCACGCTCGGGGACTGGATCCTCGCTACTTCCCAGCTCGGCTCGTATCAGTCCTCGGCCGCAAGAGCTCTGTTAGGACTCGGAGCGCATATTGCATTTGTTGGGGGAACGGCCAAGGAGAAGGTTAGAGTCAACATGAGAGCGACAGAGGAATTCGCCAGTAAGACGGGTATTCATCTAGGTAGAGATCTCGCGATTCCCCTAGGAGCCGCGCTTGGAGGCGGCGGAGGCGGCCATCCGACTGCGGCTGGCTTCTTTGGAAAAGTGGGCATCGACGATACGATTGAGAAGACCGTTGCTAGAGTTCGGGAGCTACTTGGGCCCTTCCAGAATTGATATACGACGGCCTCACTGAGCCGAAACACTAGAAGCGGAAACAGTTCACGTGCTCAAATTGTCCATAGATACTATAGAAGTGATTACTGCGAGAGGACTAGGCTTCCAATATTCAGGATCCTCTCACCCAGTGATCGAGAATGTGAATCTGTCCCTTCGCAGTGGGGAATTTGTGCTGCTTACTGGTCCTAGTGGATGTGGGAAAACAACGCTGTGCCGGTGTCTCAACGGGTTGATCCCTAACTTCTATCACGGAGAACTCTCCGGGGAACTCCTTGTTGATGGTAAGCCTGTCGCGTCGCAATTGACGAGCGAGGTCTCCCGGAGGGTCGGATATGTGTTTCAGAACCCGGAGAACCAGCTCTTCGCGTTGACTGTTGAAAAAGATGTCGCATTTGGCCCTGAGAACTTGGGCTTGTCCAGGGATGAGATCAGGCGGAGAGTGGACTGGGCGATGGACGCTACGGGGACGCAGGGGTTGAAGGACTTGGCTCCCTACGAGCTTTCGGGGGGTCAGCAGCAGCGTGTTGCCCTGGCCGGGGTCTTGGCTATGGAGCCTAGCGTGATTGTGCTCGATGAGCCAACATCGTTTCTCGACCCTCGTACAGCCGAGGGCGTCGTGAAAGCTGTTGACGATTTGCGGCAGGAGCACAATGTTGCAGTAGTCGTCGTCGAACATAGGCTAGATTTGGTTGCGAGATTCGCCAATAGAATCGTTGTGATGGACAGGGGAAGGATTGTCGACGATGGAAGCCTCGGGGAGGTGCTTGACCGTGACTATGAGCGGTTATCAGCGCTCGGAATCGGAGTCCCGAAGGTGAGCCTTCTCTGGGCCCTTTTGCGCGGGGATCATCTAGTTACGGGCAGCTTGCCCACTCACGTTGAGGAGGCGGCTGCGCGGCTGGAGAAGTTGGTGCATTCTTGATTAGCTTGGAAAATGTCAGTTTCAAATATCCTTCAGGAGAGTTCGTTCTTCAAAGCGTAGACTTTTCAATTGACAGCGGCCAGTTCGTCGCGATTATGGGTGAGAACGGCGCTGGAAAAACGACTCTCGCGAAGCATTTGAACGGTCTGCTGAGGCCTACCCAGGGCAGAGTGCTCGTTGACGGAGAGGATACGAAGAAGAAGAGTGTTGCAGCGTTGTCCCGGAAAGTAGGGCTGGTTTTCCAGAATCCGGATCACTTGCTATTCTCGGAAACTGTGAGAGATGAGGTCGCTTTTGCATTGAGAAACTTTGGGTACTCGAACGAGATTATTCAGAAACAGGTTACAAAGACATTAGAGGCGCTTGACCTCACGGGATACGCGGACACCTCGCCCTTCTTACTCAGTGGTGGAGAGAGGAAGAGGACGGCTCTGGCCGCGGTCCTAGCCTGGGAGCCTGATTACTTGGTTCTTGACGAGCCTACGATCGGTCAGGACTATTTGCAGAAGGAGCGTTTGCGGAATTTCATCCTTCAACTCTACTCGCAAGGGAAGGCTGTCGTCATTATCAGTCATGACGTGGAGTTTGTGGCTGAGGCGGGGCCTGAAGTTGTCTTGATGTCGAAGGGTCGGCTCTTGGCGCGTGGGCCCGCGGACGAAATATTGTCGAATGAGGATCTGGTTGAGAAGGCGTCACTGGTGAAGCCTCAGATGGCTCGCTTGTTCAGCCAGTTGGGAGGCGGGTTTCCACAGGATGTTGTTGAAGTTCGCAGGGCGAAGTTGCTCTTGGAGGATAGACTCTCACAGGTGAAGTCGGCTGTCTCTCAAGGCGCTTAACGGGTTCAAATTCTCAACTCTTAAGACTCCAGTGCACAGACTGGACCCCAGAGCCAAGTTTCTCCTCGTAATCTCGATCGTAGTAACGTCGTTACTGTTCACAAGCATTTACGTGATGGTTGCGCTTTTGGCCCTTCAACTTCCCCTTTTGCTCGCTGGCCGTGTTGCGCGAAGATGGGTCTACTCGCTCAGAGCGGGTGTGTTTCTCTCCGTGGTCATATTCGTTGTGAATCTGTTTACCAGTTCTGTGTATTCTGCGATCGCTCTGACGTTGCGTTTCTTGGTTCTACTAACGACATTCAGTTTGTTTTTCATGACCACTTCTCCTGATGATCTAGGTTTGGCGATTGACAAGATCGGTTTTGTGAGATGGTTGTCGAGGAAGTGGCTAGGTTATCCTAACGCTCTATCCTTCACTTTCACCACGGCAGTCCGGCTTGTGCCGACACTTGCTGCCGACGCGCAGACTGTGGTTGACGCTCAGAGGTCTAGGGGTTTGGAGCTGGATAAGGGGAACTTGTTCAGGCGTGTTCGGAACTATGTTCCGATACTGATTCCATTATTGTTGATTGCTATTAGGAGGAGTTTGGAGCTTGCGGAGGCGTTGGAGTCGCGGGGATTCCCTGGGAAGGAGGGGCGCGTTTCCTTGTTCGAGCTAAAGCTGGGGCGGACGGATTATGGTTTGATCTTGGCTTCACTTGGAGGGCTGAGCGTGTCAGTCTGGGTATTCCTACAACACTATCATGTTCCGTTGGTCTGAGCGACCCCATTCGGGTTTAGCGAGACGCCTGCGACAGAGTTTCTGGTCTTACGCTCGGCAAGGCCATATGGAGTGCACAATGTGCCCAACGCCTCGTTCCCCTCAAGAACCGTGCAAGTTGCGGGAAGGCTGTATCATGACGCGATCTGCCAGGAATGGTACCCCCTTTTTGAGAGTCATTTTCTGTTTGGAACCGTTTTGCCCGATTTTGCCTTCTAATCCCTTGGAATCGGCTTGAATCACGATTTTCGAATCGGGAAATATGGGTACTTTCGTGCGGGCCGAATCGGCGGGTATAGAAACCGGCCTCAAAACGCGATTCAGGGCTGATTCTGGGCGATTTCGTCTCGCAGAGATCACGTTCGAATTTCACGAGACCTGGTTTAGCTGTTAGCCTGTTGCTCCGCTTTTAGAAGGGCGGAGATGGCCTGCTTCACCTCTTCTATGGAAGCGTCATCTTCTATTGTCGTTATGTCGCCAATATCGCCTCCGGCTGCGACTGCCTTGATCACTCTTCGCATAATCTTCCCGCTGCGCGTTTTGGGCAGCATTCTGGCGAAGTAGATGCTGTCTGGTGTTGCGATTGGTCCGATTGTCTTTCGGACGTGGTCCCTGAGTTCCTGTGCCAATCCGTGTCCCGCTTGGGCTGAGCCTTTCAGCGTTACAAACGCGACTATCGCTTCGCCCTTCACCTCGTCTGGCCTGCTCGCAACCGCCGCTTCAGCCACTGCCGGATGGCTCACCAGTGCGTCCTCGACTTCGATAGTTCCAAGCCGGTGCCCCGCAACTTTCATTACCTCGTCAGCTCTCCCCAGAAGCCAGAAGTATCCGTCTTTGTCGCGTAATGCATAATCGCCAGGGTAATAGTTTCCTGGAAAACGTGTCCAGTAGACTTGTCGATATCGCTCTGGATCGTTGTTTAGAGTCATGAACATCCCCGGCCATGGCTTTCGAATAATTAGGAACCCTTTTTTGCCTGGTGGGAGAGGCTCTCCTTTCTCGTCGACAACGTCAGGTTCTATGCCTGGTAGAGGGAATGTGGCTGACCCGGGTTTGAGTGGGACAAGTCCCAGCCTTGGGGTGGGGGAGATTAGTATTCCCCCCGTCTCTGTCTGCCACCAGGTATCGACGATTGGGCATCGGCCGTATCCGATCACGTCAAAGTACCACTGCCAGGCGGTGGGGTTGATTGGCTCGCCTACTGTACCAAGAAGTCGTAGGCTGCTTAGGTCATGCTGGCCGGGGTAATGATCCCCGTGGCGCATTAGGGACCTTATTGCCGTGGGAGCAGTGTATAGTATGCTTACCTGATAACGTTCGATCATCTCCCACCATCGGTCGGGTTTAGGATAGTCGAGAGCTCCCTCGTACATGACGGACGTTAGCCCGTGCAATAGTGGGCCAAACACTAGATAGGTGTGACCGGTAACCCAGCCGATATCTGCTGTGCACCAGTAGACGTCTTCGTCTCTCGGATCGAAGACCCATTCCTGAGTGGCCATCGCGTAGGCAAGGTAGCCTGCGGTGCCGTGGACGACTCCCTTTGGCTTGCCGGTAGTTCCGGAGGTGTATAGGATGTAGAGTGGATGATTGGATTCGACAGGCGTTGGAGGAACATTCGTGGATGAATCCGAGACTGCTTCGTGCCACCACAGGTCCTTCCCCGACTGCATGGGAACTTCTTGGCCAGTGCGCCTAAGCACGACGACATGCTCAACACTCTTAGAGTTCCTCACGGCTTCGTCGACGACGGTTTTGAGCCCTACGATTTTTCCGCGCCGATATCCTCCATCAGCAGTTACGACGATCTTTGCCTTGCAGTCATCGATTCTCTCCGCGAGCGATTTTGAGCTGAATCCGGAGAAGACCGCGGTGAAGGGTGCGCCCAGTCTTGCGGAGGCTAGCATGGCTACTGGGAATTCTGGGACCAATGGAAGATAGAGTGCGACGGCGTCTCCTTTGCCGACCCCGAGTTTTTGGAGAACGCTTGCGAACTGATTAGTAGATCTTAACAGCTCTTGATAGGTTATGGTGCGTCTGTCTCCCGGCTCTCCCTCCCAGAGGTAAGCAGCCTTGTTTCGACGCCAGGTAGACGAGTGTTTGTCCAGCGCATTCTCCGAAGCGTTAAGCTCGCCGCCCACAAACCATTTTGCAAAGGGATAGTTCCAGTTCAAGACACTATCCCAGCCCTTCCGCCAGGTAAGCCGTCGTCCAATCTCTGACCATAGCGCTTCTGGGTTCTTGATTGACTGCTTGTAATGGTCCAGGTAGCGGGCTGCTGGCCAGACCTTGGTGTCAACTGGGAGGCCGCCTGTCTCTGACATCATTCCATCATACACTGAATTTCTCTATGACTGGTTGGCTGAATCGATTCTGCCTGAAAAGGGCTTCGTAACTACGACGACCTTGAACGGTAGTCATGGTTGACGCAGCCAACTAAGAGGCACCGCGGACAAGGGGTCTTCCGGAGCTGCTCACCGCCTGTTGTGACTCGGCCCGTCTACGACTGGGCGGACCTTGGACTTAGGACGTGATAATCTGCAGGGTGCATGCCCAAGGTATACGTGTATAGCCTGTGCAAGAGAGGCGAACGAAACCCCAATAATCAGTGTATGATACATTGTCGACTTGAGGTATGCTGCTATGGAGAAAGCCAGAGATGCGATTGAATGTCTGGACCATTCTTGGTCTTCTCTTCCTCTCAGGTTTTCTTCTTCCACCTGCGATGACCCCCACTTCACTGCATGGGGTAGCAGGCTCATCAAGCGTGGTACCGCATGTGAACTACATTGCAGTGATAATGATGGAGAACCATCCGCTAAACACTTCGAGCTGTTGCGGGGGCGCCAACGGCGTTCTTGGGAACATCGCCGCTCCCTACATTACCCAACTGGCCCGAGACTATGCCCTCAGCGGGAACTATTCCAGCGTCACTCCAGGTAGCCTCGGAGACTATCTCTCAATAATCGGAGCATCGACCTTTTCAAGTATGCCGTGCGTGGGAAACGAATCTCCCCCAACTACTTGCTCAACAACAGCCACCAACCTCATCGACAGAATCGAGGCCTCTGGCAGGACTTGGAAGGCATACATGGAAGATTACAGCGGGGGATGCCGTGGGACTAACGTTGGAGCCTACGATTATTGGCACAACCCGTTCCTGTACTTTGCAGGCATCCAGAACAGCACCGCACGATGTAGTAAGATCGTCTCGGCCAATCCCGGCCATTCTGGCCTTCCGGACAATCAGTTCATCTCGGATCTAAACTCAACTACGACCGCGTCCAACTTCATGTGGCTGACACCTAATGAGGTCAACAATATGCATGGGTACAACTCACAACCGCCCTCAATATCCGCCGGGAACAATTATCTTTCACAGCTTATCCCGCTAATCCTCAAGACCTCTATCTTCGCAACACAAAGCGCGGCGTTGTTACTGGTCTGGGACGAGCCAACAACCTGCTCAGTACCACAGGTGCCCCGTAACGACCTGTCCAATTCCTGCTATCTGGCTAGGCCCCGCGGCAAAGCGAAGCTATGTTTCGATGTCTCGGTATAACCACTATTCAGCGCTGGCGACCATAGAGACTCTCTGGAACCTCCCACCACTCACCACCAACGATTCGAACGCGACTCCAATGCTGGAGTTCTTCACATCATCACTCAAGTTTTCTCACTCCAATTCTGGAGACATATCAGTAGTACAGGGAGGCTCAGCATATGCCACAATCACGATGAGACAGCTAACAGGCACGCCCCAGACAAACGCTTCCATAGGCATGTCGTGCGCAATCGTTCCCTCGAACACATCATGTCTTTTCAGTCCTGCCACTTTTTCTTGCACCAACACTTGTCTAACCACTCTGAAGATCACAACTAGCTCTAACACTCCAACCGCATCGTCTTACCTGAGCATTACAGCTAGTTCAGGCGCCATAACAAACTCTACAAGTTTTGCGATCAATGTACTCACACCGTTGCAACAGCCCGGTGATGTTAACGGTGATTGCAACACAAACATCTTCGACTTGGCTATGGTCTCAGGTAATTTCGGAAAGCGAGTTACCACAGGTAT
>Ga0137378_10004736_pt1 | contig 11738 bp, 6 predicted proteins | sample SagtaG_21_FD_104813 | JGI IMG/M metagenome (GOLD analysis project Ga0137378, IMG submission 104813) | Vadose zone soil microbial communities from Sagehorn Ranch, Mendocino, California, USA - Sage2_L_60_16 metaG | ecosystem: Environmental > Terrestrial > Soil > Vadose zone | place: USA... | reverse complement strand
ACGCGAATCAAAGTTTGTCGTCCCGCAGTACCCTCGAACGCGCTGTAAAGATTGGCCGGCGGCGTAAGTGCGCGGCCGTTTACTTCGAGCAGATAATCGCCTTCGGATACTTGAATACCAGGAGCGCTTAGTGGTGCCCGTAGATCGGGGTTCCAATTCTCTACGGTGTAGATTCGCTTCATTCGATAGCGGCCGTTTTCGATCGCGAAGTCTGCACCCAACAACCCGACGTTGACTGGATCTTCACTGGGCACGTCGCCCGCGCCGGTCAAATACGAATGACCCACGGTCAGTTCGCCGCCAACGGTCGCGATCAAATAAGCAAGGTCCGATCGATGGGCGACATATGCAAGCAGTGGACGATACTTTTCGTTAATCGCTGGCCAATCATTGCCGTGAAACTTCGGGTCGTAGAAATACTCGCGCTGAATACGCCACGTCTCACGAAAGATGTCCTCCCACTCGGCGCGAGGATCGACCTTCATTTCGAGTTGCGCGACATTGAGCGGCCCGTCACCGACCCTTACCGGAGCAGGTCGATCGGTGGGAACGATTCCCCAACTCAATCCTCCGCCGGCGCTTCCCTGGTAGAGCAGCTTCTTCTTGTCGGCTGACAATGAATACGAACGTATCCCTTCGAGAAATGGCGCCACAGTGCGCTCTCTTAGTTGATAGCGCTGCAGACGCAGAGAAGGCGGTCCGGGCGCGGTCGTCACAATCGGCTCTGTGTAGTAGAAGCTACCCGCAGCGCCTGCGGTGAGATTGCCGTAATCGCCCGCTGGTATGTTCACCGAAATTATTCTCTGCCCGATGCGATCAAAATCGATGCGAACATTCACGGCGCGCGGCGCAGGGGCCGGCTGAGGCGGCGGAGCTTCTGCCGGCGGGGAAGGTTTCGGCGGCGGCTCGTCGCCAGTCTCGGGAAGCAAAGGTGAAGGCTCATTCGCGCTGAGCACGGCAAGATAAACGGCGCGGCGCACGGGACGATCGATTGAGCTCATCTCCAGCCAGCCGGTACTGGGTCCATAATTTGTGCTGGCCATGAAGTAGAGGTATTTGCCTCCCGCATCGAAGGCGGGCGAAATTGAATCCGCCATTCCATCCGTGATCTGGTGAGACTTCTTATCTGCCAAAGAGTATATGAAGATTGCGCGCAGACGGCTCGGCAGGTTCTTTGAATACGCAACCCATTTCGAATCGGGCGACCAAATGGCATCAAATGACCGCGCGGGATCGGGATAGTTATCCGTGTCGATCTTCGTCGCTTTGCCACTTCCTATTTCGATCGACCAGAGATTTCGATGATTGTCCTGAAGCAGGATCTGCGTTCCGTCCGGTGACCATGCCGGCGCCGAGAAGAACGCGGTTGACGGCAAGGCAATTGCTCGCGGAGTGGTCACGCCGAGCGGATCGCCGAGCATCAGTTGATACTCTCCGCTCGCGTCTGAGAGCCACGCGAGCTGACTACCGTCAGGCGACCAGGCGGGACTGCGATCGTGCGCACCCGAACTCTGCGTTAGATTTCGGTAGTCACCTTTCTCGGCGGGCACGGTGAAAATTTCGCCGCGCGCTTCGAAGGCCGCGCGCGCTCCGGTTGGCGAAAGCGCCGAGCTGCGAATCATGCTGGCGACTTTCTTGAATTGCGTTCGCGCCCACGGAAAATCGCCGGTTACCTGAATGTCGACTCGTTGGGTTTTGCCACTCTTCGCATCGACGAGATAGACATAACCGGCCTGCTCGTAAACTATCGCGTCAGGACCCGCCGACACCGTCATGATGTCGAAGTCGTCGTAATGCGTGAGCTGAGTTACCTCTTTTGTGCCTTCATGATAAGCGAAGAGGTTGGTGGTGAAATTACGATCGGAAAGAAAGTAGATCGTGTCACCGATCCACATCGGCAGCGTGTCGTTGCTGTTGTTCCACGGAAGCCTCTCGACGGAATGATCGGCAAGATTCATCACTAAAATTGGGTGAGTGCGGCCACCGCGATAGTGCCGCCACATGCTGGTTTCATACCAATCGGGAACGAAGGCAGTTGTGATCTCTTCATAGGCAATACGTCTCACATCGGGAGAATAAGACGCGCTGAAGGCCCGCGGCATTGGTAACGGTTCCGGAAATCCGCCGTCTACACTTACTGTCCAAAGGCGAAAGTAAGATTGCTGCGGCGCACTGTCCCGCACTGAGGCAAAGATCACGCGTCGCCCATCCGGTGTCCAGCCACGCACGCGATCGAGGCCGGGATGATACGTCAAACGTTTTGGATCGCCACCCGCAGTTGGAACGACGTAAACATCGGTGTTACCCGCGATGGTCGCTGTGAAAGCGATCTGTGATCCATCCGGCGAGAAGTACGGATCGATTTCCGCGCCCGGCGTCGAGGTGAGGCGCCGTGCTTGTCCGCCGCTGCGAGGTACGATCCACAAATCGCCGGCATATTCAAAAGCCACCGAGTCGCGACTCACCGTCGGATGACGGAGCAGACGTGTATCCTGCGCAGTCGCGATGCCTGAGATGGATAGACACAATAACAGATCAAAGAGGATCAGTCGTCGTATGTTCATGGATGATTTCTCACGAGCCGTTTAGCGTAAAAGCCAAGAGTTTGGTTTGGTGGGAACAGCAGCCGCTTAGTAGCGAATGGTTCTCTGTTCCCACCGCTGGCAGAAGGGCCTCGGTGACAGTAGACGTGAAACCGAGCTACACATCCGCCACTACTAACAGATGCTCGTCGATCTCTGTCCAGCCTCTCCCCGATCGGAGAGGGAGTCTTTGCAGCCGACTCAGAACGAAATTCTGAATCCAATCTGTCCTTCACGTCCCGGCAGCACCTGTGTTATCGATCTGAACGGTTGGGTAGAAATGTTCTCCCGGTTCTGGACCGAGGCTGGGTTCTGACGATTCAACAGATTGAAAAACTCAAAGAGTATCTCTGCCTTGACTCGTTCGCGAATGTTGAAACGCTTGGAGAAGCGCAAATCGACATTGACGAATGGCGGCGCGGTGAAGCCATTTCTCCCCGCCGTAAAATCGATACCGTTGAAATTACCATTGCCGTCTGGGTCTCTGTTCAAAGCGTCGAAGCGGCTAAAGTGGAAACCGCTCTGTGCGCGAACAATGCCGCCGATTTGAAATTGCCACGGAAGATCCACCAGCCCGTTGACCTGAAAGATATGATCCAGGGCCAAGCTTGACGGGCCTTTGTCCAGATCGGGGCCATTGACAAATGTTCCCGCCGCTGCAACGAAATTACCATTCCTGCTAGTAAACGATCCGTTCGCATTTGTCTGCTTCGTACAGGTGGGATTCGAGGCCGGGCACGGTTCCGTAACCACGGGAGCGATCCCGATGAAGTTGTCCGTAGGAGGTGTAAAGATGCCAAGCGAATTGTCGGTTGCTTTGGCATAGGTATAATTCGCTCCAAGAAGGTAGCGGTTGCTGAGGCGCTTATTCAAGCTCACGACCAGTGCGTCATATTTGCCCTTGAAGAAGGGGCCGAATGTTCGAATCTCTCCCGTGGTATTGGGGGGGTCAAAGCTTCGGCCAATACCCGCGACACGAGACCTGAAAGCAAGATTGCTGAGCCTAACACCCAGAAGATCCCGCATTTCGCGGTGAAAGTAGTCGGCCTCGACCACTATATCTCTTGTTATCTCCCTCTGCACGCCTACGCTGAAACCGAGTGTATGGGGAGTCCTAAATGTGCTGTCAGCCGTCGTAGGCGACACCTGCGGAGGGATAATTGGATTATTTAACACTCCAAATTGTCCCCATTCAAAGTATCCCGCGGGCTGGCCGATGGCTGCGGCGGCTTGTGTTAGGTACTCGGCCGGTGTCAGGCCAGTAAGCGACTGTACATTATTGATGTTGATGATCGCATTGGCCGGTATGAATGCATGACCTGGCGCAACCACTCTGTTCAACCTGTCAACCCCGACCATCGGCCCTCCAAGTGGGCAACCTACTACTGGAGGTCCAGCGATCTGCGCGTCAGTAAGGCGGTTCGAAATGCAAGGACCCGGAAGGCCAACGGCGAAGGCCAGGCTGGAGACTAGACTGGGCGACCCGTAAAATCCCCGTGGAAAGTATAGCGATTGAACAACTCTCCGGTCGCTGCCGCCAAATCCGGGAATCTGTTCCACCAAGCCCAGCCGGAACTGATCATAAAACACGCCGAAGTGTGAACGAATAACCGTTTTCGGCGTAACCGACCAGGCGACGCCCAGCCGCGGAGAAAAGTTTTTCTGTGCGTCGAACTCGCTATCATGATCCCAGCGAAGCCCAAGATTGACAGTCAGATTCTTTCTGATCTTCCAATCGTCCTGCACATACAACGCGTTGTAATTATTCCGCAAATGTATCTGTTTGGCTTCCGGCGTGGCGCCCCCAGCCACCAAGAGCAAGAAAATGCCGCTGTTTACGGGGCCAAGGTTAAGGTAGTCATCGATAGTGGCAAATAGCTGGTTTGTCAATGTTTGAGAATCGAGCCCGTCAACTTTGGTACGTAGAAACTGCCACCCGAACTTCAAGTCGTGATCGCCAAAAACCTTGTTTACGTTGGCCGCTACTGACGTGTATTTCTGGTCCAGATTCGAAGGTGTCGACGAATTACCAAAGGTTACCCCTGGAAGAGTGCTAAAAAACCCACACGTCGGAGGACAAATCTGCTGCGCGGGGAAGGCGTTTAGTAAGGTACTCCCCGTGAACTCCGGATGGGCAGGCCGACTATCGGAGGGCTCGCCGCGATAAGAACCGCGGAGCGTTACTATCCACGGATTGCCCTGGTCACCCAGCAGCATTGTATCGCCAAACCCCAATAGCAAATTGCGGCCGCTGGTGCTGGTTCGAGTTGACGGTAATCCCGATCCCGCACCCCTGGCGAATTCATTTGTGTAGTTCAGTTCCTGAACCAACTGGTGTCGTCCAAACTGTTCGTTGAGCTTAAAAAAATTCCGGGTTGCTCGGCTGCGCTGTGGAACATCGAGTGGGTTCTCCTGGTTGCGCAGAAGCTGAAGGATGGACGCTGCTCCAGCCGATGTGCCGAGATCCGGATACTTGAAATCAATGGCACGGTCCTCCGTGATCCGTTCCGACGAGCCGAAGAAGAAAATTCTGTCTTTAAGGACCGGCCCGCCCCCCGCGAGGCTATAGTCGAATCTGCGCAGATGCAGCGGATTCGTCACCGCTGGGTCCAGCGAGTTGACGGAATCGAAAGATTCGTTACGGTGAAACAGCGACCCGACACCGTGAAAAGCATTCCCGCCGCTCTTGGTGATAACATTGACTATCGCCCCCGATGCCTGTCCAAACTCGGCCTTGAACCCTGTCGTTAGCACCTGAAACTCGGCAATGGTCTCTTGATTAAACTGCGCCGCAGGGCCGCCATTGACGGTGTCCTTGTTAGGCTGCCCGTCGATAAAGAAATTGTTATTGCCGCTCCGCTCTCCTAGTACCGGATTCGCATTATCGCCGCTGGATTGCCGGTTGATGGCGACTCCGGGAACGAGCTGCAACAGGTCGAGGTAGTTGCGACCGTTGACGGGATATTCCGTGATTTGGCGCGGAATAACAGTCGTGCCCGTCGCGGATGAGGTTGAATCAATCAACTGTGTTTCCGCGCTCACATTAACTTGCCCTTGTACGGCGCCAACTTCCAGTTGAATGTCTAAAGTCAGAGTGCGATTCACCGTCAGTTCGAGGTTCTCGATATTGCGTTCGGTAAAACCCTTGCTGGAAACCGTTAGAGTGTAGGTTCCCGCGGGCAATGCAGTGATCCTGTAATAGCCGTCCATGTCGCTCACAGCCGTGCGTTCGATGCCCAGTGACGCGGCCTTCAAAGTGATCTGCGCGCCGGCGACCACCGCTCTCTTCGCGTCAGTGACGGACCCTTCAATAGTCGAAGTCGTGGTCTGGGCGGCGGCGGTCGGAGCAAAGAGTTGGATCATGGAGAGAGCGAGAGAAAGGACTGTAAACGAGGACCCGTACCTCCGCTGCTCAGGTTGGGCCTCCGCTCCTATCAGATTGTCGATCGGTATTAGGATAATCCCTTTCATAACCTCTGCCTCCTCTTAGGAAAGTCGAAGTGCCGCACTCGCACTCGACTAATCGTGACGATCCATCACCAGCAGTTGGGCTCGGCCTTGCCTTTGCTCGTAGCGAACAAAAAGCAGATGGATAATTGAGCCAATACTTCGTTGTCTTGCAAAGCCTGAACAGATCTGTTGATTTGGATACCGCAGGTCTCTTTACCGCAAGTGCTGCAAAATGTCAATAGTGCGACGGATGCTGCACAGACTTCCTTGCCTCTCGAACTTTGATTTGCTATCTTGCCGGGCCATGCAAACTCGATCTGAAGGCGCGACCAGGCTTTGCGGAGCCGTCTCTGAACAGCTCGCCATCGAGAGAATTGAAATGCGAACGGTGCGTTTACCGCTCAACGAGCCGTTCGAAACCAGCTTCGGTTCGATCGATTCGCGCTTGATATTCCTGGTCAGCGTCGAAGGAGAAGGACTGACCGGATGGGGCGAAGTGGTCGCCGCCGAAGAGCCACTTTATAGCTATGAAACTGTCGGCACGGCTTGGCATGTGATCCGAGACTATCTCGCGCCGGCGATGTTGTCTCGACCTTTGCTGAATCTCGCCGAGCTTTCAGTCCGCTTCGCTCCATTTCGCGGCCACAACATGGCCAAGGCTGGATTGGAACTGGCCTACATGGACTTGCTCGCGAGAACGAGAGATCAATCCCTCTGTCAATTGATCGGAGGAACGCGTTCACGGATACCGGTGGGCGTCAGCCTCGGCATTCAATCTTCGCTGGACCAACTCCTGGAACGCGTAGATCGATACCTGGCCCTGGGTTATCAGCGAATCAAGCTCAAGATCAAACCCGGTTGGGACCTTGACATCGTGCGAGAAGTGCGGCGGCGTCATCGCGCCATTCTGCTCTCAGTCGATGCCAACTGCGCCTACACGTTGGCGGATGAGAATCATCTGAGAGCATTGGATGATTTCGGCCTGCTCATGATCGAGCAGCCGCTTGATCATGACGATCTGATCGACCACGCAAAGCTTCAAGCAAAATTGTCCACGCCTATCTGTCTCGACGAAAGCATCACCGGCCCGGCGCGGGCTGGACAGGCTCTCGATCTGGGCAGCTGCCGAATTATCAATATCAAGATCGGACGGGTTGGTGGCTACTCACAAGCGCTCGCGATTCATGACTTGTGCTATGCGCGAAGCATACCGGTCTGGTGCGGCGGAATGTTGGAATCCGGCATCGGTCGCGCGCATAATATCGCGCTCGCGAGTCTTCCGGGATTCTCTCTTCCGGGGGACATCTCGGCCAGCGCCCGTTACTTCGCGCGAGATTTAATCGTGCCGGAGGTGAGCGTTGCCGCGGACGGTACGGTGGAAGTGCCCCGTGGTCCAGGACTCGGATTTGCAGTCGATCTGGATTACATTACTTCCAACACTGTAAGCATTGAACAAATTGAAGGCTCAAGGAAATGAAGATTGTAAGGACGCGCATGAGTTCACGGTAAGCAATGTCGTCTTTTCAGAACCGCGAGCGGTAGCGAGCGGGTGAATGGCAATTTCCTGCCGGGAGTACCCGCTCGCTACCGCTCCCGGTTCTGACACGAGGCCCGTGTTTTGCGCACTAGGTGATTCATGAAAAGTTCCAACTCGCGCAAGAGAATCCAGAATGCCTTTCAGAGTGCTGATGGCGGTGATGGAAAAGCTCCACACAGCCCTCTTGAGGCGCGCCTCGCTAAAGCGAGACCCAAGCTTAACCCGCGTCGGCAGCGTTTGGTGCGGGCCATCCTCGATTCCGCGGAAGAGACGTGTTTCCTTTCTTCCCGCGAGATGGCCAAGCGTTATCACGTCGATGCCACCACGATCCTCCGCACTACACAGGTTCTTGGTTACGGAAGTTTCGCCGACTTTGCTGCTGACCTGCGCCAGCACTTCGTATCACGCATCACTCCCTACACGGCACTGAAGGCTGCCACCCAGGAACATCGCAGTGTCGCGGATCACATCGATCACTCTTTAGACAAGGCTTTGGAAAATCTAAATATTCTGAAGTCGGATCTGGACCGCCGGCGCGTGATTGAGTTGGCGAAGGCGATCAAGCGGTCACGCCACGTCGTGGTTGTCGGGTTGGATTTCGCATCTTCGCTCTCGTATTACCTGGCCTACGGATTATTAGCGCTCGGTTTCGACGCCGAGGCGCCCATGGGCAGCAGCGGTAATTTGCAATACAAAGTCGAAGTGCTGACGGCGAAAGATGTGCTGGTCGCGATCAGCTTTGGCCAGTGTCTGAGAGACACGGTTGAGGCCGTGCTGCGGGCCAGAAAGCAGGGCGTGCCTACATTTGGAATTACTGACAGCACAAGCTCGCCGATTGCTCGCTACTGTGACGCTCATTTGATTGCTCCCGTCGTCAGTCCCTCGTTTCTCAATTCCTATGTTGCCCCGATGGCGGCGATAAGTGCAATTCATGTAGCTTGCGCTCATATCGATCCAAACCGCTCGCTCAAGCGGCTCAGACCAACTGACCGAGAATACGCCTCAGGGCATCGGTGGTATCGAGAGCGGAAAGGCTTCAACGGAGACTTGCGGTAAGGATTGACATCGTGTCCAGCGCCGGCGAAGCACCAAACATTATTATCCGCGACAAACTGACCCACTCTGGACTGCCTGCCACAGCAAATGAAAGATGGAAAATGAAACACGGCCTTTAGCATCGCCTCTTGATCAGGACTCGCTGGATTCCCGTCCGGCCACGACCCTGGAACGCACGCTTGGCTTGCGCGATCTCGTCATGCTTATAGTCGGTGGGGTCATCGGATCGGGCATCTTCATTGTGCCGGGCGCAGTTCTCCGCCAGACTAATGGCAGTATCACTCTGGCGATGCTGGTTTGGCTTGCCGGTGGAATTCTTTCTTTGCTCGGCGCTCTGACTTATGGGGAGTTAAGCGCGATGAATCCGAAAGCGGGTGGCCTGTACATCTTCATCCGCGATGGTTTTGGCAGTCTGCCTGCATTCTTGTACGGCTGGACGCTCTTCCTTGTGATCAGCAGTGGTTCCGTCGCCGCGCTTGCGGTCGCTTTTAGCAGCTACCTCGGTCAAATTATTCCCCTCTCTCCGCCGTTCGCAAAGCTCGCCTCCATTGCGATGATCGTGCTGGTGACAATCGTCAACGTCCTCAGCACCAGAGAAAGCGCGAACCTGCAAGACTGGACGACGGCGATCAAGATTGCGGCGATCATGATAATGAGCGCCGCGTTGTTTGCGCTGGGACATGGATTCAATGGTGTCTCGCTGGCGGCGCCCCCGAATGTCAGCGCCAAATCGCTCGCATCTGGCGCTGGTTTCGCGATGATTGGGGTCTTATGGGCCTACGAAGGATGGCAATACGTTACCTTCAGCGCCGGTGAAACCATTAACGCGCAACGTAACTTTCCGCGCGCCCTGCTGATCGGCTCGTCAGCGCTTATAGGCATTTATCTTATTGCGAACCTGGCGTATCTAGCCGCGCTTGGCCCGGTAAAAGCAGGGCAGACTGACAGCATTGCCGCTACTGCCATGACTACCGTCGTCGGTCCTGCGGCATCGAAATTGGTAGCGCTAGCGATCCTGATCTCCATCTTCAGCGCGACAAATGCGATCACGTTGACCGCCCCGCGGGTTTATTACGCGATGGCGCGCGACGGACTCTTCTTTCACCAGTTGGCGAAGGTCCATCCACGTTTCAGGACACCTGCTTTCGCCGTGCTGGCCGGGTCAGCGTGGGCCATCATCCTGGCTGCCACCGGAACGTTCGAGCAGTTGTTGACTTATGTGGTCTTCACCGGCTGGCTCTTTTACGCGCTGGGCGCCGCAAGCATCTTCATCTATCGTCGCACGGCAACTGATCGTGAGTTGCCCTACCGCGTTCCAGGCTACCCGTGGACGCCACTCGTCTTCATAGCTGCGGCTGCTGCGCTCGTTTTGAACACAATCGTCATGCAGTTCGGTCGGGCCGCAATTGGACTCGGCATAGTCCTTGTCGGCGCACCAGCCTACTTTATCTGGCGGGGTAGAAGTAAGAGTAGGTGATCCCCAGTGGAGGTTTGTCGGACCGCGGTAGTTCTTTAGTTGGTATCAGTTGAAATTTTTCATATGGCCAATATGTGACCAAAAATAGCTGCACCTGACGTATGTGGCACCGACAGCACCGCGCAAAGCAGACCCGGCAAGTCCTTCATGAAACCGCGCTCGCGACAGAACACCGCCGTCTTAGCGATGAACTCAGCCTCGACAGCCGCGCACAGTTCGAGCACCTTCGTCAGTTGCGCGTCGGCACTGGCGTAAAAGGTTGCGTTCAGACAACCCGTGGCCGCGTACTGCGCCAGTTGATGCTTTGGCGATAGAGCGTACGCCGGGGGCATGCTCTTCGTTGATTGCATCAGTTGCTGGAATCAGCTTGCCGATTAGCGACTTGAATAGAGTCTTGTTTGCCATTGTTCCTTACCTCACACTTCGTTTGCTTAGTTCAGTGACAATCGAAATACCTTTTGCGACGTTTCAGAAAAGATTGGCTGCGGGAGAAGGAGTCGAACCTTCATCTTCGAGTTCAAAGCCCGACGTGTTGCCGGTTACACCATCCCGCAAAGCATTGCCGATTGCCAATTTTTGATTGCCGATTGAAAACCACAGACGTTCGGCTTCCTGCCAATCGGCAATTGGCAATCAAAAATCGGCAATGACTTTGGTCGCGGTGGAAGGAATTGAACCGTCATCGCTCGATTATCGATCGAGTGCTCTGGCCGTTGAGCTACACCGCGAAGTGGTTGACCCGACGGGGCTCAAACCCGCACCTCACGGCTTAAAAGGCCGCTGCTCTGTCACTCGAGCTCCGGGTCAAGAACATTTTCTATTTCCGATTTTTGATTGCTGATTTGATTCTCGCGCGAGAAGAATCAACTTCACGAAGAGCCAAATTGGAAATCGGCAATCGAAAATGATCTGGCTGTGGCGGAAGGATTCGAACCTTCGCATGGCCGCATTAACAGTGCGGTGCCTTACCAGCTTGGCTACGCCACAAGAGAATTGTTACGGAACCGCGAGCGGTAGCGAGCGGATCATAGACTCAGCGTTGGTGGTAACATCCGCTCGCTACCGCTCGCGGTTCTGTAAAAATTGGCTGCGGCGACGAGACTCGAACTCGCATCATCTCGTTTACAAGACGAGCGCTCTGTTATCCAATTGAGCTACGCCGCAATTTGGTGGACTGGAAGGGAGTCAAACCCTCACAAGAAGTTTGCAGGACTTCTATGCTGTCGTTACATCACCAGCCCAGGTAAGTCTCGAGTTTCGAGTTGGGTCCGCCCAGAGTTCGCGAACTCGAAACTCAAAACCCGAAACGCTAAACTGGTTTTGGTGGCTGTGGGTGGAGTCGAACCACCAACCTCGCGCTTATGAGACGCTTGCTCTAATTCCGATTGAGCTACACAGCCATAAATTGGTTTCAAGTTTCAAGTTCAAAGTTTCAGGTTTGCGTTTCGGAACTTGAAACTTGAAACCTCCAACTTGAAACTCAATGTTGGAAGCCCGCGGAGGAGTTGAACCTCGTGCCTTTCCGCCCGACTCTTTTGAGGTTCGGTTTAGAAGACCGACGCCGGGAACGCGGGCCATGTTATTGCCGATTTTTGATTGCCGATTGCCGATTAGTCTTGTTCATCAACAGTTGGTT
>Ga0137378_10004734_pt1 | contig 11740 bp, 8 predicted proteins | sample SagtaG_21_FD_104813 | JGI IMG/M metagenome (GOLD analysis project Ga0137378, IMG submission 104813) | Vadose zone soil microbial communities from Sagehorn Ranch, Mendocino, California, USA - Sage2_L_60_16 metaG | ecosystem: Environmental > Terrestrial > Soil > Vadose zone | place: USA... | reverse complement strand
TGGGCGGTGCTCGGAAATACCGCCCAGGCTTTGCTCGATCCGGCCAGCGGGCTGGTCGAGCATTTCGAGTGCGGCGGCCAGGGCGTGGCCGTGACATGGGTATTGCCCCGTCCGTTGGCGGACCAAGGACCGCTCGTGGTTGAAGCGCGGTTGACCGGCTTGGCGTATGCCGGCCAGACGCCGGCTGGCCATCACTTCGCAGACCGGACAGGCACCGCCCGGTTGCGCGTGGGCAACGTGACGGTCATCGATGCAGCCGGAGCAACGTGGCAGGTAGGGATGCAGGTCCGCGACGACTCTCTCCGCATCACGGTGCCGTCAGTGATTTTGGCCCAAGCCAGTTATCCGCTAGCGATCGACCCTCTGGTCGCTCCGGAGTTCGGAATGGACACCCCGATCGTCGTGCCCGCCCCGGCGGCCCAGCAAAACCCGGCTGTCGCCGCTAATGCGGGGAACTTTTTTGTGGCTTGGGAGGACCAGCGCAGCGCCGGCGCGGCCGGCGCCGGTATTTTTGGGACTCGGGTCACTGGCACTGGGATCATCTCCGATCCGAACGGGATTGCGATCAGCCCGGCGGGCGCCGCGACCCCAGCCGTGGCGGCCAATGGCACGGGATTTCTGGTGGTGTGGGCGGACGGGCGCAATGCCGCCACCAAGGGGATCGATATCTTTGGCGCGCGCGTCAACAGTGCCGGGCGGGTGGTCGATGCAGGCGGCCTGCCGATTTGCACCGCCGCCGGCGACCAACTGTCGCCCGCCGCGACCGCCGACGGCAGCGACTCCTTTGTCGTCTGGCAGGATGGGCGCAATGTCGACACGGCCCCGGACATTTACGGCGCGCGGGTGACCAGCGGCGGCGTGGTTTCCGACCCCAACGGCATTCCGATTAGCGCGACCTTGGGCGTGCAAGCGACCCCGGCCGTCGCTTTCAACGGGACGAACTTCCTGGTCGTGTGGGCCGACCAACGCGGCATAGGAGATTTCGACACCTACGGCGCCCGCGTCAGCAAGACTGGCCAGGTGCTCGAGACGGCTGGCATCCCGATCAGCACGGTCGCGGGCGGGGAGTTTTTCCCGAAGGTGGCCGCCAAAGGCACGAACTTCCTGGTCGTGTGGGAGGAGCATCGCAATGCTGACACCGGCTTCGTTGATATTTACGCCGCGCGCGTCAGCGGCGCGGGAATGGTGCTGGACCGCGGCGGTTTTCCGGTGGGCAGCGGATCGGGAGACCGGTTTACTCCCACTGTGGCGGCTGGCCTGACCGACTACCTCGTAGTATGGCAGGACTCGCGCAATTTGGGCACGAGTGGCCAGGACATTTACGGGGCGCGAGTGACCACCGGTGGAGTGGTGTCGGATGCCTCCGGAATACCCATCAGCACGGCCGCGAACGACGAGTCCACGCCGGTCCTCTCCTTCAACGGCTCCCAGTATCTAGTCGCCTGGTCCGACCAAAGGAATTTCGACACGACCGACTTCGATGTCTATGGCGCGTTCGTCACCGCGGCCGGTAAAGTTGCCACGGCCGCCGGCTTCGCCATTAGCACCGGTTCGTCCGATGAACAGCGTCCCGCCGTGGCGGCAAATGGGAGCAGCTATCTCGTCGTTTGGCAGGATTATCGCAATAGCGCGACCAGCGGGGCGGACCTTTACGGCGTGCGCGTCAGCGCGGCCGGTGCCGTCCTTGACCCCAGCGCGATTCCGATCAGCACGGCAGCAGCGGATCAGGTGATGCCGGCCGTGGCGGCCAGGCGGGGCGATTATCTCGTCGTGTGGGAGGATTACCGGAATGCCGGCACGACCGGCGCGGACATCTATGGAACACTCGTCACCACCGCCGGAGTTGTCTTGAATCCCGGCGGCATCGGCATCGGCGTTGCGAACGCCGATCAACTCGCTCCGGCCGTGGCTGGCGCCGGGACCAATTATCTGGTGGTCTGGCACGACGGCCGCAACCTGGCTAGCAGCGGCCTCGACATCTACGGATCGCGCGTTAGCAGTTCGGCAGCCGTGCAGGATTCCAGCGGTCTTGCGCTCTGCACGGTCCCAGGCGCGCAGTACGGCGCGGCCGTTGCCTTCAACGGGACCAATTTCCTCGTCGTGTGGTCGGACGAACGCAATCTCGGCGTCACCGGCGTGGACGTTTACGGAAGGCGCGTGACGCCGGCCGGCGCGCTGCTTGACTCTCCAAACATCGCCATCACGCAGGCGGCGGGTGACGACCTGTTTGCCTCGATTTCCTCGGCCGGCGGGGCGTTCCTCGTGGCGTGGGACAGCGGGCGCAACGCAGGCACGACCGAGAACGATATTTACGGCGCGAGAGTGACCGGCGCCGGGGTGGTTTCAGATCCTGGCGGGATTCCCATCGGCGTCGCGGCTGATTTCCAATCCACGCCCGCCGTGGCCGCCAGCGGCACCAATTACCTCGTCGTGTGGCAGGATGCACGCAATGCCGGCGCGAGCGGCGTGGACATTTATGGGGCGCGGGTGGGCACCGACGGGAGCGTCCTGGACACGAGCGGGCTGGCGATCAACCTGGGACCCTCCGACCAGCAGTACCCGAAGCTGGCTTCTGGCAGTCCTCGCGTATTCCTCGTTGCGTGCCAGAGCCTCGAGGGTGGTTCGCGACGCTCGGTCGGCAATTTCGTTTACCTCGATGACTTTCCGGTGATTACTCACATCGGCGTGTCGGGCAGCACCGCTACATTGACCTGGCTTTCCCTTTCGAACCGGACCTATCGCGTCGAATTCAAACCCAAGCTGACCGCCCCGGTCTGGAGCAACCTCACGCCCGACATCATCGCAACCGGTCCGGCGGCGACGCAAGTGGACAACACCCTCGGCGCCGCGCTCATGCGTTTCTATCGCGTGGTGCTGTTGCCGTAGGCCGGCCGCTCCCGGCGCAGGCCAATTGTTGCGGAAACTCCCGCGCGGGAGGAACTCCAGGCAGCGATGGAATCTGCTCTCCCGCAGCGCGATGCCGAGCGCTTCGACGCGTTTGAATTCCAGTTCCGAGTGGAGTGAAGCGACCGATAAAACGGGCTGGAGCGCCCGCCAACATCGTGAGCGGATGACACGAGAGGAACTCACCGATTGAGGCTTGACGCGAGGTTTCGCGTCGATTGTATTAACCCATGCACTCAAGCGAGACTGCTCGAGGACCCGTTTCAATCCTCAACCTCGCGCGGAGCGTGTTGTATTTTTGCCTGTGGGCCGGCGCGGGCGCAACCGAACTCCGGGCCGGAGCGCTGGAGGATTACGTCCAACAGCCCGACACTAACTTTGCGTGGGTGAGGATCGACGAAAAACAGGCCGAGGGATTCACCGTCGCTCATTTGCAGGTGACCTCGCAGCTCTGGCGGACCAACCTCTGGACCCACCACCTTCAGATCGTGCGGCCCGAAAAGGTGCGCAACTCCGGCATCGCTTTCCTTTACATCACCGGCGACGGCAGGGGAACCAGCAGCCTGCCCATGTTGCAGACCCTGGCCGGACGCGCCGGCGCCATCGCGGCGGTGGTCACCCGTGTCCCGAACCAGCCGCTCTATGATGGGCGCAAAGAGGACGCCTTGATCGCCTACACGTTCGATCAGTTTCTGAAAACCGGAAATCAAACCTGGCCGCTCCTTTTCCCGATGACCAAGAGCGCGGTCCGCGCCATGGACGCTGTGCAGGCTTACGCGCGCCAAGGGTGGCGCCAAAAGGTCGATCAGTTCGTGGTCGGGGGCGCCTCGAAGCGCGGTTGGACCACCTGGCTCACCGGGGCGGTTGACCCGCGCGTCAAAGCCATCGCCCCGATGGTGATCGACATGCTCAACATGAGAGTGCAAGCAGCGTGGGCCGAAAAAGTCTATGGCAAACAGAGCGAGCAAATCCACGATTACACCGACCTGGACCTGATCGCGAAAATGGACGACCCGCGCATGGTCACCCTGCGGAGCTGGGTCGATCCTTATTCCTACCGGCAGCGCTACACCCTCCCCAAGCTGCTGCTGCTCGGCACCAACGATCCTTACTGGACGGTGGATTCGCTGCGACATTATTGGAGTGATCTGCCCGAACCCAAGTTAATCTTCCAGACGCCCAACGCCGGCCATGACCTGGGCGGCGGCAAGGAAGCGACCCAGACCCTCGCCGCCTACTTCGAAATGATCGCGGACCACAAAAAGCTGCCCAAGATGAATTGGCAGTTGCAGAAGGACGGCCGGGCGGAAGTGTCAGTCTTCGTCAATCAACCGGCCAAGAGCATCCGTTTGTGGACCGCTGATTCCGAGGACCGCGACTTTCGCAACGACACTTGGGCCAGCCGCGAACTGGCCATCAAACGCGGGAGCAGCAAGGCCTCCACCGTGGTCGAGACACCGGCGAAGGGTTACCGCGCCTACCTGGCAGAAGTGGTTCTCACCGCTCCCGACGGCCACGAATACAAACTCTCCACTGAGGCTCGGGTGACACCCGATAACATCAAATAGGAAGCCGCCTCGGAAAGGGGATCAAATATGGACCTCGGGGCTCGATTTGGCGTCACCGGATTGCCGCCTTAAAAACGTCGTGCCCGACGGGTAGCCCCGCCGTTCATCGACAACGGCCTCCAGGCTCTCACGCTGTGTGAGCGAGAGCAGGACCTCGGTATTTGTCCCGGTTTTGGGCACCTGCAGTACAGGTTCGGGCGTTTGCGCCTTATCCCCCGCCAGCCAGCGGAGAAGCTGCCCCCATAATGTTGGCTTTTTCGGCTCTTTCAATTTGATTTCCATGACACAATCCTCATTCTCACTATTCATTGCAATCAATAGCTGGGAGCGTGCCAATGAGAGCAAGACCGGCAGCGGTTTGAACCTTCCTTTGTTCGTGCTTCAGGGCCATGCCGGAAGCCCTACTTCAGTTCCGTGAACGGGACCGGGCGCAGCCGCCGCTTTTGATACCACCAGATCGCCAACAGATCATACACGCCACGGCCGAGCCGGTTCCAGACACCGTACTTGGAGACTCCAGCCGCGCGCGGCCGATGGTTCACGGGAATCTCCAGTGTCCGGGAGCCATTCCCATGCACCAGAATCGGCAGGAAACGGTGCAGGCCATCGAAGGCGAAAACCCCGTCCAGGGCGGACCGCCTGAAGACGCGCATGGCGCAGCCGCTATCCCGGAAGTCAACTTTCAAGATGCATCTCCGCGCCCAGCGCGCGACGGTCGAGGAGGCGCGGCGCACGAAATTATCCTGGCGTGCGCGGCGCATGCCGCTCACAAAATCGGCCTTCTCCAATCCCGCGAGCAGCCGGGGCAAATCCGCCGGATCATTCTGCCGGTCCCCATCGAGCGTGGCGATTACCGGGCCGCGGGTGGCCTGGATGCCGGTCCAGATCGCCGCGCTTTGCCCTCCCTGGCGCGCATGTCTTAGGCCGCGGACCCGCCCGTCGAGACGATGAGCTTCCACGATTTTTTGCCAAGTCGAGTCCGTGCTGGCGTCATCCACGAACACTAGTTCGTAGTTGGTGGGAGGCAAACTCAGTACTCCTCCCACTTCGCGCGCCAGCGGCAGGATGTTATCCGCCTCGTTATAGACCGGCACGATAATCGAAAGCTCGGCAGCCACGAAGCGAGCGTAAGCGGGCGGCGTTTCGGGTTTAAAGTTCAAAGTGAATGGTGTTCCGGTGATCTTCCTCCCTCCATTGGTTCGGTGCGCGCCAACCGACCGGCGCCCGCGCATCACGCAACAAGTGAAGATTGCGGGCGCCGTTCTGGTCCGATAACGTCCGCGCATGAATTTGCGCGCCGAATTCCCCGCCCTCCGTCTGCGGCGGCTGCGCCAGTCGCCGGCGCTACGGCGACTCGTGGCCGAGACGCGGCTGAGCGCGGAGCAACTGGTGCTGCCGCTCTTCGCGCGGCCGGGCCGTAAACTGCGCCGCCCGGTAGGCGCGATGCCCGGCGTGTCGCAGTTTTCCCCCGATGAAATCGTGAAGGAGGCGGAACGCGCGCATCGAGCCGGCGTGCCGGCGGTGCTGCTGTTCGGCATCCCGGAAACCAAAGATGACAAAGCCGGCCAGGCTTACGCGCGCAACGGCATCGTGCAGCAAACGGTGCGGCGGCTGAAGAAGGAGCTGCCCGACCTGCTGCTGATCACCGATGTCTGCCTCTGCGAATACATGGAACACGGCCATTGTGGCATCGTGCAACGAGACTCAAAGGGAGCGCGGGTGCTCAATGATCCCACGCTGGAGCTTCTGGCGGCCACCGCCGCCAGCCACGCCGACGCGGGAGCGGACATCGTGGCGCCGAGCGACATGATGGACGGGCGTGTGCGGGCGATCCGCGCGCGCCTCGACCGCGAAGGGTTTGCCGATACTCCGATTCTCTCTTACGCGGCCAAATTTGCCTCGGCCTTCTACGGACCGTTTCGGGAAGCGGCGGAATCCGCGCCGCGCTTTGGCGATCGGCGCGGCTACCAAATGGAACCGGCGAACGCGAACGAGGCCATGCGCGAAGTGGCCCTGGACATCCAGGAAGGCGCCGACATCGTGCTGGTCAAGCCGGCCTTGGCTTACCTCGACATCATTAGCCGTGTGAAAAGGGAATTTGGCTATCCGACGGCCGCTTATGCCGTCAGCGGGGAGTATGCGATGATCAAGGCGGCCAGCGCGCAGGGGTGGGGCGATGAAAAGGCGCTGATGCTCGAAAGTTTGCTCGCGATGCGGCGGGCGGGGGCGGACATTATCATCACCTACGCGGCGGTGGAAGTGGCGTCGTGGCTCGAGCGAGGCTGAGGATCGAGGAGTCCCACGCGCCCGCCGAGAAAAAGCTCCGCCGCCTCAACGGGGCTTGTTGAGGATCCAGACCAGCGCGCCCACCAACAACAGTGAGGTGACTATCACCGCCACGATAAACCAAGTGGTGGCCCGGTTGCTCTTTTTGGAGAAGGCCTTCGTGGTGTCGAACCCCACGGGACGGCTCCCTTCCAGTTCATCGACCTTCACCCCTTGTGGAATCACCCGGGTCTGATCGAGCGGCTTTTTGGTCATCGCCGGCGGACTATCGCCGGTTTCCAGCCGCATCTCCACCGTCCCCAGGCGCAGGATCTGTCCCGGCTTCAAAACGGCTTCGGTGATTTTCTCCCCGTTAATATAGGTGCCGTTGGTGGAATTGAGGTCCCGGACGACGACCTCGTTCCCGCGCAAAAGAATCTCCGCATGGTGGCTTGACACCGAGGTCTCGGGAATCTCAAAAGTATTGTCCGCCACGCGACCGACCGTCGTCTTCTCGACCTTCAGGTCATAGGTGCGCCCGGTCAAACCTTCGCTCAGCAGAACGAGTCTCGCCATGGGCTTGTTAGGTAAGCGGGATTATGTGGGGCGACGGGTTCAAGTCAAACGGTTTTCTTTCGTTCGGCCGCGCGAGTCCCGCCGACCACCACTTCGTTCCGCCGCCGACCCGACTCATTGGTCCTCGATCATCCGGCGGAATTGGGCGAACAGCGGCTGGGAATCGTGCGGCCCGGGCGACGCCTCGGGATGATACTGCACACAATAGATCGGCTTGGTCCGATGCCGCAGCCCTTCAACGGTCTGGTCGTTGAGATTGATGCGATTTACGCGCACCTCGCCCGGCAGCGAGTCCGCATCGACGGCGAAACCGTGGTTCTGCGCGGTGATCTCCACGCGGCCAGTCTCGAGATCCTTCACTGGCTGGTTGCCGCCCCGGTGGCCGAACTTAAGCTTGAACGTCTTCCCGCCCAACGCCAAGCCAAGGATTTGATGGCCCAGGCAAATCCCGAAAATCGGAATCCCCGCTTGGATCAGGTCGCGGACGGCTTGAACCGCGTAACCGAGCGGGGCGGGATCACCGGGCCCATTCGAGAGAAAAACTCCCGACGGCTTGTAGCTCAAGGCTTCCGCTGCGGGTGTGGCGGCGGGAACCACTTGCACGCGGAACCCCTGCTGGCGCAGGCGGCGGAGAATGTTGTACTTCATTCCGAAATCGTAGGCCACGATCGGGAGGTCGGCCGGCGGCAGCGGTTCCCGCACCTGGCGCGCGCCCGCTGTGGCATTGCCGCCGGTCAGCTTGAACGTGGCGCTCTGCTCATCCTTCGGGTCCCACTGAAATGGTTCCGGGTGCGTAACTTCTTTGACGTAGTCCACGCCCACCAGCCCCGGCCAGCTCCGGGCACGCGCAACGGCCGCGGCGTCCGAAATCTTTTCCGTCGTTATAAAACCTTTAAGCGCCCCGCGTTCGCGAAGTTTCTTGGTCAGGACGCGGGTATCGATTTGTTGGATTCCAGGGATGCCATTCTGTTCGAGATATCGGGCCAGGGTGGAGTCGGCGCGCCAGTTGCTGACCGCGGGCGAGAGTTCGCGGATTACGAAGCCGGCCACGTGCGGCCGCCAGGACTCCACGTCTTGATCGTTTACCCCGTAATTGCCGATGAGCGGATAAGTCATCGCCACGATCTGGCCTTTGTAGGAGGGATCGGTCAGAATCTCCTGGTAGCCGGTCATGGAGGTGTTGAAGCACACTTCGCCGCAGGCCGAGGCCGGCGCGCCGAACCCCGCGCCGTGAAACACCGTGCCGTCTTCAAGCGCCAAAATTGCTTTCATGACTGAACAAACGCGGGGATGGTACGTGGGCCGGGGCCACAAGCAAGCGCGTACAAAAAAAGCGCGGCTGCCGCCAGCCGCGCCGCCCGCTCCGAGGAGAATCGGACCCCGTTACTTCGCCTTCAACTTCTTCAAGTTCGCGACGAATTCCCTGGCGTTGGAGCCGTCGTAGCCCGACTCCTTGCTTATCTTCTTGCCACTGGCGTCGAGCACGATGATCGTGGGGTAAGAGTCCACCGCAAATTTTTTGGCCAGTTCCTCGTTGGCAGTCCGGAGCGCCTCGCTTTGCGGCTTGCTGCGGGGAAAATCGACGACCAGCAGCACCAGGTTCTCTTTGGCGTAGTTCAAAAACTCGGAGGAGCTTAGCACGTTCTTGTGCAACGCCTTGCACGGCGGACACCAGTCCGAACCGGTGAAATCCATGAACACCATTTTCTTTTCCGTTTTGGCCTGCGCTTGCGCTTTGGCCAGGTCGATCAGCCACTCGCCTTCGGCCGCCGCCAGGCGCAAGGCGATGAAACTCAACAATAACGCGCGAACAATTGTTTTCATGATCGGTCTTCGATGGTTCAGGTCGTCCGTTCGCTCAGTTGGACTCCCGGCGCGAGATTTCATTCACGCCAGACCACTTTTCCCGCCACGATGGTCGCCACCGCCTTGCCCTTCAAGGCCCAGCCGTGAAAGGGCGTGTTTCTCGATTTGCTGGCGGCTGGCTCGCGACCCAGCACCCAGTCGCACTCCGGGTCGATCACCGTTACATCCCCGTCCGATCCCACCTTCAAGGTTCCTTTGGCCAAACGCAGCAGCCGCGCCGGGCCTACGGTGAATTTGGCAATCAAGTCCGCGAGCGACATCAGGCGGGAATGATAAAGTTGCATCAGCGCCAGGGCCAGTTCGGATTCCAGCCCTGTGATTCCGAAGGGGGCGTAATCGAATTCCACTTCCTTCTCATAATCACAATGCGGCGCATGGTCGCTGCAAATGACTTCCAACGTCCCGTCCGCAACCCCGGCCAGGATCGCGGCGCGGTCGCGGGCGGAGCGCAGTGGCGGGTTCATTTTGAAGTTGGTGTCGTAGTTGGGCCAGGCCGGCAAAGCGCCCTTTGCCGCCGCAAACCCCGAAATCCCCTGGCCGTCCTGCCGCCAAAATTTTTCGCTCCCCGCGATGGCGGCGTCCGTTAGGGTGAAATGATGCGGACAAGCTTCGCCGGAAACCGGCGCGCCGCGCCGCCTCGCGACGCGCAAGAGTTCCACGCTGCCCGCAGTGCTAAGATGCTGGCAGTGCACGTGCGCGCCAGTCAGTTCGGCCAGCATGATATTCCGCGCCACCATCATCTCCTCGCCCGCGGCGGGCCAACCGCGCAGACCGAGGGTCGCGCTCCAATACCCTTCGTGCATCACCCCATCGCTGACCAGCGCGTAATCCTGACAATGGTCCATCACCGGCAGGTCGAACATTTTCGCGTATTCGAGAGCGCGGCGCATCAGCTCGTTGTTCTGAACACAATGACCGTCGTCCGTGATCGCCACCACGCCCGCTTGTTTCAACGACCCGATCGGCGCCAATTCTTCCCCGGCGATGCTTTTGGTGATTGCACCCGCCACAAAGACATTGACGACGCCGTCGCGGCCCGCCTTGTCATGAATCAGGGCCACCGTTCCCGCGTTGTCCACGGCCGGCGAAGTGTTGGGCATGCAAACGATGGAAGTGAAACCGCCTCGCGCCGCCGCGCCGGTGCCGGTCGCCATGGTCTCCTTGGCTGTCTGCCCCGGCTCGCGCAGATGGACGTGCAAATCAATCAAGCCGGGGCAGACGACCCGGTCGCGAACGTCAAGCCGCTCGACTCCCGACTGTGCTCCCGTCGCCGCTTCGTGGCCGAATGCGGCGATTTTCCCGTCGCGGATCAACACATCTCCGACCTCATCCAAGCCCTGGGATGGATCAATGACGCGGCCGCCGGTAAGAAGCACGGAACTCACGTGGCGCAAAGAATACCTGGAAGGGATTAGAACTGGCAAGAGCGGGCGGGAAAGCGGGAGCCAGGTCCGCCTTGCCCGGATTCTGAAGAGCCGCAGCCAGAGTCACTCGAAGTTCCCGCCGGCGCCCTGCGGCTGGCCGACGGCCCTGCCTAATGGTTCAACGCAAATCCTGAAGACCTGAGGAACGCGAATTGACACGGCGGTCGCCCTCGCTACTATCCGCCGCCGTTGCGGGCGTAGCTCAATGGCAGAGTTCCAGTCTTCCAAACTGGCCACGCGGGTTCGATTCCCGCCGCCCGCTCCAGATTTTGAGATGACTCGGGAGTGGGGCCTGTTAAAGGGCAAGCGGAGTGGTGCTGTGCGCCTAATCTCCTGCCGGATGGCACGGAGGTTTTTTTACATTTGCTGCGGATGGTTGCTCGGCCTGTCCGGCAGTTTCGCGGACAACGGGTGGGAAGGCCAGATTCTGTCGCTGACCTGGGAGAACGACGCCATTGTCAATAGGGACAAACATTACACTCAAGGGGCCAAGATCGCTTACCTCTCGAGCGACGATTCGCTGCCGAACTGGGCCGATCACCTCTCCCGTCACCTCCCGGCCCTCGGCCTGAGCACCCAGGCGCAAAAATTTGGCCTCGCCGTCGGACAGGAGATTTATACGCCGGGAAACCTCCAGGCCGCCAACCTGATTACCAACGATCGGCCTTACGCCGGCTGGCTCTACGCCAGCGTTGCCCTGCAACGGCGCGGCTTGAGTCCTGCGGCCCTGCCGGTCACGGAGACTTTCCGCCTGGATCTGGGCGTGATCGGCCCGGAATCTTTGGCTGAAGCCACGCAAAAACAGTGGCATGGCGTGCCTCCCAAAGGTTGGGTCAACCAACTCAAAACCGAACCCGGTCTCGCCCTGCGGTACCAGCGCGATTATTTGTTCTCGGCGAAATGGAAAAATGGATGGGGCTACGATATCATTCCCGGATTCGGCGGCAGCGCGGGCAACGTGGCGACCTCGTTGAACCTCGACTCCGAGATTCGCGCCGGCTACGGGGTTCCGAACGAGTTCGAAGTCCCGCTTCAACCCACGCCAACGAAGTTCGGCGCCTACCTGTTCACGGGCGTCGAAGGGCGGTATGTGGCGCGCAACCTTTTCCTCGATGGCAACAGCTTCCGGGCCGGCCC
>Ga0137378_10004731_pt1 | contig 11744 bp, 8 predicted proteins | sample SagtaG_21_FD_104813 | JGI IMG/M metagenome (GOLD analysis project Ga0137378, IMG submission 104813) | Vadose zone soil microbial communities from Sagehorn Ranch, Mendocino, California, USA - Sage2_L_60_16 metaG | ecosystem: Environmental > Terrestrial > Soil > Vadose zone | place: USA... | reverse complement strand
TTTGAGGAGATACAGCATCTTCTGAATAGAGCTAAACCTGCTACGGAGACTTGACATCCTCCCCATGATCAGAGCCACGGGATCTTATGCGGCGGTTTGCTAAGAAATAAAAAAGATGCTCGGTGCTAACTCCCTGCTTCCCCGGTCACAACAAGGGAGGCAGGGAGTTCTTGCTATAGAGAATACGTTGAGCGAGCTATTACTTCCGTTACTTTAATGGTCGTGAATACGGTTTTCGGCCTTACGCAGGCGCCGACTGAGCACGGAAAGAAGCTTGATGGCGATATCGGGATAACTTCGTAACGCTGCGCGGAATTCCCAAACAGGTAGAAGTAAAGCTGTCACGTCGTCTACGGCAGTGACAGTCGCCGAACGAGGCAAATCGTCAAGCAGGGCCATCTCTCCAAGGACCCCCCCGGTTGACTCCGTACCAAGTACTTGCTCTGCTCTATCGGGGTGGACTGCCTGGGTAATACGGACTGTGCCGCTGATCAGTACATAGAGTCCTACTCCTGTATCGCCCTGTGAAAATAATGTGCTACCTGCGGGGTATTTACGTTCCTGGCAACTGCGGGCAAGTGCCTGTAATTCTTTTCTGTCGAGGCTTGAAAATAAGTCCACTCGTTTTAGGGTTTCTTCGTGCATACCTGAGAGCTCCTTTATACCTTTTTTCCTGGGTTACCGACGCTCCTGGTTCGTTTACTTAAACTGTATTCTATCACAACAGCTTGATTTAGCCTAGCTTTTTTGCCAGGCTGCGCGGGCGATCCAAGGGTCCCCACCCAAACCCGCACCACCCACGCACCTACGATCACCTAGAAGCAAAGTGCCTTATTTTTGACTTTCTCAGTAGGAGACATTACAATGGGACAAAGATACTGGTACCGAAGCAGATACGCAGATACAAAGTAACTATTCAGCAGATCCGAATGCATCAAAAGATTGAGGAAGATAGATTTTCATGGCTACACAGGAACATGTACTGGCTGAGAAGCGCTTACAAGAAGGTATTGCTGCCTACAATGACGGGAAGATGGAGATAGCAGCAGAGGCTTTAATAGAAGCGGAAAAGCTGTTTCGAGAGCTTGGGGATCTTAAACGTGCGGGAGATTGTCGCTCACTACTTGCCGATGTGCAGCGTGAGAACAATCTGATCGAACAATCCATTACCAGTTACCAGCGTGCGATGAAGTTATATCAAGAAGCAGGAAGGCCTTTAAACGAGGCGCAAGCTGCTCTTGCGATAGGGCACCTGGAGCGGCAGCAAAGCCACCTGGATCGCGCCCAGGAAGCTTATGAGCGGGCACGAGAACTTTATAGTTCGGAAAAGGGAAACAACGCGCAGGGTCTGGGAAATGTAGTATTAGCACTTGGGCACCTGGAACTCCAACGAGGCAACATCGACCGAGCTACCGTATTGTATCAAGAGGCAATCAGTTATTTTAGTAATGCTCAAGACAGCATCAACGAGGCAGATTCCCGGCAAAGTCTTGCCGACATTTTACGCCTGGCACGTCGTTTTGACGAGGCTGCAGAGGCTTACAGGCAAGCGCTGGAGGTCTACCAGGAAAAGCGGGATACGTATGGCGCCGTTGATGCGCTGTCGGGTCTGGGGCGTATCTACCTGGATCAGCGACGACTCGAAGAGTCAGCAGATTACTTCGGAGATGCGGTGGAACGGTCTCGTCCCATAGAATATGAACTGGGAGAGGCGGATGGCAACCTGGGATTATCTGAGGTCGCTGAATTACGGGGGCAGGTAGACCAGGCATTAACCGGCGCCCAATTGGCACTCCAGAGATATACGGATAAACGGAACGCACTGGGTACGGCCCACACAAACCGCGTATTGGGTGAGATCAATATGCGCAGAGGGCAACTCTCCTACGCTAACTCAACGATGGAGTCGGCGTTACGGGCCTATAAAGCCATTGCCTACCGCATTGGACAGGCTGAGACGACGGCGGGGCTTGGCGATATTCAACGGCGCAGGGGCTTTCTAGCAACAGCACTGCAGACGTACAACGAGGCACTGAACCTGGCAAACAAGCTACAGGATGAGCTTGTTGAGAGCAGAGCTTTGCTGGGAATGGGAGAGGTTTATCGCCAGCAAGGGCAAACGGGGCAGGCAGCGGTGTGCTATCGTAATGCGCAGGACCACATGGAACAATTGGGAGAGAGAGCGGGAGTAGCTGAAGCGCAGGTTCTCCTGGCCCAGCTAGCGGTATTTGGTGGACAGCTTGGTGAAGCGACAGCATATCTATCGAAGGCGGCCTCCAATATTACTCCGGTGATATATCCGGTTAAGGCGTCACCTTTGTTATCACTGGTACAGGGTCAGTTGCTATTGACGCAGGGAGATTTTGTGCAGGCGGAGGAAGGTTTTGGAGCGGCTTATAAACAGGCTGAGGGGCAACAAGAACCACAGCTGGCAGCCGAGGCCCTGGCGGGTATGGCTCGTGTAAAGTTGTCACAAGGAGAGCTAGATGCTGCTTCAACCATGTTTACAGAGGCGAGGCGTCGATTCCAATTATTAGAAAGTACAGATGGTGAAGGGGCAGCAGTATTGGGTATAGCCCAGGTGCTGATTGGTCAGGAACGATGGGATGAGGCTGTACAACGCTGCGAAGAGGCTTTAACGCGCTTCAACCAGAGTGATAACCTGATAGGACAGGCCGACACCATGCTTTCTTTAGGGCTGGCTCACCGGGGCGATGGCACATTGGAAGAGGCAGCTACAGATTTTGAACAGGCATTAAAGCTGTACCGACAGCAGCAACAGCCATTGGGTGAAGCGGATACACGCTATGAACGAGCAGGTATATTCTTAGTGCAAGGAAATCTTGCAGAGGCCAGGGAGGAGTTTTCCAGGGCGATCGCCCTGGTTGAGCAAGTCATGCGTACTATGAGTATACCTCAGCAATGGAGAACGTTCCTGCGGCAGTACGCGGAGCTTTATGCGCAACAAGCCATTACCCTGGTACGACTACAGCAGGATGCACAGGCACTAACGCAAGCGCAATCGTTTGCTGACATTGCTGGAAGGGACGCGATCGCTCAGCAGATCAAAGCATACGAAGAGACTGTACCAACGAGCGGTGAGGAATTGACTGAGGATGAGATACGAGAGAATAAAGAGCTGGTTAAGCGGCTCGGACAATTGCGGAAGAGATTGAGATGACAAGCTTCGTTGTCTACTGCTTAGTATGATGGCTTGTCATGTAGGCGTAAACAGCTTATGATACAGGAAAGTAACTCGAATACTTTCAACAGGACAAATACTAGGGTCGAGAGGATTTCTTTGATATGGATATGCGGTTCTTACGTGGTAATCCACAAGCACCAAAAGGGCATGCTATTTTTATTGCGCGAAGCACCAATGACCCAAGGGTCATTTATTGTACGTATTGTATAGTACCACCGACGCCGTTATCGTTAGCAAAGTATCTCCCCTCTTTCCTGGCTGCCCAGTTGCCGCCTGAAGAGCTACGGGAAGCAGCAAACGTCAACGTGATGCCCATTCCTCCCATGCTGGAGGAAGGGAGCAGTTTAGAACATTTAGAGATGCTGGCTGATCGTCGAGACGATGACCTGTGTGATATTGGTTCTATCAACCCAAAGGACGAAGGGGCAAGGATGCAACGAGTTGCAGAGGGTTGCCAGGAGTATGGGCAACTCTATCTCAGCTATACATTGACCTTCGAGCAGGTGCCATCCACTACGCCAATGGATCAAATAGACCAGCCAGATACCCCACTGGACGACCTGGACGCGGAAGAGTTATTGATACAGACAATGACTGACCGTGAGCGACTTACAGAATTAGGGAAGCTGGTAGGAGTGGCGCGGTACGCATTAGAAGGACACGACACCAACTTGCAGCAAGAGACAAAGCGGAAGATGCTGCGGCTCTCGGGACATTTAGCAGATAAGTACCGCGGTCTTGATCTAACAAATGCCGCATTGGATCCAGGTGAACGGGGCGCAAGGCTGGCGGAATTATACCTGGAACGAGGGTTTAAACTCCTCGACGAAGAGTACGCAGATATTCCACGCATTGAGCGAGCTATTCGCGAACTACAAAATCAGTGACATCTGGTCTTACCATTGAGCCAGATGGGGGGAGATACCTATGCCAACGATTGGGATGATCGTCGATATTTCGGCCCTTGTTGAAGCGACAATTGCTGAGAACCACAGAGAAGTTATTTCGATCGCACGTGAACTTTTAAGCAGTGGTGCGTCGGCCGCCGAACTCGCTGGACGGGTGGGTTTGATTGTTGCCCACGGTGATAGCGATGGGCATGCTATTTTGACACTTGACGCGGCCGCAGCTATGAGCCGTTGGATGATAGCTGTGCCAAAGCCTCCCGAAGTAGACCCACGTAGCCATGTACAGGAGTTGCCACTGCTCGTCCAGGCCTTGCTGGCAACTGCGCCAGCATTAAGGGATGGGGAAAAGGCGCCGGTTACGTATCCTGATCCATTATTTCCAAGCGAGCTGGGGGAGGGGAATACGGTTGACGACGCGATGCATGACGCAGTATTCAGCAACGATGCAACGCGTGTGGAGCGACTTCTCTTCGGCCTTTATGGTACAGGGGCGGACTATCGTACGATGGAGGTACGCACCTATGACGGTATCTCTACCACGTTCCAGAATGCAGGGCACCCGTTGATATTCGCAGTACGGGGTTATCAACTGCTTGACGCGGTTGAATGGGGAGAGCGAGCGCCTCATATAATACACTGGCTCACACCTCATCTCCCATTACACACGGAAGAGCCCGACTGGGTCAATGCTGTGCGATCATTTCATAGCGACCCCGCCCATAGCCTTGCCAGCCTGCGTACCCGCCTATCCGAACCCAGAGATGCAAATGCGTTGTCGCTACGCAGCCTGATTCTGAGCAATGCAGATACACTGGAAATCTGCCAGGGAGTGTATGACGCGTTGATGAAAGGGGGAGCTTCCCCGCGCGGAGTTGGTTCTGTAATCGCCCTGACCGCGTCAGAGATCATGCAGAGGGTAGGTGATGGTGATCGCGATGCATTTATACGAGCTGCCCACGGATTGCTCTTCACAGCGGCAGTGCGGTTGGTTTTTGCTCAGGTACAGGATTTAGCAGCGCTCCCGCTGCTTTACACTTCCGCCGCTTATATCAATGTTCTGCAAAAAGAGTTAGGTCAGCAGTCGAGCGCGGCTCCAACCGAGACAAGTACCGGTACCACCCTTGGTGGTGGTTTAATTGCTCCGGCATTGCTGGAAACATTGAGCGAGCAGGTGGATACGCAGGATTTCAATGGGGCAGTTGTAACGGCTCGACGTTACCTGCGACTTGGCAATGATGCACGGGAGCTATTTGCCACTATCGGGCTACTCGCTGCTCGTGCCGATGCCGCCGCCGACCAGGGACACACGTTACAAATCGTGCAGGCGGCCGGCGAAGAATACATGGCCTGGCCTGTCGCTTTAGCAGATACTGATAGGGAAGCGTTATTACTGGTAGCGCTGCGAGCTGCTACGTTTGCCAAGCGCAATACGCTGGCAGACGATTTGTAGGTTGAAGGGGAATGTACCTGTATTTTGAGGAGTCTTTTCATGGACTATGGTAAAAAGGCTGTAACGTGGAAGAGGCTGCTGCCCATCTTCCTCTGCTTGTTGAGCATTCTGCTTGCCGGATGTGATCTCGGGAATAATCCGGCTCCTACGGTAAAGAAGCTGGTGAAGGCACCTGCTGACAGGCAGGTGTATACTGTTCCTCAAGTGGGAGTCACCGATATCACCACCCTTGATCCAGCGCTGGTACTCTCAACTGATCAAACATCGATGAGCGCGATTCAGATGATTTACACCGGATTGGTGCAACTCGATGATAAACTGCAAGTTCAACCACAGCTCGCGCAATCCTGGAATGTGTCGCCGGATGGGCTCAATTATACGTTTCACCTGAACAAAGCTATGAAATTCAGTGACGGTACGCCGCTTACCTCGGCAGATGTAGCTTATAGCATTGACCGCGCACTGCAGCCCGCGACGAAATCGACTGTTGCTCCAATTTACCTCTCTCTGATTAAAGATTCTGATAAACTACTCGGTGGATTTATCCCGACATTGATCGATGATAGTCTCATAACACCGGATGCGAACACGCTTATCATAACCATCAGAAAGAGAGCGCCATACTTCCTGGCGATGCTTACCTATCCATGCTCCTTCGTCGTTGAAAAGCATTTAATTGATAGCTATAAAACGGCTTTCACAGACCACCTGACGGAAGGTGGGTCTAGCGGGCCTTTCAAGGTAGCACAGTTTACTCATGGTAAAGAAATCGATTTCGCTCCTAACGCGGACTACTACGGTCCCCATCCGCAATTGCATAAAGTTGTCTTTCCGTTTTACCAGCAGTCGGATAATGCTTACCATGACTACCAGATAGGCCAGGTTGATACAACGGGGGTACCGGTCTCTACTTTCGTTACCGATAAGAAGCGTTCAGATTTCCACCAGATCCCGCAATTATGGATTAACTACTACACCATGAATTACCTGGTGAAACCATTCGACAATATACATATCCGCCAGGCATTCGCACTGGCCATCGATAAAACCACGATAGCCAATAATATCTGGAAAGGAACAGTGGTGCCTACAAACCATATCGTGCCAAAGGGTATGCCAGGTTACAACCCAGACCTCAGTGGACCTGATGGCACGCAGAGTCTGAAGGGGAATCCAGAACAAGCGAAGACATTGTTGCAGATGGGATTGAAGGAGGAGAAGATTGCTACGCTGCCGCCGATCAAGCTGACTTATGCAACGTCGACGAGTGTCGCCTACTTTGACCAGGAAGTGACGACCATGATCAAGATGTGGCATGACGTGTTGGGCGTTACGGTTACGGCAGACCCCATTGATTACAATTCACTTCTCACCCAGGTTACGCTTGCTACCGGCAACGCTTCGGGTTTACAGTTCTGGGGACTCACGTGGGTTGCAGAATATCCTGATCCACAGGACTGGTTGACGCGTCAGTTTGACAGTGGCGTACCCAATAACAACATGAACTACGGTCAAAATACGAGTTCGGATGTGGCGAGACAGCAATATCTCCAGCACCAGTTGGAAATTGCCGATAGCAATGGTCAGGAGGGAGCCAGGTTCAAAATCTATCAAGGGGCAGAGCAGCAACTGGTCAATGATGTAGCATGGATGCCGATGGAACAGGTAACGTTGACGTTCTTGCGGAAAGCGACGGTGGTAGGCATCGTTGATAATGCACAGGGAATCATTCCGCCTAACGATTGGGCTACTATCTATAAAGGACAATATGTGTGAGGGAGGATGGTTGTCCTCATCCCGTGTGAGATTTATTTTTCACCTGACGTAGTACTATACGCTACCGCCAGCATCGGTTCATATACTAACGGACATCGAGTATTCCGCCCTGCTACGTGGTTTAGCTTAGATTATACGAGGAAAAGTAACTCCCGCCTGGCCGAAGACTGGGAGTTCTACAAATGCGTCAGGCGAAAGGAGGAAGTAGCACACGCAATAGAAACCCCAGGAATTGGAAACATAACATTTGGAACAGTAACAATACTGTTCTGTTCTCGTCGAATTAGTATCCATGTATTTCAAGGAGAAGTCACGAATGCGACTTAGCAAGAAGTTGATAACGACGCTTCTGCCGACGTTCCTGGCCTTGATGGGTATGCTGCTGGTGTCCTGCGGAACTACATCGCCGTCGCAATCCACCGGAACAAAAGCTTCACCCGACAAGCAAGTATTGAATATGGCTCTTCAAACGAAAGTTTCAGATATCAAGACGTTCGATCCGGCTCTCTCGACGGACGCACCCTCAATCGCAGCAATCGACCTGGTCTATACCGGCCTGGTGCAGTTCAACGACAAACTCACTGTAGTGCCGCAGCTTGCAGCGTCTTATAGCCAGGCTTCTGATGGCCTGACATGGACGTTCAAGTTGAAACCCAACTTGAAGTTCAGTGATGGCACCCCTCTGACCTCACAGGACGTTGTCTATAGCATCGACCGCGCCTTGCAGCCTGCTAACAAGTCTGTGGTCGCCCCGCTCTACCTGGCACTGATCAAAGACTCCGACAAGCTGAATGCAGGTAAAATCAAGACCATTATAGGTGACAGCTTATTGACACCGGATCCCAACACTGTCGTCATAAAAGCCAACAAGAAGGCAACTTACTTCCTGGATGCACTGGTCTACTCGACTTCCTACGTTGTTGAGAAGAGCCTGGTTGACAAGTATGGCGCGAACTTCACCGACCACCTGAACGAGGGCGGCGGCGACGGCCCGTTCAAGGTCCAAACGTATACTCACGGCAAGAATATCGTTTTTGTGCCGAACCCCAACTACTACGGCCCCAAGCCACAGTTGACAAAGCTCGTTTACCCCTTCTACAAAGAGAACAGTACGGCTTACAAAGCGTACCAGTCGGGTGAGCTTGACTACACTGACGTTCCTTCCGCCGACCTCGCATCAGCGAAGTCGCTGCCGAACAACCAGTACATGCTGGTGCCGCAGCTGTGGATCAACTACTACACCATGAATTACCTGGTGAAGCCGTTCGACAATATCCATATCCGCCAGGCGTTCGCCCTTGCCGTTAACAAGGACCTGATTGCCCACAGCGTGTATAAGGACACCGTCGTCGCGTCGAACCATATCGTGCCGCAGGGCATGCCGGGCTACAACCCGAATCTGACAGGCCCTGAAGGTGTGGCGAGCACCAAAGGTGACCCGGCCAAGGCCAAGGCGCTCCTGCAGCAGGGCTTGCAGGAAGAGGGATGGTCGAGCGTCTCACAGATGCCCGCGATCCAGCTGACGTATCCGAGTGGTACTCAAGACTTGGATAACGAAATTGCCGCCGTGGTCCAGATGTGGCAGACAAACCTGGGCGTCAGCGTCAAAGCGAATGCCGAGGATTTCAACAAGCTGCTCACTGATACTGAGGCAGCACTGAACAATCCCAAGGGCTTGCAGTTCTGGGAACTCGCCTGGATTGCCGACTACCCCGATCCGCAGGACTGGACCACGCTGCAGTTCGGCAAAGGCGCACTGTACAACCAGTTGAACTATGGTCAGAACAACTCAGCTGACGCGGCAACACAGCAGCAAGTCCAGCAGCAGCTGGCAGCGGCCGATGTGAATCCTGATCAGACTTCTCGCCTCCAGGCGTACAATCAAGCCGAGCAGCAATTGGTCAACGATGTAGCATGGCTGCCGATGGATCAGCAGGCCTACAGCCAGGTGCTGAAGCCGTACGTCAAGGGCCTGGTCTTCAATCCACAGTTGTTAATTCCGCCTGACGATTGGGGCAACGTCTACGTTCAGGCACACTAATGTAATAGACGGTTGCTATGCTTGTGGTAACCACAACAAAAGAGGGACAGTGGTCAGCTTGATCACTGTCCTTCTTTCTGAACAGCCATTAAGGTATCTCTCTTTGATACCTCATTTTTGAAATGTGTTGCCCTTTGTGACCAATACATTTCAATGAAGGGTGGTGTAGGGGCGCAATTTATTGCGCGCTGTGGGATGCCCCGACTCCCCAGGCGGGCGCAATGAATTGTGCCCCTACACCACAATGTGTTGCCTCTTGTGGCTGCCCGCACAGCATGTATCCCTTTGAAGGATGCAAAAACCTATATAACTCGCCATATACTATAGCAATATAATATGTTATAATTGACCAGGCAAAAATACACCTCTTATCGATAACGGTGAGCTGGCCTATTACACTGTGATAGCACCTGATCATATGCGCTGCGAATCTAGCGTCCTTCATATATTTAATTACTACTAGGAGAAGTCTCGTATGCAACAGAGCAAGAAGTTTATGACTAAGCCTCTGCCGGTGTTCCTGGCCTTGATGGGTATGCTAATGGTAGCCTGCAACACCACGAATCCAACACAGCCAGACATCACCAAGAAAGCCCCACCCTACAAACAGGTCTTAGTCTCGCCCGAAGTGGGCATATCGGACATTAAAACGTTTGATCCTGCTTTATCAACAGATTCGCCTTCCATCCAGGCCATCGACAACGTATTTACTGGCCTGGTACAGCTAAATGACAAACTTGTAATAGTGCCACAGCTCGCAGCGTCCTATAGCGAGGGTTCTGATGGCCTGACCTGGACGTTCAAGTTAAAACACAACTTGATGTTCAGCGATGGGACGCCCTTGACCTCACAAGATGTGGTCTACAGTATCGACCGCGCGCTGCAACCTGCAGTGAAGTCTTACACAAGCTCCATCTATCTGGGTCTGATCAAGGACTCCGACAAGCTGAATGCAGGCAAGATCAAGACCATCATTGGTGACAGCTTATTAGCACCCGATCCCAATACTGTGAAGATCATCACCAACAAGAAAGCTTCTTACTTCCTGGATGCATTGTCCTACTCCTGCTCCTACGTGGTTGAGAAGAGCCTGGTTGACAAGTATGGTGCACACTTCACCGATCACCTGAACGAGGGTGGCGGCGGCGCTGGTCCATTCAAGGTCAGCGAATATACGCACGGCAAGCAGATCGTTTTTGTGCCGAATCCAAACTACTACGGCCCCAAGCCACAGTTGACGAAGCTCGTTTACCCCTTCTACAACAAGGCAGACTCGATGTATGCAGCGTACCAAGCGGGCCAGGTTGATCTCACCGGTATTCTTTCCGCCAATCTTGCAGAAGCGAAGAAGCTGCCGAACAACCAGTACCACCAGGTTCCGCAGTTGTGGATCAACTACTACACCATGAATTACCTGGTGAAGCCGTTCGATAATATCAAGATCCGCCAGGCATTCGAACTGGCCATCGATAAGGACCTGATTGCCCACAGCGTGTGGAAAGACATCGTGATCCCAACAAACCATATCGTGCCACAGGGTATGCCGGGCTACAACCCGAATTTGACCGACCCCGAGGGCGTAGCGAGCACCAAGGGTGATTCTGCCAAGGCCAAGGCGCTGTTCCAGCAGGGCTTGCAGGAAGAGGGATGGACAAGCCTTGCACAGATACCCACGATCAAGTTGACCTATCCAGGTGGAAGCCAGGATCAGGATAACGAAGTTGCCGCCCTGACCCAGATGTGGCAAAATACGCTGGGTATCAGCGTCAAAGCGAATCCCGAAGACTTCAACAAACTGCTCCTTGATATGGCTGCCGCGGCGAATAATCCCAAGGGTCTGCAGTTCTGGAACACCAGCTGGTCTGCCGACTATCCCGATCCGCAGGACTGGACCACGCTGCAGTTTGACAAGGGCGCGCCCAACAACACGATGAACTATGGTCAGAACAGTACAACTGAGGCGGCCCAGCAGCAACAAGTCCAGCAGCAGTTGGAAGCAGCTGATGTGAACCCCGACCAGTATGCTCGTTTACGGGCGTACAATCAAGCCGAGCAGCTGCTGGTCAACGATGTTGCCTGGTTGCCAGTCAATCAGGTGACACGCAGCCAGGTGGTCAAGCCGTATGTCAAGGGTTTGGTCTTCAATTCATCAGGTTTTACGCCGCCCGATGACTGGGGTGCCGTCTACATCGCAGCCCACTAGGCGAGATGTATGGTATCTACATCAAGATGGTGAAACCACTGCTCTGCCGTGTTTTGCTTGACATTAGGAGAAATGTCACTTAAAATTAGTTAAAAGTTCGCTTATGTAACGCCTGTTATTTTCACCTACCGGTTTTTGTCTGTGAAAAGGTGCCGTTTCAT
>Ga0137378_10004727_pt1 | contig 11753 bp, 8 predicted proteins | sample SagtaG_21_FD_104813 | JGI IMG/M metagenome (GOLD analysis project Ga0137378, IMG submission 104813) | Vadose zone soil microbial communities from Sagehorn Ranch, Mendocino, California, USA - Sage2_L_60_16 metaG | ecosystem: Environmental > Terrestrial > Soil > Vadose zone | place: USA... | reverse complement strand
GGAAGGAACACCATCTCCACTTCCATGCGTTCCTGCGTTTCCTTGTCTTCGATGATCTGTTTGGTGACATCGGGCCAGCGCAGGTTCTTGATGCCGCTCTTCCGCCAGCCCGTGAGGAAGCCATAGAGGGTGAAGTCCTGAAGGTATTCGGGCAGGTAGCTTACGACACGGCGAAGTTCAGGCTCTTCAAAAAAGCCGCGTCGAACGTTCTCGCTCTCATCGAGCCGCCGGATCGAGGGCATCGCGTGCAGGTGTCTGCGCGTGATAGCCAGAGCGTAGGCTTGCCGCAGGAGTTGCGTTCCCCGGTTCACGGTTGCGGGTTTGAATCCCGCCTCGAGTATTGCGCAGAAAGTCGCCGTTAGCAGTGGATATGGTAAATACCGGGAATCGTTGATGGGGCGTTGACTGCGCTGTCGCGTATGAGCAGGAGGGCGACGCCTCCGGCGGCCTGACAGTTCGTGGCTATTTGGCCGAAAAGCGTAGTCCCGGTCAGATCACGGGTATCGGCCAGGCAGATTTGGCCTTTGGTTGCAGTTGGAAAGTCGGTAGGCAAAGCCCCACCATTGGAGTCGAAGACGAAGTTCGCCAAAATCGCCGTGGTAATGTCCGCGCCCGCGTTCGAGGTCGTGGACCACGTCGCCGGAATACAATTTGGGTTCACGGCGCAACCGGTGGTGTTCGCTGGTTGTGGCCCATTATTCAGTACATCAACGCTGTTCTGTGCGGCGACAGGCGCCACGCTAAGCAGCAATATGGCTACCCAGAAGGACAACATCCGCAGCTTTTTCATCGCTTTCTCCTTGTGCTGTCGCTCGACGGCGAAGCGTAGCTGTAACGACGCCCAAGTGGATGTGGAATAAATTCAAAACAAGTTCGTTCCCAGGGAGATGAAATAAACCAATTGCACATGAGCGATAAGAAAGCCAGTTTCGTAAAACCAATCGCAAGTTGACCTGCGAGCTGGTGCAAGTACAATCCGCGTCCCCAAGATGCTGGCCGTGGTACTACGGTTGTCTCGGGGCGCCTAGTCTTATCGCGGCATGGCTATGCAGTGGTAGATTGATTCATTGATTTAGTAAGCAGCGGGAAGCAGTCGGTTGATCGGTTCGCATGTCGAAAGTGTGCCTACTTACCGGAGCTTCTCTCGACCCTGGCTGCGCATTCGCAAAAGAGCCTGTCAAGGCTGCACACCGGGTCGTAGCCACTGCCCGCAATTCGGAACATTTCGTCGATGCCGCTAGCAAATTCGAATGCATCGTGATCTCCGCACTTGGCGTCGATTCTGAATGTATAACGCAAACAGGAAGGAACCGGATCACTTCCTGTTTGCCGACCATCCACGAGTGATTCCTTCTTGTCCCGAATCGCAATGCCGGGTGGGGCCACTTCAGCAGCTAGCACGCTGCAACACGGGCGTTCTGGGTTCGACGCGACCGTGTCAGAGCTGCCATTTTTGACTGGCCGCTGCCGCGTCCGTAAGATGAAGCGTCCGAAAGCCAGGCATCTCCACAATGATCGGCGAGACCATCTCTCATTATCGAATCCTCAGACATCTGGGTCGAGGCGGCATGGGCGTAGTGTACGAGGCGAAGGACGTCACCCTTGGCCGCAGAGTCGCGATTAAGTTCCTTGCAGAACCGTCAGAAAAGTTCAGTGACGCGGTGAAGCGCCTGCAACGGGAAGCGCGCGCGCTGTCCGCACTCAACCATCCCAATATTTGCACGGTGTACGAACTGGGCGAGCACCAGGGCCGGCCTTACCTGGTGGAGGAACTCCTGGTGGGCGTGACGTTCCGGGAGGTAATCGAAAAACGGAAACTTGCGCCGGAGTTCGTGTCGGAGTTAGCGACCCAGATCGCGGATGGTCTGAGGGCGGCGCACGCCAGGGGGCTGGTGCATCGCGATATCAAGCCGGCGAACCTCTTCCTGACCGAGGATAACCGAGCCAAAATTCTGGATTTTGGTTTGGCGACGCAGTCCACAGGTACAGTCGCAATCTCGGCAGAGGCATTGACTCTCGATGCCGAGCCAGACCAGATTACGCTCCCCGGGCGGATCGTGGGCACGCTCGACTACATGTCTCCCGAGCAGATACGGGGAGAAGCAACGACGGCGAGCAGCGACATTTTCTGCCTTGGCGTTGTGCTGTATGAGCTGATGCATGGAAGCCACCCGTTTAGAAAGAAGTCGCCCCTGGAGACAGCGAGCGCGATCCTGATGGAGCCGATAGAAAGCACGATGTCGCCGGAGATGGTGGTGAGCGGTCTGAACACGGTGCTCACCAGAATGCTGGCGAAAGATCCGAAAAGCCGCTATGCCGACGGCGGAGAGCTCCTGGCAGAGTTGAAGCGGGTCTCCTCGCGGGGGCTGAGTCCTACCGGCACAGGCGCGTTCCCGCCGCAGAGCAGGAAGCCATCGATTGCGGTCCTACCCTTCGCGAACCTGAGCCCCGACCCGGAAAACGAATACTTCTGCGACGGCCTGGCGGAAGAACTGATCGGAGCACTGGCCAAGATCGAGGGACTACAGGTTGCCGCGTGGACTTCGGCATTCCGGTTTCGCGGCAAGGATGTGGATATCCGCCAGGTGGGCAAGCAGCTCGGTGTGCACACCGTGCTCGAAGGCAGCTTGCGAAAGTCCGGAAGCCATTTGCGCGTGAATGCCAAATTGCTGGACGCGGAGAACGGTTACCACGTCTGGTCCGAGAGCTATAACCGGGAGCTGCGGGATGTGTTCGTTATCCAGGAGGAAATTGCCGGGGCAATCGTGGGTCAGCTCCGTGTGAAGTTGGGACTGAAAAGCAAGAAGTCTCTGATCCGGCCGCCGACAGACAGTCTGGAGGCCTACAATCTCTATTTGAAGGGGCGCTATTTCTGGAATCGCCGCGGGCCGGCTGACATTCAGAAGGCGGTGGAGAGCTTCCAGCAGGCGCTGCAGAAGGATGAGCATTTTGCTCCCGCACTGGCGGGCCTGGCGGACTGCCACGTGGTCCAGGGTGTGCAGGGGACGCAGAATCCGCAGGAAGTGTTCCCACTGGCGCGCGAGGCTGCTCTGAAAGCATTAGCCATTGATCCCGAGATGGCGGAAGCCTTCACCAGCCTCGGATGCGTCGAAGGGGCGTATCAGTGGAACTGGACAGCAGCGGAAGAGCGCTTCCAAAAAGCGATTGCCCTGAATCCGCGGTACGGGACAGCGCATCACTGGTATGCCACTCATTATCTGGTGCCGCTCGGGCGCTTTGCCGAAGGACGAGAGCAGGTCGAACTGGCGCTCTCCAACAATCCACTCTCGCTGGCGGTTCTGACTACCATGGGCCTGATTGCCTATTTCGCGGGAGATCCAGACGGGGCCATCCGCGAGTACCAGAAGGCGCTGGAAATGGACGCGAACTTTGCACTGGCGCATTACTTCCTCGGACAGGCGTACGAACAAGAGCGGCTCCATGAAGAGGCAATCCAGTCGCTAACGCGAGCGCTGGAGCTAACCCCTGGAAGCTCCGAGATGGAGGCGGCGCTGGCGCGTGCTCAAGCCGTGGCCGGCCACTCAGAGCGCGCCGAAGAGATGTTGCGGGCCCTTCGGGAAAAGTCGCAGGGCCAGTACGTGTCGCCTGTGTTGTTCGCGCAGGTGCTGCTTGGGTTGAACCGGACCGAGGACGCGATAGTCGAGTTGCAGCGCGCGCGGGAAATGCGCGCGACGGATCTGATCTGGCTGAAGGTGCGTCCCGTGTTTGACGCCATGCATAGGGATCCGAGGGTGCGTGAGATCGCAACGGCTGTGGGTGTGGGGTGAGAAGCGTCTGCTCATGCTCCACCTATTGATGGCGGCGTAGCGCAAGGGGACTTCCGGAAAGAGATCGTAGTCAGGCTTGTCTCGCACTCGGCGGATAGAAAGTATACGAGAGTGTATAGCGTTCTCCAGTGACGACGGGCGTCACAGCATGGAAGGAACGGTTGGAAATCTCAAAGGCAAAAGCGGAACGGTGTGCCGGCAGGAGTAGCTTCTGTTTCGTCTGCTTCTTCGCAGACGGGTCTCCGTCGAAGACACACAGTAGCCCGCCGTTCTCGCGAATCCAGCCTCGGTTCAGGTGGATGAGAAGGCGATGTGTGAATTTAAGCGGGGCGAGATCGCAGTGGGGCTTCAGGGAACTGCCCGCTAGCAAACGGTGTGCTGTGACCCTTACGTACCCCTCCGCGTCCATCTGAAAAAAACTGCCCATGGAGACTCTCAGTTCTGAGAGAGCCTCCAGCGCCAGCAGGGCGTTCAATCGGTGCGGTAGATCTCCATATTGCAACGAGATGTCGGAATAGCCGGCGTACCCCTCTAACTTTCGTGGCTGCCACTGTTCATTTTCCGTGAGCCAGCCGAGCATCGAGTCTGCAAATTCCGTTGTCAGGAAATCGGCCGCCTCAAAGTGCGGATACGGTCGGGCGCAAACCGCAATGTCACGAAACCGAAACGGAGAAACTGCGGGAGTACTGGGAGCAAGCGCCATGAAAGAAATGCCGTTCCTTGGTTCGCCGATCAAGGGTTCGCTCATCAAGCAGCAGTGAGCATGCCACGGTCTTCGGCTCGGCCAGCCGCAGCGGCCCGTGGCCGGTAAAGCAGCCCGATGTAAGTCACATCTAAAACGAAGATGCTCAAGAACAGATAAACCATAAAACCGGACTTCACCCAGTCCGTAATCAGGAAGCAACTCCCTAGAGAAAGAATCCCGGTTCCCAACATCTTGGACCAGGCGGCGCCTAGGGAAATCCCCTCCAGGCCGGGGCGGCTGAAATACAGGAAGATAAACAGAATGCTCATGACAAGGTTGATCATGTAAGCATCTACACCCCCCAAGTTGTCGCTGAAACTGTAGTGGAACGTCAGTTGAGCAAGGTAGGTTGACGCAAACATAGCGATGGAAATGGGAAAGAAGTACTGCTTGATCAGCGGGACGGTTTGGCTGTCTCGGCCGTAGCGGAAGAACTGGTAAACGATGACCACGTCAGTGAGCAGCCAGGCCCAGCGCAGAGTCTCAATGATCGTATTCGGAAAAGGAAACTGCACTGCGTAGATGAATTCCCAGGTGAAGTTTAGGGCGACACACAGCATGGGAACGCCGTAGGTGCGGTCCTTGAATCCCTGTCGGATAATCAGGATGTAGGCCACGAGCCAGAGCACATCTCCGAGGCCGTTGACGACTCCCAACCAGACCGGGACGCCGGTAAATTGAACGAGTCTGTAAGGCATGAATCTCCTCCCGCTTGCAAATGCTGAGCGCGCGGAGCAGGGGAGATATTCCGCGGCTCAGGGTACTGCCAGATGCTGCTGTTCCAACGCGACGTAACGGTGCTCAAACTGAAAAACGCTAGCGAACAAGCGGTCCCAGTACCTCTAACAGAGAGGCCCTGTGACAGGATCGCAAGCAATCGCTAGATTCTTGATCGCGTCGTAGTCGATATTCTTCAGCGCTACCAGTACCTCCGGCGTTGGCTTAAACCCAGCGTCTTTAAGCGCTTTGACTGGGTTCGACTTCAGTCCATCGAAGAACGCTGGTTGTTTTAGCGCCTTCTCGACCAGTGCCGCAAAGGTGATCTTCTCCATCTCTGTCTCCTTAAGTTTCCCCGTTTCAACGGAATACTATACGCGCGTCCCTTCAATCTCAGTCGGAACGTCGCACTCCTCCGGTAACCCAGACTCAGACCGCCATGCTGCCCACTCGAGGATGTCGGCAAGCCGAGACACCGCCGCGTACCCGTTCAGCATCACGGTCTTCTGTCCCTGCAGCCAGATTTCTCGCTGACCCAGATAGGCTTGCAACCCGGTGCTGCCGAGTTCGGCTGCCCCCGTTCGCATACCGCCCATCCATTGCTCAAGGATCTCGAATCCCCAGGCGCAGCCTTCGCGGACAACCCATTGATCGACGGATTCTCCAGCGCGCTTCCGTCGTTCCCCTTCGGACAGGAAGTAAGTCGCGCGCTGATCGCGGCGGTCGGAGTGCCAGTCGAGCACATCGTCCACCATCTGCGACCAACGTGCCAAGGCATGAGTGAATTCAAGCCAGGGAGCAATCAACTCCGGGCGATCGTAGTAGTAGCATGCCGCGGTAACCGGTATCCCCGCAGCCGAGTACTTGCGCGATGAGACGCGCTCGAAGTCGGACCAACTGACCGTGCGCAAGCTGCTGTCGTGAGCAGCATTCTCGCAGGAAGCAATCCACAACTCGCGGAAACTCTGCCAGAATGCGTGTTTGGGCGGGAAGTGAATCTGGTAAAAAGACTGGAACTGGCTGCAAAAGAAACCCGCTACCGGAAGAATGCTGACTTCGAGCTTGTGGTCGCGGTCCCCGTCCATGACGTCATCGGTCAGCCGGATGTAGTAGTAGCCGTTGACTGAAGAATGCATCAAGGCCTGCTCGAACTCTGGATCCGGCTTGCCTGCCAGCGTATCCACCAACCATTCGGGGAGCCGCAAAATGGGGAACATGCGCACGTGTGTGAAGTGGGCGCAGGGATCGCCGTCGGGGGAAATCTGACGTATCCAGTGGGAGACCTCGCGGGACAGAAATGGCGCCTGTATCTGCAGAGTTGAGCAGGCTTGTTCGATTGCGGCAGATATGCGCAAAGCCAAGTTCGCGTTGTCCATGGCTCAGAGAGAGACTCGGCCCCGAAATCGGGCCTGCAAGGGGACAAAAAAACTGACGAGCATCCGACCTCAGCCCTCGTCGGGAGATTACTTCTAGCAGTCGGGTTCGCGGAAGTCAAGGCCTATGTTTGCCTTAGGGGACTCTAGTCGCAGGGTCCATCGGCAGGCGCGCAAGGTCGCGCGCCGCACCCAGCCGCGTGAAAATCTCCCGCGCCTCGCGCAGATGCGCAGTGCGGGCGGGCTGGTCCGAGTTGAGATAGGCCCCCAGTTCCAAATGCGCGAGGCCTTGATAATAGTTCGCCTGCAGCGTGGACGCCGCCTCCAAAGACTTTTCCCAGCAGCGTAGGGCCTTGGTTCGGTTGTCCTTGATCCATTCGTACTGCCCCTGGCGCAGGTACATCATCGGCTTCCCAATCGGGAAAATGCGGCCATATCCGCGCAGACTGTTGCCAGCTCGGCGAACGGCGGCTTCCAGGTGATCGCAGTCGAACCCTGGGAGTACAGTGAAGTGTTTTCCACCCTTGGCGTTTCGCAACAAGGCCAAGCAGACCTCGGTGATCGCGGAAAGCACAAGGATGTCGTTGTAGAAGTAGCTGCCCTTCACACTTTGGATGACCTGGTCGATCGCTTGTTTGGCTGCCTGGAGTTCGCCGTTCGAAAGATGCAGCAGCGCGTATAGGGAATGGACATCCTGTTTCTGGTGCCGACCGCCGATTTCCGCTTGAGCCGACCGCAGCAAGTCGAGCTCCTCCAGACACGCAGGGAGTTCCTGCCGACGGTCGAGCATCAGCAGATCCCACGCTTTGCCATACAGAGCCTCAGCCTGGATGCGGATGTCCAGCCGCTCTTTCGCAGAGTCGTAGAGCGAGTTAGCCAAAGAAAGGCTTTGTTCGAAATTGCCTTGGAGAAGTTGCACGAGCGTGAGCACGATTCGTGCGTCGTCGCCGCGGCGGCGGTCCCCGAGGCGGTCACTCGCCAGCATCGACTCGTTGAGCAGGGTCGCGGCAAGATCCCACTGTCCAACCCCCGCGAGATACACGGCGCGAGCGAGCGAAACCCATGCCCGCGAGGCAGGATCGTCGATGTCGGCGGAAACCTTCCCGGCAAGTGTAAAATAAGCATTGGCTGCGCGATGCAAAGTCATGAAGCCCAGCAACGATCCGGCCGAAGAATAGCCGCGGGCAAGTTCGGGCGACACCCCCGCCGACTCCGCTAGGTTGAGCGAACGAAAAACGGCATGTAGACAGTGCAGGGGCTTGTCTTGAAGGAAGTAGATCTCGGTGAGGGCCTCAAAGTTGCGCGAGGACTTGAGCAGCGACTCGCGTTCGCGTTGGCCGCGACCCAAGTAGCGAGCGGGCAGCACACGATGCATGCACTGGCGCGCGACTTGGGCGAGAAGCGCACTCCCCGCAGCGACATTACCGGCTGGGACTTTCTGCCGTTGCAGTGCAATTCCACGCTCGAGATGGTTGCGGCCCTCGACGTACTTCGACCAGTTGACGTAAGCTTTCCCGAGCTGCAGTTCCCATTCGGCACGGCGCCCGGCGATCGATTGTGGAATAGGGATCTCTCCCTGCTTTTCCTTCTCTTCTTCATCCAGCCGCAAGGCTTCGCTGAGAAAACGCACCGCCTCTGGGTTCGCATGATTGAGCAGCGCCTGGGTGCCCGCTTCGGAGCAGTAGTGAACGGCCTTGGGCACAACTTCCGTGCGGCTCCAGTGATGCGCCAACAGAGGATAGTGGGCCGGCAAGTCGTTTTGGAATTCGCGTTCGTACCACTCCGCCACCGATCGATGCAAGTGCCGGCGCTGGGCGAATGGAATGGAGTTGTAGGCGACGTCCTGGGTGATGGCGTGTTTGAAGCCGTAAACGGGATCGGTATCAGCCCTGCCGTGAATGAGGTCGAGCTTCTCCATCTGATCGAGATGGGCGGGCAGTTGCGTGCGTGCCGCCTCAACGGGATAGATTTCACTCAGAGTCGAAAGCCGAAAGTTCTGGCCAAGGACGCTGGCCACTTTGATCGTCAACTGCTGCGGGGTGGGCATTCGGTCGAGGCGGCTGGTAATGACGCCTTCCACGGTCGAAGGGAAACGCATGGCAGAAAGGGCTGCGTCAAAGGCGGCTCCGCTAGAAGTTTCTGCGATTTGGCACCTGCCCGCGGTGATCTCCATCAGCCCGGTGTCGCGAAGGGCGTAGGCGAGTTGCTCGCTGAAGAGAGGATGCCCGCCGGCACGCCGGTGGATAAACCGCGCGACTTCCGCTGGGAGGCGGTTTACACCGAGGCGCTGACAGACCATCTGCAAAGCGAGTTCGGAATCCAGAACTTCCAGCAACAGACGGCAGCTGGAAGGCAAAGCGAGCAGGACCGTGAACTCGGACGGGCAGGGCTCGGCGAGCGGCCGGGTCGAAAGCACGAGCAAAAGCGGCGCGATCTGTTGGGCGGCGAGCAGAGCGAGGCGCAGGGAGGAGGAGTCGAACCAGTGGGCGTCTTCGAGGATGACGACCGTGGGCGAGCGGGTGACTGTCGACTTAAGAATGCTGACTAGGAGATGCTGCGTGTTTGCGGCACGGGCCTGGCCTTCCAGGGCGGCCGTCGTGCCATTTTCCGGAATCCCAAGAGGCAAGACGACATTCAGCAGCGGAGCGAGTGGCAGCAAATCCGGCTCGGTTGCGAGTTGTGCCAGGAGATGATCGCGTTGCGCCTGGACTGGGACGGCGGCCAGTTGGAAGACCTCGCGGAAAACGGCGCGCCACGCATGATAGGGAGTTGACTGCTGGATCGAGTCCGCGGCCGCGCGCCAGCAGGTGATCTTGTGACCATTGCGGTTGGTCGTCGCTATTTCCTGGAAAAGATGTTCGAGCAAGCAGGATTTGCCTACGCCGGCCTCACCTTCGACGATGATGCAGCGGCTTTCTCTACGCGCGACCAGAGCGGTGAGAGCTTCCGCCAGCGCCGCGCGTTCGGCCTCACGGCCAACCATGAGTTGAGGTTCGGAGGAAGCGGAAGCCGTCGCAGAAACCCCAGTTGGCGCGACCTCCGATCGCAGGGCAGGCGCGAACACCGGAATCAGAGCGGAGCGGCCCTTTACGGGGAGCTCGCCCTTGGGCTGAAAGTGCAGTGTGTAGGTGGAACGGGCAGCCTGACAGGTGGGATCGTCGCAGAGGATCGAGCCCTCAGCCGACTGCATGAGACGAGCGGAAAGATTGATGATGCTGCCGATGGTCGTGTATTGGCGACGGTTGGCGCTGCCATAGACGCCGCAAAAGACTGTGCCCGTGGCGATGCCGGCTGAGGTCGAGACTCCTCGGGACGCCAGTTCGTCGCGCATCGCAATTCCCGCTTCAACCGCCCGCCGAGGGTCGTTTTCGTGGGCGCGGGGCGGGAGTCCGAATGCACAAACCGCGGTCAGCCCCTTGTCGTCCATGAGGAACTGGTAGAGCGTGCCTTCGAACCGCTCCAAGACTCCTTGAATGCATCGCAAGTCCTCGTGGAGGGAAGCGACCGCAGCGGGGCTGTCGATTCGGGACTCAGCCAGATTGAGGAAAAGCATGCTGAGACTGCGGAACTCGGCGATCCATTGCTCTTGCCCGGCACGTAGGCGGTCGGCAACCACGGCGGGCACATAATGGGATAGGACGGAGAGTGATTCCACCGTCTCATGAGTGGACACAGGCTCGGCAAGCGCTCTAGCAACGGCTTCGGAAACCGCGACCTCCGTCGCCCGCACCAGTCCAGAAGGCAGAGGGGTTCCGCGAACGCAGCTCCGGACCGAGTTCCATGCCTCAGAGGACAGGAAGACTTCACCGGGTTGAGCTTTCTGGTTGGCGATGGACGCCTGCGCGATGGGATCGCCGGTCACGACGAATTGCCAACGCCCCGAGACGCCGCCCAGTTCCATGAGCTGAAGCGCGCCGCAGCCAATACCGGCACGCTGGCGAAGCAGGACTCCGTACACCGGTTCGTATCGGTCGAGTTCGGACTGGATGCTGAGAGCGGCTTGCGTGGCACGAACAACGTTGGGGGCCAGATCCGAATATTCCCCGGGCCACATCGCGAGCGCGGAGTCCCCGGCGAACGCGACGATGTCGCCGCCGCATGCCATAATGATGTCGGCGATCTGCCCGAAGTAGCGGTTGAGGATACCGGAAAGCTGCTCGGCTCCCGCCGCACCTTGCGCGGCAAAGCGCTCGGTGAGCGCGGTGAAGCCCGAGACATCGACCAGCAGGATAGCCCCAAAACGATTCTCGACGAACGGGTCGGAAGCGGGGCGTACACCGTGGACGATCAGTCGGAGCTGATAACGCGGCAGATAGGAGCCCAGCGTTTGGGCAGGTTGGGGAGACGGCGTGCTTGAGGAAATGGCGTTCATGGCCAGCAGCGGCGATTTGCCCGATTCTAGCTCAAACCGGTAAACCGGCCCCGCACCCAAAGCGGGGCCGCCGCAATCCCGTCGCACCGAATCCTCCTCCCTACCCTTTCCTTATGCCGATCACTTGATTCACCGGACACTGAAAGGCCACAGATTTCGCAGCAAATCGGAACTGGTGATCGCTGACGCTCTACCGAATAGGGATCGAGCATCAATATGAGGCAGTATATTTCAGAAAGAGGCTGGAAGACGCGCCCAGCCTTTACTTTTCGTCAACGCTGCCGATTTAAGGTTTTCGGGCTGTGATATCAGTTCGCATGACATTCAAGTAGTCGCCGGCAGATTCGAGCGCTTGCTCGGCATCATGGTGAGAAACAAATCCAGTGTCATCATAAAGGGCTGTATTGCGCTTCCGGCGGAGACGATCAAAGACGACCAGCAGACCAGCATGTTTCTTGTCGATGCGCGACCGCACGAAATCGATGATGGCGATGTGGTGGCCAGGCTGACTTCTCGCACGGAATCCGTGGCTGAACATAAACCCCAGCGAAGCTTTGAGCATTGCTTCGTAAGCTTGTTGAAGACAAGCTTCTTCGTCAAAAGCGAGAATTTTGCGGGCCGAAACCAGCTTCTTGTCCGCGCTCGCGAGGAAGCGGTCGATTTGCGCCCAGTCAACGGCGTGCGGTTTTAGTTTCTTCATCTCGACCTATGAGCGAAATACGCTTATTGTGCCAGACGTTTTCCAAAAACGCATCCTT
>Ga0137378_10004724_pt1 | contig 11757 bp, 11 predicted proteins | sample SagtaG_21_FD_104813 | JGI IMG/M metagenome (GOLD analysis project Ga0137378, IMG submission 104813) | Vadose zone soil microbial communities from Sagehorn Ranch, Mendocino, California, USA - Sage2_L_60_16 metaG | ecosystem: Environmental > Terrestrial > Soil > Vadose zone | place: USA... | reverse complement strand
TGCTTCTGGGGGCACAATGATGTCGAGAAGCAGGTGCGTATGACCGTCAATCAGTCAGGGAAGCAAAGTCGCACTGCCCAGATCGATCGTCTTGACGCCCGGCGCATGCGCTTGTACCTGCGTGGGAGAACCTACCTCCTTGATCTTGCCATTTTCAATGAGCACGGCTGCGGGCGAAAGCACCTGCCCGGTCCGGGGATCGAGCATCCGGGCAGCCATTACCAGGGTCTGGACGGTGGGCGTTTGGGCGATGACGTGTCCAATTGAAAATAAGACGAAAAATGATGCGGCCAAGACCGTCCACAACTTAGGCATGCGACTCAGTCCTCCGTATCGTGCTCCCAGCGACTCTCTGCGATGTCTACTACATATCACGTTTATTCTACTACAATAGACGTTGACGCAGGCAAAAGGTCTCAGGGAGAACTCACTATGTGCGTGGGGGCACCGCCCTGGGCACCGCCTCGGGGGTCGAGTAAGGAAGCGTACGGCCTGTGTGTGGTGATTTCCCGAAAATTACCGCTTCACAACAAAACAACAAGCGGTATGCGCTACGGTTCCAAAAACGCCCCAAAGTAGGACAGCGCCGAACATTACGGAGAGCAGCATGCTCGCTGCGCGATACGTTGGTTGGGGCTGAGCGGCCAATCGGGCAAGACGATGGCTTATAAAGGACGAGGCTGACGCCTGCAGCAACAGCCCCTTATCTGGATTGGCAAGCTTTGCGAGTGCAGACACCAACTCTTCCCCGTGAGCGCTCTGAATCACAGACTCGTCGCAAGAGAGCTCTCGATAGAGCGCGAGGCGAGATCCGGTGATCCAGACAAGCGGATGGAACCACAGCACGCAAAGGCTCACTTCGTGAATCAGGCGTATTAAGTTGTCGCGCCTTCGCGCGTGGGTCAGTTCGTGGATGAGAACCGCGTTTAGTTCATGCTCGCTTAACAACCGATCAATTCCATGGGGAAGTGAAATATGAGGATGCAGAACCCCGTCTACCGCTGGAGCGTGCCAAGTCTCGGCGAACCTTACCGGGACGCCCTGGGCAACGAAACCCGGCCTCGACAGACGAGCACTCTGACCACCCGTGGCCGGCGTATCGCTACGCTCAGCGCGTATCCGCAAACACAGCCGTGTAAGCATCAGGGTTGCGCAAAGCAACCACACCACCGAAAGCATGGTAGCGGTCCGGCCTTGAGAGATGGTATTCGCGAAGTCGCCGATGATGCCTAACGGTGTGGCCCACGAAAGGTGGGACGACCAAAATTTGTCGAGAACTGCGCCCACGGGCAGAATGAAATTGAGCGAGGTCGCTACCCAGATCCAATACTTCGTAGTCGCGCTGCCACCGAGGATGGACGTCAGAGCCCAGGCGGCAAACCCGACGATCGAGGCATACAGGAGGTGAATGTCAAAATAATACAGCGCACGCGTGATGTGCTCATGCATGGCCTTTTCCTCCGCGGCTACGGCTGCTCTTGCTCATTGGCGCCGCGTTTTGAAGAGCTTTCAAGTCTTTCAGCGTGATGGTGCCCGTTTCGAGCAGATTCGAAACCAGTACGCGAGGGGATCCGCCGAATAAATCCAGAAGGTCTCGAACCAGCCCGCTTCGGTACTCGTTCTGGTCGATTGCGGGCTGGAATAGTTGCGCATTGCCAATTTTCTTCACTTTGCGCAGAGCGCCTTTCTGCTCAAGCCTATAGACGAGCGTCTGTACTGTTGTGTAAGCAACGCGCTCATCTTCGGGCAAGCTTTCTAGAATCTCGCGGACTGAACAGGTCCCCAGTTTCCAAAACTGCTCCAGGATTCGCGTCTCGGCTTTTGAAAGACGGGCTTTATTCATGTCTCCTATCCATTCTCGGCAATGCTACTACAATGTCCGTTTTAAGGACAAGCGGCCAATTCTCCTCAATTGTTTCAAGGCAAAACAAGATGGATCTTCACGCACCAGGCGAGTTTCGCAGGTGAAGACACGTATCGATAAACGCCCAGCTCGTCAGGAGATCGAAGTCTGAATCACGCTTTTCGCTGCGGTATGGGGGCCGCTTCCAATGGCGAAAGCAAACGCAAACGTGCTGCGACGACCATCCTGAAGCTACCGCCGCGGTCTTCAGATCGTCGCAGGGATCGACCATGCCCTGGCTGTGCACAGTGTTGGCGAAATCGAGCGCCAGATTCCCGCCGAGAAATTCATAGTTCACGGGACATCTTGTAACCTGTGTATAACGGTTGCCAGGTTAGCATGCAGCGACTAGAATTGTAACCTTTGTTGTGGCTATTAGCGGTTACAACAGAGACTTCCACCGGCAGCAAGCAGAGCTTCTATGGCAATTCGGACTTTCCAATTACCTTATCCTGAAAGCGCGGTTCAGGATCTTCGTGAACGCCTCGCGCGCACGCGGTGGCCGGACATAATTCCGGGGTCAGGCTGGGATTACGGGGTAAGTCTCGACTACATGAAAGAGATTTGCCAATACTGGAAGGATGAGTTCGATTGGAAGCGGCAGATTGAGAAAATGTCCGCCTTTCACCACTGTCGCTATGCGTCGCGAGGTGTAGGTATCCATTTCATCCACGAGCGCGGCAAAGGGCCGGCGCCAATTCCACTGATTCTCACCCATGGCTGGCCTGGTTCCTTTCTGGAAATGCTGAAAGTAATTCCCATGTTGGCTGACCCCGCAAGCTGCGGCGCAAACTCAGCCGACGCATTTGATGTGATTGTTCCCTCTCTTCCAGGATACGGTTTCTCAGACCGCCCCACTGAATCTGGAGTAAACACATTTCGCATCGCCGACATATGGATGGAGCTCATGAAGGAGCTGGGCTACGAGCGGCTGGCAGCACAGGGAGGAGACTGGGGTGCGGATGTGACCACCCTTCTGGGGTTGCGCCATCCTGAGCGGGTCATTGGGATTCATCTTAACTCCATCCCACCGTATAAGCCGTATCTGGAGGCCGGCACAGTCCTGTCTGAGGTCGAACAAGCGTTCCTAAATGAAGCGAGTCGCTGGTATGAAAAGAGCGGGGCGTACGACCATATTCAGAAAACCGCTCCACAAACGGTTGCTTACGGCCTAACTGATTCTCCGGCTGGACTGGCAGCTTGGATACTCGAAAAGTTCCGTGATTGGGGAGACTGTGACGGCGACATCGAACGCAGATTCACCAAGGACGAGCTGTTAAGCAACATAACACTCTACTGGATGACGCAAACCATCCATTCCTCATGCCGGCTCTATTACGAGGATAACCGCACCCCTCTTCACTTCCAGAAAGGTGATTACGTCACAGTCCCGTGCGGGATTGCGCGTTTTCCGAAACGGGAAGGCGCGTTGCCTCCCAAGCGCTGGATCGAGCGCGGATACAATATCCAGCACTGGACGGAAATGTCCCGTGGGGGCCATTTCGCTGCGCTCGAAGAGCCGGAACTGTTGGTGGAGGATATCCGCTTGTTTTTCCGAGCTTTACGCTCTGATTGAGGACACACTTCTTATGGTCTGATATGATCGGCGTTCCAGGCGTCATCCACGCTCCCGAAAAGCGGTTTCTGTACGCCCGTCCGGATGCGCCGCCGACTATTCGCCATCAGTTCGTAAATCGGCCGATAGGATGCCCCTATCCGCCGTTGCACAGCAAGGGAGGGAATCTACGGTTCACGCTGCGAGCGGGGGAGATACCAACTCGCCCGACTGAGGTCACAGTTTCGGAGAACCTAAGATAATGCAGACCAGCATTTTCTTGCAGGCCGCCCTGAATGGCGACCGAATTCACCCAGCAGCACCGCGTGCTCCGACTTCTATCGCGGAAGCGGCTCGCGCGGCCGTGGATGCTGGCGCGCAATCGGTGCATGTTCATGCGTTCAACGATGCTGGTCGGGAGACTCTCGACGGCGCCGCTTGCTCTAAGGTTTTGCGCGCAATCCGAGCTCTCTGCCCTGAGACTCCGATTTCCTTAACAACCTCAGCGGCAATTGTGGGGGATCCAAGAAAGCGTTTCAGTATCGTCGAGGCATGGGAGGAAATGCCTGACCTTGTTACCGGGAACCAGGGCGAAGCGGGAATTGTAGAGCTTTGTGAGTTGCTGCTATCCCGGGGCGTCGGTATCGAGGCTGGATTGCTGAGCATCGATGATGCGCGAGCTTTCGTGCTTTCCGGATTGGCAGGCCGGTGTCGCCGCGTGCTCATCGAGCCGCTTGACGCCGATCCTGACGCTGCTGTTCAGCACGCTGCCGAGATGGAAGACATTGTGGTGTCCGCGGGCATCACGCTGGAGCAGGTTCACCACGGTTACGGCATAGCGTGTTGGGCAGTCAATCGACGTGGCGTCGGTAGAGGGCATGGTATCCGTACGGGGTTAGAAGACATCACGATGCTGCCTGACGGTAAGCAGGCACGGGACAACGCTGATTTGGTCGCGGCAGCCGCGCGTTTGATCCGCGCACATGTACGGCATTCACTTTTGTGAGACCGCGTCCAGCTCCCTGACCACAGGATAACCCTGTCACCTTGACACTCTAGAGCTTGACGATCAGCGGAGGTAATCCAACAATTCATTCAAAGCGAAAGGCCTTCTCATGAATCGAAGCACGAAAACCCTGCACATGGCCGTCACAGCGTCCTCACTGCTCCTTGCGGTTGGAGCGTCAGGCTTTCTAACCGCCCCACGCACGGTCCGAGAGTTTCAGTTGCAAGCTGAATCGCCCCAGTTCTGGAACCTGGTGGATCACAACGCCAAGCTGAGCGTAGTGGGCACGGGTTTTGGATTTACCGAGGGACCGGTGTGGGATCAAGCGGGGTTCCTCTATGTGAGCGACGAAACCATTAACAAGATTTTCCGGCTCCACCCCGATGGCAAAAAGGAGGAGGTGATTGCGCTGGGCGATCCCGACGGCAATACCTTCGACCGCCAGCATCGGCTGATTGACTGTGCCAGCGTGTTGCGCGCCATCATCGAAGTAACTCCCGACGGGAAATACAAAATCCTGGCGGATCGCTATGACGGCAAGAAACTTAATAGTCCCAACGATGTGGTCGTTGGCCCGGACAACGCTCTGTATTTCACGGATCCGACCCTGGATCTGGTGGCTGGAGAAAAGCAGGAAATCCCGTTCCAGGGCGTTTATCGCCTTGACGCCGAGGGCAACCTCCAGTTACTCACCAAAGACCTCACGCAGCCAAACGGTCTGGCTTTTTCGCCGGACGGCAAGCACTTCTACGTCGACGACAGCAAACAAAGAAATATCCGTGTGTACGATGTTGCCGCTGACGGAACCCTCACCGACGGCCGCATCTTCGGCGAGGAGCCAGGGGGGAAGGGCGATGGCGTACCAGATGGAATAAAAGTGGATAAGAACGGCAACGTCTTTGTGACTGGGCCAAAGGGCATCTGGGTCTGGGACCCCCGAGGAAATCACCTCGGTACCATCCTCATGCCGGAGCAACCGGCAAATCTGAACTGGGGCGACAAGGAGTATCGCACGCTTTACATCACGGCCACCACGTCAGTCTATCGACTCGAAATGAAGACTCAGGGCTATGTGCCGTACCTTCAGCCCTGAAATAAGGGCGCTCAGATCTGCGTGCTGCCGCCGGTGAGAAGAAGATTCGGGAGCCGAGACATGCCGGTAAGGAGGCGACTATGGTGTCGCGCATCAAAGGTCGACAAGTTGGAGTCTGTAAAGGGATCGCGCTTTTTCTTTGGACCGTAAGCTTCTGGACAACCAGCGCGGCGATCGCTCAGACGATCGTGGTCGACGCCGCACCCTCGCACGTCGTCAATACTTTCAGTCCCGTCCGCTCTCTGGGCGCAGCCATTGATCGGCTGAGGACTGGAACGCCCGACCATTTGCTGACCGACCCGGTCCTCAAGGAGATCCTCGGCGCGGGATGGCAAACCGTAACCTATCGCCAGAACACGGAGCTGATGGTCGAGGCGTGGCACTGGAACCCGCACGGCACCTGGAGTGACACGGAGAAGCAGCAGGGTTACTTTGTGGGCAGCTCGGAGCCAACCGCGGAGATGATCCGCCATTCGTGGGCGGCCCCGCTTCCACACCGCGGCTTCAGCCGGGGCGATGGAAACGGCTGGTCCCGGCTCACCGACGGCGACCCGAAATCGTACTGGAAGAGCAATCCGTACCTCACGAAAGCCTTTACCGGAGAAGACGACTCGCTGCACCCACAGTGGGTGATGATCGATCTCGGTAGCAAAATCCCCGTCAATGCCATACGAATTGCCTGGGCCGAGCCCTACGCGAAACACTACTCAATCCAGTTCTGGACGGGCGAACTGGAACCCTTCTATGACGGCACCACCAAGGGTAGCTGGCAAACTTTCCCGTTGGGCGCCATCACCGAAGGCAAGGGCGGCACCGTCACGCTGAAGCTGGTTTCTTGGATGATCCCCGTCAGATACCTCCGCATCTGGATGACGGAATCTTCCAACACCTGCGACAGTCATGATTCAGGCGAGCACGTTTCGACCGACAAGCGAAACTGCGTGGGCTACGCCATCAATGAACTCTATGTCGGGGCGCTCTCGGCCGATGGCCAGTTCAACGATTACGTCACTCATTTCCCCAGCCGCAATCAGACCGTGACGTGGCCATCCTCGGTTGACCCATGGCATGCCGCTTCCGATATGGACGAATCGCGAGGAGACCAGGTCGGATTCGATTTCTTTTTCAGCAGCGGGGTCACGCGCGGGCTTCCGACGATGGTTCCGATTGCGATGTTATATTCCACGCCAGAGGATGCGGCGAATGAGATTGCGTATCTGTACAAACGCCACTACGCGATCTCCTGGATCGAGATGGGAGAAGAGGCTGACGGGCAGCACATGCTGCCCGAAGACTACGGCGCGTTGTATCTGCAATTCGCCACCGCGATTCACCGGCTCGTTCCCGAGGCAAAGCTGGGCGGTCCACCCTTCGAAGGAACGTTTGATGATGTTGAAGTGTGGCCGGACACGGCCGGGAGAGTCTCGTGGCTCGGACGGTTCGTCGACTACCTCAAAGCCCACGGCCGGCTGAACGATTTCACCTTTTTTTCTTTCGAGCATTATCCCTACCAAGACAAGCCCACCTACTCGTGGGCCGACCTATACCCGGAGCCGGGATACGTCAGCCACATCGTTCAAGTCTGGAAGGACAATGGCTTGCCACCGAATATTCCCTTCTTCATGACCGAGGGCAACATTGGGGGCGGAGCCGGGCCTTCGACCGTCAAGAGTGCATTATGGCTCGCCGACTATGTCGGTTCCATGATGACCGCCGGTGCCGGGGCCACCTATTTTTTTCACTACATGCCTTATCCCGGCCACTTTAGCGGCTTTCTCCTGCTCGATGAAAAGTACAATGTGACGGGCTATCCTCCGCAATACTTGGCCACGCAGGTGATCACTAAGGAGTGGGTCCAGCCCGTCGATGCTCCGCACAAACTCTTCAGGGCTTCGAGCGACGTGACCGACGCCGGCGGCACCTTGCTGGTCACGGCCTACGCCGTCCAGCGGCCCGACGGACAGTGGTCCGTGATGCTGGTCAACCGGGACCAGTACAACGATCACGCGGTAAAGCTAGTATTCAACAATCCGGAAACCAAGCGCGACCGCCATTTCTCCGGTCAGGTTGATCGCATTACTTTCGGATCCGCAGAATACCTGTGGCACCCCGAAGGAGAACGCGGCCACGCTGACCCCGACGGCCCGCCCTCAAAGTCGAGGGTCAGCGGCGGTGCAGAAACTCTCTATAAACTTCCGATGGCATCCGTCACGGTGCTGCGCGGCTCCATCGGAGACCAGTAACAGAAATGGGCTCCTTGAAACCGAAAGCAACGGTCCTCGGGGCTGTCGGCGACTCTGCCATAACCGTGACTGCGGAAGAGTCGTCAGCCCCCTCGCGGGCAGCGCGAAGCCAAATGTCGTAGCGCAATCCCTCGATGAGAGAGTGAATCGTTCATGGACAACTCGCCCCTGCGCTATCATTGCTTTTTATCAGGCTTGCGTTCCACGACCGAAAGATCCGGAGGAGAATTCTATGGCAATCAACACTCGACGCAACTTCTTTGGCAAGATCGCTGCGGTGGCGGCTCTCGTAACCGGCGCGCCGAAATTCTTTGCTCAGCAGACTCCTCCTGCCGGCGCACCCACGCCGGCTAAGACACCGGTGGGCGGACCTGGCGGAGATACGCCTCGTCGCCCCGGCGGCGGTAATCACACACACGATGGGATCTACTACTTCTCCGGCACAGGTTCCAATGACGGCTATCCCAAGGAAGATCACGTCCTCGTAACGGACCCCTTCGAAAAACACGTCACTCGCGCCATGGACGCGCTCAAGAAGTCGGTCGAGCGTGCAGGCTGCACGATGGACAGCATCATCCATCTCGAGGTTTTTCTCTGCCTGCCTCTAGCCGACGGTATCCCCACGCCCACCGGCAAGGCACGGTTCGAAGCTCATAAGGCGCAGTACGACGCGTTGAACAAGATCTACGGGACCTATTTCTCCCCAGGCAAAGCTCCGTCGCGCGCCTGCATGGCCCTCGAATGGATTCCTGGCGATTCGCTGATTGAAATCGTGGGGAGCGCAGTGGTCGTCACTCCGCCCACCGCGCCCACACCGCCTGCTGATAAATAATTGCGCGAAAAGATATTGAAAAGGAAACTGCGCATGAATTTGAAGTTTGGTCGGAGTCGACGTTCATTTCTAGCCGCGCTCGGGGCCGCCAGCGGCAGCCTGTTCGCTCCGGCTGAGTTGAACTCTGCGGGGATCTTTCGCAAGAAACCCAAGCCGTCCATGCCCTCCGTCGACGGCAGCCCCATCGTACCCGTCACTACGGGCCTCGGTTCTAGCGGCGACATCTACGCCGAGCTTGGAGTAACACCTCTCGTCAACATCAATGGCACTGTCACCGTCATCGGAGGGTCGGTGATGGCGCCGGAGGTCATGGAGCTGATCCGGAGAGGCAACGAGCACTTCGTTCTGATCGACGATCTCGAGATCGCAGCTGGTAAGTTCATCGCGAAACTGTGTAACTCCCCCGCCGGCTATACCGCTCTGGTCACGGGTGGTGCAGCCGCGGCCATGGTCGTCGGCTACGCCGGCATGATGACCGAAGACCTCGAGCCCCGCATGCACGACATTCCCGACGTGAGCAATTTTCCCAGGAACGAAGTCATCATCCAGAAGAGCCATCGATATCCGTTTGATCACCAAATCCGCCAGACCGGCGCGAAGCTGGTCGAAGTCGAGACCCGTGAAGAGATGATTGCTGCCATCAATTCGAAGACTGTCGCTATTCACTTCACCAATATCCTGTCCGACAAGGGCAAGATCAGCGGCCCCGAGACGGTCGAAATCGCCAGGGCCCACAATATCTACACCTTCAATGATGCGGCAGCGGACGTGCCGCCGAAGGAGCGGCTCTGGGAGTATCCGGCAATCGGCTTCGACATGGTCACCTTCAGCGGCGGGAAGGATATCCGCGGACCACAGGCATCCGGCGTTTTGATCGGCAGGGAAGATCTGATCCGTTACTCCCTGCTGAACATGAGCCCGCAGGAAGATCGCATCGGCCGTTGCTGCAAGGTTGGCAAGGAGACCATTTTCGGCCTGCTCAAGGCGCTCGAGATCTTTGTCAATCAGGACTCCGACGCCATGCTGAGGGTGTACGACGAGCGCGCACAAATCATCAGCGATGCCGTGAAGAAGTTCGGAGTGACGGCGCGCCCTCGGCAGTTCAACCCTCAAGCTCTCGGCAACGTGACGCCGCGTTACAGCTGGCAGATCGATCCGTCCAAGCTGAACATCACCGGGCCGGAAGTTATGCAGAAACTGGCCGACACCCGGCCAATGGGTATCGGCAGCATGGGCGTCGGTTCGAGCGGCATGCGGGGACGCAATCCGGACGTGCCGGCCGGTGACAATCACGGCGGCCATCATGGCCATCCCAGCGACCAGAACAGCTTCGGTTTTGCTGTCTGGCAGCTCAAGGACGGCGAGGACAAGATGATCGCGGACCGCCTGGTCGAGATCTTTAGCGCAGCCCCGAAGGCCTAGTTCGGCTTGGCCAATACAACTGTGCTCGTCCGGCGCGTGCATAGCCTTCCCCAGATCATCAACCGAGAAATCCAAGAGATCTGGGATCATAAATGCGGCGCGTCCTTCGTCAAAGCATCAGAATTCCGGCTTTCTATCCGCACAAGACTTCAGCTATGTCTAACCCTGTGGCAAGAAGCAATTTGGATAGAAGCGCAGATCCTCCTTTGCCATCGAAGTGGAATCCGATAAGCCCTATAGGTGCTTCGGAAGCCCTAACCTCCAGCAACCCGGCCAGAAAGGAGGCTGGAAATGCGATCCCGTATGAGCAACGTCGAAAATTCGGACTAGACCTTCTCCTCATCTTCGGTCTAATTGTTGAAGAACTCCACCAACACGGGAGCATGCGCCTTGGGCTTCAGCATATGCGTTTGCCCTTGGAGCGTTTGGCACCGCGCGTTCGGCAATGCGCTCGCGAGCGACCGGTTCCCGCGATGCATCCATTTAGGGCTTTTCTCACCGTCCATGACGAGTGCCGGTACCGACACGGATGCCCACCGGTCGGCCTTCAGCGGCTTGCCTCGCTGGTTGTCTCCTACTATCGCGCCGTCATAAAGCAAGGTATGCGCAATGGTTTTGAGCTTCGGCCACATAGGCATCAGCGGCATCAGCATGACAAAAAAAGCGGGAAGGCCCACCGATTTCAGAAAGAGCTTGACCGCCTCGCCGCGCCGGTTTGCCGCGCCCGCCCCGCCGATTCTTGCCCAATCGCGCTCTGTTGTGGAACGGCTGTCGTCAACTATGAACGGTGCCTCGTACAACGCCAGCTTCTTGATCCCGTTCAGGCGATTGGCCGCCTCAAGCGCAAGAACTGCGCCCGAGGAAATGCCCCAGAGAAATGCCGCGCCGCCCGCTTCGCTCACTAGCGCGGCGATGTCTTCCACCTCACGCTCCACGGCATAGGGCGCCGTATCACCACTGCCGCCTCGACCTCGACGATCGTAGGTGAAGACGGCGAAATGCCGCGCCAGAAGTTCAGCCAGTTGCCGACTCTGGCCCATACCTCGGTAGCAGAGTGCACCGTCGATCAGAATCACAGGCGGCCCATCCCCGGTTCGAGCAAATGCTATCGCCGTGCCGTCCTTCGAGAACACTTTTCCCACAAACGGAGAAGTCGCTGCCTGCGCAATCTTTCGGGTTTTCCCTTCAGTGGCTTCTAAAACTTTCATCTTCTTTATGGAATTCTCCTATTTCGTCTTTCGCTCGGCTTCTACAAGGTATGCGGCGAGGTTTTCCAGGGTTTGAGCTGTGCCGGCATCGATGCGCATCTGGAGCAGAGCCTCGCGATCCTTCGCGAAACACAAGATCGCTGCCAGCACAAACTCCCCGAGCGACGCGCTGAACACGCCGCGGCCGTTCGTTAGCAGGATTTGGCTCTCCTTGAGTTCCGGAAACAACAGGTTGTCCAGGCCCGCGGCCCGGGGGTGTATCCAGCGCACCTTCCCGCAAATCGCAAACAATTCGCGCAGCAACTCCCGCGTACCCGACCATTGCAGAATCACCGTCGCGTCTTTCCCGGCCTGGGCACAAGCGGCAACCTCCCCACATATTGTGTGCGGTAGCTCGTTCAGCACGGCGAATTGCGGATCGTATCCCGACGCCAGCGCCAACACTGGATTCTCTTTCCCCATACCCAATATCCAGCCACGCTCTTGTTCTAAACG
>Ga0137378_10004713_pt1 | contig 11766 bp, 9 predicted proteins | sample SagtaG_21_FD_104813 | JGI IMG/M metagenome (GOLD analysis project Ga0137378, IMG submission 104813) | Vadose zone soil microbial communities from Sagehorn Ranch, Mendocino, California, USA - Sage2_L_60_16 metaG | ecosystem: Environmental > Terrestrial > Soil > Vadose zone | place: USA... | reverse complement strand
GTCGCGCTTCGAGTGTTCCACCACGTAGAGGTGATAGACATGGCGGTATCCCGGCACCTCGTACGGGAGCTTCAGACTTGTGTCCTTCAACCCGTCGTCATAGCGGCACGCCCACGCGCGACGTTGATCGGTCCATTGGCCAATGTGCTCGAGCTTAACGCTCAGAATCCCCGCATGGAGATCATCCAAGCGGCTGTTGAAACCGAAGCTGTGAACGGAACGTTTCACAGAACCGTGGTTCCGAAGCCTTCGCACTACGGCGGCAATGTCCTGACGGTTGGTAATGACCGCCCCTCCATCGCCGTAAGTCCCAAGGTTCTTCTGGATGATGAAGCTCGTACAGACGGCGTCGCTCAGTTCACCCTGCCTGAACCCGTCTCCATGGCCGTCAATTCCCTGTGCATTGTCCTCAACAACCCAGAGGTTGTGGTCCTTTGCTATTTTGCTTATCGCCTTCATATCGGCGCATTGGCCGTAAAGGTGCACAGGAACGATACCCACGGTGCGCGGCGTAATGGCTGCTTTAATCTTGGCAGGATCGATATTATTGGTCTCAGGAACCGTATCGACAAACACGGTCTTTCCGCCCGCAATCCAGATCGCTTCCGCTGTGGCGAAAAAGGTGTTTGTCGTTGTGATTACTTCGTCGCCTGGCTTCACCCCTAGCGCCATGAGCACAAGCCAGAGAGCATCGGTACCGGAGTTTACCCCGATAGCATGCTTCATGCCCAAGTATTGGGCCAATTCACACTCAAAGCGCTCGCAGGTAGGTCCCGTTACATAAGCCTCACTTTCGAGGACAGCCCGAATAGCCCTGTCGATCTCGTCCTTGATGCTGTGATATTGGCGGCCATGTCCGTAAAACGGGACTGTAATCTTAGAGGCAGGCATCGTTATTGTCGCAGTCATAGCTTTTCTCCGCACTTTATGGAACGCTCAAATGACATGCTGGTGCTCTTCTGAAACGCTTTCACACTCTGAAGCCCATGGTCGCCTTAACGTATTGAATCGTTTCAATTGACTTGTACTCCATCCCAGCTCCGACCGCTAAACGCAAAAATGTGATCCGAGCAAACTAAAAAACCACTACTAGTGGTCGTTGACTCTGATAAGCGGGATTTCGGTCAGGGTCACTCCGGCGTCCGGCCCCCCAATCAGATTCCAGTGTTTCTTGAATGCTGTTCGATTGGTAGCCTTAAGCCTTGGTGTTGAATGAGTTGCAGCCATACCTCTGCGCTCTTGTTGGTCTTTGCGGAATCGTGCCATGGCCGCTGGGAGCTGTCTCTCGCCACAATTCAAATGCTCGTTCTTCGGTGCAATCCAGTCAGCGCTTAATCTGGATTCGCCATCGTTCTAAGGGGAAGGTTGTAAAGATCGTCAACCAGATGATGGCGGCGATTTACTGCTTACGATTGGGGAAGCTTTTCCGTTGGGAGTGAAGTGCGGCGCGGACCCCAATACCCTGTACGAGGTCATCAAGGGCTCTTCTGGATATTCAAAGATGATGGACCTGCGTCTGCCAGGATTCTTGTTTAAAGGATCGTTCCAGCCCGGCTTCAAACTGGATCTCATGAAGAACGATTTGAACTTGGCGCTTGAATCGGCCAAAGCTGCGGGAGTCCCTCTTGATTTGGCCTCTGAGGCTGCACAGGTCTTCGCCGTAGCAAGGTGGTGTGCATCTTGTGGCCAGCGTCCACTAGTCGCTTGGCCACGGAAAGACCCATAGCGCCTCAGCCTATAAATCCGACGTTCACGTGGTCCGACTCCTTGTGGACGGTCACTTCTGTAAATTGAAGTAGAGCCGCCCGCTGTATTTGCCCGCTTCGTTTTCCATCGAGTAAAAAGACGCGTCGATAGCTCCCAGTGCTTTGATCGCGACGCCGTGGGTCTTTCCGTCGATCATCCGCTGTAACACTATCTTGGAAATTGTCAGGTAAGTCTTTCCGCCGTTTTCTGCAGTGATTGGCCAATCGATGATCATCTGCGTATTGAGGACGCGATTGAGAGGTTCGTAGTGGCAAAAGCTGTCGGTAGTCACAGTCTTCTGATCCCACTTTGGATCTCCGCCGAGAATCTCAACCACCCTGACGAGTCCGAAATCCTTGACATACTCAGCCTTGCGCTGCACCGAGTATGTCGTTAGTTCCAGCAGGCCGTGATCGGCCACCTTCTTTCCGGCAAATGCACTCAAATCCCAGCGCAGGATTACGTGGTGCGTCTCATCCACCGTCAGCAGGTTAATCGTTTTCTTCGCTCCATCCTCGACAGACCAGTCATTCTCGTTCACCTCCGTATCCACGAGGTCGATCATGCTGTCCTGCGCAACTTTGACAGTTTCGGCAAAGCGCGCGGGATCGGCAATTGGTGGATGATACGGAATCGGGCCGCCTTTGTCGGGCCCCGCAGTCGCCGCATCCACGATGTCGACCTTGATGTAGTCCACGTCAACACGGTATTTCTCCAGTCCCCAGTCCATCAGAGCCATGTGCCCGAACACCGTATCTCCGGGCTTCGCGTCGAAACCGGCAGTCGTCATGCTGATGGTGTGCCAGTTGGTCGTATCCGGGATGTCATATTCCATGAGGTTTGCATCGTCATCGGTGCTTCGCTGGGTCGCTACTTGTAGATTCACACGGCGCTGCGCATGGCTCACGCGGATGCGGGCTTCGATGCGGAATTCAGGGCCGGGTTTTTGCATGAGGCTCAGATCCATTTTGTCGGAAACCTTGCGCTCAATCAGTGCCCACCAGATGCCGCGCTTGTCCGTGGTGCCATCGACAAGGATCGAGGCGTAGCTATCGCCTCCCTGACGGAAGTCCATGGTGGCGGTTCCGTCGCCAGGACGAAATAGCCAACCCTTGATGCCGTCGGGATCGAGTTGAACCGACGGACCGTTAAAATCATCAATGAACTGGGCTGAGGCGTGCCCAAGGAAAAAAATGCCGCCGCGCAGAGGAAAAAGAACTGCCGTGAGCGATGCCATTTCATGGAAACCCACCCCGGTGCACGTCCTGCCTGAGAGCCGATACTAGCCAGCAAACCCTGTCTTACGACAATCATTTCGTCTGACTCTGCTGCGTCTCTGCCGCGACCGCGGACAGCGTCACAACCTCTGCGTTGGGCACAGCTTGATACAGTACGTAACTCATGCTGTTGTCCCGACCGACAATTACATGGTTTGTCCGCTTCCCCTGCCGGACTTCCGCTGTTTGCCACGATGAGGGCACATATGTCTTCAACGTTAGCGGGAGGCCGTAGCTCACGTCTGTCAGATCGCTGCGCAGCACTACCGAGATGACGTCGCCTTCTCCATAGGAGAAGACCTGGCCATGCATGCGCTCCCGCATGTACTTGGTGACATCCTGAAAGGTCGCGACCCACAACCTGTCTGCTTTCGATTTGACGTAACCGAAATAGTCTCTCAACTCCGCGCCCGTCTTCGGTTTCCAACCGACACCATCCACACCATGAAAGACCAGCACCAGCCATATGTTGTCTTGCGCGGCAGTCTTGTCGACCCATGACTTCATCAACCCCATCGGCGTTTCCGTCAGTGGTCCCCGCTGCCACCGGACATATTCTTCGCGGGAAGCGGCGGGGTCCATATTGTTCCAGCGATCGAGATCGTCCACGAATGCATCCGGCATGTGGTTGCGCGCAACCTGGTAGCGCAGCAGTGCGGAGTGGACGGCGCGTTCGTTCTCGGTGCCGTAAGGACATTCGACCGAGAACGTGTGCTTGAAACCGAGGTGGTCAAGGATGTCCTGCCGGCTCTTCTCGAGCTCGTAAGCCAGATTGGCATCATCAAGAACAGCCAGCCGGGGATGCGTTACGGTGTGGCTGGCAAATTCGTATCCACGCTGCGACAGTGCGCGCAACTCCTCCCAGGTAATGTTATTGAGGCTGGCGGGGGAGGCTTCATGCTCCTCACCTCTCGGAAAGGCGCCCTGTCGCACCTTCGCGTAGCACTCGTCGATGAGTTGATATGCCTGCTCGACATTCTTTCCTTCGTCATAAACTTCTCCGGCCCGAGTCTGATAGTCGATCGCTCCTTGATCGCCCAGAAATGGGATGGCTGAAGCACGCTCAAGAAAATTGTCTCTATTGGTAGGAATGCTCGCCGTTTCCTCGATGATCGCCTTTGTTGGGCGGCCAACAAACGTGCCGTGGTACTGCGAACCGGGAATGTTTCCGGTGATGATGAAGAAAGTAGCAGGAAAACCGAAGCTATCCATAATAGGCACGGCTACGCGGAACTGATTGATTGTCCCGTCGTCGTAGGTGAGCGAGACCGCTCCGCTCTTGCCGTACTGCCACTTGGTAATCTCTGTTCGTCCCACTTGGCCGTGGGCGATGGCCGAGCAGGCGATCATCAGCCCGACGACGGTGACTGCACCAACCTTGGACGTCATTCCCGGCCCCTCGATCCGGAATCGAATACCCTATGAAGGGGTCGAGAATATCGGATAACCGTGCAAAAGCCAATCAGGTTTGATTGTTCCCACTGTGCGAAAACGCGAAGTTTGCAAGGAGGTGGAGAATGGAGTAAGAATTCTGCGCAACGCTCGGCGGAGGTCATGATGGCTGTGAAGGCTGTGAAGGCTGTCAACAAGATGAATGGGTTGGTTCAGAGTGGCGCCCGTCGCGCGGTTCCGGTGGGTTGCGTGATCTGTGTTCTCTCGGTGGTTGCCTCGCTGTCTGGCATGGCGGGGGCCTCTCCATCACCCGTTGTTCATGTATGGGAGAAGCAAGAACTCACATTCACAGCTTCCCGCTCCTGGTCGAATCCCTACACCGAAGTTACCGTCTGGGTGGACTTAGCCGGGCCGGGTTTCCGAAAGAGAGTCTACGGCTTCTGGGATGGTGACCGGACGTTCCGTGTTCGACTGCTCGCTCCGGCACCTGGCGACTGGTCATGGCGAAGCGGTTCCAGTCCTCCTGATCCAGGCTTGGCCGGCAGGAGTGGCCAGTTTCAGGCTGTCGCCTGGAGCCAAGAAGACAAGCAAAAGAATACTCTGCGAAGAGGTTTTCTCTGGGCCACGGGCAATCACCACGGAATCGAGCAGGCGGACGGCACCCCGTTTTTCCTCATCGGCGACACCTGGTATTCCGCCGGGACAAACCGGTTTCAATGGTATGACGATGACAAGCAACGTCCGCTTGGGCCGGACGCCGGCTTCAAGGACTATCTTCGCTACCGGAAGGCGGAAGGCTACAACGCCATCCTGATCATTGCTGCGTTTCCCGCCTGGGCAACCGACGGATATCCCGTGGACCTGTTTATGGACAACCCCGAACGGACTTGCGTTCGATCGGCATGGACGGAATATGGCACGAAGAGCGCCAAGAACATGGAGAACGAAGGCGGCCGTCCGTTTCAGTTTCCCGGCAAAGTGCCCGGCTTTGAAAACGTCTTCCCCGACATGGACCGGCTCAATCCTGCGTACTTTCGGTATCTGGATCGCAAGATTGACTATCTTAACGAGCAGGGCTTCATTCCCATCATCGAAGTTGCACGCCGTGACACCGGCCAGGTTTGGAAGAAGTACTATTCCTGGCCCGATTCCTACGCACGGTATATCCAGTACGTATGGTCCCGATATCAGGCCAATAATACCGTTTTCAGTCCTATCCATTTTGATATCGACGAGGATACGATTCCCGCCAGCGACTACAACGCTGCGGTTCGAATGGTGATGGCGAAGTTTGGCCCGCCGCCTTACGGCCAATTGCTCACGGCGAACTCCAATCCATCAACCCTGGTAAACTTCGGAGAAGATTCCTGGGTGACTCTGCACCAAATGGGGAACGAGCGCGAGCACGACTGGTGTTGGTACCTGACGGAAATTTATCACTCGCCGAATTCCGCACCGGCTCTGAATGGCGAACCCTACTATGCCGGATACAAAGACGTGTTCGGCCTCGGCAACGGCGGATATCAATACGGTGCGGAGGGCGGCTCAGATAAAGATAGTCAGTACGTGCGCTCGTCGATGTATGGAAGTTTTCTGTCCGGAGGACTGGCGGGTCATGTCTATGGCGCCGAAGGCATTTGGGGCGCCGATATCGAGCCTGGGTCACCCGTGAAAATGTGGGATGCATTCCAGTGGCGCTCAGGCGCTGAACTGCAGCACCTGAAAACGTTCGCATTCTCTGTAGGCAGGAGGTTTCAAGAACTCGTGCCTGACGCGAATCTGGTCTCGCCTAACAAAACGCATGTCACCCTTGGCTATGAAGGCTGGGCGTATTCAGCACGCACACCGGACAGGAAAATCTTTCTCGCCTACTTCGAAAAGGGCTGCCCGCGCAGCCGGATTCGCGCTGCGCTTCCCTTGAGCTCGTACCGCGCAGAATGGTTTGATCCCCGAGTCGGAAAATGGCAAGATGCGGGGAGCGGAAAAGTAGAATCATCCTCCACCGGAATCATCGAGCTGCCCGACTTTCCGGATGATCGCGACTGGGGTCTCCGCCTGGAGTACGCCACGCCAACGGCCCAGCCTGTTCACTAGCGTCTAGGGTCCTGGTCTGGTCGCATGCCTCGCGCGCCGATCTGCGCTTCCGTGTGCCCGCTCTTCTACATTTTAGGCACGTTCCAGATTTGTAACACAAGGGAATTTCGCGTGCCGCCTGGACTCTCCCGACGCTGGAGTACGCCCCTTGGCCCAGCAACTTTGCACACACATGCACTACGGGTGGTACTTCATTTTTTCAGGGAATGAAGATAACTTCTTTGGAATCTATGGTGCCGGAAGGGGGAGTCGAACCCCCAAGGTACTAAGTGCCGGCGGATTTTGAGTGTGAATCTAGACTTTTGCAAATCCTAGCACCCTCAGCGGTCACCCAAAACCGGCCAATGAGGGTCACCTGAAAACCGGCCAACGAGAATAAGGCCCGGGACGTTGATTCCGGCGCGAGGCACTGTAGCCTTCGTCGGTATGAGCAACGTCTTGAGCGAAGAAAAAAAACAACAAGTGGTAGCCCTGGGACGACTGGGATGGCCTTTGCCGCGCATCGAGCATCATGTAACGAGTGGAATCGCGGTCTATGGAAGCGATCCGTTGTCGCGGGGGACGAGTGTAACTCACCAGAAGACAACCTCGACTCATTGGACTGCATATCCGGCGCGTGGCTGGAAAGGCTTGCGGGCAAGGGCTTTCACGGCGACTCTGCCCAAAGCCTGCCCGCCGATGACAAGTGGTTTCGTGTCTTTCGCGCCGCCGGCTCTCCGCCGGATAGCCAAACATCAGACAGCAGGGGAACGTGTCAAAGCGCAGCCCTTGAGATGACGCTCATGTTCTTGCGCTACGCTAAAATCGCCTATAACGCTGTAAGGTACTTAACAAAAGATACGCCTCCGGACCCGGCCAGAAAACCAGTCTATGCGGTCGTCATTCCGAACGTAAATCGCCAACTGATCGACATTCTATCCACGTTGGTCTTCATGCTCGACGACCTTGTACCCCGCCACAACTGGTACGAGCGTTCGGGATACCGTGGCACTGGAGGTCACGATCTACGTTGAAGAGCAAACCGTCAATCGGAGCAGCGACAGTGTCGTAGCGGAACGCTCGAAGTTCTGTTGGCTCCTGCCGCACCTGCATGGACATGTCTGAACTCCCAAAATCGTCGTTATGGACTGCAGCAAACAGGAGTTGGCAATCGAAGAACTGGCGCGCGATGTAGGCGACTCGTCGGAGTGGGTCGACCTCGGCGGCGAGCTTCTCGATGTCTATCCGCTCCCCTTCATTCCGCTTGGCATTTCCGTCTTTTACGATCGTTAGAAGGTGAGCGTCCGACCAACGCACCTGTTCGAGGAGCGGTGTTTGTGCTGAAGTCGAGGAATGCACGGAGAAGAGAGGATAGCGGTGCGCCGGCGACGGACGCGAGCGAGAACGAAGACGGTAAGATCGCGGGCGCCCAACTCGACCCGGTTTCCGCTTATACGTGGTACCCTCGCAGAAAAAGCGGCGGCCCCGATGCTTGAACAAATCGAGGAAGGCAAGAGAAACATCAGCCAGGTAATGTCTCCTCAATAAACTGGCCGAGGCCGAAGGCAGAGCTGCCGCATGGTTGAGAAACACCAAGAAACATTCTGGTTTCTCCGGCGGCGGTGAGGTACAGATCGGCGGACAAAAACAAAAGAAGATGCACGCCGTCACCCGCTAGGGCTGGCGTGCTGATCGAGTGACCTTTGCATCCTCTCACGGATGCTTCCGAACAGTTACGTTTTCAATCCCCCGTCAGAACGGGCCTGAAACCGAGTTCTCTACACTCGAGTCTCCGAAGTACCGGACGACGTGCTGGACAAAAGTCCGGCACTCTCGCCAGCGCCCGCGCCTTCCTCGACGTCGCTTGAATCTTCGTATTGGTCGATGTGCAAGCGATTCATATTGACGAAGCGTCCCAGCGGAGTCGCCGTCTTGAGCCATTCTTTCAATTGATAGAAGGCGGAATACGTCGCTCGCATGGTTCGTAGCCTGAAGCCGAGTGTCGCCCTTTCAGCGCGAGATAGCGGATAGCCAAGTTCCACCAGAAGTTCTCCAACCAGCCCCTCCAGCCGAGCCACCTTGTCATCCGAAAGCTGCCGCTTCCACCGACCCACCGGGGAAAAGCTTCCAGACTTCCATTCCTCGGTAAACGATGTATTGGGAACACGGATCGCACCGATTTTCGCTTTGCGAATCTTCTCGTAATCCAGGTTCTCGCCGATAAACGCACCGACTTTCGTGAGCGCTTCCTCGGGATGGAGCACCAGATCCTCGAAGCGGACCTCCATGTAGTCCGGTCCGATGGCCCGGCCGTGGCCCCGGCCGGTTTGGACTTTCCACATCCAATGAAGCGCGGAAACATACAGGCGGTGATTCCGGTCCCAGCGGAAAGGACGAATGAACTCTTTTGTATCCAGGGCGTATGCTACGTCGCGTCCGTCGCGTATCACATGAATAAAGAGAGCGTCAGGAATCTGCCTTTTGATAGTCGGAATATAGAGAAGATTATCGGGGCCCCACACAGCCCAGTGCTGAAAGCCGCCGGCGCGCGCCATTTCCCCCATCACGGCGCAGAGGAATTCGCCGCCCGTGGTCACAGAGGCAACAACTTTTTCTGTTATTTCGCCGGCATCCAGGCCGGAGCGCCGGAACTGTCTCGTCCGCAGCCAACAGCGCATCAGCTGGCGCCTGGTGGCAACGCTGCAAAAGTCTCCAAATCTTGGAACCAGCAGATCAAAGACACACGGTTCTGTTCGGTAAACCGGAAAGCACCCCGATGACAGGAGCATGTGATACAGCATCGTGTTCCCCGACCGCGCCGAACCAACCACAAATATTGGCGCCTTGTCCGTGGTTGACACCTTACCGGTCACTCGGGTCCAACACACGCCTGTGGAACGGACGCCGGCGCCAACGTCCGCGAAGCCGCGGAAGTCTTGTCAGCCTTCTGACGCCAGGTTCGATGCCGCAAACGGTTCGCATTTTTCGTGAGCACGAAACCAAGATAGATTTCGGTTCGGTCCAGCGCCGAGAGTTGCTTAGGGCTCCATCGCTTCGCGTATTCAGCCAGACGCGGCTGCTTTGACAAGCCCGCCAGCACCTCCAGAAGAAGGCAATTCAGGTTGTGATAGGCAGGCGGGCTCAGATACGCGCAATCATACCAACTCCACTTGCTTCTGTAGTCCCAGCGTGGCAGCGCATACTTGAGCCCGGCGATTCCCTCTTCAAACAAGCGACCCACAACAGGCTCTTCGGTCTCGACATACAAGTCATAAAGACCGATAAGCGAGGTCATGAAGCCGTCGAGAATGCCCGGAAGCGGGCCACCTGGAATCTCCATGTATAGAGTGTGGCCTTCCAGCAAAACCCGGACTCCGGAGTCTTTGACATCGAGTTCAAATACTTTCGCTGAATTCTTGAGAAGCTCCAGCAACTCGGGTCGCCTCGTCAGACGCCACGCGCGAACCAAGGCGCTAATCACTAGGCCCTGAGTGTATGCCGAGATCCACGGCGCCTTGAGCAGGACTGCGCCGTTGGGGTAATCGAAGTTCATCGGCCAAACAACCGTGCCGTCGCTGCGCAAGACGGCATTCTTCTCCAGCCAGGAAACCTGTTTAAGGAAAGCGCTCAGGTTCGCTTCATTTCCGCGCCGGAGGTAGTGCCCTAACTGGACCAGTCCGTACCAAGCAATGTAGGCCGGCCAGTAAACGGCACCTGTCACTCGATACCACGCCTTGGGAATCCCGTTCGGATCCAGCCTAGCGTAAGCGTGTTGTTGCAGGCTTTGGCCAGTGCACCGGCAGGCAGTGCCGTGGAGCGTGCTGCTTCGATCTGCTTCCGGATCCCATCCAGTAGCGGTCGCGATTGTTCCTGACGCAGAGCATGGCGTGCCTCCAGGCCCAGTCTTTGGCGGCGGGCCTCGGCGTCGATCGCGAAGAGCTCATCGATCTGCGCGACGATCGGCGTCGCCACTGGATCCTTGGGATTTAACTGCACCGCCTCAGAAAAATATCGTTCCGCATGTGACCAGCAGCCCGCATGAACGATCTTCGGCCCGCCGATCTGATCGTAAGCCGCATATCCGTCTGTCTGCAGAAGACCTTCGAACTGTCCCAGAAACTGCCTCGGTCCATCGCGTCCGCGCCCCAGACGGAAGTCGAACACCACCGTTCCTCCGGGTCGGCCGTATTGCCATAGATATGCTTGGTGATTCTTCTCTCGGCGCTCGTGCATCTGCACGTCCACCGGGGTTTCATCGGCCTGAATGTAGGTGCCGTTGATCAACTCTCGTCTCATGGCCGAGACCATGGGGATCAGCAACTCGCCTACTTTCAGAACCCAACCGTCCAGCGTCGCCCGGCTGAGTCCAGGCCGTGTCCCGTTCCAGAATCGCACTCTGTCGGTAGAGTGGAGTGTGGTCGCAATACTTGCTGACGACCGTGTCGATCACGATCTGGTTGCTTGCCAGGCACTTCTCGATGATCCGTGGCGGCAACGGCGCCGAGATCACCCCTTGTTCCTCGCACGACTTACAAGCACGCTTCTCGCGTCTGCTGACCAACACGAAGTACCTCACCGGTTCCACATCCAGCTGGGAGCTTTCCTCGTAGCCGATCACTGTCGTTGGTTTACCGCAGCCTTTGCAGACGCTTTGCTCCGGCGTGCAAGCCAAGATCCGCTCTACCCGCGGAAGGTTCGCGGGCAGTTCCAGCCTTCCCGGATGCTGGCGCTTCGTCTTCGCCGAGGGCTGTAGCGCTGGGCGCTCATTCTCCGCTTGGACTTCCACATTGCTGACTCCCGGCTCCAGTTCCAGCAACTCCAGCTGTGCATCGGAGAACTTGCTGCCCGGCCCGTACTTCGCGATCCGCACGAGCCGCAGTCGCTCTTCCAGTAAACGGATCTTCAGTTCCGCATAGTGCAGCCGGTTTTGGTAGCTCTCCAACCTGCTGCTCACCGCCGTAAACAGCGGCCCCGCAAGTTGCCGCTTCAGTTGTTCGACCAGCTCAAGCTCGGAAGAAGTCGTCGAAGAAGTCGTTACCGTGGACACCGGCGATGGATGAGGAGCCTCACTCACGATGAGTTACTAAAACTAAATATCTGGAACAGGAGGTGCAAGTCCTCTACCCAACCTAATAGAGGTGAAGGGTTAGCAAAGCGCAAGGGTGAAATAACACTCGCCGCGAGGCGGGGCCTGAAAGAAGCGCGGAGCAAAGACGCGAGCCGATGAACAAGAACCGGATGTGAGGCCTACGGTGGCGGGCGAGCAAGCCAGTGATTG